>VFQP010005132.1_pt1 | contig 11635 bp, 11 predicted proteins | sample 3512351 | NCBI WGS metagenome assembly VFQP01 (sample SAMN10412372, study PRJNA504923) | tailings metagenome | isolation source: Relicate 1 Philex TSF1 revegetated site | place: Philippines: Tuba, Benguet | collected 2017-08-29
TCAGCAGCGCGGCAAACAATGTCCAGCACACCGGCGGAATCATCAACAGCGCCACGCGCCGCTGCTGTTTCCAGCTGAGCGCGATCAAGGCGAGTGCGGCGATATTCATCACCAGTATCCACAAAAACCCGATGAACAACTGCTGGCTGGTAAAGAAAATAAAACTCCAACTCCAGTTCAGCGCCATGTAGACCATGAAAATCGACAGCCGCTGACGCCCCGCGACGCCATGCATGCGCGTCTGCCAGATATAAAAACCGGCAGCGGCAATCAGCGCATACAGCAGCGTCCACATGATGGGAAATACGATATTGGGCGGCGTAAACCACGGACGCTCCAGCGCCGCATACCATCCGTCCACCTGCGGCTGCGTGGCAAAGCCGATCGAGGCCGAAATAATTTCAAAAACAACCACCCAGATCGCCAGCGATACATAGTTCTTCATAGCACGTCCCTTCGCCTGCGGTTATACCATGTCTGCGCCGCGCAACCAACCCCCACGCCGAAACACCCGCACTGCGGCAATATATATGTTTTTAAATATTCTCGAATTTGAATATACCGCCGCGCTAACGGTGCGCGGGTGTTTTTGTCCCCGCCGCAAAACGTTATTTTAGAGGGCGCGCCGGCATGGCGGGCACAGAGGCGGAGGGCTGGATATTCCGCCCCGTCTCTTGCAGCGTCCGGGCGGCAATAGGGCGCGATCCGTCTTTGGTATAATGCGGAGTGTAGGCCGCGCGCGCAGGCACGCGGCCGCGAGAACGGAATAATGAACACCCGCACGCTGCGCGGCATGGCGGGAAAGTGATAACGGGTGAAATTAAGACATGGGATATGATAACGCAGATTTAGCGTCGCGCGCCGAAATCGCGGACATCGTGCCCATATTCCAGCACTTCGATTGGAAAAAAGTAATGCGAGATCAAAGCCGTAACGATAAAAACAGCCGCAACGCCCGCAATTTTTAACGGTAAGGGACGCAGATTTTTAAAAAACAGCCGCCGTCCCACATATACCCCCAGATAGGTAGTGGCCGCCAAATATATCTCGACCAGCAGCAGGTTGGACATCCAGCTAAAGCAGCTTTGCAGCACCTTTGCGACAAGCGGATGTATGGTGGGATAGAGCCCTACCATCAGATATCCGTATATCTTTACGTTCACAAAGGCGTAAGTGCAGGCATAGCTGCGAAACATCCAGCGGCGGTGCTGCGGCAGGTTTTTCTTGCGCGCATAATGATACGCCAGCCATGTAAAGCTAAACCACGCCACAGCCAAAAGGCCAAAACCCGTGCGCGGCAAAAAGCCCGCCGGATGCGCGAAAGCCAGCGGAAAGCTGGTTGCCGCGCTGATCAGACAACACAAAACATAGATTTTACCCATCCAGCGATGCGCATTCAGATGATCTTTGCGAAAGCCCGGATGAAACAACCACGGCCCCAAAAAGAGCGGCGCCACAGCCAGCGCCACATGAAGCAATAAAAGAAGGTTATTTAAAAGCGGCCGTCCCCCAAACGCGGCCGTTGCGAAAGGCTCTGCCGTCGTCAAGGGAGCCATCATCAGAAATAAAATCGGCGAGGCGCTCAGCGTTACCGCCCCCAGCATCAGCAGCAACCAAGGCATATGCTCGTTCAGAACATACTTTTGCGAGAAATTCCAAACCGGTTTAAACGGATTTACCATGTTATACGATCATAAAAAGTAACGCCGACCGGCAGAATAGCACGCCCGGTTGCGAACCCCCAATAAAAATACCGCCCCGTAAAGGGGCGGCAGGAAAAGGTGTGTGGGTAAAAGGGAGGTCAGGCTTGGTAAGAAATCGCCTGCGACGCCAAAAAGGCTTCGGCGTTCAGCAGGTCTTTCACCCGCATGAACTGGCGGCGCGTGGCGGCAGGCAAATCGACAAAGCGCACGACAACCTGGCCGTTTTGGTGGCGGATGACCCGGCTATCCAGCGACATGCGCACAATCTCGCCCATGACGCGGAAGGCGAGCGTCAGCGGCAATTGATCGCCCACCTTCATGGCCGGCAGCGGCCGTGCTTCGTAATAAATGCCCGCAATATTGCTGTCATCGCGCGGCATATCGAAGCGCAGGCCAGCCTCGCTCCAGTCCATCACGCGAAAAGATTTATCCGCAACAAGGACATTTACCCCCGCATCCTGACGGCGGGTCTGTGCGCGGCGTATAACGTGGCGCGAGAGATTGGCAACAGGGGAAGACGTGGTCATTTGGCTAAACATGGCGTGGCTCCTTTTTTATTCTTCTATGCCTCGGTTATTTATGTACCGATAAGTACATTATGCCCACAAAAAGCATAGCGGGTCAATCAATTTTTATACTGATAAGTATATAAATACCCAAAAAGACAAAATAGTTCCAATTAAACAAATAATTAGTTCATATGATATATATTCATATTAGTAAATTTACATACAAACAAACATGGACGCGGTTTTGCAAATCGGATAATATATACTTATAGGTATAAATAAGGAGCATATACATGTCCGCAGGCCGCCCGAGAGAATTCGACACAGACGCTGCCCTCGACAAGGCGCTCGAAGTTTTCAAGCAGAAAGGCTACGAAGGCGCATCCCTGCCCGACCTGACCGATGCCATGGGCATCAGCCGTCCCAGCCTCTATGCGGCTTTCGGCAACAAGGAAGAGCTGTTTCAAAAAGCGCTCGACCGCTATAACCACAAAATGTCAGAAAAAATTGCCGAGACGCTCAACGCCCCTACCGCCCGCGCCGCGGTCGAAGGATTGTTGATGAACGTGATCGACAGCAACAAATGCAAGGGCGCCAAAGGCTGCCTCAACGTGCAGGCCGCACTTGTCTGCGGCGAAGAAGCAGAAACAGTCAAACAAGAACTCTCTTCCCGCCGTGCCCGTATCGAATGGATGTTGCGGCAGCGATTCGAGCGCGCCCTGAACGAAGGCGACCTGCCCGCCGGCACCAGCGCCGCCGACCTCGCCTGTCTGGTCGCCACCGTCATGTACGGCATGACGGTGCAAGTCAACGGCGGCGTTGCCCCCGATACCTTGCGCGGCATGGTGAATATGACCGTGCAGGCGATCCCTGAACGCAAGCCACAAAAGGCAAAATCAGCCTAAACCTGCCTGCTGCGCCACGGCTAAAGCGTGTTTGCGCGCATGGATTTTAACAATGCCTGCGCCTTTTCCCGAATGGCATGCCTTTTATCGGCACCGAATTTTTCCCATGTCGCATATATAAACGGCAGGCGGTGGTTGACACCGATCTTGTCCTCGTTCCGCGCCATAAAATCCCAGTATAGCGCATTGAATGGACAGGCCCTCGGCCCCGTGATGTCATTGACGTCGTATGCGCAGCGGCTGCAAAAATTGCTCATCTTGTTAATATATTTGCCGCTGGCGGCATACGGTTTGCTGCCCATGATGCCGCCATCGCCAAACAAAGCCATGCCCAGTGTATTGGGCATTTCGACCCATTCATAGGCATCGCTGTAGACAGCCAGATACCACGCCTGCACTTCTTTGACATCCAGCCCGGCCAGCAATGCAAAATTGCCCGTTATCATCAGGCGCTGAATATGATGCGAATAGGCATGGTCGCGCGTATGACATACTGCTTCGCGCACACAGGCCATGCGGGTATCAGCCGTCCAGTAAAACGCCGGTAGCGGCTCTCGCGCTTCAAAATAATTCATCTCGCCATACTCAGGCATATGCAGCCAGTAAATGCCGCGCACATATTCGCGCCAGCCTAAAACCTGGCGAATAAATCCCTCCGCCGCATTCAGCGGAACCTTGCCCGCACGGTAAGCGGCCTCTGCCTTGCGGCATATCTCGAGCGGCAATAACAATCCCGCGTTCAGGTACGAGGAAATCAGGGAATGATACAGATAGGCCTCCCCCTGCACCATGCAATCCTGATAGTCGCCGAAATGCGGCAACAGCTTGTCGATAAAATGGTCAAGCTCGGCCAAGGCCTGCGTGCGGTTGATGGCGTAATGAAAAGGCTCCAGATTGCCAAAGTGATGGGAAAAGCGCGCCTTGACCAGCGCAAGAACCTCTTTCGTTATACGGTCTTTTCGGTGGCTAAGGCGTTTGGGGGAGAACAATCCGCGGGGCGGCGATTTACGGTTTTCCTTGTCAAAATTCCATTGCCCGCCCGTGGGTTCTCCACCCGCTTCGATCAGGACGCGGTGTTTTTTGCGCATCTCGCGGTAGAAATATTCCATGCGCAACTGTTTGCGGCCGCTCGCCCAAGTCTTGAAGTCGTCGATACTGCAAAGAAAGCGTTCATCCGCTCTGATTTCCACAGGCACGCCCAGCACGGCGTCCCAGGTTTCAAAAGCTTTCAGCAGCCTGTATTCGCCGGGCGCGGTAACCACAATCTTTTTGGCTCCGGTATGCCGCAGCGCGCGCCGGACTTCGCCTACGAAATCGCCGGTGTTTTGGGGATCATCCAGTTTGATATAACGTACATGATGGCCTTGCGCGGCTACTTCGCCCGCGAAGTGCCGCATGGCCGAAAAAAGAAACGCGATCTTTTTGGGGTGATGACGCACATAGGTCGCCTCCTCCATCACCTCGCACATCAACACGATATCATCTGGCGCGATATCTTCAAGGCTTGATATCGACGAAGACAGCTGGTCGCCAAGCACAAGCCGAAGGGTGGTCACGTCTCTCCCCGCGCGGTCATGCACTGCGGTGTAAAACCACGCGGCAATGCCGCATTGCCCCCGATAACAAACCGCTTTTTATCCGCCATATTCCGATCTTTCCTCATCAAAGATGCATACGAAAAAAGTAGCGGCCGCTACTTGTCAGGCTGCAGTCTTTTAGTCAATCTCAGGCACAGTGCATAGGGCAGCAGCCGCAGTACTTTCATAAAAACCGTAAATTTCCTGGGGAAATGGACCTCGAAACGGCGTGAAAGCAGGCCATTCGCGATTTCGTGCGCGGCGCTGTCCGGCTCGATCATCATCGGCATTTCAAAGCTGTTTTTATCTGTCATGGGCGTGCGCACAAAACCGGGGCTGATCAGTTTGATATCCACATGATCCGGGCTCTCGACCTGCAGGCTTTCGGCCAGATTGGCGATGGCCGCCTTTGTCGCGCTATAGGGCTGTCCCCCCGGCAGGCCTACATATCCCGCGACGCTGCCGCACAGCGCCAGCTGCGATTTTGTATTCTGCGTCGACAGCACAGGCAATACGCTATGCACAATATTAAAGGCGCCCATCAGATTGACATCGATAATTCCGCGCGTCACGTCCATATCCAGCGCTTCGGCGCGCATCGGCATATAGGCTGCGGCAAGGAAGATGACGCGGTCAATCCGGCCGAAGGCGGCGCGTATGGCGTGGCATGTACGCACAGTTGTATCCGTGTCTGCTACATCCAGCGCAAAGACCTTGTGCTGCGGGCCCAGCCCTGCGGCCAGTGCCTCCAGCGCGTCTTTGCGGCGAGACGACAGCGCCAGCGTAGCGCCCCGCGACGCAAGCTCGCGCGCCAGTGCGGCGCCGATGCCGCTGCTTGCCCCGACAATCCAGACGATTTGATCTTTATAATCGAGTTTGGTCATTTTTCCTGCTTTTGCATGAATATGGTCAGCTCGGAAACCGTAATGCCGAATTTCTTGAGATAGGAACGGTTGATCAACACGCCATCATTCATCACCCACATCCAGTCATCAAAACGGATACGATAGGTGGTGTCATCCACGGGAAGATCCATGACATAGCTCCAGCGCACGGCGCTACCGGCGGACTGGCCGGTGGCTTTGTCGATGATATCGGATGCGGTCCCTTCATAACTGCCATCGGGCAGTTTTTTGATCGTCCAGACACGTTTTTGGGTTTTGCCATCATAATAATCAAAATGTTCCGTCAGGGTGCCGACATCGCCATCCCACTCACCCACCATCTGGACATCAAAGCGGCGGACCACCCGGCCCCGCCAGTCTTGCACGATGCCCCATGCCTTGACAGGCCCGTTAAAATAGGCACGCACATCTGCTGGCGGCGTGGTGCCTTTATAGTAGTCTATTTTTGTGGCTGTGCAGCTGCTAAGCATGACGATGGCTCCTATGGTTACGAGGAATATCTTGAGCGATTTCACGGCTATTATCCTGAGCGGTTTCATGGCGTCCTCCCGAAAACGGCGCAATAAAGAAATAATAAAGCAAAACGGCCGCCAGCAGTTTCAGAAGGCACGGCACCAGCGCATAGGCCGACGATAAAGCCATCAACGCCCCTGCGGTATTTTCTGCCTGCGGCACAAATCCGGCATAATCAAGATACGGCAAAGCCAGTGCCGAGGCGAGCGCAAGACTGGCCTTGGCGATAAACGCCAGAAACGCATAATAAGTGCCCGACAGGTGCAGATTTCCATTCGAATGGATCTGGCTGGCAAGGATAGAGGGGGGCAATGTCAAGTCGGCCCCGAGCGCCAAACCTGAGATCAGACAAACCAGCGCATAGGCTGTAATGTCGCCCTGTCCCAGAAAAAACGCACCCACAAAACCACCGACAGCAAGAACATTCGACGCCGCCCAAGCCTTGTGCTTGCCAAAGCGGACGCTGATTTTTTTCCAGACCGGCATGCCAGCCATACCCGACAGGAAGTAAAGCAAAAGGAACAGCCCCACCATGTCGCCGGCGCCCAGCAAATCGCGCACAAAGAAAATAACCAGTACCGCAGGCACGCTGGAGGCCAGCATGCTGAGCGCATATACAGCAAAAAGGCGTAACGTGGGCGGCGGCAAAGCCCTGAGCGCAGTAAAAAGAGATGCCGTTTTTAAAGCGACGCCGCGCGGCGGTATCTTCTTCAAAAGCATTGAGAACAGCAACAGCCCCATGCATGCCAGGGCGCACAGAATAAGGCTATACCAGATATAAACCTGCCCTTGCGGCACTATTTCCTGCAAAACGGAGGGTGCGGACACCGCGATAATAAGTCCGGCAAGGGCGAAGCCTTCGCGCGCCGCTGCGATACGGGTCTGGTCATTTCTGCTGTCTGTCCACAACGTCGCCTGCGCCCCCAGAACGATCGTCACGATGCTATACGCTGTCACCGCAAAGAACATACAAACGCCGAACCATAGGGCCGGCGAAAATAATGCTGAAGGAAATAAGTCGATATTAAACAGCAGCGTTATTGCCGCACAAAGGCAGGCCATCGCCAGCGTGACCATCGGCAGGAAGCGGCCTGCCGATTTGTCGGTGAGCCAACCTATAAACGGGTCTTGCACAGCATCCCACAAACGGATACCCAGCAACATCATGCCCAAAAGCCCCAAAGACAATCCATGTTGCGTGGCATAAAAATCCGGCGCCAGCACGTACAGCGGAAATCCCGCAAAGGCAAGCGGCACGGCAATCATGCCGTACCGTACCAGCAGGCCGCGCGTGATGGGCATGTCGCTCATTTTTCCCCCAGCAGCGCGCGGCGCAGTTGAGGCTCGGACGTTTTTTTGTCAAGCCAGATAGAGAAAAACCGCTGCCCGAAATCATCATCTTCGATGGCGCCGATCTTATTGCCATCGCGGTAAAAAACCGTTTCGCTGCCGGGAAGGTAAATGGCGGAAAGGACCGTTCCTTTTTGTACATCCGGAAAAATGGATTTCATCCGCGCATGCCATGTGGCCAGAAGGACCTCGTCTTTAAAGCCCTGCCCGCGCATTTCCTGAACAGATCGGTCGGCAATCGCCTTGCCTTTCAAATGGCGGAAATATTCAATCGAGAGGGCAAAGGGTTTTTGCGCTGCCCAAACGCCGTCCGGCGCATATAGCGTTGCCCTGTAGACATCCCAAAACGCATAGGTTAAAACGCCCTCCCCCACGATTTGCGCATTTGGCACGCTTGAGCGTATGGCATCGGACGCTGCCGCCGCCTGGGGCAGAGACAAGAACAATATCAGCGCACATAGAACACTACGCAGCATGCCGCAATTCCCATTGCATGACATCGGTGCGGCCGTGACGGAAAGCCGCGATACAGGATGTCAGATAAAAACGCCACAGGCGGATGAATTTATCATCAAAGCCCATCGCCCTGACTTCGGCAATGCGCGCATCGAAATTCTCGAGCCAGCGCGTCAGGGTATGAGCGTAATCCTGACCGAAGGCGAATGCATCGGCGACATGAAATCCCGCTTTTTCGCTTTCCATGCGGAATTTTTCCGGCGATGGCAGCATCCCGCCAGGAAAGATAAACGTGCGGATGGCGTCGCCGCTTTTGCGGTACTGGTCGAAATATGCATCGGAAATCGTAATCGTCTGTATCATTGCCGCGCCCTTTTGCGCCAGCAAGGATTTTACTTTTGCAAAATATACAGGCCAGAATTGTTCGCCCACAGCCTCGAACATCTCGATCGAGACGATCTGGTCGTAAAGCCCTTCCTGATGACGGTAATCTTCAAGGGCGATACGCGCCCTATTGCCAAGGCGTCCGGCGGCATAATCATGCTGCTCTTGGGAGATCGTCAGCCCTTTGATGCCGTAATCGCCTTTTTCAAGCGCACGCGCGGCAAAACCGCCCCAGCCGCACCCTATTTCGAGCAAGCTGCCGGAGGGATTGATGCGCTCTATAATCCGGTCATATTTACGGTGCTGCGCGTCTTGCAGCGGCTCGTCCGGCTGGTGGAAAATCGCCGCCGAATACGTCATGCTGGGATCCAGCCAGAGAGAATAGAATTCGTTGCCGATATCGTAGTGGGCATGAATATTCTTCTTGCTGCCGCGCAGGGTATTGCGCGTGAAGAGATACGCCATCCTGGATGCAATCCGGCCGAACGCCCCGCCGCACACATAGTTATCCAATACGGATTGGTTTTGCATGGCAAATTCGAAAAAACCGATCGGATCGGGCGTGTCCCACTTCCCGTCACGGTAGGTTTCCGCAAGCGAGATATCACCCCGGTACATAGCGCCGCTGACAACCTGCCAGTCGTGCAGTATCAGCACCGCCGAGATGCCCGGCAGCGGCCCCTGAAACGATCTGGTCTTTCCATCGGGCGTTGTCACCGTCAAAGCCCCGTATTGAATACGGTCAAGCGTTTCAAGAAAACGATGTGTTAACTGGCGGTCAAACATGAAATACCTCTTTTAAGATACACATTTGTAAAACAGCTTGTTTTTCATCTGCCTTTCTCGTTTCTTACTTTTTTTCAAGGTTACGCGCGGCGCTGACCTTGTCTGCTTTTTGCGCAGGCTTGGGGATATACTTTATTCCCTTGGCCAAAAGCCGCAGGGCCTGCCAGTGAATAAGACACATCGCCTTCAGCGCCACCAGCGGATGACGCCAGAAAGCGCGGTTCAAGGCTTCTCTGCTCAAGGGAGAAAATCTGCCCACCAGCGTTGTCACCAGCTGTTTCTCGCCAGATGCGCTGTAGTAGTCTATCAAGATGCCCATTGATTCAGGCTGAAGATCAAAGCGGAATTTGTAGTGCCCGTCCCGCGGTAAAAAGGGGGATACATGAAAGATTTTCTGCGCCTCCAGCCAGCGATCGGCCGTAATCGGCGCATGATCTTCATGGGCGCATAAATAACTGTGCTGCTCCCCAAAGGTATTGTGCACTTCGCAAATAACCGCCCGCAAAACGCCGGCATCATCAAGGCAAAGATAAAAACTGACGGGGTTGAAAACATACCCCATCACCCGGGGCATGGTGACAAGAACGATATCTGTGATTCTTTCATTCAGGCCATAACCAGCAAGAATCGCCCGCGCCCATGCCAAAGGATCGCTGCCATCGCGCTTGCCGACGTCCCGGGCATGAAAGCTGGCCCATCGCCCAGTCACATCCTGCGCAGGCAGCGGCAGGGCAAGATAATATACATCGTATCGAAAAGCATTTTCCTTGGGGAAAAGCCGCCTATGCATCACTTTCGCGGTGTATATCCGGGGGGCGATTACCATGGGGGCGCAATCCCCATTCGCTCGGCAACCTTAACCGCGCTTGATAAACCGTCTTCATGAAACCCGTAGCGTAAATAAGCCCCGCAAAACCAGAAACGGTTCCGCCCCTGTATCGCATCAATGGCAGATTGTCCGCGAATGGCCGTTTCGTCGAACAGGGGGTGTTCGAACAGATAATCATCATGGATGCGCTGCGCATCCGGCTCCCACCCCGGGTTGAGCGTTGCGATCATCGGCGTTTGCGTGCCCAGCGGCTGCAGATTGTTCATCCAGTAACTGAGAGATACGCGCGGATTTTTATCGGCCCTGTCTTCCGACAGGTAAATCCAGCTGGCCCATGCCTTCTTACGCACCGGCATAAAGCTTGTATCGCTATGCAGGACGGCGCGGTTCGGCTGGTATTTGAAAGAGGAGAGGATTTCTTTTTCCTCGTCGCGGGCATCCGCCATCATTTTAACAGCCTGATCGGCATGGCAGGCGAAAACCACCTCGTCGAATGCGCGCACGTCGCCCGATATATCTTCGATCAATACGGCCCCATCCGTACGCTTAACCGAAACCACCCCCCGGTTCGTCAGGATACGATCCTGAAAAGGCTGCGTCAGGCGGCGCACATATTCCTTGCTGCCGCCGCGCACCGTGTACCATTGCGGGTGGTCTTTGATCGTCAACAGGCCATGGTTTTCAAAAAAGCGGATAAACGTGCAGGCGGGGAATTTCAGCATCCCCTCGACCGGCGTGCTCCATATCGCGCCGCCCATCGCCAACAGATAATAATCCCGGAACCAGCGCCCCATGCCAAGCGCATCAAGACATTGCCCGAGCGTAAAGGCTGGATCTTTATCAAGATAATCCTTCGCCCGTCTGTTGAATTTCAAGATATCGAAAATCATGCGCCAGAAACACGGCCTGACCAGATTGGCAGCCTGCGCAAAAAAACTGCCGGGCGTCCGCGTGCCATACTCCATCCATCCCTGCGCGATGCTGGCGCCAAAGGACATATCGCTTTTGACCACAGGCACCCCAAGATAGGCGAAAAGCCTCGTCAGCAGCGGATAGTTTTTTTTGTTAAAAACGATAAAACCCGTATCGACGGGCACCATCCCGCCCGAAGTTGCCACCTGCACCGTACGGCTGTGCCCGCCGACATAGGCGTTCTTTTCGTACACCCAAACATCATGCTGCGGATGCAGCAGCGATGCCATACCCAAGCCAGAGATACCCGTACCGATAACGGCGATTTTTTTGCGCGGAGATGTTGGCAAGACCCGATCCTTTTGATTTTAATTATATTTTATCGGATGGGTCTTTTCCTGCAACTTACGCAATTCTGAATTATTGGTAAGGTTGGAACAGCAAACGCACGCGTAATCCGGGGTTTGCATCTTCGAGTATGATCTGCGCCTGATGCTGGTCTGCGACCGCCTTGACCAGGCTGAGCCCCAGGCCGTTGCCGGGCGTGCTCCGGCTGCTGTCCCCGCGGTAGAAGTGTTTGAAAACGTTTTCTTTGTCGTGATCAGGTATGCCCGCGCCACTGTCTTCAACCGATATATACGGGCGGTTTTTATCCCCCCCCGCCACCAAACGTATACGGGCATGCGGCGGGGAGAATTTGATGGCGTTATCAAGAAGATTCGCGCAAAGCTGGAAAATCTGGTCACGGTCCCCGCGGATCTTGATCGATGCGGGCAGATCGGTTTCAAGACGGATGGATCTTTCTT
>VFQP010005133.1_pt1 | contig 11634 bp, 7 predicted proteins | sample 3512351 | NCBI WGS metagenome assembly VFQP01 (sample SAMN10412372, study PRJNA504923) | tailings metagenome | isolation source: Relicate 1 Philex TSF1 revegetated site | place: Philippines: Tuba, Benguet | collected 2017-08-29
CGTAGAGCAGGCGGCGCTGCTCGTCGCTGCGGACCATGCTCTCTATCCAGAAAAAAGAGGCTATGCGTGTGCCACGGATGACGGGCATCACTTGGTGGACGCTCGTGCCTGGGTAGATCACCAGGTCGCCGGCGGGCAGCTTGATGCGTTGGCTGCCGAAGGTGTCTTGCACGGTTAGTTCACCGCCGTCGTATTCGTCGGGCTGGCTGAGAAACAGGGTGCAAGAAATGTCGGTGCGGACCCATTGCTGATCGGCTTTGGAATGCAGTACGGCGCCGTCCACGTGGGGACCGTAGAAATTGGCGCCACCGCCGTACCGGTTGAAGAGGGGATTGAAAATCTTACGAGGGAGGGTGGCGGAGAAAAACAGCGGATCCCGACGCACAGCGGCCAGTACCAGGGCCTGCAGTTCGCGCGAGGTCGGGCTGTCCTGCGACAGCTGCTGGTTGTTCTTCTGCTCGATTGCCTGGGCGCCAGCGCTGCTCTGGCCGTTTATCCATGGGGCGTCGTCGCCGAGCAGGTTTCGGGCTCGCTGGATTTCGGCGGGAGTCAGGATGTTCTTGAGGTGTAGCAGCATGGTATTGGCTGGGCCCGCGCTGGGTGGCGCGGGCCGTGGCTGGTCAGGGTCAGAACTGGGCTTTGAAGCTCACTTGCACAGTGCGCTGGGCGCCAGCAATGTAGGCGTTGGTGTAAAGAGAGTCCGCGTACAGCTTGTCGGTCAGGTTGGTGAAGTTGAGTTTGAGCGAGTATTTCTCGTTGATGGTGTATTCGGCCATCGCGTCCGCAGTGATGAAAGCCTTGGATTTGACGGCACGGCTGGCCAGCGGCGTCTGCTCGCCACGGAAGTTGAGGCCGAGGCCGAGGCGCAGCTGGGGCATGACGCGATAGGTTGTCCAGAGGCTGCCACTGTGCTTGGGCGTCAGGCCGGGGCGGTCACCTTGGCGGGGCGCGTTGCCAGCTGTGGCGCCTTTGTCGATTTTCGCGCTAGGAATCCAAGTGTGGTTGTAGAACACCTCCCACAGCGGCGTGATCCGTCCGGCCAGGTTGAATTCCATTCCGGTGGCGTGGCGCTTGCCTGAAAGCAGGTACTGCTGGAGAGCCGTGTCAGGGTCGGTGTTGCGCTCGTTGAACTTCTCGGAGCGGAACAGCGCGACGCCCAGTGAGGCTTTTTTCTCGAAGATCTCGAACTTGCCGCCGACTTCGAAGTTGCGGCTTTTCTCAGGCGGGGTATTGGCCAAATAGGCATTGTTGGTTCCCGGAGTGAACACCAGGTTGACGCCGTACTGGTAGGTGTCGCCCGAGGTGTTGTACGAGGTGCCGAACGAGGCATAGTAAGAGGTGTTCTCGTCGGGCTGGTACAACGCGCCGATACGCGGGCTCCAGAGGTTCTCACTTACCTTGAAACGGTTGCCGTTGAGGTCTCGGTACGAGGCATTGAACCGGTCGAAGCGCAGGCCACCGAGGAGCTTGAAGGTGTCGGTGATGGACACTGTATCCTGTGCGTACATGCCCAGACTATCCGCATCGAAGGTCGCCATCGGGATCGCTCGCGTGTCGACCCGATTGGCGCCATCGTTGGGTGTTCCTACCGTGGTGCTTGGAAGGCCGCCGGGGCCTGGCACATTGTTGTTGCGGCTCGCCTGCTCCATGAAGAGGTCCACGCCGGCGATCAGATCGTGCTTCTTGCCCCAAGCGTCGAATTTGGTGGTGTAGTCGCTCTGGGCCTGCGTGATGTTGCTGCTGGCACGACGACCCTTGGGCGTGCGGGTCAAGATGGTGTTGGAGCCAATGTTGGTCAGCGTGGTCGCCACGCCGCCAGTGGTGCCATAGCCGATCACGCTAGCCAGCAGGTCGCGTTCGTAATGACCTGTCCGGACCTTGGTGGTCAGTTCCGTGTCGTGGTCGAAGCGGTGCTTGTGACTGAAAGTCAGGTAGTCGGTCGATGTCTTGAGGTAATCGCTCGCCATGCCGTAGTAGTTGCCAGCTGGCAGCACGGGCACGGCAACCCCGTTCTGGTTGAACCAGCGCGTCATGTACATTGGGCGGCCATCCGTGTCCAGGTGATAGAGGCCCACCTCGAACTCATTGCGGCTACCGATACCCCAGCGGTACGAGGGCGCTATCCCTTTCTTGCTCACGTGGGCCCCCCCGTTGTCAGCGGAGTGCGCCATGGCATTGAGCCGCAAAGCGGCGTCGTCGCCGAGCTTGATGTTGAAGTCACCCGTCACCCGCAGCTCCTTGCCGGTACCGATAGTGGTTGTGACTTCGTGCTGATCGAGAAGGAAGGGGCGCTTGTTGACCTGGTTGATCACGCCACCCGTGGAGCCTTTGCCAAACAGCATGGACGCGGAGCCCTTGAGGATCTCGATGCGGTCGTCGTTGAAGGTGTCGCGTTCGATCAGTGGTGCATCTCGCATGCCGTCGCGGTAGATGTCACCCGCCTGCCCCAGTGAGAAGCCCCGCATGCGAATGTCTTCCTCGCCGGTTTCACCGGCCAGAAAGGTGACGCCGGCTGTCGTTCTAAGCACTTCGCGAAAATCGTCCAGATTGCGGTCGTTGAGCAGCATTTCGGTCATCACCGTGACCGTCTGGGGGATGTCACGCAGCTCCTGTGTGCCTTTTCCGATCTGGGTTTCCGTCGTGCGCAGGTTGTTTTTGCTTTTCACTTCCGCAGGTTCTGCTTGCTCTTTCACTGTGACCGTCGGTAGTGTGGCCGTGGCTGAGGGCGTGGTCTGGGCCCATGCGCCCAGGCTACTTGCCAGCAACATGGCTCCCAGCGGAAGGGTGGGCGCTGACATGGGGCGGGTGGAGATCGAAGCGTTGGCGCGCGCCGCACGGCGGCTTTTGCGAGAAGAGGGCATGACGTGTAATCACAGGACGCTGTTGTCGGCTGGCTGTGATCGCACCTTGTCTGGGCCCCACTGGCTGGCTGGAGCCTTTGAATGTATCGCTAATGCGAACGATTCGCAATAAAGTTCATCCAGGAAGTAAAGCCTGTGTGGCGATGGAGCCACATTGATTGGCATTGCAGGCGGCCGCCAGGTGTTGAGGCACTCTTTGCGCCATGTCACACCGTCTTTCGTGCCGTTGTCTATGATGGGTTTGTGTTGCTGTGCAGCATTTTCTATCATCACGATGAAAACTATTAATCGTAATTTTCGATAGTTTTATATTATGATTCGTCCCATTCCCGCTTTCATCAACCCAAGGAGTACGACATGTCCCTGATCAACACCCAAGTCCAGCCTTTCAAGACCACCGCCTTCCACAACGGCAAGTTCGTCGACGTGACCGAGCAGTCCCTCAAGGGCAAGTGGTCCGTGCTGATCTTCATGCCGGCCGCTTTCACCTTCAACTGCCCGACCGAAGTGGAAGACGCTGCCGACAACTACGCCGAGTTCCAGAAAGTCGGTGCCGAGGTCTACATCGTCACCACCGACACCCACTTCTCGCACAAGGTGTGGCACGAAACCTCGCCCGCCGTGGGCAAGGCCAAGTTCCCGCTGGTGGGTGACCCGACCCACGTGCTGACCAACGCCTTCGGCGTGCACATCCCCGAAGAAGGCCTGGCTCTGCGTGGCACCTTCGTCATCAACCCCGATGGCGTGATCAAGACCGCCGAGGTGCACTCCAACGAGATCGCCCGTGACGTGAAGGAAACCCTGCGCAAGCTGAAAGCCGCCCAGTACACCGCCGCCAACCCCGGCCAGGTGTGCCCGGCCAAATGGAACGAAGGCGCCAAGACCATCGCTCCTTCGCTGGAACTGGTCGGCAAGATCTGATCGCCGTCTGACCAACGTCGTTTTTGAACGTTGAGCGTAGGGCGTTCGGCCCGCGCCGAGCGCCCCTCGCCCAACGCTGAAATACAGGAGTACGCCATGCTTGACGCCGCCATGAAATCGCAGCTGCAAACCTACCTGGGCATGCTGCGTCAACCCATCCGCCTGATCGCCTCGCTGGACGACGGCGCCAGCTCGACCGAGCTGCGCGGTCTGCTGGAAGACATCGCCAGCCTGTCCGACCAGGTGAGCTTCGATGCCTCGGGCAGCGATGCCCGCAAGCCCTCGTTCGTGATCGCTCGCGAAGGCGAAACCACCGGCGTGCGTTTTGCCGGCATCCCGCTGGGCCACGAGTTCACCTCGCTGGTGCTGGCGCTACTGTGGACCGGTGGCCACCCGCCCAAGGTCGAGCCCGAAGTGATCGAGCAGATCAAGGCCATTGATGGCGATTTCGACTTCGAGGTCTACATGTCGCTGACCTGCCACAACTGCCCGGACGTGGTACAGGCGCTGTCGCTGATGGCCATCTTCAACCCCCGCATCCGCACCACCGTGATCGATGGCGGCCTGTTCCAGGGCGAGGTCGAGGCGCGGCAGGTCATGGCTGTGCCCATGGTGTTCCAGGGTGGTGAGAACTTCGGCTCCGGCCGCATGGGCGTGGAGGAAATCCTTGCCAAGATCGATACCGGCGCCGCAGCCCGCGATGCCGCCAAGCTGGCGCAGAAGGGTGTGTTCGACGTGCTGGTGGTGGGCGGTGGCCCGGCCGGTGCCGCAGCGGCCATCTACGCCGCACGCAAGGGCATTCGCACCGGCGTGGTGTCGGAGCGCTTTGGCGGCCAGGTGCTGGACACGCTGGCGATCGAGAACTTCATTTCGGTGAAGGAAACCGAAGGCCCCAAACTGGCCATGGCGTTGGAACAGCACGTCAAGAGCTACGAGGTGGACGTGATGAACCTGCAGCGCGCCGAAGGCCTGGTGCCGGGCGAGCTGCATGAGGTGAAGCTGGCCAACGGTGCCTCGCTCAAGGCCAAGTCGGTCATCCTGGCCACGGGTGCCCGCTGGCGCGAGATGAACGTGCCGGGCGAGCAGCAGTACCGGGGCAAGGGCGTGGCCTACTGCCCGCACTGCGACGGCCCGCTGTTCAAGGGCAAACGCGTGGCCGTGATTGGTGGCGGCAACTCCGGTGTCGAGGCGGCCATCGATCTGGCCGGCATCGTCGAGCACGTCACGCTGCTCGAGTTTGGTGAGGAGTTGCGCGCCGACGCCGTGCTGCAACGCAAGCTGCATTCCCTGGACAACGTGAGCGTCATCACCCAGGCACAGACCACCGAGGTGCTGGGCGACGGCAGCAAGGTCACCGGCCTGCGCTACACGCACCGCCGCACCGGCATCAGCCACGACATCGAACTGGCCGGCATCTTCGTGCAGATCGGCCTGCTGCCCAACACCGACTGGCTCAAGGGCTCGGTGGCCTTGAGCAACCGGGGCGAGATCGAGGTGGACGTGCGTGGCGAGACGTCGGTGCCCGGCGTGTTTGCCGCCGGTGACGCGACGACCACGCCTTACAAGCAGATCATCATCGCCATGGGCGAGGGGGCCAAGGCCGCGCTGAGCGCCTTTGACCACCTGATCCGCCTGCCGGTGACCGAGCACGGTGACGCCACCGAGGAGCAGGCGGTGGCCGCCTGACGCTGCTTCAGCGCTCCAGGATGGCCACCACCCCTTGGCCGCCTGCCGCACAGATAGAGACGAGACCTCGGCCCGTGCCACGCTGCTCCAGCAGTTTGGCCAACGTGCCGAGGACGCGCCCGCCGGTGGCGGCAAACGGGTGACCGGCCGCGATGGAACTGCCGTTCACGTTGAGCCGGGTCCGGTCGATCGGCCCCAGCGCAGCGGCCAGGCCCAGCCGGTTGCGGCAGAAGTCGTCCGACTCCCAGGCTTTCAGCGTGCACAGCACCACGGCGGCAAAGGCCTCGTGGATCTCGTAGAAGTCGAAGTCCTGCAGGCGCAGTTTGTGCCGTTGCAGCATGCGCGGCACGGCGTACGCGGGGGCCATCAGCAGGCCTTCGGCTTCACCGACGAAGTCGACCGCCGCCGTTTCACCGGCCACCAGCCAGGCCAGCACCGGCAGGCCGCGTGAGCGTGCCCAGTCTTCCGAGGCCAGCAGCACCGCGCTGGCGCCATCGGTCAGCGGGGAGGCGTTGGCCGCAGTGATGCTGCCACCCGGCTGGAAGGCGCCGGGCATTGCCCCCAGCTTGTCCAGCGTGGAGTCCGGTCGCAGGTTGTTGTCCCGGGTGAGTCCGGCAAACGGGACCACGAGGTCGTCGAAAAAGCCCTGCTCGTAGGCCTGCGAGAGGTGCTGGTGACTGGCCAGGGCCAGTTCATCCTGCTCCCGGCGGCCCACGCCCATGCGGTCCGCCGTGATCTGGGCGTGTTGCCCCATGGACTGCCCGGTGCGGGGTTCGGCGTTGCGCGGCAGTTCGGGTATCAGGTGGCTGGGGCGCATCATGGCGGCGAGCGCCTTGAGCCGGTCGCCGGTGGTGCGGGCGCGGTTCAGGCGCAGCAGGGCCTGCTGCAGTCCCCGGTTCACGGCAATGGGCGCGTCCGATGTGGTGTCCGAGCCGCAGGCGATGCCCACGTCGATCTGACCGAGGGCGATCTTGTTGGCCACCAGAATGGCCGCTTCCAGCCCCGTGCCACAGGCCTGCTGCACGTCGTACGCCGGTGTGGCCGGCGACAGGCCGCTGCCCAGCACACATTCGCGCACCAGGTTCCAGTCGCGGGCGTGTTTCATCACCGCACCGCCCACCACCTCGCCCAGCCGTTCGCCCACCAGCCCGGTGCGTTCGACCAGGGCTTTCAGCGTGAAGGTGAGCATGTCCTGGTTGGATTGGCCCACATAGGCCGTGTTGGACCGTGCGAAGGGGATGCGTTGCGACGCCACGATGGCGACGCGGCGGGGTGGTCCGACGTGCATGCTTGTCACCTGAATAAACACAAGCGTACAATCATAAACACCAACGTACTTACAGTCAATGACCGATCGCCTGCTCCAATTTGCGAACGACCCCTGGACCGCCCCGCTGTTGCGGGCGCTGGGGCTTCCCCAGCCACGCCGTCTGAAGCGTTGCACCAGCCCTTATGGGGCTCAAGCGCATGCCGGCCGCTCGGCGCTCGTGCTCGCCGCCGAAGGCGGGCTGGCCTCGGCGGCCTGCCGGCTGGAGCTTCAGACGGGCGGTGCGGATCTGGCGCCGTCGGGGGCCATCCACACCCTGGTTGCAGATGCCACAGGGTGCACCACGGCGGCGTCGCTGTCGTTCCTGCACGACGCCCTGCAGTCCCCACTGGGTCGGCTGGCTGAAGGGGGCCGGGTGGTGGTGCTGGCCCAGGCGTCGCCCGCGTCGCCCGAAGCGGCGGCCTGCGCGCGCGCGGTCGAAGGGTTCACCCGCTCGCTCGCCAAGGAGCTCGGGCGTCGGGGTGCCACCGCCAATGTGGTGAGGCTCACCGATGCCGCGCTCCCGGCGCTGGGTGCGGCCCTGGTCTTTCTGGGTACCGACCGTTCCGCCTACGTGTCGGGGCAGGTGCTCACGCTGGAGCCGGCGGCGACACCCGCACCGGTGGGCTCTCCGCGCACGGCAGTGGTCACCGGTGCAGGTGCCGGCATAGGGGCCGCCACTGCCCGGCGCCTGGCCGCCGAAGGCCTGTTCGTGATCGGGGTGGACGTGCCCCAGGCCGAAAGCGGCCTGAACGAGGCGCTGGCCGGCCTGGAGGCGCAGGCCCTGCTGCTGGACATCACCCAGCCCGACGCCGGCGAGCGGCTGGTGCAGGCGGTGGCCCCGCGCGGTGGCGTGGACGTGCTGGTGCACAACGCCGGCATCACCCGCGACCGCACTTTTGGCCGCATGGCGCGAGCCGAGTGGGACCGGGTGATGGCGGTCAACCTGTACGCCATCATCGGGCTGGACCGTGCGCTCGACGAAGCCGGCCTGCTGCGCGCCGGTGCGCGCGAGGTCTGCCTGGCATCGATCAGCGGTATCGCAGGCAATGCTGGCCAGACCAACTACGCCGCGTCCAAGGCGGCGGTCATGGGCTATGTGGCGGCCCGGGCCGCACAGTGGCGCGAGACCGGGGGCACGGTCAATGCGGTGGCGCCCGGCTTCATCGAGACAGCCATGACACAACGCATACCGTGGATGGTCCGCGAGGTCGGCCGGCGGCTCAGCTCGCTGTCGCAGGGCGGCCAGCCCGAGGATGTGGCCGAGGCGATCGCGTTCCTGACGCGACCGGAGGCGGGCGGCATCAGCGGGCAGACGCTGCGGGTGTGTGGTCAGTCTTTCCTGGGGGCCTGAGTTGGTGCGCAAGAGCAGCCCGCTGTCCCCGGCCCCGGTTGCCGAACCACTTCGTCAGGTGCCACGGCGCCTGCCCAAGGGCATCAACGCATTGCCACCTGCCGTGGTGCTGGTTTCCCAGATGGCCCGCCTGGTGGAGGCCACGGCCCGGGTGGTGGGCGACAAGGGTTACGCCGACACCACGGTGGCCGACATCATCGCCCGCGCGGGCGTGTCGCGCACCACGTTCTACCAGCTGTTCAAGGACAAGGAGGCCTGTTTCCTGTCGTGTTTCGAGCAGTTGTCCACCGCGCACGCCCAGGCCATGGAATCGTCACTGGCCGAGCCGGGCGAGCCACCCCAGCGCCTGATGCGGGCCCTGTCGGTGTGGTTGCAGCGGCTGGATGCGGACCAGGCCTACGCCAAGGCCTTCATCGGCGAGGCCCAGGCGGCCACGCCGCGCATACAGCAGGCCTTCATGGGCGCACGCCAGCACCTGGGCCTGCGCTTGCGCGAGTGGCTGGATCAGGCGCGGAGTGAACACCCCGAGGTGCCCACGCCTACGGAGGCAGGCTTCGAGCTGATGCTGACGGGGCTGACCGGCTACGTCGTCATGCAGGTGCGTGCGGGCCAACCGCTGGCACCCCAGACACAGGACATCGCGGCCTTCATCTTTGCCGCGCTGGGCGTGCCCCGCTGGGCCCAGAGCCCGCAGGGCGGCGCCTCTCAGGAAACCTCACCCATCTGACTCTGCAGGTAGTTCTGCAGCCCGACCTTGTCGACCAGGTCGATCTGGGTTTCGAGGAAGTCGATGTGCTCCTCGGTGTCGTCCAGAATGGCCTGGAGCAGGTCGCGGGACACGTAATCGCGCACGCTTTCGCAGTGGGCGATGCCGTCCTTGATGGTGGCTTGCGCACCGGTTTCCAGCGCCAGGTCGGCGCGCAGGATTTCCGGCACGTCCTCACCGATGCTCAGCTTGCCCAGGTCCTGCAGGTTGGGCAGGCCGTCCAGCGTGAAGATGCGGTCCATCAGCTTGTCCGCATGCTTCATTTCACCGATGGACTCGGTGTATTCCTTGGCGGCCAGCTTGTCCAGGCCCCAGTGCTTGAGCATGCGGTAGTGCACGAAGTACTGGTTGATGGCAGTCAGCTCGTTCTTGAGCTGGGCTTGCAGGTGGCCAATGACCTTGGCGTCGCCTTTCATGGTGCGTCCTTTGTTGTGTTTGTGTGGGGGGATTGTCGTTGCTCGGGAAGGGGATGGGCCCATACCCCCTGGGAACTGTTCTGCATGCACGTCAGCATGAAAAAGATTCGCGTTCCGGTTGCTTTTCAATACAAATGCGAATGATTCGCATATAATCATCGACGTCAGCTAGCCACAAGCACGTCGTTCACTCGGGGTCATGCAGCCAGCGGTTGTTATCAACTGTTAAGGACTGCCGTGATCGCCAGCCACTTTCTCTCCCATGGTTTCCCGGGGGCTCGTGCTCCCTTTGCCCGTCATTTTTTTGCGCTGACCCTGGCCGCCGCGTGTGCCCAGGCCTACGGCCAGGCTGCAGAGCCCCGTGTCCTCAAAGAGGTGGTCATCAGCGGTGCGCGCAGCGAGCGCGCGCTGCAGGATGTGCCTGCTGCCGTGGACGTGCTCAGCGGCGACGACCTGGACCCTGCGAGCGTGCAGGACATCCGCGACCTCGTGCGCGACCTGCCCAACGTGAGCGTGAAGCGTGCACCGGTGCGTTTTGGCGGTGTCAACGGCAACGTCGGGCGCGACGGCAACGCGGGCTTCAACATCCGCGGCCTGGAGGGCAACCGCGTGCTGCTCACCGTGGACGGCATCCGCGTGCCGCGAGAGATGGTCAGCGGGGTGTTCGGCCCTGCCGCCTTTGGCCGTGACTACTACGACCTCGGTCTGATCTCCCGTGTGGAAATCGTGCGTGGCCCCAGCTCGGCGCTGTACGGCTCCGACGGCCTGGCCGGTCTGGTCGCCATGTTCACCACGCAACCCCAGGACCTGCTCAAGGAAGGGCAGTCCTTTGGTGGGCGTATCGGTCTGTCGGCCAGCAGCGAAGACAAGGGCGCAAAGCTCAGCGCCACGCTGGCGGGACGGGCCAGCGAGGAATGGCAGTGGCTGATGAGCCTGCAGGCCGGCCGCAGCCACGAACTGGACAACCAGGGCACCAACCACGAACTCAACAGCAACCGCACCGCGCCCAACCCGCAGGACGACAACCAGTACAGCCTGCTGGGCAAGCTGGTCTACACGCCGGGCGGCGGCCAGCGCCATACCTTCACCATCGAACACGTGGACAAGCGCAGCGAGGTCGAGGCCTACACCGGCCGCGCACCCGCTGTCACGGCCGCCACCCACGTGGGCGACCTGGACGGCACCAGCAGCATGGAGCGCACCCGCCTGAGCTGGGATGGGCGCTGGCGCATCCAGTCGGCCTGGGCCGACGAAGTCCGCGCCAACCTGGGGTGGCAGAGTTCCAAGTCGCGCGAAGCCACGCGGGAGTTCCGGCCGCTGCAGCCAGCGGCCACGCAGATCCGCGAACGCGACGTGACCTACACCGAGGACATCCTGCAGGCCGTTCTGCAGGCCGAGAAGGTCAGCTCGCTGGGCGGTGACTGGACCAGCAAACTGGTTTATGGCCTGGACCTGTCGCGGGCCGACCTCGACAACTACGTGACCGGCGTCAACGGTCCGTCTTACGAAACCTACCCGCTGCGCCGCTTTCCGCAGACCACCGAGAACGTGAGCGCGCTTTTTGTCCAGAGCGAGTTTGCCAACGACCGGTGGAGTCTGATCCCCGCGCTGCGCTACGACCACATCTCGCTCAACGCGAAGTCCAGTCCGCTGTACCCGCTCAACCCGGTGTCGCTGTCCAACAGCGCGCTCACCCCCAAGCTGGGCGCCATCTGGCGCGGTGGGCAGGACTGGAACCTGTTTGCCAACCTGGCGGCGGGTTTCCGCTCGCCCAACCCGCTGCAGGTCAACAACTACTTCCAGAACCCGTTCGGCAACTACGAAACCATTCCCAACCCCAACCTGCGTCCCGAGAAGAGCCAGACCTTCGAGCTGGGCGCGCGGGGTAACCACAGTGCCTTCGAATGGGAGGCGGTGGCCTTCACCGGCCGCTACAAGGACTTCATCGAAGACCTGGTCACGGTGCAGACCGCGCCAGTGCTGCAGTTCCAGTCGGTCAACCGCCAGCGTGTCACGCTCAAAGGCTTCGAGCTCAAGGGCGCCTGGCGCGTGACGCCCGCCACCACGCTGCGCGCCGCCTACGGTCAGACCCAGGGCACGGACACCAGCACGGGGTTGCCGCTCAACTCGGTCAACCCGGCCAAGCTGGTGCTGGGCGTGGACCACCGCATGGGCGACTGGACCTTCGGTGCCGCTGTCACGCATGTGGCGGCCAAGTCCGCCAGCGACATCGACTACACGGGTGCGGCCAACCAGTTCGCCACGCCCGCCTACACCACGCTGGACCTCAAGGCCAGCTGGGCCGTCAGCCCGGGCTGGAAGCT
>VFQP010005134.1_pt1 | contig 11632 bp, 10 predicted proteins | sample 3512351 | NCBI WGS metagenome assembly VFQP01 (sample SAMN10412372, study PRJNA504923) | tailings metagenome | isolation source: Relicate 1 Philex TSF1 revegetated site | place: Philippines: Tuba, Benguet | collected 2017-08-29
TGAAGAGGAAGTGGCCAAGCTGGATGCCCTGATCAAGAAGCTGGGACCGCAATAACACGCTCAGTACGCTCACGAAAGGCGGGATATGCGTGCAGTACAATTGCCCGCATGCCCCGCACCCGCATGACAAAACTCCCGGTTGAACCGTTGTCTCCGCGTATTAACGTGACGCTAAAGGACGTGGCAAGTATTGCCGGCGTGTCGGCGATGACGGTATCGCGTGTGTTGAATGCGCCGGAGAATATTCCGCCGGCCACGGTGGCCAAGGTACGTGCCGCGATCGAGAGTACCGGGTACATCCCGAACAGTGCCGCGAAGGCACTGAGGTCAAGCCGCAGCCGCCTGATCGCGGCGGTATTGCCGACGCTGACCGGACCGATTTTCCTGGACACCATTGAAGCGCTGACCCAGGCGCTGGCCAGCCGCGGCTACCAGCTTATCGTGGGACAGAGTGGCTACAGCGATGCGGGCGAAGACAAGCTCCTGACCGACATTATTTCGCGACGGCCCGATGGCATTGTGCTGGTTGGCGTAGGTCACACCGATGAGGGCCGGCGCAAGCTGATTGCCTCGGGTATCCCCATTGTCGAGACCTGGGACCTCACCGCCGAGCCACTGGATGTGCTGATTGGTTTCTCGCATGAAGCGGTCGGCCGTGAAGTAAGCCGTTTTTTTGCAGGCAGAGGGCACAAGAAACTCGCATGGATCGGAGCGGACGATGTGCGTGCGAAACGGCGCTGGTCTGCATTCGCGAAATCGGCGCAAGAACTCGGCTTGCCGCAACCGGCGGCGCGGTTTGTCGTACCGCCTTCCAGGCTTGCGGATGGTCGCGCGACGCTGCGTGCATTACTGGCCGAGCAGCCCGATGTTGACGCGGTCTTCTGTAGCTCAGATGCGTTGGCGATCGGGGTACTGATCGAGGCACGCGCGCAGGGAATCGACGTGCCGAAGCAACTGGCCGTGGTGGGTTTCGGCGATCTCAATTTCGCAGACCAGTTTGAACCTGCGCTGACATCGGTGCGGATCGATGGACCGCACATTGGCGAACTCGCGGCGCACTGCATTGTCAGCAGGGCGCTGGGTTTGCCACTTGAAGAGCGCATCATCGACGTCGGCTTCACGATAGTCGAGCGCGCCAGCACCTGAGCCCCTACGCTTATTGGGTTAACGCTAGGTTGCAGCATGCCTCGTGAACTTCTACAGTAAAACGATAGTTGTACGACAACGTATAACGATCGCATTCATAACAGGGGACATCACATGCGTAGTAATCCTTTGCGTGCCATCTGGGCGAACGGGGGTGCCGCCGTGAATGGCTGGCTGGCTATTCCGGACACTTTCAGTGCGGAAACCATGGCCCACCAGGGGTGGGACACACTGACCATCGACATGCAGCATGGCGTGGTCGACTACCAGGCCATGGTCCGGATGCTGCAGGCTATTTCGACCACGCAGACCACGCCGGTCGTGCGGGTGCCCTGGCTAGAGCCCGGCATCCTGATGAAGACGCTGGATGCGGGCGCGTACGGCGTGATTTGCCCGATGGTGAACTGCCGCGAAGATGCGCAGAAGCTGGTGGCCTATACGAGCTACGCGCCACGCGGCATGCGAAGTTACGGCCCCGTGCGCGCATTGCTGTATGGCGGCGCGGACTACCCCGAGCATGCCAACGAAACGATCGTGGCCTTCGCCATGATCGAGACCGCGCAAGCGCTTGATAACCTTGACGAGATCCTGTCGGTGGAGGGGCTCGATGCGGTTTATATCGGCCCGTCCGATCTCTCGCTTTCACTCGGATGCCGGCCGACTTTCGACGATGTCGATCCCGAGGTCGCCCAGGCCATCGACCACGTACTCGAGCGTGCCAAGGCACATGGCGTCGTCGCGGGTATTCACAACGGCAGCCCGGAAGCGGCACTGCGCCGCATCGAAAAGGGCTTCCAGTTTGTCACCGTCAGTTCGGATGCCCGTCTGATGGCTGCCGGCGCACGCCAGGTAGTAGACACCATGCGCGGCGCTAGCGGTGAAGCGCAGAAGCCGCAAATGACGCAGAAGACAAACGGCTACTGAGCCGGACTTTCACAACCATCCCGATTTCGTAGAGGACAGCATCATGAATATTGGTTTTATTGGACTTGGCATCATGGGCGCGCCAATGGCGCTGCATCTGGCGAACGCTGGACATCAGTTGTACGTGAAGACGCGTGGCCAACTGCGCCCCGAGATTGCGTCGAGCTCGGCGATTGCCTGCAAGGATGCCGCCGAAGTGGCACGGCAGTCTGAAGTGATTTTCATCATGGTTCCCGATACGCCCGATGTGGAAGCTGTGCTGTTCGGCGACGGCGGCATTGCACAAGGGCTGGATGGCGGCAGCCGCAAGGTCGTGGTCGACATGAGCTCCATTTCGCCAACGGCGACCAAGGCGTTTGCACAGCGCATCAATGCATTGGGTGCGGACTATGTCGATGCCCCGGTCTCGGGCGGCGAAGTCGGTGCGAAAGCGGCGTCGCTGACCATCATGTGCGGGGCCGATGCGGCCGTGTTCGAACGGGTTCGCCCGCTGCTCGAACTGATGGGCAAGAACATCACGCTGGTGGGTGGTAACGGCGACGGGCAAACCACCAAGGTCGCCAACCAGATCATTGTGGCGCTGAATATCGCAGCCGTTGGTGAAGCACTGCTGTTTGCCGCCAAGGCCGGTGCGGACCCCGCGAAAGTGCGTGAAGCGCTGATGGGTGGATTCGCTTCGAGCCGCATTCTCGAAGTGCACGGCGAACGCATGATCAAGCGAACGTTCGCACCAGGCTTCCGGATCAAGCTGCATCAGAAGGATCTGGGGCTTGCTCTGCAGGGCGCGCGCGAGCTTGGTCTGTCGCTACCGCAGACCGCCGGCGCCGCGCAATTGATGCAGGCTTGCGCCGCAAATGGACTGGAAGAACTCGACCATTCCGCACTGGTTCGCGCGCTGGAACTGCTGGCCGATCACGAGATCGCCAACGCGAAGTAAGCGCAACGTCCTGCATGCCGGGCGTGATGCCCGGCATGCAGCGATCGTGCGTGGCCCAGCCGATATCAGAACGGCAGGCCCTTGCGCTGCAGGATCCAGTCCGGCGCGTCTTGCAGGCAGACCGGACGCAGGAAACGCGTGAGCGCGGCATCGCCAACCGAGGTGCTCTCGGGGCGCGTGCTGCTTGGCCACGGGCCGCCATGTTGCTGGGCCGCCGTGACCGCCACACCGGTAGGCACGCCCGCAAACAGAACGCGGCCAGCGATGGCCATTGCACTGGCCACCAGCGCATACACGTCATCGTTTTGCTGCTGCGCACCCCACACGGTAACCGTCAGGCTGCCCCCCACCGCTGCGAGTACCTGTTGCGCCTGAGCCAGGCTCTCGGCGCGAACGATCAGGCTTGACGGGCCGAAGACCTCTTCACGCAATGCGGGGTTGGCGACAAAGTCGGTCGCGCTGACCTGGGCCAGCACCGGGCGCGGCGGCGCCCCTGCCGCCGCGGTTTCGCGCAAGCACATGGCCGCGCCTGCCGCTGCCCAATGTTCGATACCGGCCTCGAATGCCTCGCGCATGCCCTGTGTCAGCATGGCATGCGGCTGCTGGGCCTGCAGTGCCGTCGTCAGCTGCGCAACGAACGCGTCGTTGATCGCCCGTGTATCGGTTCCCGACAGATAGTCGATCAGCACGATAACGCCCGGGTTCGTGCAGAATTGTCCGCAGCCCAGCGCAATCGAGCCACCTAGCGTGCTGGCCAGTGCGGCCCCATTGGCCTGCAGTTCGGCGGGCAATGCAATGACCGGATTGACCGAACCAAGCTCCCCGAAGAACGGGATCGGCTGTGGCCGACTGGCAGCTTCCTTGGCCAGGGCCGAGCCACCCGCAGTCGAACCGGTGAAGGCCCCAGCTGCGATGGCCGGATGACGAATCAGGCGGACGCCAACGTCGCGCCCCCCACCTTGCACCATGCTGATCAGACCCTTTGGCAACTGTTGCGCTTCAAGCGCGCGGCCGACCAGTTCCATCACCCGATTGGAAAGTTGCAGGTGACCCGTGTGTGCCTTGACGACGACCGGGCAGCCTGCCGCGAGTGCCGATGCTGTGTCCCCGCCAAGAACCGAGAATGCAAACGGGAAGTTGCTGGCCGAGAACATGGCCACGGGCCCGAGCGGTTGTTGCCAGAGCTGCATTGCTGGGTGTCCCGCAGGGGGGGCACCGGCAACGGCAGGATCATCGACCACGGCGAACGGCACGCCGTGCTCGGCGATATCGGCAAAGCGACGCAGTTGAAACGCGGTGCGATCGAGTTCGCCGTTCAGGCGCACGGGACCCAGCGCGGATTCCTGGTCGGCAATCGCGACAAGACCCTCGCGGTCGCCTTCCAACGCGTCGGCAAGGCCACGCAGCAGGGCGGCGCGCTGTGCGCCAGTGGTCGAGCGCCAGTAGGCGAAGGCATCGCGCGCGCCTTCGCAGGCCTGATCGACCGCGGTTGGCGTAGTGGGCGCGAACTCGCGCAGGATGGCGCCGCTACGGGCATCAACGGAAGTCAGCATGATCTGGTTCGGGAGGGAGTAAAAATGGAGTCAGACGTGGAAGTAGAAGCAGAAGTAGCCAGGTCGTTGGTCAGCGCGGTTGATTGACCGCTTGCCGGGCAATCATCTTCCAGCCGGCAGGTTCCTGCACCCATACCGAGAGCACCTGCAGGTGGACCGGCGTGGCCGGCTTGCCTGCGGGATGCGTGTCGGCGTCGAACACGTACCGGACGGTGGCAACCTTGCCCACCACATCGATCTTCTGGTCCGACAGGTCGATGCGCGTGAACTTCGAGGTACCGGTAAGCAGCGCATTGACGAGGCTGGCCTTGGTATCGATCTTGGCCGACGAGTGGCCATAGGTCAGATGATCGTGAAGCAGCGGATCGAGCTTGGCCGCATCGGGCGCAAGCATGGCCGCGCGAAGATGCTCGTTGGCCGTGGCAAGCTGCTGGGCCTCGGCGGTCTGCGCATGCAGTGCCGGCGACGTTGCGACGAGCATCGCCGACAGCAGCAGCGTGCGGCGAATCCTGGAAGTCAGTGTGGTCATGGTGTCTCCTTTGGTCTGGTTGTTGCGCCGATGGTGGCGGTGAAACTATGCAAGGTATTCAGGCTGGCGCATCAGGCGTTCAGCTCGAGGCGCTTGAACTGCCCGGCAAGCAGGCCGTAGGCGAGGATGGCCACCAGGCCGTGTGCGCCAACGAACCACAGTGCGCGGTCGAACGAACCCGTGGTGGCAACCACATAGCCGATCACGATTGGCGTGACAATGCCTGCCACGTTGCCAATGCCGTTGAACACGCCGCCGCTCAGGCCGGTCATTTCGCGCGGCGCCACATCGCCAAGTACGGCCCATCCCACCGCGCCAAGGCCCTTGCCGAAGAACGCCAGGGACATGATGGCAACGACTGCCGTATCGGTAGTTGCCCACGGCGCGGCCATCACGACCGTGGCGAGTGCCATGCCGATCATGAACGGCGTCTTGCGAGCAAACGACGGCGCGTGGCCCTTGGCGATCAGGTAATCCGACAGGGCGCCACCCAGGATGCCGCCGCTGAAGCCGCAGATGGCCGGCAGCGCCGCAACCAGTCCGACGGTCACGATATTCATGCCGCGCGCCTGCACCAGGTAGATCGGGAACCAGGTAATGAAGAAATATGTGAGCGCCGTGATGCAGTACTGGCCGATATAGGTGGCCCACAGCATGCGGCTGGTGAACAGCGAAGCGATCTCCCGGCGGTTGAAGCGGCGACGGGTACTGCCCGTACCGGCGTCCAGGCTCACCAATGCGCCATTGGCCGCCACGTAGTCCAGTTCGGCACGGCTCATGCGCGGATGGGTCTTCGGTGCGCCCATCGTGACAAACCATACACAGGCCGCGAGCAAGCCGAGGCCGCCCATGAAGAAGAACACGTAGTGCCAGCTCAGTACGTGTGTCAGCCAGGCCATCAGTGGGGTGAAGACGACCACCGCGAGATATTGCGCGGAATTGAACAGCGCGCTGGCCGTACCGCGTTCGGCGGTGGGAAACCACATCGCGACAATGCGCGCATTGCCGGGAAACGCGGGCGACTCGACCAAACCCAGCATGAAGCGCATCACAAACAATGCGGCAATGGCCGACGAGGCGCTGCCGAACAGTGACACGGTGCCCTGGCTGAACGTGAACAGCGACCACAGGACAATGCTTACGCCATACACAACCTTGGCGCCGAAACGGTCAAGCAGCCAGCCGCCGGGAATCTGTCCGATCGCGTAGGCCCAGCCGAACGCCGAGAACACGATGCCGAGTTCGGAAGGACTGAGCTTGAGGTCCTTGGCCACGAAGGTGCCGGCAATCGACAGCGTGGCCCGGTCGGCGTAGTTGAGGACGGTGACGAGGAAGATCAGGCCAAGAATGTAGAACCGGAAATGGCCCACCTTGGCCTTGGCAACGGGCTCCGCCCGCGTTGCCATATCGAACGCGTTCATTGTGTCTCCTCCCTGGTGTCGGGATGTTTTGTCGGGATGGGTGGCGTCGTATGGCGACGCCCGTGCGCCGGCGCCTTAAGGCGTCACGCTCGTCTGCGGCCTGTGGCCCGCGAAGCTCGCTGCCAGGCTTTCGAGCACGATCGCGGCCATTGCTTCTCGGGTCTGGAGCGTGGCGCTGGCCCGGTGCGGTTGCAGCACGACGTTTGGCAACGACAGCAGTTCGGCGGGCACGTTGGGCTCGTCGACGAATACATCGAGGCCGGCACCGGCAATGCGCTTTTCAAGCAGCGCCTGCACGAGATCCGGCTCATTCACAAGCCTGCCGCGTGCAACGTTGATCAGGTACCCATCGGGGCCAAGGGCGTCGAGGATCTCCGTATTCACGATGCCTTCCGCGTTGTCGGCCGATGCCGCGAGGATCAGCGCATCGCTGTCGCTGGCAAGCTGGCGCAGGTCCTCGACATAGCGATACGGCACATCGGTCATGGCGCGCATGTCGGTATAGCTGATGGCGCAGTTGAAAGCCGCCGCGCGCGTGGCGATGGCGCGTCCGACACGGCCCAGGCCAACGATGCCAACCCGCATGTCGCTGACTTTCCGCGCCAGCGGCAGGGAGTCCTTGCCCCACCTGCCGTCACGGACGTAGCGGTCGCCCACGCACAGTTCGCGGCAGACGGACAGCAGCAGGCCCATGGCCAGATCGGCGACGTCGTCGGTCAGTACGCCAGGGGTGGTCGACACATGAATGCCGCGCGAGCGCGCATAGTCCAGGTCCACGGCATCAGTGCCAATACCGTTGATCGCGACAATGCCAAGCTCGGGCAAGTCCGCCATCACCTCATTGCTGATGCCCGACGCGCCGCCGGTCACGACGCCGCGGACACCGCCGCCGATCCGGCGCAGGAACCCGGGCTTGTCGGTCTGGGCGTAGTAACGATGCACCGTGTAGCGCTCGGTGAGCGCGCGGTCCAACGCAGGGATAACGGGATTGATCAGGAGAACTTCAGCAGACATATACGTTCCTTCGACAGCGTTCATGCCCTGAACTTCGTGCCGACCAGGCTGCTCGGCAGACTGGGCATGACAAAACTGGAAGTGAGTATAGGGATGCGATCAATAAAGGTCTAAGCTATATTCCGCATCGATCAATACCGAAATTGAAATGATTGTCGAGCTGAATCACCTGCGTTGCTTTGTCGCGGTGGCTGAAGAATTGCACTTCGGCAGGGCTGCTGCGCGCTTGTTCATGACCCAACCGCCGCTCAGCCGGCAAATCCAGCAACTGGAGGAGGTGCTGGGCCTGGTGTTGTTCGACCGGCATAGCCGGAGCGTGCGGCTTACCGAGGCGGGGCGCGTCTACTACGACGACGCGGTGCGGATCCTGCGGCTGTCAGACCACGCGGCAGACTCGGCGCGGCGCGTCGCCCGCGGCGATGCCGGCCAGGTAACGCTTGGCTTCACGGGTGTCTCGGGCTACCAACTGGTCCCAGAGCTCCTGGCATCGGCCAGCGTGGCATTGCCGGGCGTCCGGGTCGTGCTGAAGGAAATGGTGTCGATCTACCAATTGAAGGCGCTTGAGACGCGCGAGATCGATCTGGGGATCATGCGCTCGCAATTCGGTACCAAAGGCGTGGTGTTCCACCACCTGGTACGCGAACCGCTGATGCTGGCGATGCATGCCAGCCATCGGCTGGCGGCACAGGCTTCGATCGCCGCAAGCGATCTGCAGGACGAACCGCTCGTGATGTATTCGCCGGACGGCGGCAAGTATTTCCACGACCGGATCGCGGGCCTGCTGAATTCGGCTGGCGTGCGGGTCAACTTCGTCCAGTCGATCGACCAGACCCACACCATTGTTGCGCTGGTGCGCGGCAATCTTGGCATTGCCATTGTCCCGGCGTCGGCCCGGGAGCTAGGCATGCGGGATGTCATCTTTCGGCCGGTCTGGACCGAGGATGGATATGCCGACACGCATCTGGCCTGGAGCGACGCCCCCCAAAGCAAGACGGTCGAGCGTTTCCGCGGGTTCGTGATGGAGTATTTTGCCGGTCGCGCTTCGGCACTGCCTCATTTCGGGAACAGCAACGTCACGACCGCCCGGTAGCCCCAGCCATGGGAACCGGAATCGGGCCCGTCGGCCCAGTAGATGGCAAACAGGCCAAAGCTGACCGGGCGCTGGCCGATCCTGGAGATTTCGAGCGGTGGGCCGCTATGTGGAGACTTCGATGCCGCGTCCAGTGGGGTCCGATCCCCCGAATTGCGCAACCTCGCGGACTACCTGCATGACCGTGCGGCAAGCCAGGGTGAGCTCGCCATGACGCGACATGGCCAGCGCTATATGGCGGTTCACCATCGGATTGATGATTTTGGAAGCCTGGAGCTTGCAGTCGCGTCCGGCGTTGGCGATTGCGTAGGGTCCCAGTAACGCGTACATGCCGCCATCGGCCGCGATATGGGTTTGCAGGCTGAGCGAGTCTGCTTCCATCGCCACGTTCAATGTGACACCGTGCTCCAGCGCCATCTGGTCGAGGCGATCGCGCCAGCTGTTGGGCCGGCAGAAACCGACCAATGGCAGATTGTGGAGCGCGGAGAACTGTACCGTCGGATTGGCGGTGATCTTGTCCCCAACGGCGCCCACCAGGTAGGTCGCGGTCTCCACCAGATAGACATCGCCGTGTTTCGGCACCGGACTGTGGCGGAACAGGATGGCAAGGTCCACGTGGCCGCTCTCGAGCCAGTTTTCCAGCTGCGCGCCTTGTCCCTCGCGGACGCTGAGTTGGACCAGCGGATACCGCTCCTTCAGCCGGTAGTACAGGGTGCTGACGAGCGGGTGCGCAGTGGAGGGCAGGATGCCGATGCGAACGGTGCCAATCGGCTTGCCTGCGGTGGTATGGATATCGTTGACCAATTGCTCGGTGCTGGCCAACCAGGCCCGCACCTTCGGTGCGACCCGCAGTCCCAGCTCCGTCAGCACCACACCGCGACCCGTGCGTTGAAACAGGCGGCCTCCGCATTCGTGCTCGAGCTCGTTCAGTTGCCGGCTGATGTGAGGCTGGCTTGTTCCATATGCCTGGGCAACCTTGCTCAAACTGCCAAGGTCCGCGGCATCTATGAATAGCTTCCACGTCGCGTAATTCATCAGCTACTCCGGTTCTTGGCAGGTCTGGGCAAGTCTGCGGGATATGCGAGATCAGTATATCTGAAATAGCCAGATAGACACTTCCGGTATGACTCGGCGATTTCTACACTGCCTCGCATGCACGTCGCTGTGCGGAGACAAAAGCAGCGACGGGCTCTCCGGGCGGGCACCTCCGCACGCCGGGTGATCTCCATACCGCTATAGGAAGTGACATGAAAAACATCGACCTCCGTGGCCTCGTGCCCGCTCCCGTTACCCCGTTCACCCGCGATGGCGCGGTCGACCACGCAGCCATCGAGCGGCTTGGTTCGTGGCTGGGCGGCTTTGACGGAGTAAAGGGCCTGGTAGTGCTGGGCCATGCTGGCGAAGGCACGTTCCTGTCGCAAGATGAACAGGCCGCGGTCATCGAGAGCTTTGTAAAGTCCGTCGACGGCAAGATTCCCGTCATCGCGGGCATCACCCTGGAAGGCACACAGGTAGCCGCCGCCGAAGCACAGCGCGCCGTCAAGGCCGGTGCGTCCGCTGGCCTGGTCTACCCGTCGCACGGCTGGCTGCGCTTTGGCTACCAGAAGGGCGCACCGCAGGACCGCTATCGCGCCATCTACGAAGAAAGCGGCCTGCCGCTGATCCTGTTCCAGTATCCGGATGCCACCAAGGCAACCTACAACCTGGAAACGCAGCTTGAAATTGCCGCACAGCCGGGTGTGTTTGCCATGAAAAACGGTGTACGCAACATGCGTCGCTGGGACACCGAAATTCCTGTCATCCGCAAGGAGAACCCGGACCTGCAGATCCTGACCTGCCATGACGAATACCTGCTGCACACCATGTTCGACGTCGATGGCGCACTGGTCGGTTACGGCAATATCGCGCCCGAACTGCTGATCGAACTGATCAAGGCCGGCAAGGCCAAGGACTACCCGCGTGCCCGTGCACTGCACGACCAACTGCTGCCGGTAACGAAGAACGTGTACCACCGCGGTTCGCATATGGAAGGGACCGTTGCGCTCAAGCACGCACTTGTTGCGCGCGGCATCCTGGAGCACGCCACGGTTCGCTCGCCGCTGCTGCCACTGGAGCCGGGCGCCGAGATTGACATTGCCAACGCCATGCGCGCTGCTGGCCTGGCCGACTGATGTGGTGAATGCGGGAGGGGAGGCACCCTCCCGCATGGCGGACAACGCCGGCATATGCAAGCAAGAAGAATAGAGGGGCGACGGTACAACCGCGAGCCCGCAAGAATCTGGAGACAGCATGGACACCTCGACGGTCGCCACCATGTGCAGCCGCCACTGCGGCGCAACCGCAGGCAATGACGTCGCCGAGAACCGGCGTCGGGCTGCCAACCTATTGTTCCGCATCGAAAACGTGCCTTTCAGCCGCTGGCACACCAGGGCGCGCATCGTCATGGGCAGCGCGACGCTGTTCGATGCGTTCGATGCCCTCTCGCTAGCGTTCATCTTGCCTGTGCTGGTGGGCTTCTGGCATCTGTCGCCGGTCGAGATTGGTGTGCTGATTGCCGCCGGCTATCTTGGCCAGGTGCTGGGTGCGCTGTTCTTTGGATGGCTGGCCGAACGTATCGGGCGGGTGCCCAGCGCAACCGTCACCGTGGGGCTGATGTCGGTCATGAGCGTAGCCTGCGCATTCACGGGCAACTTCCAGATGCTCTTTGCGTGCCGGTTCATCCAGGGCATTGGTGTGGGGGGCGAGGTTCCGGTCGCGGCAACCTATATCAACGAGCTTTCACAGGCTCATGGTCGAGGACGTTTCTTTCTGCTCTACGAACTGATCTTCCCCATCGGCCTGCTGCTGGCGGCGCAGTTGGGTGCCTTCCTGGTACCGCGATTCGGGTGGGAATACATGTTCCTTGTTGGCGGTATCCCGGGCATCCTCGTTGCGCTGCTGATCATGCGTTTGCCGGAGTCACCCCGCTGGCTTATCAGCAAGGGCCGCTTCGATGATGCCGAACGTGTCATAGCGGGC
>VFQP010005135.1_pt1 | contig 11628 bp, 10 predicted proteins | sample 3512351 | NCBI WGS metagenome assembly VFQP01 (sample SAMN10412372, study PRJNA504923) | tailings metagenome | isolation source: Relicate 1 Philex TSF1 revegetated site | place: Philippines: Tuba, Benguet | collected 2017-08-29
AGATCACCGCAACCTGCTCTTCCATCTTGAGCGGCGAGAACTGCGGCTGCTTCAGGAGCTCGGTGAGCTTCGAGCCGCGGTTCAGGAGGCGCTGGGTCGTGGCGTCGAGGTCCGAGCCGAACTGCGCGAAGGCGGCCATCTCGCGATACTGGGCGAGCTCGCCCTTGATCTTGCCGGCGACCTTCTTCATCGCCTTCGTCTGGGCCGAGGAGCCGACGCGCGACACCGAGAGACCGACGTTCACGGCCGGACGGATGCCCTGGAAGAAGAGGTCCGTCTCGAGGAAGATCTGGCCGTCGGTGATCGAGATGACGTTCGTCGGGATGTAGGCCGACACGTCGTTGGCCTGGGTCTCGATGACCGGCAGCGCCGTCAGCGAGCCCTTGCCGGCGGCGTCGCCCATCTTGGCGGCGCGCTCGAGGAGGCGCGAGTGGAGATAGAACACGTCGCCCGGGTAGGCTTCGCGGCCGGGCGGGCGGCGGAGCAGCAGCGACATCTGGCGGTAGGCGACGGCCTGCTTGGAGAGGTCGTCATAGATGATGACCGCGTGCATGGCGTTGTCGCGGAAGTATTCGCCCATGGCGCAGCCGGCGAACGGAGCCAGGAACTGCATCGGGGCGGGATCCGAGGCCGTGGCGGCTACGACGATCGAGTACTCGAGCGCGCCGTTCTCTTCCAGTGCCTTCACGAACTGGGCAACCGTCGAGCGCTTCTGGCCGACGGCGACATAGACGCAGTAGAGCTTCTGGCTCTCGTCCGTGCCTTTGTTGAGCGGCTTCTGGTTGAGGATCGTGTCGAGCGCGACGGCGGTCTTGCCGGTCTGGCGGTCGCCGATGATCAGCTCGCGCTGGCCGCGGCCGATCGGGATCAGGGCGTCGATCGCCTTGAGGCCCGTGGCCATCGGCTCGTGCACCGACTTGCGCGGAATGATGCCGGGCGCCTTGACGTCGACGCGGGACATATGATCGCCCTTGATCGGGCCCTTGCCGTCGATCGGGTTGCCGAGCGCGTCGACGACGCGGCCGAGCAGGCCCTTGCCGACGGGGACCTCGACGATGGCGCCGGTCCGCTTGACGGTGTCGCCTTCCTTGATGCCGCGGTCGTCGCCGAAGATGACGACGCCGACGTTATCGGCTTCGAGGTTCAGCGCCATTCCCCGGATGCTGCCCGGGAACTCGACCATTTCGCCGGCCTGGACGTTGTCGAGGCCATAGACGCGGGCAATGCCGTCGCCGACCGACAGCACCTGACCGATTTCGGAGACTTCCGCCTCCTGGCCGAAATTCTTGATCTGCTCCTTGAGGATCGCGGAGATCTCAGCGGCCTTGATTTCCATCAGCGGACCTCTTTCATGGCGGTCTTGAGTGACGTGAGCTTGGTGCGAAGCGAGCTGTCGATCATGCGCGAGCCCATCTTGACGATGAGCCCGCCGAGCAGCGTTGCGTCGACCCTGGTGATCAGTTGGACGTCCTTGCCGGCAGTGGCGCGGAGCGTCTCCTTGAGCGTGGCGAGCTGCTCATCGCTCAGGGCGTGAGCGCTCGCGACCTCGGCATTCACCTCGCCGCGCTGGCGGGCGGCGAGCGCGAGGAACGTGCGGATCATTTCATTGAGTGCAAAAAGGCGCCGGTTGCGGGCCAGCACCTTGAGGAAGTTCACGACGAGCGGCGCGAGGCCAGCCTTCTCGGCCACGGCGGAAATGGCCCGGCCCTGCTCCTCGCTCGAGAACACGGGGCTCCTGACCATACGCTTCAGGTCGGCGCTCTCGTTGAGCAGGCCCTGAAGGGCGATCAGATCCTTCTCGACCTGCCGGACCTGACTGGCCTCCTCGGCGAGGTCGAACAGGGCCAATGCGTAGCGACCTGCCACGCCCCCTGCGATGGTGTCGTCGGTGGCCACTGGTCCAGCTCTGCCCCTTTCAAAATGCTCAACATCAGCACCGGTGACCGGCGCTCAGCCCATGCGCGGCCGACCCAATTGGGTGAAAGCCGCCCCTCGTGCGTGGGGATAGACCACGGCGCCCACTCGGCTGCAACACCGGCGGCGCCATGTTCAGAAAGACGGCGTTCGTCTAGCACGGCCCCAGGCCTACATCAACTTTCCGTTTCGGTACTTTCAGCCTCACCGGAGCCATGATCACCGGCCAAGCGCGCGACAGATCGCCGCCGTCGGCTGGCCAGTGTCAGTGATCGCCTCAATAGCCCCGCTGACGATCCACGACCTCGCGCAGCGGCTGTCCGTCGAGGTGGCGGCGAATATTGTCTGAGAGGAGAGCCGCGACCCAGCTATCGCGCTCTGGATGGTAGCCGCCGATGTGCGGAAGCACAAAGATGCCCGGCGTCTTCCAGAAAGGATGCTCGGCCGGCAGCGGCTCGGTGCGGAACACATCCAGTACGGCGCCCGCGATCGTCTTCGCCTTGACCGCCGCGATGAGGTCGTCGTCGACGATCACCGCCCCGCGCGCGAAATTGATGAGCCACGCGCTCGGCTTCATCTTTGCAATTTGCGTCTTGTTCAAGAAATTCTCGGTCAGCGGCGTCACCGGCAGCAGGACGACGACGTAGTCGCTTTCGGCCAGCACCTTGTCCGTATCATTGAAGTCATAGACCTTCTCGACGCCGGCAACCGGCTCAGGCGTCCGCTTCGTGCCGATGACGCGCATTTCGAGGGCAGCGGCCTTCATCGCGAGTTGCTGGCCGATGGCGCCGAGGCCGAGAATGCCGAGCGTCTTGCCCGCGAGCGTATCGGATACGCTGCGCTGCCACCGGCTCTCGGCCTGCTGAAGGGCGATCTGGTGATAGCGCTTGGTGATGTGGAAGAGGGCGCCGAGGATGTTCTCCGGCACCTGGATGCGATGTGTGCCGCGCGCGGCGATGAGCGTGTGCTCCGCCTTCAGATCCTTGCGCGCGAGCCAATGATCGACGCCCGCCGTGAGCGACTGAATGACTTTGAGGCGGGGCATCTTGCCGAGCGTTCCTGGCGGCATGCCCGGTGCGAAAAGGATGTCGGCCTTGGCGAGATCGTCGTCGGATGCCTGCTCGCCGGTCGCAATGACCTTGAAGTCGACGCGCTCGTTGAGGCCATCGGCCGCGAGCCTATCGAGGTAGGGTTTGGCGTTCGTCAGATACAGCAGGGCCTGCAGTTTGTTGCTCATGGTTTCGTCCTCGATTTCTTGATTTCGTTCGGCTCAGGCGATCTTGCCGCCGAGCTCATCCTCTATGTGAATGCGAATGATTTCCTCGAAGCTCGCATCTGGCTTGAAGCCCAGTTCCAGCGCCCGACGCGTATCGAAATTGCGCGGCCAGCCCGCGACAATGCCCTGGATAAAGGCATCGGGCTCCCGCTTGATGCGCGCGACCACTTTGTCACCGGCGACCTTCTTCAAGGCTGCAATCTGCTCGCCGACCGTGACGGAAAGACCCGGCATGGAAAGCGCGCGGCGGGGCCCGAGTTTCTCGCCGTCGATCGTGGCGGCGTGGGTCAGGAAGCCTGTCGCGGCGCGCGGTGAGGCGTGCCAGTGGCGCACATCCTCGGAGACGGGGAGCACGGCTTCCTTGCCGGCCAACGGCTCACGCATGATGTTCGAGAAGAAGCCGGAAGCGGCTTTGTTCGGCGCCCCCGGGCGCACGCAAATGGTAGGCAGGCGGATCGAGACACCGTCGAGGATACCCTTGCGCGTGTAATCCGAGATGAGCAGCTCACCGATGGCCTTTTGCGTCCCGTAGGACGTGAGCGGCGTCTGGAAGAACTCATCGCCGATCTTGTCGGGGAAGGGCGCACCGAAGACCGCGATGGAGCTCGTGAAGACGAGGCGCGGCTTGTTTCCTGCCCTGCGCACGCTATCGAGCAGGTTCATGGTGCCCTGCAGGTTGATACGATAGCCCTTGTCGAAGTCCTGCTCGGCCTCGCCGGAAACGATCGCTGCCAGATGGAAGATCACATCCGGTTTGCCGGAGACGAGTTTGTCGGTCTCGCCGGGTGCGGGAAGATCGCCGGTCGAAATCTCGACCGGGAACGACGCGCCGGCCGGCTTCTGCGGCGGCACGACATCATAGAGCGCGAGCGAGGAAATGGCCTTGCCGCCGAGCTTGCCGTCCTTGGCGAGGCGCTCCGCGAGCTTGCGCCCGACCATGCCGGCGCCGCCGATGATGAGAACTTTCATTGCTTGCTTCCTCCCGCACGCGCACCTTCGCCCCGTCAGGGCGTGAACCACGTCATTTCCTATATCTAAGTTGGCGGGCCGTGGTCGGCTCGCGCAAGGACTTTCTCGGCCGTACGGGGACGGCCGAGCGCCCGTCAGCCATGCGCAGTCAGCGTCGCCCAGAGGTTATCGGCACCGCCGGCCGCGATCGTGCGGCCGATCTCCGCTTGCCACTGCACCTCCGAGCCGAACTCGTTCCGCCAGCTCCAAAGCCGCCGCGTCGCATAATGAAGCGTGTGCTCCTGCGTGAAGCCCATGGCGCCGAACACCTCATGCGCAATGGCACAGACGCGGCCCGCGGCTTCGCCCGTACGTGCCTTGGCAATGGCCGCAGAGAGACGATCGCCGCGCTCGGCCATGGCTTCGACGGCCATGAGAGCCGATGCACTGCCGGCGGCGCCTTCGGCTGCCAGCTCTGCCATGAGATGCTGGATGGCCTGGAAGCGGGCAATGGGCCGGCCGAACTGAACGCGGTCGTTGGCCCAGGTGAGGCAGTGCTCCAGCACGCGCGACGTGCCGCCGGAGATTTGCACAGCGCGGATCAGCGCCCCTTCGGACTCCACGATGCTGGCAGCATCGGCGAGCTTGCCTGAGGCCATGACCCTGGCGTGGCCGAGATCGATGGTCTCGCGCGGCTCGCCGGCCATGTTGAAGCCGGGGGCAGTGACCCCGCGCGCGTCGACCAGCACGAGCGTGTCAGGGCCCTTGGCCACCACCACACCCGCGACCGAGCTAGCCCATGGCACGCCTGCGGCCTTGCCGGCCCGGTTCGCCGACGGCGGTGCCACGGAAAGCGCCCCATCGGGAATTTCGATACCTGCCTTGGCCAGCAGGCGACGCGCCAGAATGGTCTCGGCGAGCGGTACGGGTAGCGTGTGATAGGCCGCCCGCTCGATGAGCGCTGCGGCATTGCCGAGCCCGAGATCGCCCTCGTTCTCTTCGCCGAGTGCGGTCATGCCCGCTTCTTCGAGCGCCGCCCACAGATCCGCCGGATAGCCCGACTTGCCATCGGCTGCCTGCGCGGCGCCCTCCGCCTTTTCCTCGACGATGCGGTCGAGCGACCGCAGCATGAGGTCGCGCACGCCGGTATCGTCGGTTTCGTTGCTCATCTGAGGCCGAGCCCCCGCGCAATCATGCCGCGCAGGATTTCGCGCGTGCCGCCGCGGATCGAGTAGCAGGGCGCCTGCAACTGGGCGAGCTGTTGAAGACCGTCATAGACCTGCCCGTTGCCGCCGCTGCGCGGCTCGAGTGGCAGCAATCGCCGCGTGATCTCGGGAATGGACTGCTCGAAAGTCGTGCCGAGGTCCTTGACGAGAGCGGCCTCCGTGACCGGCGATTTTCCCTCGTTGAGCATTCCGGCAATGGAGGTCGACATGCGGCGGAGCGTTGCGAGGTGCGCGACGAGACGGCCAAGCTCCGCAGCTTCGTTCGCGTTCGGGCTCTCGCCAACCTCGCGGAAGGCTTCGACGAGCAGAGGATAGGTCGACATGAAGCGGTCAGGGCCGGAGCGCTCGAAAGCCAGCTCCGAGGTCACCATGGCCCAGCCATTGCCGATGCCGCCGACGCTCATGTCCTCCGGCACGAACACATCGTCGAAGGTCACCTCGTTGAACTCATGCGACCCATAGACGTTGATGATCGGCCGCACCTCGATGCCCGGCGATTTCATGTCGACAATGAGCTGCGTGAGGCCGACGTGGCGGTCCTCGGGGCGCCCGCCGGTGCGTACCAGCGCAATGACGTAGTGCGCCATATGCGCGTAGCTCGTCCACACCTTGCGGCCGGTGACGCGGAAGCCGCCCTCGACAGGTACGGCGCGCGTCTTGACGCTCGCGAGGTCGGAGCCCGTATCCGGTTCGCTCATGCCGATGGCGAAGAAGCAGCGCCCCGCCGCGATCTCCGGCAGGATCATCTTCTTCACGCGGTCAGCGCCGTGCTTGAGGATCTGCGGTCCGCTCTGGCGGTCGGCAATCCAGTGCGCCATGACGGGCGAACCGGCGGCGAGCAATTCCTCGACGACGACATAGCGCTCCAGCGCTGAGCGCTCGTGCCCGCCATACTGCTTGGGCCAGGTCATGCCGAGATAGCCGCGCGCGCCAAGGCGCGCACTGAAGGAAGGATCGGCGGCGACCATGGCGCCGACTGTCGGCGCGAACGTGCCCTTGGCCTTTTCCTCATCGAGGAAGGCGCGCACCTCGGCTCGCAATTTGGTTGCCCCCGGTGGCATGTCCACCGGCTCGAAGCGGAACTCCGGCATGGCGGTTCCTCCTGCCGTTCTTTCGTTGAGTGAGTACGCCGCCGGCCGCGAGGGCGACAAGTGCCAATTGGCGTTGTTGCAGCAGGCGTCGTCGCATGGCTCAAGTCATAAAGAACGGGGGTGCGGGGGTGTCCCCCGCGCGGGGTGTGGGGCCTGCGGCCCCACTCGTGCCGGAGGCGCGACTACGCGATCACGATTGCTCCGTATGGCCGCTCGCGTATGCGCCATACGTTCTGTGGTGCGCCATGATCGACGCGGGCAACGAGATCGATCGTCAGGAAGCGGTTGTGGACCATCACGAGGCCCTCGATGAGACCGTTCCAGGCTTCGAGCACGCCTTGGGAGGGATTGGCGATCCCGCGCATGAGCCGCCAGCCGGTGCGTGAGAGCAGTACGGCATCACCATCGCGCGTGACGATAGCGCTATCGCCTTCGCCTTCCGCGATCCAGGCGAGAAGCTGTGCCAGCGCTTCTGCATCATCTTTCTGAACACCGGCCGCGCTCGCGATGTCCTTATACAACTGCGCGCCGATCATGCGGCCGGTGAGGCGGCCAAGATGCGCGCCTTCGGTCTCACCGAACAGCTCCATGAGCCGTGGCAATCCCGAGCGGACGTACTCCATGGCGTAGTTGCGATAGGCACGCGCGAGGCGCTCCGGCGTCCAGTCGCCTGCGGGAAGACGCGGTGCGGCATCAGGATCGAAGGGCGGCGGCATTTCGCCCGGTCGGAAGACCAGCCGCTCCTCGGGCGCGAGGTCGTGGTCATACTCCATGAAGTAGCCGGCGAGGCCGTGCTGGCCATCGACGGTCTGTGCCGTGCAGACGAAACCGAGGCGCGGGTTCTTGAGTGAGACGCCGTTCTGCGCATACCAGCCCGTGAGAAAGCCGCGCGAGACCTCGCTCGGTACGCCGCAGATGGCGGCGCCTGTGTAGATCCAGCGCGGCGGAACAAAACGTACCCACGCCTTGCGGTCGCTCTCCTTCATGAACTCGACACCGACGCCGCCAATGCTGTTCGAGAGATAGTGATAGGCGGCGCAAGCAACAGCGTGCGGCATACTGCTCAGACCCAGCTTCTCGAAGCTCGAGAGGAACTTCTCGTGGTGCTGGTGGCGGAATACGGCGTGCATCCAGCGGGCAGCATCACTGCTGCCGCGCCGGCTGGCGAGGGTCAGGATCAGGCCGGTGAAATAGGCGTGATAGAGATCGGCGACGGCACGCGGCGCACGCTCCGCTGGCGGTACGCCCTGTACGAGACCTGTTCCAGAAGCTTGCTGGCTCATTGCGGTCCCACTCTCAGCGCCCTTTGGCTTTGCGCCATGCGGCAAACTCGACCTTGGTCTCGGCGTCTCCAGGATAGAGGCCGAAAATGCCGCGACCCTCGCGCACCTTCTCCAGGACGAAATCCTCGTAAGCCGTCATCTCGTGGCATTCCTCGGCGATTTCGTTGGCGATGTGCGCGGGAATGACCACTACGCCTTCGCCATCACCCACGATGATGTCGCCGGGGAACACGGGCGCATCGCCGCAGCCGATCGGCACATTGATGTCGATCGCGCGCTGGCGCGTGAGGTTGGTCGGCGGTGCGGGGCGGTTCTGATAGACGGGGAACGCCATCTCGGCGATCTCCGGGCAGTCGCGAAAGCCGCCGTCGGTCACGATGCCGGCCGCGCCGCGCATCATGAGCCGCGTGACGAGGATGCCGCCCGCCGAAGCCGCCTTCGCATCCTTGCGGCTATCGATCACGAGCACGTGACCTTGCGGGCATTCCTCGATGGTGCGGCGCTGCGGATGCGAGCGGTCCTCGAAGACGCCGATGTGATCGAGATCCTCGCGCGCCGGGATGTAACGCAGCGTATAGGCCTCGCCGACCATCGGCGGCGCCTTGGTGCCGACCGGGCGTACATCCTGGATGAACTGATTGCGGAAGTTGCGCTTGAAGAGCGCCGTCGTGATCGTGGCGACGCTGATCTTCTTGAGCTTCTCGCGATTCTCGGGCGTGAGCGTCGTGCTGCTCGGCGTGCTCATTGGGGGCGTTCCTCGTTTGCTTATTGTTCCTGCAAGCGAACCATACTCAAGCATATCGGGCCACACGGGCCCGAAGGCTATCCAGGATCGGGCCGAACTCCGATTCCTCGCGCGCTTCAGGATAAAGCGCCCCCACGGGCACGGTGAAGCGGCGGGCACGCGCGACGAGCTTCAGGCGCCCGCGCGAGAGGTGGCTGCGTACAAGGCGATGAGGCAGATAACCAGAGCCTTCGCTGTTAACGAGGTACTCGATGGCGAGCGGGCCGATGTCGAGAGTGAGTCGCGCGCCAGCCCGTTTTGGGAAGGCAACAGCGTGGTCCTCGCGGAAATCAGGGCCCCAATCCACAAGAATGTAATCGTCCGTTCGACGTCGTGCATCGCCTCTTCCAGCAGAGACGAGGACCAGTTCTTCCTCGAAGAGATGCTCGATGAGAAGCCCCGGCGACTGCAGCGGCTGGTACACCACGGCGACGTCGAGCGTCCCATCGAGCAGGCGTTGGGTGAGCATCGGTCCCGTATCGGTGACCGCTGTGAGTGCAAGCTCGGGATAGTCCGCCTTGAGGTTTGCGACCCACGAGATCAGTAACCCCTGCCATAACGCCGCTTCTGCGCCGACTGCGAGATGCTGGTCGTGTTGGCCCGAAAAACCCACATCTAGCTGGGCTTGTTGCCATACGCGCACCATTGCGAGCGCGTGCTTCTGGAACTGTTCGCCGGCCGGCGTGATCTGCGCGCCGACCTTGGAGCGCTCGAAGAGCTGGCGGCCGAGCAGCGATTCGAGATTGCGCACGCGTGCCGAGACAGTCGATTGCGTGACGTTCATGCGGCGCGCAGCTTCAATGAAGCTGCCGGTTTCAGCGATCATCAGGAACGTGCGTGCGAGCGCGATGTCCATGCTGTGTGATCTCGCTCAAGTGATGTCGATCTGCGTGATGTATCGAAATGATCGATAGATGACAGCGAAATTTTGCGTTTGCGATGTTCACTCATTGCACACATTAGATGATGCATCGGCACCACACTACAAGTTGAATAGCAGGAAAGGAGCCATTGAAATGGCAATGAGAGCGAAGAAGGCCGCGGCTAAGAAAGTCGCGACGAAGAGCGCAAAGAAGAAGTCCGCTGCGAAGAAGGTAGCGAAGAAGCCCGCGAAGAAGGCCGCGAAGAAGCCGGCCAAGAAGGCGGCGAAGAAAGTGAAGCGTGCGAAGAAGGCCGCAAAGCGGTAAGACTCTCTCCGTTGTCCTACGCAACGGAGCGACACTAAATGCCATCGAGGTTCGTCTCGATGTCTGGCGCGGCAGCGCTGCTCATGTGCAGCATCGCTGCCGAAGCCGCCAGCATCACCAATCGCGACACTAAGGTCGTCAAGGTCACGATCACCGAGAATGGGGCCACGACCGAGCACACGATCCAGCCGATGGGCGTGCTCGATAAGGTCTGCATGAAGGGGTGCATCGTCCGCCTCAACGACGGCGAGGAAGACGAGTACGAGGTGGAGGCGGAAGACGTCGTGGCCGTAGAGGATGGTTTCCTCTACTACGATGGCCCCGATACTCCCGACAGACCGGGTGGCGGTGGTGGGATCCAGCCGATACCGCCAGCGGCACCCGGCCCGGGCGGCCCGGCGCCATCTGCGCCAGCGCCCAAGAAGTAATCCCAAATACCTGGCGCTAGAAATGAAACGGCGCGGTCCGGCATCAAACGATGCCGCCCGCGCGCGTTCTTACGCGTGTTCAGGATTAGGCGCGCGACGCTAGCTAGCCCGCGAGCGCTTTCTCGATTGCAGTCAGCGCATCCGCCGCTTTCGATCCATCGGGGCCGCCGGCTTGCGCCATGTCTGCTCGACCGCCGCCGCCCTTCCCGCCGAGCGCGGCAGCGCCGACTTTCACGAGTTCGACGGCGCTGTGCGACTTGGTGAGATCGTCGGTAACGCCGACCGCGAGTCCAGCTTTGCCGTCCTCTGTAATGCCGACGATGGCGACGATCCCCGAGCCGACCTGCTTCTTGCCGTCATCGACGAGCCCGCGCAGGTCCTTCGGATTGAGTCCCTGAACCGTGCGCGCGAGCATCTTCACCTGGCCGACCGTGCGGATTGCCTGTGGCGCTTCGGCACCGTCGGCACCATTGCCCCCACCTCCGAGCGCGATCTGCCGCTTCGCATCGGCGAGCTGGCGCTCGAACTGGCGGCGCTCCTCGACAATTTGCTTAACGCGGTCGACGACATCCTCGGGCTTGGTCCGCAGGAGGCCGGCGAGCTCCCGCACCCGCGCCTCCTGGGCGACGAGATAGGCGCGCGCGCCATCGCCGGTCAGTGCCTCGATGCGCCGCACGCCGGCCGCGCTCGCGCTCTCGGCAACGACATGGACGAGCCCGATGTCACCCGTACGCGATACGTGCGTGCCGCCGCACAGCTCCACCGACCAGGCCTTGTTCGATCCTGACTGCGGCAGCCCCATGGAGACGACCCGCACTTCATCGCTGTACTTCTCGCCGAAGAGCGCCATGGCCCCAGTCTGCATGGCGTCCTCGAGCCCCATGAGCCGCGTCTCGACAGCGGTATTCTGGGCGATGATGCTGTTCGCAATCTCTTCGACTCGGGTCACCTCTTCGGGCGACATCGGCTTCGTATGCGAAAAGTCGAAGCGAAGGCGATCCGGCGAGACGAGCGAGCCCTTCTGCGCGACGTGCGTGCCGAGAACTTCGCGCAGCGCCTCGTGCAGGAGGTGCGTCGCGGAGTGATTGGACCGCGTGGCCGAACGGCGTCCATGATCGACGGCAAGCTCGACGGCATCGCCGGTCGCGAATGCGCCGCTCTCGACGATACCCATGTGCACAAATAGATCGCCGACCTTCTTCTCGGTATCCGTCACGCGGAAGATGGCACCCTTCGGCCCCTTGATCACGCCCTGGTCACCGACCTGGCCACCGGACTCGCCATAAAAGGGCGTCTGGTTGAGGACGAGCGCACCCTCCTCGCCCTTCTTCAGCGCCGCCGCGACCTTGCCGCCGGCGATCACAGCCTTGACGACGCCTTCGGCCGCTTCGGTGTCGTAGCCGAGGAACTCCGTTGGGCCGACCTGCTCGCGCACTTCGAACCAGATGGTTTCGGTCGCCGCTTCGCCAGAGCCCTTCCAGGCGCGCCGCG
>VFQP010005136.1_pt1 | contig 11628 bp, 10 predicted proteins | sample 3512351 | NCBI WGS metagenome assembly VFQP01 (sample SAMN10412372, study PRJNA504923) | tailings metagenome | isolation source: Relicate 1 Philex TSF1 revegetated site | place: Philippines: Tuba, Benguet | collected 2017-08-29
TCACCATCGCAAGCGGCGTGACGCAGCTCGACTTCACGATATTCTCAGTGGCGAGCCTGCTCGCGCGCGGTACGGTGTTTTTCGGCATTGCCGTGCTGCTCTACTGGTTCGGCCCGCCGATCCGGCGCTTCATCGAGGAACGCCTCGGTCTTGTCGCGACGGTCTTCATAGTGACGCTATTCGCCGGCTTTGCTGCCATCCGCTTCGTTGTGTAGATCGCACATCATGCATCAGCGTCCTTCCCCAGCCACCGCCGACCCCGCCTACAAGGCAGGCGCCATAGCCTTGATGCTCGCGCTCGCGGCAATCGTCGCTGCGCTCGGCTTCGAATACATCGGCGGCTATGCGCCCTGCCCGCTCTGCCTCATGCAGCGCTATGCCTACTACGCCGGCATTCCGCTGCTGTTCATTGCTCTCGTGCTGGTCGCGGTCGATCGGGCTGGATGGGCAGCGGCCGTCTTCGTCATCGCGGCGCTCGCATTTCTCGCCAATGCCGGCCTCGGCATCTACCACGCCGGTGCCGAGTGGAAATTCTGGCCGGGCCCGGATACATGCGCGTCCGTCGCGCAAACGCTTGGTGGCGGCTCGGGTGGACTCTTGAAGCAGCTCGAGACGACCCGCGTCATCCGCTGCGATGAAGCACCCTGGACATTCCTCGGGCTTTCCTTTGCCGGATGGAACGTCGTCACTTCGCTCCTGATCTTCGTTGCGGCGGTCCAGGCCGCATTTGCCGCGTCAGCCGCGAACATGCGGCGGCGAATGTCGGAGGTTTGAGACATTCGTGCCTGCGGCACGAGCGAGGGCGCATGCCTCTGGCATGCCTCCGGCATGACCCTCGCGCTCTCGCAGGGAGGGACACCCTCCCTGACCCTCCCGTCTTAATAACGATCGCGCTTGCGGCGCACTACTTCCCCTTCTCCCCGTGCTTACGGGGAGAAGGTCGGGATGAGGGGCGACCACTTGCGCTGCCGTTTGAGTATGCCGCTGCCCCTCACCCTAGCCCTCTCCCCGCGCGCAGGGAGAGGGGATAGTGGTGCGCTTGCGGCGCACCCCAAATTCTCAAAAGACGGGGGTTCGGGGGTGTCCCCCGATCGGGGCGCGGGGTCATGCCTAAGGCATGCCGGAGGCACGCGGCCCCGCTCGCGCCAAAGGCGCGATCTACGCGCTCTTCGGCGTCGCGATCGTCGAAAGCACGTCGCCAAGAAACTCCGTGAGGTTCTCGGTCATGTGATGCACGTGCTCGGGTGGCTTCTGCCAGTTGCGGATGCCGATCTGCACGGGATGGTCCACGTACGACGAGTGCACGAGCACCGTCGTCAGGCCGAGCTGGTGCGGCACTTCGAGATTGTGCGGCATATCCTCGAACATGGCCGCGGCCTTCGGGTCTACGCCGTGGAGCTTCAGGAATTGCCGGTACGGCTCGGCTTGCGGCTTCGGAACGTACTCCGATGCGACGATATCGTAGATGTCCTCGAAGAGGTGGAGGATACCGAGCTTGGCTGCAACGCGCTCGGCATGCGCGCGCGTGCCGTTCGTGAAGATCAGGCGACGACCGGGCAACGCCTTGATGGCTTCTCCCAGCTCGGGGTGTTCGGGCACCACGGCGAGATCGATGTCGTGCACGTAGTCGAGGAAGGGCTCGGGGCGCATCTTGTGCACCTTCATGAGACCCGAGAGTGTCGTACCGAACTGGCGGTAGTAGCTCTTCTGGAGGTGGCGCGCGTACGGGAAGGGCACGCCGAGAAACGAGGCGATGAACTCGCCCATGCGCTGATCGACCTGGGCGAAGAGATTGCACTCTGCGGGATAGAGCGTGTTGTCGAGATCGAAGACCCAGGCCTGCGTCGCATCGAAGCCGGTCCGGTGGCGCTGCGACGGCGCACTACCCTCCCCCCTTGTGGGGGAGGGCGAGGGAGGGGGGGATTGCAGAACACCGGCAGCGGGGGTTCCCCCCACCCCTAACCCCTCCCCACCAGCGGGAGGGGGATTTGTGTTCGGTGTTCGCTCGCTCGTCATGCCTTCTTCTTCGGCTTTCTCTCGCCGCCGACGAGCGTACCGACGCCATGCTCGGTGAAGAGTTCAAGCAGCACGCAGTGCGGCACCCGCCCGTCGATGATGACCACGGCTTCGACGCCCGCTTCGACGACCTCGATGCAGCCCTCGATCTTCGGAATCATGCCACCGTTGATCGTGCCGTCGCGGATGAGATCTCTCGCCTCGTCGACGGTGAGCTGCGGAATGAGCTCCTTTTTCTTGTCGAGCACGCCAGCGACATCGGTCAGCAGGAGCAGGCGCTTCGCTTTCATGCGCGCGGCGAGCGCAGAGGCGAACGTGTCCGCGTTGATATTGAGCGTCTGGCCATCGCGTGAGATGCCGACCGGCGCAATGACCGGAATGAGGTCCGACTTCGAGATCACTTCGACGATGTGCGGGTTCACCTCGACAGGATCCCCGACATAGCCGATGTCGACCGCCTGCATGATGTTCGACTGCGGGTCGGGCATCTCCGTGATCTTCTTGGCGATCATCAGGTTGGCATCCTTGCCGCAGATGCCGACGGCCTTGCCGCCCTGACGGTTGATCGCGGAGACGATCTCCTTGTTGATGGCGCCTGCGAGCACCCTCTCGACGACTTCGACGGTCGGCTTGTCGGTGACGCGCAGGCCGTGCACGAACTCGGACTGGATGGCGAGCTTCTTCAGCATCGCAGCGATCTGCGGGCCGCCGCCGTGCACGACGACCGGATTGATGCCCGACAGCTTCAGATAGACGATGTCCTTGGCGAAGGCCTCGGCGAGCTTCTCGTCGCCCATGGCATGCCCGCCGAACTTGATAACGACTGTTTCCTCGTCATACTTGATGAGATGCGGCAGGGCCTCGGCGAGGATACGCGCCTGCGCCTGGGGATCGATATCGACCAGACCCGGCGCCGCTGCCCGGGCCTCCCTGCTTTCTGCCATCGCCGTGTCCTTCTTCCGCCCGCCGCGACGGGACCTCGCCACGGCGCGCACTTATAGCGCCTTGCGACCCCGGCTCAATGAACTTTTGCACATTGGTCGCGGGCATGGGCCGCAAATCCGCCGCAAGCACCATGCGCGGTGAAAAGCGCGGCGGCTTCGAGTACGCTCGAACCATTGCGATGGCGTGTGGCGCGCCCGCCGCAGTCGTGCTCTGCGTACTAACTCCATGATGCTTTGGACGATTTGACACCCGGCTGGCGACACTGCCGGATTCCCGTCGCGGGTGAATCGTGCTCTAAGCGGTTGGATGGCCTTGCGGCGCCGATCCGGGGGGACGGACAGTCGGCAGGCGCACGGAATGAGAATGGCGGAGGCGGCAGGGGACGGCCCCGAGAAGGCTCAGGTAATGGCTCAGGCGATGGCTCAGGGAACGTCGTTCGAGACGAGGATCGCACGCTCCGACGCGCTAGTGGCGACGCTGGCGCGTGCGAGCGACTATGCGGCCGGTCAGGCGCATGGTGCCATCACGCTCGAGCATCTGCTGCTCGCCCTCACCGAGGACGCCGACGCTGTGCGCGTACTCGTTGCGAATTCGGTCGATCTCGGCCGCCTGCGCAATGACGTCGCGAGCTTTCTCGGACAGCAGCCCCCGAGCGCGGCCCCAGGCACGCATCCCGTCCACGATCCCGACCTCAACAAGATCCTCGCCTATGCCGAAGCCGCGGCGCGCCAAAGCCCGCGTCCCGATGTGCAGATCGATGGCGCCATCGTGCTCGCCGCAATCGTCGGCGACGGCAAGAGCATGGCGGCCACATTCCTCAAGGCCCAGGGTCTGACATTCCAGGCGGCCATCCGCGTCATCCGGCAAAGCGTGGCGGCGCAGGCCCCCTCGACACCGACTTCCTCGGACGCGCCGGAGGCGGCCGCGCCGGCTGCCCCACCGTTCGCCGATGCGCGAGGATCTCAGCACGCTCCGCCGACCGCGGATACCCTCGGCCCTGCTCCAGTTCGCGCTCCGCCGTCGCAAAAACCGGCCTGGGAGCCGCTGGGCTTCCCCAACATCCGACCTGATCCGCCCCCGCGTCCGCCGGCACCGCCTGCGCCCGCCCGCAAGGCCGAAGCACCGCGCCCTGCCGCTCCTCCGCCAGCTCAGGAGCCTGCGCGCGAGGATGTGCGCCCCGCCCCACCGCCACAGTCCGAAGTGGCTCGCGATGAAGCGCAGCCACCGCCGGCACCGCAGGTTCCCGCAGCAGCGCAGCCGTCCCACGGCGGATCGGACACCTACATTCGGCGGCAACCTCCTCCTCCGGCACCCGCACCCGGTGGACCGCCACCATTGCCGAGCCCCGACGCCGGACGACGTGCGCCGGAGGCACCACCGCCTATCCCACCGCGCCATCCAAGCGCCGAAAGCCTGCCGCCACCACCACCGCGCGGTCTCGGCGCCTCGCGCCCCGCGCCACCGCGTCCGAGCCTGCGGCTGCCGCCGAGCGCCGCGCCGGAGCCGGAGCTGACCGCACCGTGGCCGGAGGCGCCGGCCGATCGGGCGCCGTTGCCACCCGTGCCGCCCTATCCGCCGCCCCCGCCGGCCCGCGCGCCACAGGGCGGCCCCGAACGCGGACGTCAGCGCGAGGGAGGCCGCGCGGCGCGCGGCGCCCCCCGCCCGAGCGTCGAGCAAGGTCAGCTCGTCGAGAACATCCCGCGCCGAATGAAGGTCGGCGTCCTCGAGACTGTCGAAATCCGGATCGCGCGCGAAGGGGTTCCCGACGTCGGTCGCGGGCTTCAGGGCGGCGGTGCCCCGCACACGCATCAACTCCTGATCACGCGCGCCATGAGCGTCCGCCTTCAGGGCGAGCCGGGCCGCTTCTATATCGAACCGAAGTCGCCGGAGACGCAGTGGACCGGCGCGCGATCCGATCAGTTGGCGAGCGACTACGCAGTCTGGCGCTTCACAGTCATCCCGCAGGTGCGGGGATCGGGAGAGCTGACGCTTATCGTTTCCTCCCGCTCGATTGGTGCCGATGGTGTGATCGCCGACACGAGTCTGCCCGAGCAGCGCATTGCCATCCGTGTCTCGACGAACATCACGCGCGGACTGAAGCGCTGGGCTGGCTGGATCACAATTGCCGCTCTCGGCGGCCTCCTCGGCAAAGCGGGCGAGAGCTTTTGGCCGAAGCTCTGGGAGATGGCTCGCAGCCTGCTCTCGATTTGATCCGATCCCAACGCAACCGATCCTGCGGGAGCGACGTTGTGCCACCTGAGGCGCATTGTTCCGACATGCGCATTTCGATCCCGGCCCATCGCCAGATGCGCATCCAGAACAAATAGTTGTGACGATTGGCTGGTTGACATCGTGAGCGGCAGCGGCTTTGAAGGCCGTAGTGTTCCTGCGTACACGGTAGAGAGATGTTCCGAGCCCCGCGTAAACAGTATTTGCGCCTTCCGAGCCCCGATCGCGGGCAATTGTCGGAAGGCCTGCGGGGCGCAATTGCGATCAGCCTCGCAGCCGTCGCCGTTCTGGGGTTCGGCGTCACGAGCCGCACGATGCTGGCGACGCCGCCAGCGGAAGCTCTCGTTCAGACCTCGGCTGCGTATGTGCCGACCAGCGACAGCTGGATCGACCAGCTCACAAATCCCTCCGCGTGGCGGGGCGGCAGTTTCAGAACCCGTCAGCGCCCATTGACGCGTGCGGAGGAGCGCGAAGAGCGCCTGCGCGAGGAGCGTGAAGCACAGGAAGCCCGCCTCCGCGCGGAGCGGGAGGCCCGCGAAGAGGCCATGGAGCGGGCGCGCGATTTCGTTCGAGGAGGCGGGGGTACCTACCGCACAGTCTGCGTGCGCCTCTGCGACGGCTATTTCTTCCCCATCAGCTTTGCGACCACCCCTGACCGCTTCTCTGCTGACGAGGCAGCCTGCAACTCGCGCTGCTCATCGTCCGCCAAGCTCTACGTCTATCCGAACCCGGGTGGCGAGCCGGAGCAGATGACCGACGTCCGAGGCCAGCCCTACACCGCCTTGAAAAACGCCTTCCTCTTCCGCACGAGCTACAATGAAGGCTGCACCTGCAAACCCCATCCCTGGGATCAGGCGTCGCTCAACCGGCATCGCGCCTATGCGGAGCGCGCTCAGGGCCGAAGGCCGTCGCTGACGGCGAAAGTGCAGCCGGAGCGGACGGCGCCGACCCTCGCCATAGGTCCCGTCGAGGCCGTGCAGGGCACGGGCACCCGGCCCGAGCGCCCAGCAGGGGCCATGCTCGTCGGTGTCTCCGAGAGAAAGCCCGCACAGAGCGCCGAAAGCCAGCCGAAGCGTGATGCGCGGCGTGACACGGGCCCGGCGGCTTCTGCCCGAAGCACCCAATGGCAGAACCGTGCCTTCAGCAATGATTGAGAGCTGAGAGCTTCGCCGCTCAGCCGAGCAGATCGCGCAGCATGGCAACGAGCGGCACGTCGGCCGGCGGCATGGGATAGTCGCTCAGCCGCAGGGCACGCACCCACTTTACGCGCTGGCCTTCGCGCGGCGTGATCTCGCCCTCCCAGTTGCGGCAGAGATAGAGCGGCATCATCAGGTGGAAGCTCTCGTAGCTGTGGCTCGCGAACGTGAAGGGCGCGAGGCAGGTCTCGCACACGTCGATGCCGAGCTCCTCATGAAGCTCCCGAAGCAGGGCCTGCTCCGGCGTCTCGCCCGGCGTAACCTTGCCGCCCGGAAACTCCCAGAGGCCAGCCATGGATTTTCCCGGCGGCCGCTCGGCTATGAGCACGCGGTTGTCGACGTCGATGAGGGCCGCTGCAACGACGAGCACGATCGGTTTGCTGTTCACGTTGGTGTCCATCATGTCGCGGCGTCGACATCCTCGGGTAGCGGGACGGCGGTCTTGGCAAAAGCGTCCTGCTGGCGCGCGCCCACCCGCGCGAGATCGAAATCCGCGATGGTCTCGTTGAAGATCTGGAAGTAGTTGAGCCGCGCGTCGAGATGCAGGAAGACGCCGCCGAGCCCGATCGCCGCACGGTCCATGAACACGAACTCGCGCGGCACCTTGACGGGCCCTTTCTCCTTGAGCGCCTTGTGGACGGTAAAGGCTTCGCGGCGGCCGTACTCGCCCGGCGTCGTTCCTTCGGCAATAGAGCGCACGCGATCGTCGAGTAACGGCCCATAGATGAAGCGCGCCCAGATATTGAGGACGTCGATCAGCTCCTTGGAGAGGCCCGCAAACCCCCATGTCTCATAGGCGTAGACAATGCGCGCCTGATCGCCCTCGAGCAGCCCGCGATAGAGATCGATGACGCCGCCGACGAACTTCGGCGCAAACGTGCGCATGCAGCCGTAGTCGAGCAGGTTGATGCCGGCCGGCCGGCCGTCCTCCTCGAAGATGGTGTAATTGCCGAGGTGCGGGTCGCCGTGAATGACGCCGTAGTGGCTGAAGGGAAACCACCACGCGCGGAACATGGCACGGGCAATCTGGTTGCGGTCCTCGATCGCCGCACCCTTGTAGTCGAGAAGGCGACGCCCCTCGAGCCAGGTCATGGTGAGGAGCCGTCGCGTCGAGAGTTCCGGGACGACATCCGGCACGCGGATGAGCGCATCGTCGCGGAAGATGAGCCGGTAGAGCGCTGTGTGGCAGGCTTCGAGGCTGTAATCCAGCTCTTCACGGAGCCGCGCCGAGATCTCCTTGAGAATCTCGCCGGTCTCGACGGCTGGGTCCATGCGCGCGTGAATGGCGAACACGACTTTGAGCTGCGTGACATCAGCCTCGACCGCGGACTGCATGTCCGGGTACTGCAGCTTGACGGCGAGCGCGCGCCCATCATGCGCGACCGCGCGATGCACCTGGCCCAACGATGCCGAGGCCGTCGAGGCGAGCTCAAATGACTTGAAGCGCGACTGCCAATCGGGACCGAGCTCGGCCTGCATGCGCCGACGCACGAACGCCGGCCCCATGGGTGGCGCGGCTGACTGGAGCTGCGCCAGCTCGCGCGCGTATTCGGGCGGCAGTGCCTCTGGGATCGTCGAGAGAAGCTGGGCTGCCTTCATGATCGGGCCCTTGAGCCCACCGAGCGCCTTGGCCAGCTCAGCCGCATTCTTCTCGCGATCGAGGTCATACCCAAGGAGACGGCTCCCGGCGACCCGAGCTGCCACCGCGCCGACGTTCGTGCCGACGCGGAGATAGCGCGCGGCGCGGGCACTCAGACGGTTGGCTTCCTCGTCATTGGACATCGCAACTGGACCTCCGGGGACGGCACTGGCTGCCGCCCTGTGGGCAGTGCTCAGATATGGCGCCTAACCCACACCCAATCAACGTGCCGCTGTGCCGCGCGGACTAGAGCTTCTTCGGATCGAGGCCACCCATCTTGCACACGGTGCGCCATTCCTCCGGCGTCACGGGCTGCACGGAGAGGCGCGTAGTGGTGACAAGGCTCATCTTCGAGAGGGATGGCGTCGCCTTGGCATCTTCGAGCGTCACCGCCTTCGGCATGTCCGCGACAGCGACGACATCGACGCACTCCCACTTGCCCGTATCATCGCTCGGATCGGGGTGCGCGAGTGCAGTCACCTTGAGTATCCCAACGATCTCCTTGCCGATATTGGAGTGGTAGAAGAACCCGAGATCGCCGATCTTCATCGCCTTCATGTTGTTGCGCGCGAGAAAATTCCGCACGCCCGACCATGGCTCGCCGGCCTTGCCCTTGGCCTTCAGATCGTCCCAGGAAAAAGCATCGGGCTCGGATTTCAGGAGCCAATAGGCGGGTTGGGCGGATTTTCCCTTGGCCGCACCGGCACGGGATGGCGATTTCGGCATCGTCGGCGATCCTGATTCTTTGATTCCTGACTGGTGCGGGCGAACTGTAGCCCCCGCACACTTCTTTGTCATTGTGGGGACCGTTGACCCGCCGGCTTCGGTAGATACGATCGCCTCAGCCAAGATTGGCCAACGGGGGAAGCCATGTCAGTGGATCAGGATGCGGTATCGCGCGGCGATGCGTCTGAGAGGCCGAAGGTCCGCGTCTGGGATGGCCCGACGCGCCTCTTCCACTGGTCGCTCGTGATCCTGATCGCCCTCGCGTACGTCACCCGCAAGGCCAACCCCGATCTCGTCTGGCACATGCGGATCGGCTACGCGATTCTCATTCTGATCACGTTCCGCATTCTCTGGGGCTTCGTCGGCAGCTCGACATCGCGCTTCGGTGCCTTCGCCTATGCGCCATGGACCGCGATCCGCTACGGTATCGACTTCCTGCTGCGCCGCCCGCGCCATTTCCTCGGCCACAATCCTCTCGGCGGGACGGTCGTCTTCGTCATGCTCGGCCTCGTCGCGGCGCAAGGCCTCCTCGGTCTCTTCTCCTACGACGACCACACGGAGCTCCACGGTGGCCCGCTCGCGAGCAAGGTTGCAGAAGAGACAGTGGCGCTCTTCACGCGCTGGCACATCTGGCTGTTCGACATCCTGCTGATCGTCATCGCGCTCCACATCTTCGCGAGCTTCGCCTATGCCATCTGGAAGCGCGAGGATCTGATCGGGCCGATGATCACGGGCCGTAAACGCCACGCCCATTTCGAGGACCAGATCGAGGCGCGGATCGCCTCGCCGCGCCTGGCGCTGTTCTGCCTGATCCTCGCCGCGGCCATCGTGCTCGGCGGCATCACGCTCGCAGGCGGCAAGATCGGCTGAGCGGCCCATCAGGGTTGCTGCTACCGGGGCCGGGCCTTGATCCGGGGCCGCGCCGCTATCAATTGTGGGGCAAGCCCCTCCGGGAGACCCCATCATGAGCCTCCAACTCACCGGCATTCACCACCTGACGGCGATCACGGCCAAGGCGGCCGCCAACAAGCGCTTCTACACGGAGATGCTGGGCCTCCGCCTCGTCAAGAAGACGGTCAACCAGGACGACACGAGCGCCTACCACCTCTTCTACGCCGACGGCATGGCCTCACCCGGCAGCGATCTCACCTTCTTCGATTGGCCGGTCGCGCGCGAACGACGCGGAACGCACTCCATTACATGCACCGGGCTCAGGGTTGGCAGCGGCGCGAGCCTCGAATGGTGGGCGCGGCGTCTGACCGATGCGGGCCTCGTGCACAGCCCGATAGGCGAGATCGACGGGGTCGCCTCACTCTTGTTCGAGGATCCCGAAGGACAGCGCTTCCGCCTCCTCGACGACGGCGGCACCGGCGAAAGTCATCCCTGGGAGCGCAGCCCGGTTCCTGGTGAGCACCAGATCCGCGGTCTCGGCCCGATCACCATCAGCGTGCCCATGCTCGAGGGGACAGGTGAACTGCTCAGCAGCGTCATGAAACTGCGCGAGGAGCGCACATATCCCTCCCCTGATGGCTCGGGCGAGGTCCACGTCTTTGCCATGGGTCCCGGCGGCTCGGCGGCGGAGTTGCATGTCGCTGTGCAATCGAACCTGCCTGCCGCGCAGCAGGGTGCAGGCGGCGTGCATCATGTCGCCTTCCGCACGCCCGATGTCGCGAGCCTTCACAAATGGACCGAGCGCCTTGCCGAGTATGGAGTTCGCTCGAGCGGCGAGGTCGAGCGCTACTATTTCCGCTCGCTCTATTTCCGCGAGCCGGCAGGCATTCTCTTCGAGATCGCGACGGATGGCCCGGGCTTCGCCGTCGACGAGCCGCTCGAGGCACTGGGCGAGCGTCTCGCCCTGCCGCCGTTCCTGGAAGGCAAACGCGCGTCGATCGAGGCCGATCTGAAGCCACTCGATTGACGCGCGCTCGCTTAGCGATCAGCCGCCGGCCGCCAGCTTCGCAAGCTCGGGCGTAGCCGCATCGAGTGCTTTCCCATAGCGCTCGACGGCTTCCTCGGCCTCGACGCGCGTCATGGAAAGCGGCGGCGAGAACGACGTCACCTCAATGAAGGGCAGCGGCCGCGAGAGCACGCCATGCTCGAGAGCCTTCGCGCCGACGATGCGATGCGCGCCCGCCTTCGGATCGAAGAAGCGCCGCGCCGCCTTGTCGGCGACGAACTCCACGGCGATCATCTGGCCCGTGCCGCGCACCTCGCCGACGTGCGGATGTCCGCCGACACGCTCGGTCAGTAGCTGCTTCAGATACGCGCCGACCTCGGCTGCCCGCTCGACGAGCCCCTCGCGCTCCATGATGTCGATGTTGGTGAGCCCGAGCGCAGCGCCGACCGGATGGCCTGAGTACGTGAAGCCGTGCATGACGGGCCCGAACTCGGGCGAGGCCGCCTCGAGCACCTTCCAGATTTTCTCCGAGATCACCGAGGCCGAAACCGGGAAGTAGGCCGACGTAATGCCCTTCGCCAGCGTCACGATATCGGGCTTGAGCTTCATGCCGCCCGTCGCGAACCAATGGCCCGTGCGTCCGAAGCCGGTGATGACCTCATCGGCGATGAACAGGATGTCGTGCTTGTCGAGCACCTTCTGCAGCTTCTCGAAGTAGCCCTTGGGCGGCATGAGCACGCCGGCCGTACCCATGATCGGCTCGGCGATGAAGGCCGCGACGGTCTCCGGCCCCTCGCGCGCGATCATGCCCTCGATCTCGGCGATCATGCGATCGGTGAAGGCTTCCTCACTCTCGCCCGCCTGGCCAAAGCGGAAGTAGTGCGGGCAGGAAGTATGGAGCACGCCCGGCACAGGGAGATCGAAAGCCTTGTGATAGACCTGAATGCCCGTGAGGCTGCCCGCCGCGTAGGTCAGGCCGT
>VFQP010005137.1_pt1 | contig 11627 bp, 9 predicted proteins | sample 3512351 | NCBI WGS metagenome assembly VFQP01 (sample SAMN10412372, study PRJNA504923) | tailings metagenome | isolation source: Relicate 1 Philex TSF1 revegetated site | place: Philippines: Tuba, Benguet | collected 2017-08-29
GCACTACCGGTGTCTATGGCGACCGCGGTGGTGCGCGCGTACAGGAATTTCATGCGGTACGTCCGCAGACCGCGCGTGCCCGGCGTCGCGTGGCTGCCGAAACCGCGGTGCGCGCGTTCGGACGCGATGCTGGATGGCGCGCCAGTATCGTGCGCATCCCGGGCATCTACGCCGAAGACCGCTTGCCGCTGGCGCGCCTGCGCAAGGGTACGCCGGCGCTGGCGCCGCAGGATGATGTCTACACCAGCCATATACATGCCGATGACCTGGCGCGCGGCATGATTGCCGCGCTGTGGCGCGGCCGGCCACAGCGCGTGGTGCACGCCAGTGACGATACCGAGTTGCGTATGGCCGACTATTTCGACCTCGTGGCGGACCGCAACGGTTTGCCGCGTCCCCCGCGCATCAGCCGCCAGCAGGCGCGCGAGACCATCGATCCCACGCTGCTCAGCTTCATGAGCGAATCGCGCCGGCTCGACAACCGCCGGCTCAAGCGCGAACTGCGGCTGCGGCTGCGGTTTCCTACTGTCAAATCGTTCTTCGACCGCTGAACTGCTGACGATTGCCCGACGCCCATATGAGCGTCGGCGGGCACGCCAATTGCTCGGCATTGCGCCATCCCAGCCTGTCTATACAAGATCGGTGCATTGTTAGCTGGGCGCCTGACCTATTGATCGTCCGCGGTGCAGTGGTTGCACCGCTATGCGGCGTCAGTTCGCTTCAGCGCTCGGATTCAGCAAACTGCACATCGGTACCGGCTCAGGTAAACCCCGGGTTTGACTTGTATATACAGGCTTGCTAGATTGCCCGCACCCCACGACTGATGGAGCCAACTGCATGCCGCTGCCTCGTTATGCCGTACCTCGCGCCGCCCTTGCTTCAACGATTCTCGCCATCGCATTGGCAACCCCTGCTGCCCATGCGCAGAGCACGCCTGTCACCATTGGCATGAGCGGCTGGACCGGCTTTGCGCCGCTGACGCTGGCAGACAAGGCGGGCATTTTCAAGAAGCACGGCCTGGACGTGGAAATCAAGATGATTCCGCAGAAGGACCGGCATCTGGCGCTGGCATCGGGCGCGATCCAGTGCGCGGCCACCACCGTTGAAACCCATGTGGCATGGAATGCCAATGGCGTACCGATCACACAGATCGTGCAACTCGACAAGTCCTACGGGGCCGATGGTTTGGCTGTCCGTGGCGACGTGAAGACGTTTGCCGACCTGAAAGGCAAGACGATCGGCGTCGATGCGCCCGGCACCGCACCGTACTTCGGCCTGGCCTGGATGCTGAAGAAGAACGGCATGACGCTCAAGGACGTCAAGCTGACCACGCTTTCGCCGCAGGCCGCGGCGCAGGCGTTCGTGGCGGGCCAGAACGATGGCGCGATGACCTACGAGCCATACCTGTCGACGGTGCGCGCCAATCCGGACAAGGGCAAGATCCTGGCCACCACGCTCGACTACCCGATGGTGACCGATACGCTCGGCTGCGCGCCCAAATGGCTCAAGGACAACCCCAAGGCCGCGCAGGCACTGGTCGACAGCTACTTCGAGTCGCTCGAGATGATCCGCAAGGAGCCCGAAAAGTCGAACGAGATCATGGGCGCGGCGGTCAAGCAGACCGGCGAGCAATTCGCGAAATCGTCCGCCTACCTGCGCTGGCAGGACAAGGATGCCAACCGGAAATTCTTTGCCGGCGAACTGGCCAGCTTCAGCAAGGAAGCCGCCGACGTGCTCAAGGACATCGGCGTGATCCGTCAGGTGCCCGACGTCACGGCGATCTATGACGCCCGATTCCTCAAGTAAGCCGGAGGTAGCCGCCATGACGCAAGCCACGACTACCACGCGCCCGCCCGCGCCCATCGCCGCGCAGGTGTCCGAGCGTGCACCACGCGCGCGCCATCCGTGGCTCTCGCCGCTGGTGCCGGTGCCCACGCGTACGCGCTGGGTGCTCGGGCTCGCGTTCTTCGTCGCGTTCTTCGCCATATGGGCCGTGGTCACGCTGGGCGGCTTCGTGCCGCGCACGTTCCTGGCCGATCCGTTGACCATGGCGCACGAGGGCTGGCTGCTGTTCACCGAGTACGGCTTTATCGGCGATATCGGCATGACAGTATGGCGCGTGGTCGGGGGCTTCGTGCTGGCCGCAGTGCTGGCGGTACCGCTCGGTATTTTCATGGGTAGCTACAAGGCGGCCGAAGCATTCTTCGAACCGTTTGTGTCGTTCTGCCGCTACCTGCCAGCCTCGGCGTTCATTCCGCTACTGATCCTGTGGGCTGGCATTGGCGAAACGCAGAAGCTGCTGGTGATCTTTATCGGCTCGTTCTTCCAGATCGTGTTGATGGTGGCCGTGACGGTCGGCGGGGCGCGCAAGGATCTTGTCGAGGCGGCTTATACACTCGGTGCCACGCCGCGCGGCATTGTGCGGCGCGTGCTGATTCCGGGAGCAGCGCCGGAAATTGCCGAAACGCTGCGCCTGGTGCTTGGCTGGGCATGGACCTACGTGATCGTGGCGGAACTGATCGGGTCGTCCTCGGGCATCGGCCACATGATTACCGACAGCCAGGCGCTACTCAATACCGGGCAGATCATCTTCGGCATCATCGTGATTGGCTGCATCGGCTTGGTTTCCGATCTGGTGTTCAAGCTGGCCAACCAACGCCTGTTTCCGTGGAGTTCGATCAAATGAGCGCGCTGTCGATCCAGCAGGTATCCCGCACCTTCGAAAATCCGCGCGGCGGCAGCACGCAGGCATTGCTGCCGGTTGATTTCGAAGTCCGCGACAATGATTTCGTGACGATCCTCGGACCGTCCGGTTGCGGCAAATCCACGCTGCTGCGCATCGTGGCCGGGCTCGATACGCCCAGTGCCGGCCGCGTGCTGCTCGATGGCCAGCCGGTGGCCGGTCCGGGCGCCGACCGCGGCATGGTGTTCCAGTCGTACACGCTGTTTCCGTGGCTCACGATCGAGCAGAACGTGCGCTTCGGGCTGCGCGAACGCGGCATGACCACGGCCGCGCAAAAGGAGCGCAGCGATTTCTTTATCGCCCGCGTCGGGTTGCGTGGCTTCGAGCAGCACTACCCAAAGCAATTGTCGGGCGGCATGCAGCAACGCACGGCCATTGCGCGTGCGCTGGCCAATGATCCGAAGATCCTGCTGCTCGACGAACCGTTTGGCGCGCTGGACAACCAGACGCGCGTGCTGATGCAGGAGTTGCTGCTCGGCATATGGGAGTCGGCGCGCAAGACGGTATTATTCGTGACGCACGATATCGACGAAGCCATCTTCATGGCGAACCGCGTGGCGGTGTTTTCCGCGCGGCCAGGTCGGATCAAGAGCGAAATCGCGGTGGATTTTCCCCATCCGCGCCATTACACGATCAAGACATCGCCCGAGTTCTCCGCGTTGAAGGCGCGGCTGACCGAGGAGATTCGCGCCGAGGCCATGGCCGCGGCCGAGCATTGAACGGCAATCAGCAATCAGGTCATGAATCAGTCCGCCACTCCGGCATCGTCCGCCTCCGCCGCACCCGCTGCGCTGTACCAGCAGGTCAAGGAGTACATCGCGCGCCAGATCCAGAGCGGCGCGTGGCAACCCGGTGACCGTGTGCCGTCCGAGCAGGAGCTGGTGAACCGCTTTTCGGTCTCGCGCATGACGGTCAACCGCGCGCTGCGCGAGTTGTCGGAGCAGGGCAGGGTGGTGCGCGTGGCCGGTGTGGGCACGTTCGTGGCCGAGCACAAGCCGCAGTCGACGCTGCTGTCGGTGGTCAACCTGCAGGACGAGATCCGCATGCGTGGCCATGACTACGGATGCGACGTGATTCTGGTTGAACGTGTGGCGGCTTCGATCGAAGTGGCTGCCGCGCTGGAGCTGCGTACCGGTGAATCGGTGTTCCATTCGATCTGCATTCATCGCGAAGACGGCGTGCCGGTGCAACTTGAAGACCGCTACGTCAATCCGCGTGTCGCCCCCGATTTCATAGCACAGGATTTTGGCGATACCCAGCCTGGCGAATATCTGCTGCGCAACGTGCCATACGACCAGGTGGAACATGTGGTCGATGCGATCGCCGCCACGCTGGAACAGGCCACGCAACTGGAGATGCCGCCCACGCAGCCATGCCTGCTGCTGACGCGCCGTACCTGGACCAACGGCGTGCCCGTGACGTTTGTGCGCTGCCTGCATCCGGGCAACCGGTACCGGCTGGGCAGCCGTTTTCGCGCCGACGGCAACCCCGCCTTCGGCTAGAACTGGTACCTGAGGCCAGTCAAAAGCTGGCCATCAGGTTTTATTTTCGACTAACCTGTATAGACAGGCTCATACAACATTACGATGACCCAAGATTCCCGCTCTCTCCTGACCCTGGACCCAGGCCACGTCTCGCTGGATGACCTGCGCCGCATTTATCGTGGCGAAGTGCGCCTGGCGATGGCTGACTCGGCGTGGGCTGGTGTGCGTGCCGCGCAGGCCACGGTGCAGGACATCATCGACGCCGACGCCGTGGTCTACGGCATCAACACGGGCTTCGGCAAGCTGGCCCAGTCGCGGATCGCGCACGACAAGCTGGCCTTGCTGCAGCGCAACCTCGTGCTGTCGCACAGCGTGGGCACCGGCGCGGACCTGCCGGCCGACACCGTGCGGCTGATCCTGGCGATCAAGGCGGTCAGCCTGGCGCGCGGCCATTCCGGCGTGCGCCCGGCCTTGATCGAGGCGCTGCTGGCGCTGGCCAACCACGGCGTGTCGCCATGCATCCCGGCCAAGGGTTCGGTCGGCGCTTCGGGCGACCTGGCGCCGCTGGCCCATATGTCGTGCACGCTGATTGGCGTGGGCGACGTGATGATCGATGGCCAGCGTGTGCCGGCCGCGCAGGGCCTGGCTCATGCCGGGCTCGACGCCTTCACGCTGGGCCCGAAGGAAGGGCTGGCCCTGCTCAACGGCACGCAGGTTTCCACGGCGCTGGCGCTTGCCGGCCTGTTCGCCGCCGAAGATGCATTCGCCGCGGGGCTGGTGGCCGGCGCGCTGTCGCTCGAAGCAATCAAGGGTTCGGTGAAGCCGTTCGATGCGCGCATTCATGAAGCGCGCGGCCAGGCCGGGCAAATTGCAGTGGCGGGTGCGGTGCGTGCGATGCTCGACGGCAGCGAGATCGTCGATTCGCACAAGACCTGCGGCCACGTGCAGGACCCATATTCGATTCGTTGCCAGCCACAGGTGATGGGCGCATGTCTGGACAACCTGGCCCACGCCGCGCGCATCCTGCGTATCGAGGCCAATGCCGCTTCGGACAACCCGCTCGTGTTTGCCGAGCAGGGCGATGTGGTCTCTGGCGGAAACTTCCACGCCGAGCCGGTGGCATTTGCTGCCGACATCATCGCGCTGGCGATTGCCGAGATCGGAGCGATTTCCGAGCGGCGGCTGGCGCTGCTGCTCGATACCGGGCTGTCCGGCCTGCCACCATTCCTGGTGCGCGAGGGCGGGCTGAACTCGGGCTTCATGATCGCGCAGGTCACGGCCGCCGCACTGGCATCCGAGAACAAGTCGCTGGCGCATCCGTCGAGCGTCGACAGCCTGCCTACCTCGGCCAACCAGGAAGACCATGTATCGATGGCTACCTACGGCGCACGACGCCTGGGCGAAATGGCCGCGAACACGGCCGTGATTGTCGGCATCGAGGCCATGGCAGCCGCGCAAGGTATCGAGTTTCACCGACCGCTGAGGTCGTCGCCGCTGGTGGAGCAGGAACTCGCGCGGATTCGCAGCCGCGTGGCGTTCGTCGAATCCGACCGCTATCTGGCACCCGATATCGAGGCCATGAAGCAATGGGTGGTGCAGGGCGATGCCGGAGCGGGCTGGCCCGACGCCGTGCGGGGGGTCCTGCCGACCAACGTTGCCATTTGATGCGCCAGCCCTGTCCCCTCTCCCGCGCGGGAGAGGGAAGTGAACCGACAGTACTCCAGACATACGAGACAACCATGAACGCCAACGAACACCAATTCACCGTGCGCGGCCAGCGCGAAATCCGCGCCCCGCACGGCACCGAGCTCCACTGCAAGAACTGGCTGATCGAAGCCGCGTATCGCATGATCCAGAACAACCTCGACCCCGACGTGGCCGAGCGTCCGCAGGACCTGGTGGTCTACGGTGGCATCGGCAAGGCCGCGCGCAACTGGGAGTGCTTCGATGCGATCCTCGAAAGCCTGCGCCGCCTTGGTGAAGATGAATCGCTGCTGGTGCAATCGGGCAAGCCCGTCGGCGTGTTCCGCACGCATGCCGATGCGCCCCGCGTGCTGATCGCCAATTCCAACCTGGTGCCGCACTGGGCCAACTGGGACAAGTTCAATGAACTCGACCGTGCCGGCCTGATGATGTACGGCCAGATGACGGCCGGCTCATGGATCTACATTGGCACGCAGGGCATCGTGCAGGGTACGTTCGAGACGTTTGTCGAAGCGGGCAACCAGCATTACAACGGCGACCTGACCGGCAAGTGGATTCTTACGGCTGGCCTCGGCGGCATGGGTGGCGCGCAGCCGCTGGCTGGCGTGCTGGCTGGTGCGTGCGTGCTGGCGATCGAATGCCAGGAGTCGCGGATCGATTTCCGCATCCGCACGCGCTACCTCGACAAGAAGGCCACCACGCTCGACGAAGCGTTGGCGATGATCGACGCCGCCACCAAGGCGGGCGAAGCGATCTCCGTGGGTCTGCTTGGCAATGCCGCAGAAATCGTACCGGAGCTCGTGCGCCGCGCGCAGGCCGGCGGCATGCGTCCCGACATGGTCACCGACCAGACCTCGGCCCATGACCTGGTCAACGGCTACCTGCCCGAAGGCTGGACCGTGCAGCAATGGGAAGATCTGCGCCAGCGCGATCCCAAGGCCGTGGAAGCCGCGGCACGCACTTCGATCGTCAAGCATGTGGAAGCCATGCTCGCGTTCCAGCAGATGGGCGTGCCGACACTCGACTACGGCAACAACATCCGCCAGGTGGCCTTCGACGAAGGCGTGAAGAACGCGTTCGACTTCCCGGGCTTCGTGCCGGCCTATATCCGACCGCTGTTCTGCCGTGGCAAGGGACCGTTCCGCTGGGTCGCGCTGTCGGGAGATCCCGAGGATATCTACAAGACCGATGCCAAGATGAAGGAGCTGTTCCCCGAGGACAAGCATTTGCACCGCTGGCTCGACATGGCGCGTGACCGCATTGCATTCCAGGGGCTGCCGGCGCGCATCTGCTGGGTGGGACTCGACGAACGCCATCGCGCCGGGCTCGCGTTCAACGAGATGGTGAAGTCCGGCGAACTGAAGGCGCCGATCGTGATCGGGCGTGATCACCTCGATTGCGGCTCGGTGGCATCACCGAATCGCGAGACCGAGGCGATGCGTGACGGTTCCGATGCGGTGTCCGACTGGCCGCTGCTCAACGCATTGCTCAATACCGCGGGCGGCGCCACATGGGTCAGCCTGCATCATGGTGGCGGTGTGGGCATGGGCTTCTCGCAGCATTCCGGCGTGGTCATTGTCTGCGATGGCACCGATGCGGCGGCCCGGCGAATCGAACGCGTACTGTGGAACGATCCGGCCACGGGCGTGATGCGCCATGCCGATGCGGGATACGACATCGCCATCGACTGCGCAACGGAAAAGGGCCTGAACCTGCCGATGGTGAAGCGCTGATGCCTGTTACGAAGTTCGCGTGTGATGCGATCTTGCCGACACCGTGGAAGAACGGTGGCGGCTCCACGCGTGAAATTGCGGTATGGCCGCCCGGCGCCGATATGGATAGCTTCGCGTGGCGCATCAGCGTGGCGGATATCGGCACCGATGGGCCATTCTCGGCCTTTCCCGGCATTGACCGGCAGATCGTACTGATCGACGGCGCGGGCGTGCATCTGCAGGCCCACGACGATTCGTTCTGCCACAAGCTCGTTCGCGTGGGTGAACCGTTTGCGTTTTCGGGCGATACCGCCGTGCACGCCACGCTGGTAGACGGGCCTACGCAGGACTTCAACGTGATGACGCGCCGCGACGTGTGCCGTGCCGAAGTCAGGCTGATGCGCCAGCCATTCACGGCGGTGCCTCATGATGCCACGGTGCTTCTGCTGGTACTGCGCGGCATATGGGACACCGGCGATGGCCAGCATATGGCAGCCGGCGAAGGCATACTGATGTCTGCCGGTACGCCAGCTATCACGGTGTTCCACACCGATCTCTGCGCGCTGTGCCTGCGCGTGACCCTGAATATGGAGCGGGACCGATGAACCTCACCGATGCGCCATCTGCCGATGGCGTCTGGCATCACTGTCATCTGCTGCCCGAGGCCGATCCCGCGCGGGCGATCCGCGATGGCGCGCTGGTCGTCGAGCATGGACGCATCGCGTGGCTTGGCGCATGCGCGAACCTGCCGGAAACGTATCGGCAGATGCCGAGGCACGACGCCAACGGCGCGTGGATTACGCCCGGGCTGGTCGATTGCCACACCCATCTGGTCTATGGTGGCCAGCGTGCCGATGAATTCGCCATGCGGCTTGGTGGCGCGAGCTACGAGGATATCGCGCGTGCCGGTGGCGGTATTGTGTCGACGGTACGCGCCACGCGCGAGGCCGATGAAGCCACGCTGTTTGCGCAGTCTGCAGTGCGTCTGCAAGCCTTGCTCGCCGAAGGTGTCACGGCTATCGAGATCAAGTCCGGCTATGGCCTGTCGCTCGATGCGGAACGCAAGCAACTGCGCGTGGCGCGCCAGCTTGGCAACGCATATGGCGTGACCGTGCACACCACGTTCCTGGGTGCGCATGCGTTGCCACCCGAGTACGCCGGGCGCGCCGACGACTACATCGAACTGGTCTGCGAGACCATGTTGCCGGCACTGGCCGATGAAGGCCTGGTGGATGCGGTCGACGCATTTTGCGAAGGCATTGGCTTCTCACCCGCGCAAACCGCGCGTGTGTTTGAAGCCGCTGCGCGGCATGGACTGCCGGTCAAGCTTCATGCGGAACAGTTGAGCAACCTCGGGGGTGCTGCGCTGGCGGCACGGCACCAGGCGCTGTCGGCCGATCATCTCGAACATCTGGACGAAGCCGGCGTGGTTGCGATGGCCGAGGCCGGCACGGTGGCGGTATTGCTGCCGGGCGCCTACTATTTTCTGCGCGATACCCATCTGCCGCCGTTGGCGTTGCTGCGCCAGCATGGCGTGCCGATCGCGATCTCCACCGATCACAATCCCGGCACCTCGCCCACCACATCGCTATTGTTGATGATGAATATGGCCTGTACCCTGTTCCGCATGACCGTACCTGAAGTGCTGGCCGGCGTCACCGCACATGCGGCACGTGCGCTGGGCGCAGCGGATCGGCATGGACGGCTTGCCGCAGGCCGTGTCGCGGACTTCGCGCTCTGGCAGGTAGCGTCGCCGGCCGAGCTGGCCTACTGGTTCGGCCGTAATCCATGCGCCGGTGTCGTGCGCCAGGGCAGGGTGTTCCGATGAGCGCCGGTCAACTGTTCGCAGCGCATGCGCTGCTGCCCGAGGGTTGGGCGCATGACGTGCTGCTGGAGTGGGACGCACAGGGCGTCTTCACAACTATCACGCCGGGGTCTATTGCGTCCGCGGCCGTACCGCTGGCGGCCGGCGCGGTGCTGCCGGGCATGCCGAACCTGCATTCCCACGCGTTCCAGCGCGGCTTTGCCGGGTTGACCGAATACCGCAGCGTATCGCAGGGCGACGACCCCGCTGGTGGCGATTCGTTCTGGAGTTGGCGCACGCTGATGTATCGCTTCGCACTGCGCCTCTCGCCCGATGCGCTGGAAGCCATTGCGACGCAGCTCTATGTTGAGATGCTGCGTGCGGGCTACACCAGCGTCTGCGAGTTCCACTACGTGCATCACGATGCCGACGGCAAGCCGTATGCCGACCGCGCGGAGATGTCGTTACGGCTGCTGCGCGCTGCGCAGACCGCCGGCATCGGCATGACGCTGCTGCCGGTGCTGTACCAGACCGCGGGGTTTGGCGGCAAGCCGGCACAGCATGATCAGCGGCGCTTTCTCAACGATACCGATGCCATGCAGGCGCTGCTGGAAAGGCTGGCGCCGCATTGCGCCGCCTATGGCGCACGGCTGGGCCTCGCGCCGCACTCGCTGCGCGCGGTACCGCATGACGGTCTCGCCAGGTCCGTGGCCGCGTTGCACGCGTTGGATGCCACGGCACCCGTGCATATCCATATCGCCGAGCAGCAAAAGGAGGTCGACGATTGCCTGGCGTCGACCGGTGTCCGTCCCGTCGAGTGGCTGCTCGACCATGCACCGGTGGACCAGCGCTGGTGCCTGGTGCACGCCACGCATATGGATTGGGATGAACGACGCCGTCTGGCGCACAGCGGTGCGGTGGCCGGCATTTGCCCGACCACCGAAGCCAACCTTGGCGATGGCGTGTTCGAAGCTGCGCCATACCTGGCGCAGAACGGTTGGTGGGGCATCGGCTCGGACAGCCACGCGAGTGTCAGCGTAGCCGAGGAGTTGCGCACGTTCGAGTACGGCCAGCGCCTGGGCCTGCAGCGGCGTAACGTGCTGGCATCGGAAACGCATGCGCAGGTGGCGGACCGGCTCTGGCTCGAAGCCGTGGCGGGTGGTGCGCGGGCGGCCGCGCGGCCGGTGGCCGGACTGGCAGCCGGGCAGCGCGCCGATTTTCTGGTGCTCGATGGCCAGCACCCGACGCTGGCCGGACTCGATGGCGCTCGCGCGCTGGCCACTTACGTGTTCGCGAGCCACGGGCATGAGACACTAGCGGAAGTACGCACGGGCGGCGTGTGCCGTGTGCGGCATGGCGTGCATCCGCAACAGGCGGATGCGGGCCAGCGGTTTGCCGAGGCGCGTGCGCGCCTGCTTGCCGACTGACAATGAATTGCAGCCCCGAGACAAGATGTCCTTCACCACAGATACTCCCGCCTTTACCCTGCATCGCGGCACCCGTCCGTTGCTGGTGTCGATGCCGCACGTCGGCACCCATCTTCCCGCCCAGCTGGCCGCACGTCTGACACCCGACGCGCGCACCGTGCCCGATACCGACTGGCACATGGATCGCCTGTACGAATTCGCGCGTGAACTCGGTGCGTCGATCCTGATGGCTACCCATTCGCGCTATGTGATCGACCTGAACCGGCCACCCGACAACGAGAACCTGTATCCGGGCCAGGACACCACGGGCCTGTGTCCGGTAGATGCATTCGACAAGTCGCCGATCTATGCCGATGGCACGAATGGTCCCGACGATGCCGAGATCGCGCAGCGACGCGACGCCATCTGGCATCCGTACCACAACGCACTGCAGGAAGAACTCAAGCGTCTGCGCGATGCACACGGCACCATCGCACTGTGGGACGCGCACTCGATCCGTTCGGTACTGCCCCGTTTTTTCGAAGGCAAGCTCACGGACTTCAACCTTGGGTCGGCCGATGGCAAGAGTTGCGATGCGGGCCTGGCCGCCGATGTGGTGGAAATTGCCAAGGCGGTGCCGCTCCATACCGCGGTGCTCAATGGCCGCTTCAAGGGCGGCTATATCACGCGCCAGTACGGCAACCCCGGTGACGGCGTGCATGCGATCCAGCTTGAACTGACGCAGTCGTCGTACATGGAAGAGGTCTATCCATT
>VFQP010005138.1_pt1 | contig 11626 bp, 6 predicted proteins | sample 3512351 | NCBI WGS metagenome assembly VFQP01 (sample SAMN10412372, study PRJNA504923) | tailings metagenome | isolation source: Relicate 1 Philex TSF1 revegetated site | place: Philippines: Tuba, Benguet | collected 2017-08-29
GAGGACGACATCGAAATAGCTGGCCCGGTTGAAGTGATCCTCCGGCGGCTCGCCCTCGCCCCAGTCCGCCTCGACCACCCAGGTGACGATCTCCGTGTGATTATGGTCCAGCGGCCAGAATTCCATCAGGATGTAGCCGGTCGGGCCCGCGGGGGTCAGCAGGTTGGGGAAGATGTGGTAGGAGACGTTCGCCTCGCCGCGCAGGGCCCTGCCCTCGTCCCAATCGACCGGAATGTCCTCCGGCGGCGCCTTGTAATAGGCGGGCGTGTTCGGAACGATCATCCGCGAATGGCCGTGCGGGAAGAACGACGACACCGTACCCCGGTAGTCGATACTGCCAGAGACCGTCGTCGGGTGGATGGTGGTAATGTGATAGACCTCGATGAAGGCCTCGATGGCGATCTTCCAGTTGCACGCCATCACCCGCGCCCGCCGGTTGGAAGGCCGCAGCTTCGCCGCCCATTCGAAATCGTCCCAGACAGGTCCGAGATAGGCCCGGAGGTCCGGCCCGTCGGGCGACAGGTTGATGAAGATATGCTCGCCCCACATCTCGCAGCGCACCGGCTTGAGATTGTGCTTCGACTTGTCCATGTCGGGTGAGAAGTCCCAGGGTCCGGGAATGCCGACCAACTTGCCTTCCAGGTCGTAGGTCCAGCTGTGGAACTGGCACTTCAGCCGGCTGCCGGCATGGCCGCAGGGCTCGCGGGTGATGGTGGCGCCGCGGTGCTGGCAGGTGTTGTAGAACGCTCGCACGGCCATGTCCTTGCCGCGAATGATCAGCACCGGCGCGCGGCGGAAGTTCTCGAATGTCTTGTAGTCGCCGGCGTTCGGGATTTCCCAGCCCGAGCCGGCGTAGAGCCATGCCTTGTCGAAGATCTCGCGCTTCTCCAGCGCGTGGAAATCGGGATCGGTATAGCGGCCGGCGGGGATCGGCGGAAGGTCCGGAAACCCCTCGGGCGGTGTGTTACGCTGGCGCTCGATCTCGATCTGCTCGCGCAGCAACTGGGCGGTCGCTCGGTCCATGATCGTCCTCCTAGGAAACCGCGAGAGCGGGTTCGGCGCGCAGGGCCGGCAACACCTTCTTCTCGACCAGTTCCAGGCTTTCCCACTGCAGATCGGGATCGAAGCCGCCCGACATGCACTGGAGCATCACGAACCCATCGGGTCCCAGCGCGCGGGCGCGGCGGACCGCCTCGTCGGGCGTTACGATGGGATAGCGCGGCGAGGCCCTGAGGACTGCCAGATTTTCCTCGGTGACGTAGCCGTTCCAGGCGTTCCAACGGGCGTACCAGCCGCCATATTCATTATTCTCCAGCAGGGCGTGAGGCGCGAACCTGGCCCAGAACGCATCGGGATCCTCGGCGACCCAGAACATGTCGCTGCGCGGCAGGCGTTTCGGGATCGGCTTGCCGAGCTTCGTGAGTTCCTCCTCGTAGACCTCCCAGAGCGCGGCGTTGGCGGGCTGGAACTGGTCGGCGTGGCGCGCGGCCCGTCGGGCGGCCGCCTTCGATGCACCGCCCATCCAGATCGGCACGAAGGGCTTTTGCACCGGCAGGGTGGTGAGCCGGAACCTGGGGCCGCCGCGCCAGCTGACTTCCTCGCCCGCCCAGGCGGCGCGCAGGAACGGCGGCAGCTCCTCCATGAAGTCCTTGCGGGCCGAGAGCGAGGTGCCGATCGCCTCGAATTCGTCGCCGACATAGCCGCCGCTGATCACCGGCTCCAACCGGCCGTTCGAGATGATGTCCAGGGTCGCCAGGTCTTCGGCGAGGCGCAGCGGATTGTGCAGCGGCGCGACCAGCGACGAAATGCGGATGCGCGCCCGCTTCGTCCGCGCGGCGATGGCGCCGCCGAGCACGATCGGCGACGTCATGTAGCCGCTCGGCGCGATGTGATGCTCGGAGATCATGATGGTGCGGAAGCCGAGCGCGTCGCCCCAGGCGCATTGCTCGATGCACGCATTGTAGAGCGCCTGGTGGCTGGCGCCGTCCGGATGGCGGCGCAAATCATATCGAAGCCCGAAACTGGTCACGTCACTTCCTCCCCGAAGCTGCGTACCGGCTTGCATCATGTCAATTTCAAACATGTTTGAATTGGGAGTCAAGCGATTTTGCCACGACGAAAAAGGCCCGCCGGAATCCCGGCGGGCCGTTCTGGCCGACCATGCTCTGCCGTGTCAGGCGAGGCTTTTGGAGGCGATTTCGTAGACGTCCTTCGAAAGACCTGGAGCGGCCAGGATACGTTCGAGTTCGGCGCGCATCAGGGCCCGCCGCTTCGGATCGAAGCGCTTCCACTGATTGAAGCCGCCGGTCATCCGGGCAGCGATGCCCGGGTTGATCTTGTTCAGCTCCAGCACGACATCGGCGAGCAGCCGGTAACCGCCGCCATCGGCGTCGTGGAACCGGGGCTGGTTGGACTGGGTGAAGGCGCCCACCAGCGCGCGGACCTTGTTGGGGTTGCGCATGGAGAATGCCTCGTGGCCCATCAGTTCCCTCACCCGCTCCAGCGTGTCCGGCAGATCGGACATGGCCTGGACCGATAGCCACTTGTCGACCACCAACGGGTTCTTCGACCATTTATCGTAGAACGCCGCCACCGCTTCCTCGCGCGCCGACGAGGCGCTGCTCGCCAGGAGGGTCAGGGCTGCCATGGAGTCGGTCATGTTGTCGGCGCGGAAGAACTCGTCCCGGCACATGGCAACGATCTCCGGCGTCGGATCGGCCATGAGATAGGCGAGCGCCGCGTTCTTCAGGCTGCGGCGTCCGACTTCCCTGGCTTCGAACACATAGGCGCCGCGATCGTTGAGGCGTTCATAAATGGCGAGAAAATCCCCACGCAACCGGCGCGACAGCTCGCCCCGGACGAATTTGTGGACAGCCTCGATCGCCTCCACGTCGATCTCGTCCATCTGCTGGCCAAGATAGGCCTGGCTCGGAAGAATAATCGTCAGCGCCACGAGCGCCGGATCGAGCTCGGTACTGGTCAGCACGCTCTCGAACGCCGAAAGGAATGTGGGATCGAGAGACAGCGTCTCGCCGCGCCGGTAGGACGCAACAAGATCCAGCATGAGGTCCTTGGCGAGGGTCTGGCCGGCTTCCCAGCGGGCAAAGCTGTCGGGATCGCTGCGCAGCAGGAACGCCAGGTCGTCGCGGCTGTAGCCCGCATCCATGGTGACCGGCGCCGAGAAACCACGCAGCAGCGAGGGCACCGGCCGCTCGCCGATCCCGGTGAAGGTGAAGCTCTGTTGCGGCTCGGTCACATCGAGAACCCGGCTCAGCGGGCCGTCGTCGTTTTCGCCGTCGAGGGTCAGCGGCAACTGCCGGCCACCCTTGCCGAGCAGGCCCATGGACAACGGAATATGCAGCGGCTGTTTCACCGGCTGGCCGGGCGTGGGCCTGGCCGACTGCCTGACGTTGAGCGTGTAGGTCTGGGCGCCCTCGTTCCACGTGCCGCGCACTTCGAGGTGCGGCGTGCCGGCCTGGCCGTACCAGCGCTTGAACTGGGTGAGATCAACGCCCGAGGCGTCCTGCATGGCGGCGACGAAATCCTCCACCGTGGCGGCGGTGCCATCATTCCGCTTCACATACAGGTCCATGCCCTTGCGGAAGTTCTCGGGGCCGATGATGGTCTGCATCATGCGGATCACCTCGGCGCCCTTCTCGTAGACCGTCGAGGTATAGAAGTTGTTGATCTCGATATAGGATTCGGGCCGCACCGGATGCGCCTGCGGGCCGGAATCCTCGGGGAACTGGCGGGCGCGCAGCGCCTTGACGTCGTCGATCCGCTGTTCGGCGGCCGACTGCATGTCGGCCGAGAACTGCTGGTCGCGGAACACCGTCAGCCCTTCCTTCAGGCTGAGCTGGAACCAGTCGCGGCAAGTGATGCGATTGCCGGTCCAGTTGTGGAAATATTCGTGGGCGATGACGCTCTCGATGCCATTGAAATTGGCGTCGGTCGCGGTCTCGGGCGTCGCCAGCACGTAGGCGCTGTTGAAGACGTTGAGGCTCTTATTCTCCATGGCGCCCGCGTTGAAGTCGCGTACCGCCACGATGTTGTAGATGTCGAGATCGTATTCGAGCCCGTAGGTATCCTCGTCCCACTTCATCGCCTTCTTCAGCGAATCCATGGCGTGCTCGCATTTGTCGGCGTCCTCGGCGACCGTATAGATGCGCAACGTCACATCGCGGCCCGACGACGTACGGAAGACGTCCTCGATATGGGCCAGGTCGCCGGCGACGAGCGCGAAGAGGTAGCAGGGCTTCAGAAACGGATCTTCCCACACGGCGAGATGACGCCCGCCCTCCAGGTCGCGCTCCTCGATGAGATTGCCGTTCGACAGCAGCACCGGATAGGCCGCCTTGTCGGCGACGATGGTCGTGGTGTAGCGCGACAGCACGTCGGGCCGGTCGAGGAAATAGGTGATCCGCCGAAATCCCTCGGCCTCGCACTGGGTGCAGAAATTCCCGCTCGACTTGTAGAGCCCGGACAGCTGCGTGTTGTGCTGCGGCTGGATGCGGGTGACGATCTGCAGCGTCGCGCGCTCGCCGAGGCCCGGGATCGTCAGCAGGTGCGGCGTCAGCGTGTAGTCGCCGACCGCCAGTTCGTGGCCATCCAGCGTCACCGACACCAACTCCAGCTCGTCGCCGTTCAGCTCCAGCGCCTCGTCCGGCCGCTGTCGCGCCAAGGTCATGACCGAGGTGACGGTGGTGTGCTCCTCGCCCAGGTCGAAATGCAGGTTGACGGTCTCGATGGAGAACGACGGCGCGCGGTAGTCCTCGAGGCGGATGGTCTGCGGGCTGGCTTGATCCATGGAACTCTTCGTTGGCAGGGAATGAAAGGCAGAACGCCGCTCCCGACCCAGGTCGGAAGCGGCGCCCCGGTAGAAGGCTTATGTAGGGTGCCTCAGACGGGGATCAAATGACCACCCCGAAAGAAGCCCGCCCGATCGTCCCGGTCAGAGCACGTCTTTCCAGTCGGCGAAGCCCTTGCCGGCCTTCGCGAGCTTTTCGAGCAACCAGGAGTGTTTCCAGCTGCGGTCGCCGTAACGCTGGCGGTACTTCTCGACCGCCGCGTGCACCTTGTCGACGCCGACCGTGTCCGCATAGAACATCGGCCCGCCGCGATAGGACGGGAAGCCGTAGCCGTTGATCCAGATGATATCGATGTCGCAGGGGCGCAGGGCGATCCCCTCCTCCAGCTCCCGCGCGCCCTCGTTGATGGCGGCGTAGATGCAGCGCTCGATGATCTCCTCGTCGGAAATCTCGCGGCGCTCGATGCCCCGTTCCTTGGCGGCGGCGGCGATCATGGCATCGACTTCCGGATCGGGCGTCGCCTTGCGGTCGTCGCCGTACTTGTAGTAGCCGGCCTTGGTCTTCTGGCCATGACGGCCCTTGCCCACCAGCATGTCCGCGACCACCGGGAACTTGGGGTCGATCGGGAACATGTCCGGGAACTCGCTGCGGGCACGCGTGCCGACATCGAGACCGGCGAGGTCGCCCATCTGCAGCGGGCCCATGGGCATGCCGAAATTGTAGAGCACCGTGTCGATCTGGTTCGGCGTCGCGCCTTCCCACAGCATCTTGTTCGCCTCGCCGCTGTAGCGGGCGATCATGCGGTTGCCGATGAAGCCGTGGCACACGCCGGCGACGACGCCGATCTTGCCGATGGTCTTGGCGAGCGCCATGCAGGTCGCCAGCACGTCCTTGCCCGTCTTGGCGCCGCGCACCACTTCGAGCAGCCGCATCACGTTGGCCGGGCTGAAGAAGTGCAGGCCGATCACGTCCTCGGGCCGCTTGGTGACGGACGCGATCTCGTTGAGGTCGAGATAGGAGGTGTTGGACGCGAGGATGCAACCCGGCTTGCAGATGCCGTCGAGCTTGCGGAATACCTCCTTCTTGATGTCCATGTTCTCGAAGATCGCCTCGATGACGATGTCGACGTCGGCGGCGGCGTCATAGCTCAGGCTGGGCGTGATCAAGCCTAGACGCTTGTCCACCTGCTCGGCGGTAAGGCGGCCCTTGGCCTGGGTGTTACGGTAGTTCTGCTCGATGATCTTCATGCCGCGGTCGAGCGCTTCCTGGGTCGCCTCGATGACGGTGACCGGGATGCCCGCATTGGCGAAGTTCATGGCGATGCCGCCGCCCATGGTGCCGGCGCCGAGCACGGCAGCCGTCCTGATCGGACGCAGCGGAGTTTCCTTCGGCACGTCCGGGATCTTGGCCACTTCGCGCTCGGCGAAGAACATGTAGCGCAGCGCCTTAGACTCGGTGCTCGACATCAGTTCGGTGATGCCCTCGCGTTCGACCTTCATGCCCTCGTCGAACGGCAGGTTCACCGCTGCCTCGATGGTCTGGACGATCTTTTCGGGAGCCGGGAAGCCGCGCGTCTGGCGCGCGATGCTCTTGCGGAAATCGGCGAAGAAATTGTCCGGCAGGCTGGAGGCGTCGATGTTGATGTCGCGCACCTTGCGCAGCGGCGCGCCCTTGTCGATCAGCCGGCGGGCGAAATCGATGGCGCCCGCCTTCAGGTCACCCTCGACGACCTCATCGATGATGTCGAGCTTCTTCGCTTCCGGCGCCTTGATCGGGTTACCGTCGACGATAACCTTCAGCGCGCGCTCCGGACCGATGAGGCGCGGCAGTCGCTGCGTGCCGCCGGCGCCGGGCAGCAGGCCCAGCTTCACCTCGGGCAGGCCTACCTGGGCCGAGGCGACGGCGACGCGGTAATGCGCGGCCAGCGCGGTCTCGAGGCCGCCGCCCAGCGCGGTGCCGTGGATCGCGGCGATGATCGGCTTCGACGCGTTCTCCATGGTGGTCTGGACCGAGCGCAGGTCCGGACCCTTCGGCGGCTTGCCGAATTCGGTGATGTCGGCGCCGGCGATGAAGGTGCGGCCGTCGCAGATCAGGATGATGGCCTTGACGTCCGGGTCGGCATCGAGCGCGTTCACGCCATCGAAAATGCCCTGGCGGACCGGCGCGGAAAGGGCATTTACCGGCGGGCTATCGACTGTAATGATGCCGATATCACCCTGCTTCTCCCACCGTGCGGCAACTGACATGACTTTATTCCCTGAGTTGGTTCTTTTCTGGTTGGAAAGCTCGCGCAACGGGTGGTCACCCGTGAGCCATTCCTGTTAGAACAGGTCGGACGAGCCGCCGACAATGTGCCAGACCACCGGTTTTACAGGCAAGGGTCATAGATGCCCTCTTTGATGCGCCGACGTGAAACGGGGGGACGGATCGACCGTGCTCGTCCGCTCTCGTTCACCTTCAATGGCAGACCGTGCACCGGCTTCGCCGGCGACACGCTTGCGTCCGCGCTCCTTGCCAACGACATCTCCATCATCGGCCGCAGCCTTCGGCACAACCGGCCGCGCAGCATCATGGGCGCCGGCTATTCCGACCCCGGCGCCTATCTGAAGCTGCTGGAGAACGGCTCGGCCCGTACCGTTCTCGCCACCCAGGTCGATCTCTACGAGGGCCTCGCCGCCGAAAGCCTGCTGCCGTGGCCGCCGCCGTCGCTGATGGAGCGCCTGCGCCGCGACCAGCCCAAACCTCCGGCGACCGACCCGGTCCACACGCCGATGCGCCCCGATTTCTCGGCCGAATCCGGCTTCGCGCACTGCGACGTGCTGGTCGTCGGCGGCGGCCCCGCCGGCCTGATGACCGCGTTGACCGCCGGATACGCCGGCGCACGGGTGATCCTCGCCGATGATGGCCACACGCTGGGGGGCAGCCTGCTGTGGTGTACCGCGAGCATCGACGGCATGGCCGGCGACGAATGGCTGACCGAGGCCGAACGGGCACTGCGCAGCCTTGACGACGTGCGCATCTTCACCCGCAGCACCGTGACCGGCATCGACGGGCGCGGCCATGTGATCATCCTGCGCGAACTGCCCGACGGCAACGGCGCCTCGGGCGGACAGTTTCAGGTCTGGAAGGTCGTCGCCAAGCAGATCGTGCTGGCCTCGGGCAGCATCGAGCGGCCGTTCGTGTTTCCCGACAACGACACGCCCGGCGTGATGCTGACCAGCGCGGTGCTGGGCTATTCGCGCCAATTCGCGCTGCGCCCGGTCGACGGTCCCATCGCCCTTGTCGGCAACAATGACCGGACCCTGGAGCTGGCGGCGCGGATGCACGACGAGGGTCTGCCGGTCGATACGGTGATCGACGCTCGGCGAGAGATCCGCGCCGAGATGATCGCGGCGATGTGCGACCGCGGCATCAACCTGTTCGGCGGGCACGTGGTGACCAAGATCGCCGGCGATACCCATGTGGACTATCTCGAGGTCAACCACCTCGGCGAAGGCCGGGTGGACGGCAACAAGCGCCGTTTCGATTGCCGGTTCGTCGCCACCTCGGGCGGCTGGAACCCGCGTATCGACCTGCTCCGCCAGGCCGGCGGCAGCGTTGCCTACGACCCGGTGGCGGCGGCGCTCGTCCCGTCCGAGCTGGGTTCGATCTCCTACGCCGTCGGCAGCATCCGCGGCGACGGCTCGCTCGGCTTCGCCCTCGCTTCTGGCCGCGATGCCGGCGCGGCGGCGGCGCGGGCCGCCGGCTTCAGCGCCGGAGATGACATCAACGTGCCCGAGACCGATGCCCAGCCTGGCCCGACTACCGGCCTTGGTCTTTGGCAGGTGCCGCAGTCCGGGCTGAGCAACCGTGCGCGCCAATGGGTCGACTGGCGCCGCGACATGACGACCAGCGATCACACGCCCGCCTCGCGCGGTCCCGACGAGACTTGGCTGGGCGGCATCGCCGACACCCTGCTGACGCCGCCGAAGCCCGTGGTCAGCTTCGACTTCGTCACCATGAACGTGGACAAGAGCCCCGAGCCGCCGCTGCGGCTGCTGCCGGCGCATCCGGTCTACGCGGCGCGTGACGCGGCCTTCCGGCGCACGGGGGGCTGGCTCAGCCCCGCCTATTATCCAGTCGAGGGCGTTACGCCCGAGGAAGCGGTCACGCAGGAGATGCATGCCGCCCGCAACGCCGCCTGCCTGAGCGACCTGTCCATGCTGGGCAAGATCGAGGTGTCCGGCGAGGATTCGCCCGAGTTCCTCGAGTTCCTGTTCTGCGAGAAGATGGCCGACCTGCCCGTTGGCACGGCCCGCTACGGCCGATTGCTCGACGATGGCGGCAACGTCATCGACCATGGCGTCGTGGTCCGGCTGGACTACGACCGTTTCCTCGTCCACACCTCGGCCGGCAACGACACCCCGGTCGCCGAATGGTTTGAGAGCTGGCTGGCCAGCGACCTCAAGGGCATGTCCGTGCTGGTATCGCCGCTGACGTCGGCTTGGTCGACGCTGGTGATCGCCGGTCCGAGGGCGCGGCAGGTGCTGCTCGATCTGGACCGCGACATCGACGTGTCGACCGCGGCCTTCCCGTTCCTGGCGGTGCGCGAGGGCAAGCTGGCCGGCGCGCCGGTGCGGATCGTGCGCACCGGCAATATCGGCGAGGTGTCCTTCGAGATCAGCGTACCGGCCAATTACGGGCGCGCCTTGTGGGAGACGCTGGCCATGACCGGCTCGCGCTATGGCTTGCGGCCGCTGGGCGAACTGGCCCTGCACCGTCTCGCCGCGGAGAAGGGCCGCATCGACGTTCCCGGGATCGCTCCGCGCAGCCTGACGCCATTCGATCTCGATCCGTCGGGCAAGTTCCGCGTCAAGGACGCGGATTTCGTCGGCAAGGCCGCGCTGGCGCGGGCTCGGAGCGGGCCGCAGGATCGGGCCCAGCTGGTGGCGCTGCGCAGCGAGGACGCCGCGATCGTGCTCTCGCAGTCGGGCACGATCGTGCCGCTCGACGGCAGTTCCGATCACCGCCAGGGCCGCATCGTCCTGAGCTTCGACAGCGACGCGGTAGGACAGCCAGTGACGCTTGCTCTGATCGTCAACGGACACCAGCGCCTGGGCCAGACCGTGCGCGTGTCCTCGCGCGGCGGCAGCGTGCCGGCGCGCATCGTGAAGCCCTTCGTGTTCGACCCCAGCGGGAGACGGCGCTTTGGCTGATCTCGTCGCCGCCTCGCCCCTGCGCGACGAAGCCAGGGACAACGTCGCCGCGCGCATCCAGCGCAACGGTCTGCTTGCCAGGGAAAATCCGAACCGCCGCAAGCTGCTGGTGGTGGCCGACGGCGCCCAGGCGACGATCCGGGCACTGGAGAACGCGCTGGGCGCGTCGTTGCCTGAAGGCCCCGACGGCGTGACCGGCGACGATCCGGGCGCCTACTGGCTGGGCCGCAGCCGCTGGCTGGTATGCTACGAAAAAGGCTACGGCCTCGGAGAACGGCTGATCCGTGCATCCTCGGGAATGCCGGCTTCGGTCAACGACGTGACCGATGGCTACGTCTCGATCGCCCTGTCAGGCAAGCTCGCCTACGACCTGCTGGTGCGCGGCTGCGAGCAGGACCTACACCGCCGGGTGTTCGGCGCGGGCCGTTTCGCGGCGACGCAGATCGCCGCCATCGACGTGCTGATCCACGCCGCCGCCGAGCCGGATTCCTACGAGCTCGTCGTCGATCGCTCGCTTGCGATGGACCTCTGGTTATGGCTTAAGGACAGGGCCGGTGACGTAAGCGCCTGATACCGGCGAACTCCGAGCCTGCCATCCCCGCGCCTGCCAACAAAGACGAGCCCAATCCGACATGAACGGCCCCGAAGACAGTTATGTCCTGACGCTGACCTGCCCCGACCGCACTGGCATCGTCGCCGCCGTCACAAACTTCCTCGCCGAACGCGACGGCTTCCTCACCGAGCTATCCCACTACGCCGATCCGGTGTCGAAGCGCTCGTTCCTGCGCACCGTGTTTCACGCCGGCGGCCCCAAGCTGCCGAAGCGCGAGAAGCTGCAGCAGGAATTCCTCGCCGTCTCCGACCGGTTCTCGATGGATTTCCGCATCGTACCCGCCGAACAGAAGGTGCGGGTGATGGTACTGGTAAGCAAGTTCGGCCACTGCCTGAACAACCTGCTGCACGACTGCCGCTACGGCAGCCTGCCCATCGACATCCGCGCCGTGGTGTCGAACCACGAGGACATGCGCTCGCTGGTGGAATGGCACGGCATTCCCTACCAGTACCTGCCGGTCACCGCCGACACCAAGCAGCGGCAGGAAGAGCGGATCAAGGAGCTGGTGCGCTCGCTGGAGATCGATCTGGTCGTCCTCGCACGCTACATGCAGATCCTCTCGGACGACATGTGCCGGGCGCTGGAGTGGAAGGCGATCAACATCCACCACTCGTTCCTGCCCAGCTTCAAGGGCGCGCGCCCCTATCACCAGGCGCATGCACGCGGCGTGAAGCTCATCGGCGCCACCGCCCACTACGTCACGCCCGCCCTCGACGAAGGCCCGATCATCGAGCAATCGGTCGAGCGCATCGACCATGTCCAGACGCCTGAGGACATGGTGCGGATCGGCCGCGACATCGAGAGCGTGGTGCTGAACCGGGCCGTCCGCTGGCATGCCGAGCACCGCATCCTCGACAACGGCAACAAGACGGTCGTGTTCAAGTCCTAGATTGCGGCCTGATATATCGCATCGGCATGTGCTCGGGCGCAGTCGATGGTTGGAAAGCCGCAGTCATGGCCATGGAAGGCCAGGAACATATCGGTTCCGCCAAGGATGATAGAGTGTGCAC
>VFQP010005139.1_pt1 | contig 11624 bp, 7 predicted proteins | sample 3512351 | NCBI WGS metagenome assembly VFQP01 (sample SAMN10412372, study PRJNA504923) | tailings metagenome | isolation source: Relicate 1 Philex TSF1 revegetated site | place: Philippines: Tuba, Benguet | collected 2017-08-29
GGTGGAGCTAGGGGGATTCGAACCCCCGACCTTCTCATTGCGAACGAGACGCGCTACCAACTGCGCCATAGCCCCTCAAGCGAGGAACAGATTAGCACCCCGAGGGCGGGGTCTCGCAAACCGGCCGCCCCCAGGGGGTCTACTGGCCTGCCGCCCGACGACGCGCCAGGATCTCGTTGAGGTCCAGGCCGAGCGTCTCCGTGGACGGCTTGCGCTCGTCGCCCGCGGCCGGGGTCGGGGCGCCGGACCGGGCGTCGGCGGCCACCACCGGCTCGACGCGGGCCGGCACCGTGGGCGAGACGACGTCGTCGTCCGTGAGCGGGGCGGGCTCGCGGCGGGGGGCCGTGGGCTTCATGGTGTACGTCGGCGGGGGCACGGGCACGGGGTCCCACGCGCGGCCCGTCGGGACGCGCTCCGCGTCGACGGCCTCGACCTCGACGACCGGGGTCGTCTCGCGAACGGTGGTCGGCTCGTCGGCCGCTGGGGCGGGCTCCTCGGACGCGGGACCCTCGGCCGGACCGGACGCGGTGGCCCGCTCGCGGGACGACGCGCCCGTCGTGGTCGGCGCGCCGGCGTCCGCGGAGGCCGCGGCGTTCGCCCGCGCGAGGTCCTGCGGCGTGACGCGCGGGATCATCTGCGTGCTCACCTGCGAGCCGTGGACGGCGCGACCCGTGACGCGCGGGCGAGCGCCCCGGGGGGCGGGCGGTGCGCCGAGCACGGCGCCGCGAGCCGCGCGGGCCGCGGCACGACGCTCGGCCAGCCACGCGGCGTCGGACCGCTGGGCGGCGAGCACCGCACGGCGGCCGAGCACGAGCACGAGGCCGAGGAACGCCGTCGGGACCACGCCCGCCCACCACGGGACGAACCCGAGCGCGACGACGACCCACACCCCGACGGTCGCGAGGAGCAGCACGACCGTGAGCGCGAGACGACGGCGCGCCGCGGCGGCGCGCCGCTCGAGGAGCTCGAGGCGGGACTGCTCGGAGGCCGGCTGACGGCGCGGCGGTGCCCCGCGCGAGGGTGACGCGCTGACGGTGCTCCCCATGGCGTGCGTTCCCTCCTCGTCGTGCGTCCGACCCTCGGACCGGCTCTGCGTCCCGGCTGCCCCGAGCAGGGGGCGCCCTCCGGCTCCGGCGGGACCGGACGCGATCGCCGCGACGGTCGTGACGCCGTCGAGGCGGACGTCCCAGCGGTCGAACCCCCCGCCGCCCGGGCCGGCGACGGCCAGGACGCGCAGCGAGCCGGAGAAGCGGTCGTCCGTGCGCGCGTCCAGCAGCTGCTGCCGGTGACGCACCCGGTGCGGGACGTAGAAGCCGACCCACAGCAGGAACACCGCGAGCGCGACGATCCCCGAGGCCGATTCCACATCACGACCGTAGGCGAGGCCCGCGGCCACGCTCCGCACGCGCCCCGGCGTGTCGGGCGGCTCAGATGCTCTCGCGGCGTGTCGCCTGCCAGCGCGCGAGGAGGCCGTCCGGGACCTCCTCGCTCGTGACGGCGAACGTCCGGTGGTCGCGCCACTCCCCCTGGATGTGCAGGTAGCGCTCGCGGACCCCCTCGTCGCGCAGCCCCAGCTTCTCCACGACGCGCAGGCTCGGGCCGTTCTCCGGGCGGATGTTGATCTCGATCCGGTGCAGGCCGAGGATCGTGAAGCAGTAGTCCGTGGCCATCGCGACGGCGGTCGGGATGACGCCGCGGCCCGCGACGTGCTCGCTCACCCAGTAGCCGATGCTCGCGCCGCACAGCGAGCCGTACGTGATGGACGACACCGTGAGCTGGCCGACGAGCTCGCCGTCCAGCTCGACGGCGAACGGCAGCGACGACCCGGCGCGCGCCTGCGCCGAGAGGACCCGGACGTACTCCGCGAACGTGGGCGGCCCGCCCGGCGTGCCGGGGCGCGGGGACGTGCCCTCCCACCGCTCCAGCCAGTCCGCGTTGCGGGCGCGCAGGCGCATCCAGGCGTTCGCGTCCCGACGCCGTAGCGGGCGCAGGACGACGGACCCGCCCAGCGTGTCGTCCCGCAGCGTCACGGGCCACGGCTTGGCGACGGTCCAGCCGCGGGCGATCTTGTGGGTCATGCGGCGGTGTACCGTCCTCGGCCTGTCGGTGGGCTTGGCGACGAGGACCGGCGGTGCGCCCGGCCCTCGGTGCACAGGGTGACACCACCGGACGCCCGCGCGCCACCGACCGGTGACGCGGGCACCCAGTGGTGTCCCCGTGCTCAGACCCCTGCTCAGCCCCGTCCTCAGCCCAGCGTGACGACGACCTTCGCCTCCGTGCCCGCGGGCAGCGCCGGGATCGGGGTCGCCGGGTCGTGCTCGACGCCGTCGACCGTCACCGAGCGCACGCCCTTCGACACGTGGTCCGGGTTGCGGACCTCGATGTCGTAGACGGCGCCGCGCCACTCGCGACGCACCTCGAACCCGTCCCAGTCCTTCGGGATCGACGGGTCGACGACCAGGCCGTCGAGCGCGAGGCGGACGCCGAGCACGTACTTGGTCACGGCGGTGTACATCCAGCCGGCCGTGCCCGTGAGCCACGGGTTCTGCGCCTTGCCGAACCACTCGTGGTCGCGGCCGTAGAGGAACTGGACGTACGCGTAGGGCTCCGCCCCGCGGACCTCGATGTTGTCGTTCTGGTGGTACGGCAGGATCGCGTCGTAGAACTGCACCGCCTCGTCGCCGCGGCCCAGCATCGCCTCGGCGATGATCGGCCACGCGTTCGGGTGGGAGAAGATCGCGGCGTTCTCCTTGATGCCCGGGTACACGCGCGTCACGAAGCCGACCGTGTCGTCGACCTTCGTGAACGCCGGCCAGTTGAGGTGGTTGCCGTACTCGGAACCGAGGAGCTCGCGCACCGCGTCCATCGACGCCTCGCCGCGCTCCTGGCTCGTGATGCCCGCGATGACGGGCCAGGCCTGGTGCTCGAGGAAGATCTTGCCCTCGTCGTTCTGCGCCGAGCCGATCTTCACGCCGTCGCGCGTGTAGCCGCGGATCCACCAGCGCCCGTCCCAGAGCTGCGCGTCCGCGACCTTCGCGATGCGCTCGCGCTCCGCCGTGAACCGGACGACGTCCGCCTCGGCGCGCTCGTCGCCCGCCGCCGCGAGCGGCTCCGCGACCTCGAGGAACGCGCCGATCGCCCACGCGTGGAGGAAGGTCACGAGCGACGTCTCGCCGCCGCCGAGGTTGAGGCAGTCGTTCCAGTCGGCGCGCAGGCCGAGCGCGACGCCGTTCTGGCCCACCTGCTCGGCGGAGAACTCGAGCGCGCGGACGAGGTGGTCGTAGACGGTCGCGGGCGTGCCCTCGGCGAACGGGATCTCCAGGTCGAGGAACGCGCGGTCGCCCGTCTCCTTGACGTACTCCACGACCGACGGCACGAGCCACAGGTGGTCGTCGGAGCACGTGTCCTCGAGGCCGTGGATGAGGTCCTTCGGGTCGACCGTCGGGACGATCGTCGGCGACGGGACGTCGGGCAGCTTCTCCGCGTCGGGGTCGAACGCCTTGGGGTCGAACAGGTGCAGGCCGTAGCCGGCCTCCGTCTGGGCCCGCAGGAGCTCGACGATGCGCTGCCGCGTCTTCGTCGGGTTCGAGTGGATGACGCTCATGACGTCCTGCGCCGTGTCCCGGTAGCCGAGCCCGGCGCGTCCGCCCACCTCGACGAACGACGCGAACCGCGACCACACGACGCACGTCTCCGCCTGGAGCAGCGTCCACGCGTTGATCATCGTGTTCATGCCCTCGTGGGGCGTGCGGATGCGCAGCTTGTCCTGCTTGGCGCGCCAGTAGTCGCGCAGGCGCTCGCGCTCGTGGTCGACCGCCGCGACGTCCGAGTACTTCGCCTGGATCGCGCGCCCGGCCGCGTCGCGCGAGCCGTAGCCGAGCATGAAGACGAGGCGCTTGGTCTCGCCCGGCGCGAGCGTCACCTTGTGCAGCAGCGCGCCGCAGTGGTTCTGCGTCGTCGCGCTCGCGTTGGAGCCCTCGCCCCGCTCGATCGCGACCGGGTTGCTCTCGGTGCGGTACGGGCCGATGAAGCTGTCGCGCAGCGAGTCGTACGACGACGGCGTCTCGCTCGACGCGAAGTAGTGGTACGTCCAGGGCTCGTAGTAGAAGTCGTACTCGATGATCCCGTCCTCGTACGAGGAGCCGGACGCGTAGAGCGACATCTGCAGGTTCTGGTTGTCGATCGTGATCGTGTGGAACGAGAACTCCACGTACGACCCGACGGTGAGCTCGCGCACCTCGTCCGTCGTGTTGGTGACGCGCACGTCCCACAGCTCGACGTCGTCGTCGAGCGGGATGAAGACCGTCTGCTCGGCGTCGATGCCCTTGTACTCGGAGCGGAAGGTCGTGTAGCTCAGGCCGTGGCGCGTGGTCCAGCGCCCCGCGCCGCCGGCCGGGTCGAGCTCCTCGTCCGGCCCGACGAACGGCTTGCCGACCGGCTGCCAGGACACCGACCAGTAGTCGCCGTCCGCGTCGTCGCGCAGGTAGACGTAGTGACCGGGGCGGTCGAGCGGCACCCCGTTCTGGCGGAAGCGCGAGATGCGCCCGTACTGCGAGCTCTTGTAGTACGAGTACCCGCCGCCGTGGTGCGACAGGACCGTGCACATGTCCCGGGTGCCGAGGTAGTTCGTCCACGAGACGGGGACGTCGGGGCGCTCGACGACGTACTCGTCGTGCGCGGTGTCGAAGTGGCCGTAGCGCATCGTTGCTCTGGTTCCTGTCCTGGGGTGGGGCTGGGGGCTGGGTGCGGCGGGGTGCCGGGTGGGGGCGCGGGCGTCAGACGCCGGCCGTGACGAACCCCTGCAGCCACTCGAGGAGCTCGGCGGCCTTCTCGGGGGTGTCCGCCTCGACGAACATGCGCAGGACGGGCTCGGTCCCGGAGAACCGCAGGAGCGCCCAGTTGTCGTTCTCGAGGAGGATCTTGGTGCCGTCGAGGTGGGAGACCGAGACGACCGGGTACGGCCCGACGTGCGTGAGGGGCTGCGCCTCGAGCCGGCGCGGCACCTCGACGCGCATCTCCGGGGTGGCCGGCACGCCCGCCTCGAGCGTGTACAGGCGACCGGTGATCTCGTAGAGCATCGCGCGCAGCTCGGAGATCCGCTTGCCCGTGCGCGCCAGCATCTCCGCCACGAGGGCGCACGCGAAGATGCCGTCCTTGCCGAGGATCCAGTCGCGGATCGTCAGGCCGCCGGACGACTCGCCGCCGAGCACGGCGCCGATCTCCGCCATGCCCGCGGTGACGTGCTTGAACCCGACCTTGACCTCGCGCGACTCCTCGCCGAAGTGCGCCGCGAGCCGGTCGAGCAGGTGCGTCGTCGCGAGGTTGCGCACCACGCCGCCCTTCTCCCCGCGGACCTCGTGCAGGTACCAGTACAGGAGGAGGAGCAGGTCGTTCGTCGAGATGTACTCGCCCGTCTCGTCGACGATCCCGATGCGGTCCGAGTCGCCGTCCGTCGCCATGCCGAGGTCGTAGCGGCCGCCGCCCTGCTGGATCATCGTCACGAGCGTGCTGAGGCGCTGGAGGTCCGGTGCCGGCGCGACGCCGCCGAACAGCGGGTTGTGCGCCGCGTGGATGAACTCCGACCGCACGCGCATGTCGGACAGGATGGTGCCGAGCGTGAGCTGGCTCGTGCCGTACATCGGGTCCACGACGACCTGCAGGTCCGAGCCGCGCACGGCCTCGACGTCGATGATCCGCTCGATCGCGTCGACGTACGGGTCCGTGAGCGACCGGTCGACGACGACGCCCGTGCGGCGGGCCACGTCGATGTCGAGCGTGATGACGTCGTCGACCGACAGCGCGTTCGCCTCGTCCTGGTAGCGGTCCGTCTCGTCGTCGAGCGGGAGCGAGCCGTCCTGGCGGAACACCTTCATGCCGTTCCACTCGGGCGGGTTGTGGCTCGAGGTGACGATGATGCCGTAGGCCGCCCCGAGGTAGGGCGCGGCGAACGTCACGAGCGGGGTCGGGACGTCGTCGGGCAGGAGGGTCACGGCGATGTTGTTGCCCGCGAAGACCTCGGCCGCGGCGATGGCCGACTCGCGCGAGAGGAAGCGGCGGTCGCCGCCGATCACGACGCCCTTCCCGTCCAGCCCGCGGCGGATCGTCTCGTTCGCGATGGCCTGGCACAGCCGGCGCACGTTGGCGAGCGTGTAGCCCTCGCCGATGACCGCGCGCCAGCCACCGGTGCCGAACACGATCTTCGTGTCCGTGTTCTTCTTCGGCACGAACAGGCGCTTGAGGACGATGTCCGCCGCCTGGGCGAGCTCGTCCGGGGTGTTGATGCCGCGGACCTCGTCCACGTCGACGATGCGGTACGACGAGATGCGCTTGCCCGCCCCGATGACGCGGCGCGCGAGCTCGGTGAGCCGGTGCTCGCCGTCGGCCGCCATGCGCTCCAGCTCGCCGAACAGCAGGCGGGGCGCCGCGACGTACGCACCCACGTTGATCTCGGTGCGCGGCTCGGGCGCGGCCTCCGCGACCTCGGACGACTCGAGGATCGCCGTGATCTCGCCCCCGGCGCGGACGACGCGCCCGTAGCCGTCCGGGTCGTCCACGACGGCGGAGAGCAGCGAGAGGTCCGCGCCCGTGAGGGTGTGGCGCGTCAGCAGCCCGAGCAGCGACTCGGAGCGCAGCAGCGGCGTGTCCGCGTAGGCGACGAGGACCGGCTCGTCGACGCCCGGCCCGAGCACCGACGCGATCGCCTCGCGCGCCGCGAGGACCGCGTCGCCCGTGCCGAGCGGCGACTCCTGCTCCACGTAGACGACGTCCTCGCCGAGCAGCTCGCGCACGGTCGGGTCGTCGGGCGACACGACCACGACGATGCGGCCCGCGTCGACGACGCGGCGGACGTTCGCGACCGCCAGCTCGACGACCGTCGCGTCGCCGAGCGGCCGCGACAGGAGCTCGCGCGACGCGTCGTCGTGGCCTGCGGCGAGCACGACGGCGGCGCGGCCCGTCCTCGGGTGGGCGCCCCCTCGCGGGGTGGTCGCGGTGGGGTTCGCGGTCGTCGCGGTCATGGCGTCCTCACTGTCGGCACCTCTGTCGGACGGCGACCCATTTGTCAGGAGTCCGAACTACTGGCTCCCTCCGATCATAGGCACCCGGGACGCGTCCGCGGAACCCGCTCCGGGCCTCCGGGGCCGAAGGTCACCCGCGCGGCGTCGGCGCGGACGCGCGCGCCGGGTGACAATAGGGACATGAGTGGCCCGGTCCAGCCATACCCCCTGCACGGAAGCATCGAAGCCGAGGACGCGAAGGAGATCCTCCGCAAGGCCATCCGCACCCACCGTCAGGCGCGGTCGGAGCGGCTCCGCAAGGAAGCGGACGCCGCCATCGCCGACGTCGTCGAGACCATCCCCGAGGTCGCCGCCGCCACGTGCGTCGCGACCTACGCCGCGCGCCCGGGTGAACCCGGCACGTCGGCGATGCTCGAGCGCCTCGCCGCGCGCGGCGTCCGCCTGCTGCTCCCCGTGCTCGGCGCGGGGCTCCAGCGGGACTGGGCGGTCTACGACGGGCCCGCCGACCTCCAGGTCCGCGCGCCCGGGCGCCCGCCCGAGCCCGGCACCCCGACCCTGGGTCCGGAGGCCATCGCCGAGGCCGACGTCGTCGTCGCGCCCGCGCTCGCCGTCGACTCGCGCGGCGTCCGGCTCGGCCAGGGCGGCGGGTGGTACGACCGCGCGCTCGAGCACGTGCGCCCCGGCACCAAGGTCGTGGCCGTCGTGTTCCCGGAGGAGGTCTACGACGCGAGCGACCGACCGCTGCCGGTCGAGCCGCACGACCGCACGGTCGACGCCGTCGCGACGCCCCTGGGCTGGCGCTGGCTGCCGTAGCGGGCCGCGCCGTCCGCCACCGCGCCCGCGCACGGGGCGGCCGCGCCGGCGGCTCCGCTACGGCACGAGGGTGAGCTCGTCCTTGCTCGCCTCGGCAACCGCCTCGGTGGAGAACGGCCACACGTACGTCTCGCCGCGGGCCCAGGTCTTCAGCTGGTCCGCGTAGTGCTTCGACGCCGGGTGCCCGGAGGTGCCCGTGACGGTCACCCACGTCGAGCGGTCGAGGTCGCCGAGGTCGACGACCATGCGCATCGACGGCCCGGCCGTCACGTCGAAGGACCCGGACGCGGCGTCCCACGCGGTCGCGTTGACGATCGACGAGCCGCCCGGCATGCCGACCGGGGTGGGGTTGACGTAGTCCCGCACCGGTCCCGGGACCGACTCGCCGCCCAGCACGGGGTGCTTGAGGGCGAGCACGTGGATCTTGCCCCACGCCCAGTCCGACGGCTGCTTGCTCTGCTCGACGGTGAGGTCGAGGCGCGCGGAGACGAGCGCCTGCGTGAGCACCTCGTCGCGCGTCTCGACGACGCTGACTGTCTGGCGGTCGTCCCAGAACGGGTCGGTCGGGTTCTCCAGGAGGTTCTGCACGACGGCGAGCCAGCGGCTGCCACCACCCGGGCGCGCCGACTCGGGCAGGTCGTCCCAGAACGTGAGCTGGAGCAGGTTCCGCCACACGGCCGCGAAGTACGCCGCCGCGGCGGAGTCGGTGTCGGTCCGGTAGTCCCAGTCCGCGAGGAGCTGCTGGCCCTCGGCGGCGAAGTCGTCGTCGATCTCCTGCTCGAGCAGGGGCTGCACGAGCACCTCGGCGTACGGGCTGCGGTCGTCGACCTGGACCTCGTTCATCGTGTCGACGTCCACGGTGCGCCCGGCCGAGATCTCGGCCTCGAGGAGCTGGCGGATGCGCTGCGAGCGGTACCCGTAGTCCCAGTCGGTCGTGAGGAACGGCGCGACGCCGTCCGGCAGCACCGCCTGGTTGGCGGCCACGATGAAGCCCTCGGCCGGGTCCACGACGCGCGGCATCTGCTCGCTGGGGACGTAGCCCTGCCAGTCGTAGCGCTCGTCGGAGCCGTCGCGCGGCCACGTGCCGTCGGAGGGCACCTCGGCGTCGGGGACCGCCTGGCGGACCGGGATCTTCCCGGGCGCCTGGTAGCCGATGTGGCCGTCCGCCGTCGCGAAGACGATGTTCTGGGCGGGCACCTCGAAGAGCGCGGCGGCCGCCTGCATGTCCTCGGCGTCCTGCGCGAGGTTGAACGCGAAGACGGCGTCGGCGGTGCGGCCCGGCTCGAGCGCGGTCCACTGGAGCGCGACGGCGTACTCCCCCAGCCGCGTGTCCAGCGCGGGCGTGTCGACGGCCGCGTCCGTCGCCGGGATCGCCTCGGAGACGATCGGCCCGTGGAGCGTCGAGCGGACCTCGATCTCGACGTCGTCGCCCCCGGCGACGCGCAGCGTCTCGGTGCGGGTCTCCAGCGGGACCCACTCGTCGCCGCGGAGGTAGGTGTCGTCGCGCACGCGCTCGACGAAGAAGTCGGTGACGTCGGCGCCCATGTTCGTCAGGCCCCAGGCGAGCTGGGCGTTGTGCCCGATGACCACGCCGGGGAAGCCGGCGAACGAGAAGCCCGCGACGTCGAACCCGCACGCCGGGGAGACCTCGTTGCAGTGCAGCCCCACCTGCGCCCAGATACCGGGTGCCCCGAGGGCGAGGTGCGGGTCGTTCGCGAGGATCGGCTTGCCCGACGCCGTGTGCTCGCCGGAGACGACCCACGAGTTCGAGCCGGTGCCCTCGCCGCGCCCGATGAGCACGGGGACGGCGCCGAGCGCGCGGTCCGCGGCCTCGAGCGCGGCCTGGAGGTGGTCGGAGCCGTACTCGGCGCGGGCCTGCGGGCCCAGGTCGAGCGCGACCTCCTGCGGGTTCTCGAGCTCGCCGGGGTCGAGGATCGGCGCGTTGAGCTCGGACGGGTAGGCGGGGAACAGCTCCGCGACGCGCGCCGTGTCCTGGAGCGTGCCGTAGGCCAGCGCGCGGTCGAGCTCGTCGTCGTAGTTGCCGCGCAGGTCCCAGGCCATCGCCTTGAGCCACGCGAGCGAGTCGACCGGGTCCCAGGGCTCGGGCTCGGCGACGTCGACCTGCAGCCCGAGCACCGTGTACTCGAGCGCGATCTCCGACGGGCTGCGGTTCTCCAGGTAGGCGTTCACGCCCTCCGCGTACGCCTGGAGGTACGCCTTCGTCTCGGGGGAGACGACGTCCCACTCCTCCTCCGCGACCTGGCGCCAGCCGAACGTGCGCGTCACGGTGTCGGCGGCGATCGCGTCCGGGTTGTCGCCGACGAGCTCGGCGAGCCGCCCCGACGTGACGTGCCGGCGGTAGTCCATCTCGAAGAAGCGGTCCTGCGCCTGGACGTAGCCCTGGGCGCGGAAGAGGTCCTCGGGGGTGTCGGCGTAGATCTGCGGCACGCCCTGGGCGTCGCGCAGCACGGTCACCTCGCTGCCGAGGCCGGGCACGGAGATCTCGCCGGACGCCTGCGGGAGCGGGCGCCGGACGGTGACCACGACGAACGCGGCACCTGCGACGAGCGCGACGACGAGCAGTGCCGCCACGCCGATCAGGACGCGCCGTCGCGTGGACCGGCGACGGCGCCGCGGCGGGGCCGCGGCCTCGCCCGGGGTCGCGGGGTCGGCACCGGTGGCGGGGTCACCGGCGGGGGCCTCGGCGGGTTCGTGCGCAGACACGGATGCGAGACTACCCCGGCCCTGCCCGGGCGCCGGTCCGCGTATGATTAGCACTCGGAAGTTTCGAGTGCCAGGCGGTGTTGACACCGTCGACCAGGCCGAGACCGTCCCGATCCCGACCCGCCGGTGGCCGCCTCGACGGCCGTCTCGTGAACGAGGAGAACCCGTGCCCACCTACGCCTACACCTGCACCGCCTGCGGTCACGCCTTCGACATCCACCAGTCGTTCAGCGACGACGCCCTCACGGTGTGCCCCGAGTGCTCGGGCCGCCTGCGCAAGGTGTTCTCCTCCGTGGGCGTGACGTTCAAGGGCTCCGGCTTCTACCGCACGGACTCGCGGTCCGGCGGGAAGACGTCGACGGCGCCCGCCGCCTCGACGTCCAGCACGTCCTCGTCCTCGTCGTCGTCGGCGGGGTCGTCCTCGTCGTCGGGCGGCACGGGCTCGGGCGGCGCGTCGAGCAGCTCTGCCGCGTCGTCCTGACCTGACGCGGCGCCGTCGGGTCGCTCTCCCCTGACGCGCCCGGGCTCCGTCGTGGCACCGCACCGGTGCGCGGCCGACCACAGCGGGTCGGTCGGCTCACGGTGCGCGGCCCGCGTGCCGCGTCGTCCACAGACCGCCGCGCACCGCGGCCACCGGCTCGCCGCGCGCGGCTACGGTCGCGCCATGCCTCGCTCCTCCCGCCCGCCCGACCCGTCAGCCCACCCCGGCCGCGCCGCCGCCCGACGGCGGCTGCTGCACGGCCTGTGGTGGCGGTCCCGGTTCGTGGTCGCCGCGCTGTGCTGCGGGCTCGCCGCGTCGGTCGTCGTCGGTGCGCTGCGGCCCCCACCCCCGCCGACGGCTCCCGCCGTCGTGACGGCCCGCGCCGTGCCGCCCGGCACCACGCTCGCGGCACCCGACGTGCGGGTGGACCACGTCCCGGCCTCCCTCCTGCCCGCCGGGGCACCGGCCCGGGCCGACGACGTCGTCGGACGCCGCGCGACCGTCGCCCTGCCGGAGGGCACGCTCCTCCAGGACGGCCTCGTCGGCGGAGGAGAGCTCGCCGCCGGGGCGCCCGACGGGACCGTGGTCGC
>VFQP010005140.1_pt1 | contig 11624 bp, 15 predicted proteins | sample 3512351 | NCBI WGS metagenome assembly VFQP01 (sample SAMN10412372, study PRJNA504923) | tailings metagenome | isolation source: Relicate 1 Philex TSF1 revegetated site | place: Philippines: Tuba, Benguet | collected 2017-08-29
AGCGCACAGGCGCACGGGACCATCCCGTGGACGAAAGACCAAATGCAGCATTGGAACCGCAGAGGGACGAGAGGCTGGAGCATCCCCCTCACGCTCCATACGACACCAAAGATAACGTGCCTTGCCGTACAGTGCGACTTACGCTGTTTGTCTGCCTGCCTCTGCGCTACACCGCTGCGCGCCGTTGCGCTGTACCTCCACTGCGCTACACACCCACCACCGGGCAGTGTGGCGTGGAGTGAGCAGGGGACGTTTTCCCGCACGCCCGCCTTGCGCCCGCGGTCCCCACAACTCTGTTCCGAGGGACACAGCGGGCACGCGCGCGCACGTTTTGGCCCGCTCGTTTCCTGTGAAGCGCACCACCTGACCTGCCCACGTCGGTCCACACCGAAGCGTCCAGCCAGGCACACGTGCGCCATTACACCCTCTCACCCCCGTGGGCAGGCCGCGCTCAGGCAGCAAAGGTCGACCCACGCCCAAATGCGCCGGGCCGCGTACGGCGCGCACAACAAGCCCAGATGCAGTGTGTCAGGGCCAGTACGCTGTGCACAGCCCCAGGTGTCCTGCACCCGAAACTCAGTCCGTGCGCCAGAAAGCAGAGTGGATTCGCGACAACCGAGGCAAGCCCCTGTGAACGCCTGCAAAGACAAGCCTCAGAAAGGGCGCCCAAAGGCAGCGCTTGCTCCCAAACAGGGTTCCCACTACAGGTTCCTGCGAGCCGTAGTGCAAGGTGGAAGCAGAGCCTAGAAGCAGCGCCTGGAAGTTTGGGCTACCGCGCAGAGCCAGAAACTTGCCAAAGCCCCATGCAGTGGCGCCCTAGAGTGCGCCTCCCACATTCTAGCCGCTCCCACTGCACTGTTCACTCGCATGAGCACGTTGCCCTGCAGCTGCTAGACCACGTGCCCCACCCACCACCCCTGCTGCTGTCTGAGCCACCGCAACGCTCCGCGCCCTCCCCAGGGCTCTCCTCTCAACAGGAGGCATGCAACGCCTCTTTAGCTGTGCGTGGGCTGCGCGCTCGACTGCGCGCCCCCCGCGTGGCCCGAGACCACCCCGCACTGGAACAGCTCCAGGGGTTCGGCCACGCCCTTGAGCTGGAAGGTGCCCAGCGACTGAGCCTGCAGCGCCTTGGCACAGTCCAGGCGCATGGCCTCCATGGACGCCACGGCGGCCTTGGTGCACCACACGTGCCCAGAGCCTGCCTTGTCCGCCACCCGGGCCGTGCGGTTCATCACACGGCCGCTGCGAGGCGCGGACGCAGTGCAAGACAGGTGTGCGTGGTGAGAGATGTAGCCGGGGTGGTGGTAGAGCCAGGCAGGCATGATCGTCATCGGGCTTACCGGTACGCCATGCGGCCGGTGGAGGGGTTGACCGTGGCGTGCACCGTGCCCACGTCAATGCCGACCTGCGGTGCACATGACACACAGAGGGACCAGCGGCACCGCCTAAGTCCCTCCTTCTTGTTCGTGGCCAGCAGCAGCACGCAGGCGGGCCCCTTCAATCGCGCAGTTCTCGCCGCCCTCTGACCCTGCAGCCGCCTCCCAACCCCCCACCTCATCCTCTTTCACCTTGAGCCTGAGGCCACGGAAGAGCACCACCCCGCCGCGCGCCGCCAGCCGGGCCACCGTGGAGGGCGTGCGCTCCAGGGCCCCCGCCACGGGCGTGGAGGGGTCCTTGTCCGAGTTGGAGGGGATGGCGGGCATGACGCCGCCCAGCATGCCCCCCACCGTCACAACCTCGCACATTTCGTGCGACAGCAGCTCGGGCTCCCAGGGCGCGGCCAGCAGCGCCTCCACGAGGTGTAGAGCCCACGTGATGGCGTGCGCGGAGGTGGGGAAGGCGGCCAGGCACAGCCGGTCTGCGCGCCACGCCATTGCGCGCAAAAGAGGAGTGAACCGCCTGAGGGTTCCCTCGTCGTGCCCCCACAGCACGGCCCTGCTGGGAGCCCTGCCCTACCTGCCATCTCGACGACATAGCCGTTCCTGCCGCACAGCGACGCGTCCACGCACAGCGGCTTGACCAGCAGCTCGGCGGCGGTGCGGTGGTAGAGCGCCAGCGCGCGCGTCGCCACCTCCACGTCCCACGCCAGCAGCGTGGACGCGCCCACCACCTGCGGGCAGGCACACGGGACGGGCAGCGCATCCCGCTCAACACAGTGTTGCGGGGTCCCCCCTTTCCCCGCCTGACGTAGACGTTCCCACCTCAACCCGACAGCAGGAGCCCTCCTCCAAAGCACGCACGCACGCACGCACGCACGCACGTTGGAAAAGGCGATGGCCGCCCACCCGACGGGCGCCTCCAGCACGCCCGCCTGCAGCTGCGTGACGCCCCGCAGCTGGGGGCTGGTGAGCGCCAGGCGCGCGTGCATGCCCGGCGGCACCACGGCGTACACGGCGCTGTGCGGCAGCGTGCCGGTGCCGTCCTTGCTGAAGGCGTACTCACCTGCGCGCACCCACAGGTGGGGGGCAGACCCACATAAAGACCCAAAGCGCGCGGCCCGCCAGGGTGCATGCGCTCAGCCCTTGCGCATGGCTGTGGCTCACCCATGTTGTAGATGGCGCCCAGGTCGTGCAGCTGGTTGGCGGGCAGCGCGCTGAAGCAGGCGTGAGACAGCAGGATCATGCCGCCGTGGCCGCAGTCGCCCACTGCCTTGGCCATGCCCAGGAAGCGGCCCTGGTAGCTGGTGCGGCCCGTGGTGGGGTTCACCACGGCGTCCCGGCTGTCCGACAGGCCGCTGTGGAGGCCGATGCGCAGGCGCAGTCCCCTGCGTGCGCGCGGCAGGCCAGCCAGCGCAGCCCCCATGAGGACGTCAGCGGGCACAGCGCGGCGCAGCGCACGTGCGTTGCAGGCGCGGGAACGCGCGGGCGCACCTGAAGACCAGGCGCCTGTCCTGCTGGCCGGGCACGTCGGGCTTTGGCGCGGGGCACTCCTCCCAGCCGTCGACCAGCACGTCGCGGGCCGTGGGCGGCAGCGTCACCATCTGCTTGCTCGACAGGCCGCGGCCCCTGCGGCGAGCGCAAGCAAAGGGCGAGCGAGCGCACGCGTTGCAGTGCCACGCCGCAAGGACACGAAAGAGCGGGCAACAATGAGTCGCGACCCGGCCTCGTCCACCACCATGCCGTACACGCACTCACGTGGACTGGCCGGAGAGGGAGGGGTTGCGCTCCTGCTGGCTGCTTGCGGGCTGGTCCAGGTCCCCAGAGCCCAGCGCGCTGACGTGCACCAGGGCGGTGGCGGGTGCAGAGCCCTGGAAGGACTTGTTGGCGCGCGGCGCCGGGCGCTTGGGCAGCTGGTCGCTGAGCTGCTGGCTGAGCGAGCGCTGCGGGCCCAGCGTGGTGCTCCAGCCCGCCACCGACTGGAAGCCGCTCTCCACCTGCTCCCACGTGGTGCCCGACGTGCTGCTGGCACGGTCCATCTCCACCGGCTGCGGGGGGGTGAGGACAGGGGCGCACAACGTGGCGAGACACGTGGGGGTCGCGCTCGTGGGCTTAGGGCCTGTGCTGGCGTGGGCGCGCGCCAGCCAGCGACCGAACCCAGCACCCACCTTCATCCAGACCTCGCGCGCCATGTCGCAGTCGAGCACCTCCTCGGGCCAGGGCACCTCCATCAGCCTGGCTTGCAGCTCCTGCGACGCACCAGGCAGCAGCGAGCAGCGGGCCAGCCGTGGGGCGCGAGCCGTACGCGCGCGCACAGCAGCTGCCTGAGCGCCCTCGCGCAGAGGGTGCAGGTGGGCCCCGCGGCGCGCCTCACCTTGGCAAAGGCCAGGGCGTCCGTAGCGGTGTGGAAGGCAATGATGAAGCTGTCGCCCTCGGTCGCCGACTCGTACGCGTTGTGGCGCACCAGCAGCGCGCGGATGAGCCCGTGGTGCTGCTCCAGCGCCTTGTTCATCACCTCTGGCTCCACGTTCTCCCACAGCGTCGTGCTGTTCTCAATGTCCGTCACCAGCAGCGTCGTCTCAGCGCCCAGCCCCGGCGCGCCGCGCCTGACGCCCCCGTGGCGCCGGCGGTAGTACAGCACCCCTGCCAGCGCCACCAGCAACAGCACGATGCAGCCGCCCACCGTGCCCACCACGATTGCGACCACCTGGTAGGTATTGCTGCTCCCGCCGCCGCTGCTGTCGGGGGGCGGCGCCGACGAGGGGATGGTGAAGGTGCGGCGCAGGTTGAGGCCGGCCAGGTACCCGTCGGCGCGCTGCGGGAGGGGGGGCGCACGCACAGCAGAATGGTGGGCGTGGCGGCACACGCTGAGCGCCTCGTCGTGCCAAGACGCCCCCCACACCCACCAGCGCCATGCATGAGGCCAGCTGCCGCGCTCCGCTGCACCCCCACCACCATGCTGCGCCTGCCCACCCAGCCGCGCCGCTGCTCCTCCTCCCTCATGCTCACCTGCTGCAGGTCGTAGCTGGAGTCAATGGCCTGGAAGGCGCGGACCAGGCCCCGCTGCGCCGTGGGCACGTCGCTGCCGTTGAGCAGCGCGCCCACGGCGTTGGCCAGCGCGCCCAGGCAGCGCTGCGCGCCCAGGATGCGCAGGCCCAGCGCGTGATTGGGGTCGTCAGCCACCTGCCGGATCACGGCCAGGTACTCGTTGAAGTCGGGCAGGCTGTAGTTGCGCTCCTGCAGCAGGGCCACCTTGGGCGGCGTCAGCTCCAGGTCAGAGTATCGGAAAAAGCTGCCCGGCGCCGCGCCAATGCCCTTCTGCGGGGGTGGCAGGCAGCAGGCGGCCCATCGACAGCACAGGGTCTGCGTTGTGGGGCTTTGCCGCAGCAAGGGTGGGCCGCGCCGTGAGCCGTGAGCCGTGAGCGTCCCCACGCACTGACCCTGAAGCTGCTCTTGGGCGAGTTCATGAGCAGTTGGAAGTTGTACACGGGGCGCTTGAACTCTGGCTTGATGTTGGCGTTGATGGCAGACACGACGAGCACGCCGTTGTGAGGGTGGTTGACCAGCGCCGTGGTGCCGTCGCGCAGCGTCTCTCGGAGGGCGTAGGGGCACAGCTCGGGCGTGCACGCCTCCATCTGGCCTGCGGGGCGGCCACGACAGGGAGGGCCACGGGCGAGCCATGTGCGCTGCACCGGGCTCGTGCCAGCCGCACCCCGCAGCCCCGGAAGGAGGGGCGCACCTGAGGTGCGGTTGTAGACCTTGGTGGAGCCTGGCAGGATGCTGGTGCCGATGAGGCCCTTGAGCGGGTAGTCGGCGAGCAGCTGGGCGGCCTGCGGTGCGGAGAAATTGGGCCGAGGGTTGAGTGCTGCAGTCCCGGCAGCCAATGCACCGTGCCGAAAGGCGGCGCCGCACCTTGAACTGGTCGCCGCGGAACACGAGCGCGCACGAGCCGTTGAGCCAGTTGGGGTTGAAGACGGTGGATGCGTTGGGCGACAGCTCCACGGTGGGCGTCACGTACGGCAGCAGCGCCTGGGCCATGGTGAGTGCCGCCGTCATGGCCGACGTGTTGGCAAAGCTCTGCATGGTGTCGGGGTCGTACAGCCACCCAGTGCTGGTGCCCTGGCTCTGGACCATGGAGGTGAGGAAGTTGACCAGGTAGCTGTCGGCGTCGCCGGCGGGCGGCCTGCAGGGCACACGCCAGGCAGACGGTGGTGATAAGTGGTGACGACCCCGCACGCCGTGGTGTGGAGCGCGCGCGCAGCCGTGGCGTGGATACTGGGAGACTCGGGCCTCACCGTGTGGCCAGCTGGCCACAGATGGCAAAGTCGGGCACGCCGTCCCCGTTGTAGTCGCTGCCGTTGATGGCCTTGGCGACAGCGAGCAGGTCGTCCCAGGTCTTGGGCGGCTGCTGCCCAAAGCGCTGCAGCACGTCCTTGCGCCAGTGGAACAGCACGTAGCCAATGCCGGCGGGCATTCCGTACGTGGAGCCGTTGAACACGGCGGCGTACTGGCGGATGAACCTGCAGGATGGGGGGCAGTGCACACCACAGAACGTCACGCGCGACCTGTGGACGTGGGCGGGAGCGTCCTGCCTGACATGACCGCCTGCCGCACTTGAAGATGTCTTGCCACTGGAGGTCCTCGCTGGTGTCCGAGTTGACAAAGTCGTCAATGGGCTGCAGCATGCCCGCCGTGGCCAGGTCCAGCAGCCCCACCGACGCCTGGAAGCCAAAGCCGTCGTAGAACGTCTTGCCCGTCGTGCCGTCCAGGATGGCGGCTGGGATCTGCGGCTGCGGGATGCGCTCGATGATGATGTCCCAGCCCGTCTCGTTCTTGTAGATGAGCGCGTTCTGGCCCGCCAGGTCCAGCCCCGTGTCGTTGGACGACCGCTGCTGCCTGGCCACGATGATCCGCAGCGGCTGCGGCCAGCAACGTGCGCACGAGGTGACCTCTGTTGTGCCGGCACACAGCTAGCACAGCAAGTGTCTTGTGCAAGTGCGTGCTGCAGGAGGGTCGCTGGGCGGCAGCGACCGATCGGCACAGGCGTCCGCCTAGGCACGCACCCGCAGCACTGGCTCCGTGATGTTGACACAGGCCAGCACGGCGCTTGAGATGGTGGAGAAGGTGGCCAGCAGCAACGGGTCCCTGCAGCAAAAGGCAGCAAGCGCCTGCCCTCGCGCCGAACCGACCGCCACAACGGGCAAAACGCAGAACTCCATCTGCTCCATTCACACCTCTGCGTCGCCAGGGACAGGTTTGCGAAGCACGAGGAGCTCGAGGAAGTGAACGCGGGCGCCGTGGCGGTCGAGTTGCCGGGCTGAGCAGCAACCTGCCGGCTCGCGCAGGAGAGGGCCGCCAGGAGCAGCAGCAGCAGGGCCTGAGCTGCGCCGCACGAGCATCTGGTGCGCGGCTGCATCTCCATCATGCTGCGCGGCGCCGCAGGTCCTGCTGATCGGCCTGGAGCGCGCCGTTGAGCTCGGCGGGCAACCGGTCGCACTGGCGCAGAACGGAGGAGCACTGCTGCTACTGGCCGCCTGGCAGAACCTGTTCTACCACTGGCCTAGACACTCTCACAGTTGCAAATGCTGGCGCTGGCCTCACGCATGCCCTGTCCGGGTGTGCCGCCCTGTCCGGGTGTGCCGTGCGCTCATCTGCTGATGATCTTTGCACGCAGTGCGCACAGCCGCTCAACCTGCAAAACTGTTGCGCCAACTACATGCAGTGTGCTACCAAAAAGAGGGACAAGCTCAGCCGCTCGCCTTGGAGCCCGCCACGACCGCCGCAGGCGCTGCAGTTTGCTGCTCCTGGCTCCGCGTGGTGGGCCCTCCAGCCACGCCCTCGGACAGGTCCGCCGAGGATGAGGCGCACGCACTGGTCTGGGAGTCCGCGAGGCCTCCTGTGGGAGCGTCGGGCGTCCGGACGGGGGAGGGGGAGGCGGGGCCACGCGCTGCAACCAGGGCGGGCTCTCCGGCCAGAGGCGCCTCCGCCGCCGCGCTGATGAGGCTGCGTGCTGCGGCCGCCGCGCCTGCCAGCGCGACGGGCAGGGAGGACACGCCTGGGTCGAGCAGCAGCCTGAGCGAGTTGAGCGCCACCTGCGGCACACACACCCCACGTGGCGAGATGCGATCGGCGGTGATCAACCTACACCTGCACTCGGCACACGCATGCCAACACTTCTCTGCAGCGCCGGTGGCGCACCAGCAGGGTGGAGCCCTCGTGCAGGAGGACGGCCAGCCACAGCGGGAAGATGCCGGCCACTGTCGGGATCGTGGCCACCACCACGGCCGTCAGCGCGATGGCCAGGTTCTGCGCTCAGCGCGTTTTGGGGTGCTCAGGCACTCAAGACCGCGGCTCAGGCATGCGGCGCGTTCACCACCACCTCCCCCGCGGCACACACCTCTCGCGTGACTTTGCGCGTCTTGTGCGCGACGGCCAGCAGCCACGGCAGGTTGGACACGCCCTGGCCGTTGAGCAGCAAAATGTCGGCGGCGGCCGCCACCATGTCCGAGGGCGTGGAGGCCACCGCCACGCCCACGCGGGCGGCCGCCAGCGCCGGCGCGTCGTTGATGCCGTCGCCCACCATGATGAGGCCATCGTGCGCCGAGGCCTGGCGCTGCTGCTGCTGCTTGCCCTGCCTCTGCTGCTGCCCCTGCTGCTGCTCCCCTGGTGGTGCGTGCGCCGCGTCATGCTGCTGCACGTAGGCCAGCTTCTCCTCGGGCCGCATGCTGGCGCGCCACCGCTTGATGCCCACCGTCTGCGCCACGTGCGCCGCCACCGACGCGTTGTCGCCTGCGCTCACGCAGCGCACGCGGCGCCGGCATGCGACCCCAAACACACGCACGCACGCCGTCAATCACGCTGCGCATGACCAAACAAGCACAGCCTTACGGTGTGCGGTGCGCGAGGCACGCACCTGTGAGCATCACCACGTCCAGGCAGTCGTCCTTGAGGCGCCGCGTGGAGGCGCTGGCGGGGTCGGCCGTGGGGTCGCGCCACGTGCCCAGCTGCATGGCCTGCACCGCCTGCGTGACGCCGGGCGCCACCTGGTCCTCAAAGCTCAGCAGCGCCAGGTGCACGGGGCCCTGCGCCGCCACCACGCCGCCCTCGGGCGCGAGGGACGTGCGGCCCGGCTCCAGCGGGGTGACCATGAGGATGGAGGTGGCGCGCGCCACGGCCGACCCCGGCCGCTCACTCAGCAGCCTGCACGGCAGGCAGCACGGTTGGGCCGCAAGGGAGGCGTGGTGTTCTGCACGCGCCCTGTGCGCGTGAGGTGCCTGGGCTGTGCGCAAACTGCGTGGCGCCTGTCTGTCCCCTCACCTCTCGAGCTGCTGTTGCCTGGGTCCCGCCGGCAGCACCGTGCGGATGAAGTCCAGCGAGCCAAAGTGCACCAGCACCGGGGAGCCGTCGGCGCCGGGCGCGGGGTCCTGCCACGCGTCTGGGGACAGCGGCCCGTCCGCCTCAATCTCGCACACGCCCTGAACGCCCATCCCCGGCACCTGCGCAGGAGGAGCACGACGGCGGCGAGCAGGCGGGCGCGCAACGTGAGCGTCTGGAAACTGGCCCTCTCTTCGGGTTCCTGGCGCCACTCTGCAGGATGCATGCGCACACACGCCGGACCTGCAAAAACTGGGAGAGGTGCACGTGGTGGGCCAGGTGCTCGTCGTGGTGGTGGTGCTCGTCATGGTCGTGGTCATGATGGTCGTGGTCGTCGTGCCCGTGGTAATGGTCGTGGTGGTGGTGGTGCTCCCTCTCCTCCTCGTGCGCCTCCTCAGCCATGCGGACCAGCGCGCGCGCCACGGGGTGCGTGGAGGCGCGCGACAGCGCCACGGCGTAGGCCAGGGCACGGCGCGCAAACGCCACGTCGCCCGCCGGCGCGCTGACGGCCGCCGCGGGCGCGGGCGGCCACACGGTGCCCTGCGCGCCCGAGAACCACGCGGCGGGCCTCTGCGGCACTGACGAGGCTGCTGACGAGGAGGAGGAGGTGGTGGTGAGGGAGTGCAGCGGCACGGGCTGCAGCTGTGCGGGTGGGGCCGCGCCGGCGGCGGCGCCAGGCGGGGGCGGGCTCAGCACGGCCACTGATGCGTCCGCCAGGGTGAGCTGGCCGCTGGTGATGGTGCCTGCGGCGACGAGGTGTCAGGCAAGCAAGGAGCACCCGTCGTGAGCTTGCGCGCGGTCGCTGCAGCACCAGGAAGGCCGCCTGCCCTCCTTGTGCCATGCACCAACCTCAGTCCACCGCGTGAACATAAACAGCAGCACCAGGTGGGTTGGTGCCCCTCCCTCACCTGTCTTGTCCAGCGCCACGGTGGAGCAGGAGAGCAGCGCGTCCAGCGCCGCGCCCGACCGCACCAGCACGCCCCGCCGCGTGATGGTGGCAATGGCGCACACGTACGCCAGCGGCACCAGCACCACGGCGCACGGAGACCCCGCCGTCAGCACGCCCATGGCCCTGCGCACAGCGCACAGCGCACGGCCGGACCCTCCCCAAGTCAGTCATCCCAGGCGGTGGCGAGAACGGTCACCAAGCGGGGCAAGCGCACTCCGAAGAGTCATCGGCCCAGTGTGTGCGCTCGGGCCCATGCCGCAAGCCAGCCCCCAGCCGTCCTGCACGCCCGCACCTGTACAGGGCGCCGCCGGGCGCCAGCAGCGGCACCCCCGTGGCCACCAGCACGGCCAGCGTGGCCAGCGTGGCGCCAATGACGCACTTGGACCACACGCCGCCAATCGTGTCCAGCAGCCGCGACAGCTGAGGCTTGTCCTCCTGCGTGCGACCAAGTGTGGCACGCCGCGTGCGCGGGCACGTGCACTTGTCTGTGGCATGCGGATGGAGTGCCAGAGTTCCCTGTCAGCGCGCATGGCCTAGAGAGCGCTGAGCCCTGGACTGACCTGCGCCTGCGCCGCCATGCGCGCGATGCGCGCGGGCGTGCTCTCCTCCACGCCGGCCAGCACCCTCAGCACCAGCAGCCCGTCCAGGTTGCGCGAGCCCGCCGGCACCTCGGCGCCGCGCTCCAGCGGCAGGGGCACCGACTCGCCGCTGATGTGCTGCAGCGACACGCTGGCCGAGCCCCACACAATGACGCCGTCCAGCGGCACCTGGGCGCGCAACGCAGCGCACACGGCAAGGAGCACCTGAGGCGCGTGGCCCCGGGACCAGGGTGCCGCCGCGTGCCTGAGCGCCCGCCCCCTCTTCATCGCTGCCTCACCTCCTCGCCCGCCTTGACCAGCACATGGCTGCCCAGGGGCACGCTGCGCACCGCCACGCTGCGCGCGCTGGCCAGCACCGGGCCGCCCGTCTCGGCGTCCACCTCCACCTGCACGGCCTGCAGGACCACAGCACACGCAAGGACACACGGTGCGCAAAAAGGCGCACGCCAGGCCCGACCCGGCGCCCCCCAGCAGCGCGGCGCGCACCTGCTCCGGCAGGCTGGCAAAGAGGCGCGCCAGGCTGCCTCGCGCGCGCTGCGTGAGCTTCTCCTCCAGCGTGTGCGACAGCTGGAACAGGATGAGCAGCAGCGCGCCCTGCAGCACGTGCACATCAACCGGGCGGGCGTTGCGCGCCAGAGTGAGCTGCGCACGCGCCTGCGGCCGCGTGGCTCCACCATGCACACGCAGCAGCCGGCTACACACGCCCCCCTTACCTCTTGCGCCATGCCCATGTAGAGCGTGCCAAAGGCGGCCAGGGCCATGAGCACGTGCGTGTCGACGATGCCGGCCGCGGCGATGCAGGCCGCCTCGACGACTTGCGGCAGGCCCACCAGCACGAAGGCGGCTGCGAGGCTGGCCGTGCGCAGCGAGGTGAGCAGCACCGCCGGCAGCAGGTCGCCGAGCACGGGCAGGCCCACCAGCAGCGACACGGCGTAGCACCCGATGGCCCAGCCCATGCACGCTGGGCTGTGGCCCATGGCGTCAGCCAGCTGCAGCAGGCCCACGCGCTCCAGCGCCCGGGAGAATCCCGTCTCTGGGAAGTGCTCGTGCTGGTCGTCATCGCCGTTGGGGGGCGCGGCGTGCGAGGAGCAGCACCGACTCCCCTGGTGCTGGTGCCCCGCTGAACTGGCATGGTGGTGGTGGTGGTCGTGGTGGTGGTGGTGGTGGTGATGGTGGTGGTGCCCAGGTCCGTGCCTGGCAACGAGGCTCGCTGCGCGGTGATGCAGATGGAGGTGCGAGGGGCTGCCCACAGGCGATGCGCGACGCCATCTCTGCTGCGCGCCAGCCGCCGGCGCCACCGCTGAGCTGCAGCGCCTCGGCGCGGCG
>VFQP010005141.1_pt1 | contig 11623 bp, 12 predicted proteins | sample 3512351 | NCBI WGS metagenome assembly VFQP01 (sample SAMN10412372, study PRJNA504923) | tailings metagenome | isolation source: Relicate 1 Philex TSF1 revegetated site | place: Philippines: Tuba, Benguet | collected 2017-08-29
GCCTACTGCAAGGAGGCGCGCGCCAAGCTGCGCGGCAACGCCACGGTGCTCAAGTGCCTGGTCGAGAACTTCAAGACCATCAGCGAGGGGTGCCAGTCAGAGATGAGCCGCGCCGTCAGGTGCGCTTCCCTCTTCTTGGCAGGCCATTGGTGAAGGAGGGAGGCGGCGCGCAGCCGACGCGACGCTTGGGTTGCGCGAGGGGCGGAACGTCCTGGCTCACGCGTGTGATTGCGCCGCGTGTGTTCCCGCCGCAGGCTGGCCCTGTGGGACTACAAGCCGGGCGCCGCGCTGACGGGCGTGTGCGACCGGGACGTGGAGGACCAGTGCCCCAGGGTGCGTTTGATATTTGCCGGCCGCCAGAGACGCGCGGGCTCAGCTGCAGTCCCTGCCACGTGCCGCGGGCTGGCGACTCACGCCGCGCCGGCGCCACGTGACTCGCGACGTGACGCGCAGGGCGCGCGGAGCCGGTCGGGCGCCGTCTTCACCATTGGCGTGGTGGGCCGCTGCCTGAGCAAGACGATGATTGAGGGCAAGAAGCTGGCGCCAAAGTGCCGCGAGCTGGTGCTGGCGGCGGCGCCCAAGGACGCGCGCGCCTACTTTGAGACGAGCGCCTCGCGCAACGCCGTCGTGCAAATGGTGAGCGCCTCCCTGGCGCCTCCCTGGCGTGGCGGGAAAGCAAGGCAAGAGCGTGCTCTGGCGCGTGGAGAGGGCGCCCTGTCGAAAGAACGACTTTTGGCGGCGCACGTCTTCCCGGTGTGTGTGTGCGCGCAGGTGAACCAGATGCAGAAGGCGGCGGGGCTGGACGCCGTGCTGGTGGACCCGACGGCGGCCAGCGGCAGCACCGTCACGGTCACGGGCTGGGTGGCGCTGGCGTGCATCATCTCGCTCATCGTCGTGATTGTGGGCGGCAGCGTCTTGTTGTACAGGCGTTTCGTCACAGGAGAGGACAAGCCCCACACGCTGCACGTCAAGATGGGCGACGCGTGAGCTCAAGCGCTCATTCGCGCGCGCTTTGGGTGTGCTGCTTTGGGTTGCTGTCTCGCACGTTTGCGGTGTTCCCCTTCCATTCTTCTTGACGATGACCCTGGACCGTGTGCTCCCCTATCACCAGACAATCCGTTTCAAGGACCGGTGCAACCCGCTGCACCGCGCCCCAGGGGGCTTCCGTCGACGCAGCAGCAGCCCGCGTTTGTTCGACGACGAAAAGGTTCCGATGACAAAGACCAGGCTGCACAGCACAGCTCCTGCGAGGCCACACGACACATCCTGCTCCTGACGGATTCCCCTCAAGGCAAGGCGGCGGTCGCCGGCGGCGGCGCGGCGGGCCCTGCCAGCTGCGTCAGGTCTGCGCTGGGCACACGGAAGGACTTGCGCGCCCGGTACGGCTGCATGAGGCAGTAGACGACGCCCGGCACGTGGCCCCGCCCAATGACCAGCACCACGCGCTTGTTGCCGTGCTGAGCGGCCTGCAGAGAGAGAGAGAGAGAGCGCGTGACGCTCACAGGCACGCAACGGGTGTTCGCAACAGCTGGAGTCGGGCCACAGCCAAAGCACGCCCGCGGGAGGGAGCGCCAGGCCTCGCGTACGTTGTGGACGGTGTGCGCCAGCTGCCAGTTGCGCTCGTGCAGCAGCGGGCCGAGGATCTCGGGGAAGGCGCCGCCCAGCTCCCTCTGCGCGCAGCAGCAGTGTTTCGGCGTGCGCCGCCCGCCACAGCACGCCCGCCCGCTCTGGACCAACCAACGATGCCGGCGCACACTGGGTCCGCCTGTGTGCGTGTGCGCCAGGGCCAGCCACCCCTGGCCTCGCCCCTCCTGACCTGCATGAGCTCGAGCATGTCCTCCTCCAGCAGCTGCTCCAGCATGCCGTCGTCGGCCTCGAGCGTCAGGCAGTCGCGCACCAGCGTGTAGACCAGCCGCAGCTTCTGACGCACGCCCAGCACGCCCCAGATGCGGCTCAGCTGCGGCGCAGCAAGCAGCGGCGCGGGGCACACGCGCAGCACGCAGAGTGCCCGCCTGTCCGCCAGACCTCCCGGTGAACCTCGAGGTGCGAGCGCCGCATCGTCCCTCAAGGAACCTCACCGTGCGCTGCAGCGGCACGTCGCCCAGGTACACCTCGACGGACGAGTACGAGGTAGACGGGGCGCTGGGGCCAGGGGTGGCCCGCATGGCGCCGTTGCCCTCGGCCGGCTGCTGCTGGTTGGCCTCGGCGCGGGCCTTGCGCCTGCGCTCCACCTCCTGCGCACAGCGCAACAACTGGTACTCAAAGGTGGCGCTGCGCACTGGTCCCTCGCCGGTGGCCCAAAGCACACACCGAGCACACCCCCAGCGCTCAGCGCTTGCAAGGCGCTTGCGCGATATTGGAGCGGGTGCAAGCGGGCCCCGCCCCAAGCAGCGCGCCCCCCCCCACCCCCCCCGGCCGCCCGCACCTGAATGGCGTGCCAGGCGCGGATGAACTCGAGGCCGGCCACCGTGTCGAGCTGCTGCTCCACCTTTGCGTACGCCCAGCTCAGCAGCGCCTGCAGCGGGCTGCTGTGCGTCTTGAGCGCCTGCACCAGGGAGGACAGCTGGCTGGCCAGACCAGGCTCCTCGCCCTGGCCCTGCCGCCGCGGCGCAGGCGGCGCCTGCTGCGTGGCATCCGGTGTGGCGGCGCTGGCCGGCTGCGCGGGAGGGCTGGCGTCTGCCGGCTGCGGCTGCCCGGGCGCAGCTGCGGCGTCGGCGGCGGCGCTGCTGCTGGCAGCGGCGTCGAGCTGGTACATGCTGGGCGGTACCTCGCGGTACAGCATGAAGGAGCGCGACCTGAGGGGCAGCAGCAGCGGCGGGCACGCATGCATCAGGCAGGTGGTCCCGCGGCCCAGGAGCATCTCTGCCAGTGCCGGCTGCCCCAGTGCCCAACGCACCGCCGTCATCCGCTCGCCAGCGAGGGAGGGGGCTGCGCCGGATACTCAACGCATGCTGCTGCTCCTGCAGGCGTCTGCCACGGCGCAGACGCCCCCCACCCCCAACACGCACGCACTTGCAGAGCTCGACGATGCAGGCATCTGGCTCCACCTCGACGATGGTGCGGTAGACGGCCTCGGCGGTGCGCCGCGACACGTGCGCCGTGCCCAGCACCAGCAGCTCGTCCGGCAGGGCGCGGTCAAAGTCGTGCGGAGGGCGGAGCACACACAGGGTGCCTGCGGGCGCGGGCCAATGGGGCAGTGCTGCGAGGGGCCTCCACGCATCGCTCGGTGCACCACCTATGGGCTGCTGCCAGAGGTCTGCGTGCCCCAGGTGTGCAGGTGGGTGAGCGCGCGAGCACACCGTTGGCGACGAGGTCCGCCAGCGCAGGGAAGCGCTTCTCGACCGTCTCCTTGGGCTCCACGTCCTGCTTGTAGTCGTAGTCCATGGGCGGAACAACAGACGATAGCCTGCAGGCCAACGCACGCGGTGAGTTGGATCACTGGAGCAGCCGGGTCGTCCCAGAGAGGCGTTGGGCGTTCCCAGGGCCCAGTAGCTCCTACCATGGCAGGATCTCCTCGCGGTGGCTGAAGAGGCGCACCAGCCGCCAAGTCACGCGCAGGCCGAGCACGCCGACCCCGGCCGCGCAGGTGTAGAAGGCGACGCGTGAGAGGGTCCAGTGGCTGCCTGACGCGCTGGGACCCCTCGCTGCAGCAACGCTGCTGCCCCACGCCATGCACTGCTCCACTTCTCACCTCTTCTCCTGCTTTCTCCGGCGGTCCCTGGTCAAACAGCAAACTCTCGGTGGCTCAGCGAACGGCTGCAGCGAGAACCTGTAGCCTTTCCGCACAATTGCGTGTCTCTCTCTCGGCATCCGCCTCCCCCGCACGTGCTGTCATCGCGTCCTGCCGCAGCAGCGATGGCGCCCGTCGGCGCGACAGCTGCTCTGGCCTCCCACCCTCTCCTTCTGCCAGTGGCCACAATGCTGCTCGCGTTCATCGTAATGCTGGTCGTTTTGCAAGTGGCCCGGAACAGCGGGGCGCTGACCTCGGAGCCGTCGGCCACCACGCGCAGGACCACGCGGTGAGCACAGTCAGCCACGCAAGTCATCCTCGAGCGCAGACCTTTCGTCAGAACTGCTGCCCTCAACCTGCCTGCCAAACATGGCGCCCTTTCCACCCCTGCCACTGACGACGCAGGACGCGCCGGCCCAGCTCGGCCGCCCGCGGTGAGTCTCCGGCGCCGACGCCGTCGCGCAGCAAGGTGAGGAGCCTCCAGGCGCGGTGCTGTGAGATGCTGCCCAGGAAGCGCAGGGTCCCCCAGGGTCCCCAACCCCGCACCCGTCCTGCTCGCTTCGCTGCATGCAGTCCAAGAGCCCGTCGCGCGCCAAGAGCCCCGCGTCGACCACCAAGCGGCGCAAGTCCGCCGACGCCAGCGCGCCCACCACGCCGCGGGGCACCAAGAAGAAGGCCGCGGACGCGGCGGCGGACGCCCCCGCCACCGTGCCCAGGCGCACGTCCGCGCGCACGCCCCGCAAGCCCGCGCCCGCCAGCGACGCCGCCGAGGCGCCCCGCGCCGTCAGCGCCCGCGGCCGCCAGCGACGCTCCAGCACCGCGCAGCCCGCCGAGGCAGATCAGGCCTGACGCGGCGTCGTGCCCAGCACTGATGGTGGGGTGGGTGCCGCCCCTCAGGCTGGCCCTTCCCGTGCATGGCGGCAGTCTGTACGCGCGTGACCACCTCTCCCACAAGTTGCAACGCGACGGCACCTCTGGACCGTCGAGAAGACAGGAGAAAACTGATCGTCCAGGCGTGCGCTGGAGGCGCGTCCGCAGCAAGCAAAAAGGGGGGCGCAGTCCCAGCACCCTGGCAAAAAAAGCAAATCTGCTGCGCAAGGTCCGGGTCCCCACCCTGTGGGCCGCTTCACGACAGCGTCAGCATCGTGGGGTAGTCGCGCAAGAGCTCGTCCTTGCTGTACGAGTCCCCGTTGTCCTGCACAGGCGCAGTGTTGAGCGCGGCGGACGCCACATGTGCGTCAGGGGTAATTGGGAGGGAGCGCCTCCCACACGTGCCTGGGGCCACACGACGCGCACGTCTGCCTGCTCACCTGGGGCGTCCACAGCAGCTCAAAGGCCAGCAGCTCGTCCACCGTGATGCCGGCGAGCGTCTTGATGGCCTGCGGTGAGGGCAGGGCAGGCAGAGGGAAGGGTCAGCGCCAACCGTCCCCTGACGCACAGAACTGCAGGGGAGGGATGGCAGGTGGGTCCTGCACGCCCTCCCCCGCTCTGTCATGATGGCGCGTTGCGCCGCTCCTCACCTGCTTGAGCTCCCACACCGTCTGCACCTTTGGCAGCTTGATCTCCCGCTCCACCGCCAGAAGCAGCGTGATGCAAATCCACTGGTCCAAGTCCTTGTCGTCTGCGAGGCGGCGAGGAGCGCGCGTGCAGCTCAGCACGCCAGGCCCTGGGGCAGGGCGTGTGGGAGCAGGAGTTGAAGAGCGCGCGTCCCCGCCGCGCACGCTAGCGGTGCCGCGCGCCAAGCGCACCGGGCGAGATGCGGGAGGAGGAGGCCTTGCTGGCGGTGCGCCCGTCCACGTTGGTGAGCGTCTCCTCCTTGAACTTGCCCCGCTCGTCAAACGACACCTGCGCACGCCGGGGGAGCCGTGCGCAAGGGGCGAGCTGGCCTCGCCGCGCACTTGGTAGCACCGCACAGGCCGCTGCTCACGTGACCCAGAAGGGAACGATGTAACGATGGCTGTGGAGGAGAGGCAGCCCGGCTCGTGGCGGGCCCTGCTCAGTGCGAGGCGACTCACCTCGTTGAACTTGGACTCGGCGGCGTCCAGGTCGTCAAACACGCGCCCAGCGGACGTGGCGTACCCCACGTACTCGGTGTTGCGCTGCAGCTGCTGCAGCGTGTCTGCGCAGGTCGCACCACCCACCACGTGCGTGCTCCAGTTGGACCTTGGCGCCGCCCAACAGGTGCACGCATCGCACGAGGCAAGGCTCCTGTATCAGGCGCCTCCTACGGACCCGCACCTATGAAGATGGCGTGCAGACCGCCCTCCTCGTCCGTGTCATAGAGGTTGGAGAGGCGCGCCAAGTCCCGCTGCCACTTGGTGATGTCGCCGAAGACGCCGACCTGGAACTTGAGCACCGTGTAGTCCTCGTCGTACTCCTCCTCCTCTGCGCAGGGGTCACAGACGACGTGCACCGCCGGTGGTGGTGTGTCTGGAGGCTGCCGGACGTGCATCCGCACGTGCTCACCACCCCGCACACACCCGCTCACCGTAGCCGCCGCCGCCGAAGCCGAAGAGGAACACCGCTGGCCGCGCCGACGCGCCGCAGACCACCCGCCTGTGCAGCACGTCACGATGGCGCGATTGCTGCTGCTCTTCACAGCATCCTCCAAGGGAGCCAGCTGGATCTGCCCGCCTCAGGATGAGAGGCTCACCTGGCGGCCCGCGATCGCTGTGGCGCCGCCGCTGCGGCGAACGAGCACGACGACGATGAGGTGCTCGTCGTGGCTGCGTCGCTGGCGGCGCTGAGGCTGGCTGGAATCGTGCGTCGGCGCTGGACTGAAGGGTGCTGCGGTGCCACCTGTGGAGCAGCGGCGGCAAGCAGGAAGCAGCAGCAGCGGTGACACCTCGCACCCCCATTGCTGCAGTGCCCATCAACGTGTGGCTGCAGGCAGCAGCAGCAGGAGGTCCGCCGGCAGACCCGCACACGCGCGCCTTGGGGACGGCAGCTCGCCCAGAAGCGCCCTGGAGGCAGTGGGTCCGTGCTGCCTGCATCATGTGGCTGTGGCTGTGGCTTTGACAACAAAGAGTGTGTGTGCACACGATGGCCCAGGGCGCGCACAAACTCTAGCGACAGCTGCGACCGGGCGCCGGCATCAGCATGACAGGAGCGGTTGTTGCAGGAGCGGTGGGAGGCAGTCGCAGCAAAGAAGAAAGAATATCACAGCGCGGCATCAAGGCAGAGGGGTTCCGATGCGCTGCCATCACGAGAGGTGTGCGCCCAAGTGCTTTGAGTTCTCTCAGAGGGACCAAAGAAGGAGAAAAAGAACCAGTCCTAGGCCCAGACGCGCGGCTTGGTGCAGGCGTCCATGAACTCGGCCTCGGGCGAGCCGGGCGCCGGGTGGTGGTCATACCTGCGCGAGCAGCAGTCAGTTGCATCGATCGCTCTGGGCTGGCCCGGGATGGCATGTTGCCGTGAGGGAGCGGCAGGCCTCAGCACACGTCAGTCAGCAGCCTAACTCACAGCCAGGTGGACTGGACGGGCAGGGACATGAGGATGGACTCGATGCGGCCGCCCGTCTTGAGCCCAAAAATGGTGCCGCGGTCGTAGATGAGGTTGAACTCGACGTACCGACCGCGGCGGATGGCCTGCCAGTGCTTCTGCTCGGGCGTGTAGGGGTCGTTGAGGTGCTTGCGGATGATGGGGCAGTAGGCCTCCACCACGTGCTTGGCGCAGTCCTCGCTGAAGTCCAGGATCTTGTCCGCCGGCTTGCTGCGGGCGGGAGGACGGTTGAAGCCAGGCACAGCAGTGAGCCACGGAATGCGCGGGGTCGCCTTTTGGGTGCGGCCGGCCCGTCGGAGTTGACTCACTTGTTCAGGTCTTCGTAAAAGATGCCGCCCAGGCCTCGCATCTCGCCGCGGTGCTTGATGGTGAAGTACTCGTCGCACCACTGCTTGAACTTGGGGTAGTACGTGGGGTCGTGGCGGTCGCACACCTGTGAACAGGTACATGTGGGGCGCGGGGCGGGTGTGTGGGAGGGTGCGAGCCGCGCGCGTTGAGCAGGTATTGCCGCCGTCGGGCCTGCCTCACCTGCTTGTAGGTGCCGTGGAAGTGCTTCATGTCCTCGGGCACCACGTAGCACGGCGTGATGTCTGCGCAGGGAGGCAGCAGCAGCATCAGGAGCGTCGTGCACGACTCGCGCGTGGCGCATGATGGCACAGCACACACGCAACGATTCAACGCTCCTCACCAGTGCCGCCGCCGAACCACCACTGGCCGGGGATGCCCTCCCACGGCTCCGTCTCAAAGTAGCGGTAGTTGAAGTGCATGGTGGGGCAGTGCGGGTTGTGCGGGTGCATCACGCTGCTGATGCCGGCGGCGAAAAAGGGGATGCGGCCGCCCTTGGGGAGCTTGGCGTACGCCTCGGGACTCAGCGCCGTGGCCGCCCTGCGAACGTGGCGGCCACGCGAGTCGTTGAGCGCCCCTACCTCTGCTCACTCGTCCCCGCTCACCCGCGAGCGGATCTTCAGCCGGACCGCACCTGTAGGCCTCTGGCGGCATGGTGCCGTAGACGACCGACACGTTGACGCCCGCCTTCTCCCACACGTTGCCGTTCTGCATGACGCGCGTGATGCCGCCGCCGCCGCCAGCGCGCACCCAGGCGTCCTCCCGGAACTTGGTGCCGTCAATGTCCTCGATGGCCTTGCAGATGCTGTCCTGGGCGGTCCGAATCACCTTCTCGAAGCGCGCCTTGATCCTGCGGCGCAGAATTGTGGTGCTCAGCGCAGAGGGTGTCGGAGCACGAAAGCGGGCGCTCTCGACCCGAGCGGATCCCTGACCGCTCCCCAACTGCTCACTCGTTCTGCTTGTCACTGTCGCGCAGCAGCGAGCCCGGCGTGCTGTCGAGCATGTGCTCGGGCGCGATGCCCTGCGGCGCGAAAAGGTGAGGCGGGCGGCAACTGGTTTAGCGAGCGATCGCGAGCCCACTGTGTCGACTGAGCTCAATGCCAGAGCTGCGGTGCTCTGGAGCTGCTCGAGGTGGCTCGCGCGCCGCAGCCCGCCTCAGGTGTTGGTGTCGCGCGCTCACCCTGATGGGCGCCTCCATCGTGGGGGCCGCCGCGTTGCACTGCGTCGGCCGAGCGCGCGCCACCTTGGCCATTGGGCGCGCTGCAGTGCCAAAGCTGCGAGCCTTCTGGTGCTCCATCGAGGCGCCCTGCATCCTGGACGTGTGCTAGGAGAAGCGAGAGAGAGCACCGGCTGCGATCGTCGGAAATGATGAGTCTGCTCTTGTGTGCTCGTTCGCCGCTGTGCTCAAGAGGGTCAGTGAGGGCGCGACACCGACACCCTTTCCCGGAAGAAAAAGGCCCTGGGCTGCGAAGCTGGATCCGCGCAGCGCGTCGTCGCTCGTGACGCGCCTTGTGTTCTACAGTCCTGCTGCGGGGTCGGATCGTCGCGATCGCTCCGGGGCGCGGCCTGGCTGGTCGTGTCCTGCAGCCGGCCTCACCCTGGATCTCCGCAAGTCGCGCAGCGGAGGCAGCTCGTAGCACGCTGATACGAGAGCTTTGCACAGGCGTGCTTGCAGCACAGCACGCCTGCACCGCTGCGCATGCTCGGCGTGCACGCCTAGGGTTGCCTGCCACGCACGCCGTGCTCGAGGCTGCCCTTTCCTCGTCGCCACGCGCTCTCCCAAGGGTCGCTTGCTTGAATTGGCAGGCAGGAAGAAAGAATTTCAGGGGAAGGCTCACGCAGCAAGAATCAAAGAAGGGCGCAAGAGAGCGAGAGGCTTGGAGTTCGTTGTGCACAGGGGTCACGCTTGGGCCGTGTGGAGCTACACCCAGGAGCGAGGGGTGCGGGCCGCGTCCAGGAACTCGGCCTCGGGCGAGCCGGGCGCCGGGTGGTGGTCGTACCTGCAGGCGCGTGTGCACGCACAGAGGGCGGATGAGCCACAGTGCTGGGGTGCGGCTGTTTGGCTCAGGAGCTAGGTCACGCGTGGTGCCGCACTCACTCCCAGGACGCCGTGAAGGGCATGGACATGAGGATGGACTCGACGCGGCCGCCCGTCTGAAGCCCGAAAATGGTGCCGCGGTCGTAGATGAGGTTGTACTCGACGTAGCGCCCGCGGCGCAGCTGCTGCCACTGCTTCTGCTCGGGCGTGTAGGGGTCGTTCTGCGCGGCAGCAGCCCACGACGTCACACCACCGCGGGCGTGGTAGACAGCATGCGTGAGTGACACGTGAGCTGCGGCACGTCGCCAGCGTGTGCAGCGGGTGCACAGCACAGCCTGAACGAACCTTGTGCTTGCGGATGATGGGGCAGTAGGCCTCGGTGACGGCTGCCGCGCAGTCCCTGCTGAACTCGAGGATCTGCTCCGCCGGCTTGCTGCAGCGCACAGGCATGGTCGGTGGGCGGCACGGCGCAGCCAGGGGTGACGCCCAGCGGCGCAGCAAAGGAAGTGGAAGAGGGTCAGGGGCAACTCTTGGTGTGTGGTGACTCACTTGTTCAGGTCTTCGTAAAAGATGCCGCCCAGGCCGCGCGTCTCGCCGCGGTGCTTAATGGTGAAGTACTCGTCACACCACTGCTTGAACTTGGGGTAGTACGTGGGGTCGTGGCGGTCGCACACCTGCGTACAGGCACATGACATGTGGGGCGCGGGGCAGGCAGGTGTGTGGGAGGGTGCGGGCCGCGCGCGATCAGCAGGTATTGCCGCCGCCGGGCCTGTCTCACCTGCTTGTAGGTACCGTGGAAGTGCTTCATGTCCTCGGGCACCACGTAGCACGGCGTGATGTCTGCGAGGGGAGGCAGCAGCAGCATCAGGAGCGTCGTGCACGACTCGCGCAAGGAGCTGTACGGGTGCACACGTCGTGCAAGACACGCGCATGCTCACCAGTGCCGCCGCCGAACCACCACTGGCCGGGGATGCCCTCCCACGGCTCCGTCTCAAAGTAGCGGTAGTTGAAGTGCATGGTGGGGCAGTGCGGGTTGTGCGGGTGCATCACGCTGCTGATGCCGGCGGCGAAAAAGGGCACCTGCGGCGGCACACGCGACGGCCATGCGGGCGGGCGTGAGTGGGGATCGTGCCTGCATTTGAGTCTTGCGAGATGAGCGAGCGGGAGCGAGCAAAACCCAAAGCACGTGCCTTGAGGCCCGGAGGGACCACGGCAGGCACCTTGGCGTTGGGGTTGGCAGCCCTGCAAGAGGCGGCAGGCGGGGTGACGCCGCAGGCACGGTGGGCCTCAGGCGCGCCCACCGATCAGAAACAGCGCGGTGCGCTCGCGGGCACCTCACTTGAGCGCCGCGACGGGGATCTTGCCGTAGACGACGCTGACGGCCACGCCCGCCTTTTCCCAGACATTGCCCCCGCTGAGCACCTTGGACACGCCGCCGCCGCCCTCGTTGCGCACCCACGAATCGGTGCGGAACTTGGCGCCGCCGTCCACCTCCTCGATGGCCTTGCAGATGCTGTTCTGGGCGCTGCGGATCATGGCCTCCATGTTGGCGCGGATCCTGCAGGGGCGGCCGGCGCGCACCACGCGGGATCCTGGGCGTGCAAAGCTCGAGGTGGGCTGTGGGCGTGCGGCATGCGGCGCGAGGCGCCCGCGCTCACCCATCGTCCACGCCCGGGCGGACCAGCGGGCCCAGCTCAGTGGGGTCCTGCACGGCGACGCGCTGCTTGATGGGCTGTGCGTTGGTGTCCAAGCCCTGCAGGCAACGCGCAACGTGCGGCAGCAGGTGAGCACGAGGGCCACTCGCCTGCTTGCACGTGCCACGCGCAAGCAGGCCCGCAGGCGTCGCCAGGTGCATTGGCGCTGAGCTGCACTGCGCTGAGTGTCGGGATGCGCGCAAGGTGGCTCCCGTCCTCCGAGCCTGTGTTTGCGGCCACGACACGAGCAAGCTCGCTTTTCCAGGGGCGCGACTTCCGAGAGCACACACGACGCACCGTGCCTTCGCTTGTGGG
>VFQP010005142.1_pt1 | contig 11618 bp, 9 predicted proteins | sample 3512351 | NCBI WGS metagenome assembly VFQP01 (sample SAMN10412372, study PRJNA504923) | tailings metagenome | isolation source: Relicate 1 Philex TSF1 revegetated site | place: Philippines: Tuba, Benguet | collected 2017-08-29
ACGTGCGCAAGGGCCTGGCCGACGTGCGCAGCGCCTGGATCGAGGACCGCGGCGATACCGAAAAGCTGCCGGGCCTATCCTCCGAGTTCGGCCAGCGCCGCCTGAATGATGCCGAGCTCTCGGCCATGCGCTTCGCCCACGTGCGCAACCCGCGCCGGGCCCGCGCCGGGCATAACGTCAGCCAAATGCACTACGCCAAGAAAGGCATCATCACGCCGGAGATGGAGTTCGTCGCCATCCGCGAGAACATGAAGCTGGCCGAAGCCCGCGAAGCCGGCCTGCTCAATGAGCAGCATGCCGGCCACAGCTTCGGCGCCAGCATCCCGAAGGAAATCACCCCCGAGTTCGTGCGCTCCGAAGTCGCCCGAGGAAGGGCGATTATTCCGGCCAATATCAACCACGTGGAGCTGGAGCCGATGATCATCGGCCGCAACTTCCTGGTGAAGATCAACGGCAATATCGGCAACAGCGCCCTGGGCTCCTCCATCGAGGAAGAAGTGGCCAAGCTGACCTGGGGCATCCGCTGGGGTTCGGATACGGTCATGGACCTGTCCACCGGCAAGCACATCCACGAGACCCGCGAGTGGATCATCCGCAACTCGCCGGTACCGATCGGCACCGTGCCGATCTACCAGGCGCTGGAGAAGGTCGGCGGCATCGCCGAGGACCTGACCTGGGAGCTGTTCCGCGACACCCTGATCGAGCAGGCCGAACAGGGCGTGGACTACTTCACCATCCACGCCGGCGTGCTGCTGCGTTACGTGCCGCTGACCGCCAAGCGCGTCACCGGCATCGTCAGCCGCGGCGGCTCGATCATGGCCAAGTGGTGCCTGGCGCATCACAAGGAGAACTTCCTCTACACCCATTTCGAAGACATCTGCGAAATCATGAAGGCCTACGACGTGTCCTTCTCCCTGGGTGACGGCCTGCGCCCCGGCTCCATCGCCGATGCCAACGACGCCGCGCAGTTCGGCGAGCTGGAGACCCTCGGCGAGCTGACCAAGATCGCCTGGAAACACGACGTGCAGTGCATGATCGAGGGCCCCGGCCACGTGCCGATGCAGCTGATCAAGGAGAACATGGACAAGCAGCTGGAATGCTGCGACGAGGCGCCGTTCTACACCCTCGGCCCGCTGACCACCGACATCGCCCCCGGCTACGACCACATCACCTCGGGCATCGGCGCAGCGATGATCGGCTGGTTCGGCTGCGCCATGCTCTGCTACGTCACGCCCAAGGAGCACCTGGGCCTGCCGAACAAGGATGACGTGAAGACCGGCATCATCACCTACAAGATCGCCGCGCATGCTGCTGACCTCGCGAAAGGTCATCCGGGCGCGCAGATTCGCGACAACGCCCTGTCCAAGGCGCGCTTCGAGTTCCGCTGGGAAGACCAGTTCAACCTGGGCCTGGACCCGGACACCGCGCGTGCCTTCCACGACGAGACGCTGCCCAAGGACTCGGCCAAGGTGGCGCACTTCTGCTCCATGTGCGGGCCGAAGTTCTGCTCGATGAAGATCACCCAGGAGGTGCGCGACTATGCTAAGGAACAGCGTATCGACGCCGTCGACCTGGACGCCGAACAGGGCATGCAGGCCAAGGCGGCGGAGTTCAAGGCGCAGGGCAGTCAGCTGTACCAGAAGGTCTGAGCAGGCGTTTTCCGTCAGCCAGGCTTGATCGGCGGGCCGGATGCTCGCTAGTGTGATGCGTAACGGGCCGCGGTTTGGCCCGTTACGACCATCTGGGGGCAATATGGGCAACGACGACATCGAAATCCTCTCGCGCGAGAACTGCTTTCGCGGCTTCTACCGGCTCGACCGGATCAAGCTGCGCCATCGCCAGTTCTCCGGGGACATGGGCCCCTCCATCACCCGGGAGCTGTTCGTGCGTCACGACGCGGTGTGCGTGCTGCCCTACGATCCGCAGCGCGACGAGGTGGTGCTGATCGAGCAGTTTCGCGTCGGCGCCATGGACAAGAGCACCAACCCCTGGCTGCTGGAGCTGGTCGCCGGCTTGATCGACAAGGACGAGGAACCCGAGGAGGTCGCCCGTCGCGAAGCCGTCGAGGAAGCCGATCTGACCCTGACCTCGCTGTGGCCGATTACCCAGTACTACCCCTCGCCCGGCGGCTCGGACGAACGCGTGCATCTGTTCGTCGGGCGTTGCAGCAGCGAGGGCGCCGGTGGCGTGCATGGCCTGCCTGAAGAAGGCGAGGACATTCGCGTGCAGGTGATGGCCCTGGAAGATGCCCTGGCCGCCGTGCGCGACGGGCGCGTCGACAACGCGGCGAGCATCATCGCCCTGCAGTGGCTGGCCCTGAATCGAGACGAAGTACGAGGAATGTGGTCGTGAATCTGTTGCGCGAGCGCTATCGGGTCGACCTGGTCGAGCTGCAGGCGGCTTGCGAGGCCAACTACGCGCGCCTGATGCGCCTGTTGCCCAACATGCGCACCGATCACCAGATACGCCGCGTGGCCCTGAGCCAGGGCGACCACCTGCTTGGCATCCTCAGCCTGGAAGTGCTGGAAGCCTGCCCCTACACCACCACCCTGCGCGCCCGCCAGGAGCACAGCCTGCCCTGGCTGCCGGTGCCGCAGCTTGAAGTGCGGGTCTACCACGACGCGCGCATGGCAGAAGTGGTCGGCGCCGAGAATGCCCGCCGCCTGCACATTCGTTACCCTTACCCGAATGCGGCCATGCACCAGCCGGACGAAAAGAGCCAGCTCAACCTGTTTCTCGGCGAGTGGCTGAGCCACTGCCTGGCCTGCGGCCACGAAGCCCTGCCGGTGCAGTGAACGGCAGCATCGGCCGATCAAGCTTCGACCCGTCTGGCCGATAGCGCGAGGTTGCGCCGTTTTCTGTGATCTGCGTCCGCTTCCCGGGTTTTCCCTTTACCGCGGCAACCACCATAATTCACTCGATTGTGCCTTAGGAGACGGTCTTGCCGAGCCTGCCCACCCCTTCCGCTGATTCCTCGGTCCTGCTGGTGCAGCTGTCCGACAGCCATCTGTTCGCCGAAGCGGACGGCAAGCTGCTGGGCATGGATACCCGCGACAGCCTGCAGCGGGTGATCGAACGGGTGCAGCAGGAACAAGCGCAGATCGACCTGATCCTGGCCACCGGCGACCTGTCGCAGGATGGCAGCCAGGCCTCCTACCAACGCTTTCGCCAGCTCACCGCGGCCATCGGCGCACCGGCGCGCTGGCTGGCCGGCAACCATGACGAAACCCCACCGATGCAGGCCGCCTGCCAGGGCAGCGACCTGCTGGAGCCGGTGATCGACCTGGGCGCCTGGCGCATCGTCATGCTCGACTCGTCGATTCCCGGCGCCGTACCGGGCTTTCTCGCAGACAGCCAGCTCGAGCTGCTGGAGCGGGCATTGAGCGAGGCACCGCAGCGTCATCACCTGATCTGCCTGCACCATCATCCGGTGCCCATCGGCTGCAAGTGGATGGCGCCCATCGGCCTGCGCAACCCCGACGCCCTGTTTGCCGTGCTCGACCGCCACCCGCAGGCCCGCGCCCTGCTCTGGGGGCACGTCCATCAGGAATTCGATCAGCAGCGCGGCAATCTGCGCCTGCTCGCCTCGCCCTCGACCTGCGTGCAGTTCGCCCCCGGCAGCGAGGAATTCCAGGTCGGCAGCGAAGCCCCCGGCTACCGCTGGCTGCGCCTGCATGCCGACGGCACCCTGGAAACCGGTGTCTCGCGCGTCACCGGCATCACCTTCGAGATCGACTACAGCGTCAAGGGCTACTGAGCCGCACCAGGCCGCACGTCACCATGCGCAGTTCCGGCAGGTGCCGTCCTGCATTCTCTTGTAGCTTGCGGCTTGCAGCTTATAGCCGCTTTTTGTAGTAGCCTCCCGCTCCATGACCGCATCCATCCTCTATATCCACGGCCTCAACAGCTCGCCGGCCTCGCACAAGGCCTGCCAGTTGAGCGGTGCCATGACCCGCCTGGGCCTGGCGCAGCAGTTGCGCGTGCCGGCCCTGCATCATCATCCGCGCCAGGCCATGCTGCAGTTGCAGGCGCTGGTCGCCGAGCTTGGCGCGCCGCTGCTGGTGGGCAGCTCCCTGGGCGGCTATTACGCCACCTACCTGGCCGAGCAGCACGGGCTCAAGGCGTTGCTGATCAACCCCGCGGTGCGCCCGCACCTGCGCTTCGACGGCTACCTGGGCCCGCAGAAGAACTATTACAGCGACGAGACCTGGGACCTCACCGAGGACCACATCCACGCCCTGGCCGAACTGGAAGTGCCGCCGCCAAACGACCCGGCGCGCTACCAGGTGTGGCTGCAGACCGGCGACGAAACCCTCGATTATCGCGACGCCGAACGTTACTACCGCGGCTGCGCCCTGCGCATCCAGGCCGGTGGCGACCATGGCTTCCAGGGCTTCGCCGAACGCCTGCCGATACTCTTCGCTTTTGCCGGCATTAACGCCACACTTTGGCGCGATATCGACTTTTCCGTATCCAATTGACGAACAAGAGAGCCCATGGCCCAGCAGAACGCCTACAACGCCGATGCCATTGAAGTCCTTTCCGGCCTCGACCCGGTGCGCAAACGCCCGGGCATGTACACCGACACCACCCGCCCCAACCACCTGGCTCAGGAAGTCATCGACAACAGCGTCGACGAGGCGCTGGCCGGGCATGCCAAGTCGATTCAGGTAATCCTCCACGAGGACAACTCGCTGGAGGTGATCGACGACGGCCGCGGCATGCCGGTGGATATTCACCCCGAAGAAGGCGTGCCGGGTGTGGAGCTGATCCTCACCAAGCTGCACGCCGGCGGCAAGTTCAGCAACAAGAACTACCAGTTCTCCGGCGGTCTGCACGGCGTCGGCATCAGCGTGGTCAACGCCCTGTCGACCCGCGTGGTGGTTACCGTCAAGCGTGACGGCAACGAGTACCAGATGAGCTTCGCCGACGGGTTCAAGGCCAGCGAGCTGGAAGTGATCGGCACGGTGGGCAAGCGCAATACCGGCACCAGCGTGCACTTCTGGCCCGACGCCAAGTACTTCGACTCCTTCAAGTTTTCGGTCAGCCGCCTCAAGCACGTGCTCAAGGCCAAGGCCGTGCTGTGCCCGGGCCTGAGCGTCACCTTCGAGGACAAGGCCGCCGGCGAGAAGGTCGAATGGCATTACGAGGACGGCCTGCGTTCCTACCTGGTCGATGCCGTCAGCGAGTTCGAGCGCCTGCCCGCCGAGCCCTTCGTCGGCAGCCTGGCCGGCAACAAGGAAGCGGTCGACTGGGCCCTGCTGTGGCTGCCCGAAGGCGGCGACGCGGTGCAGGAAAGCTACGTCAACCTGATCCCCACCGCCCAGGGCGGCACCCACGTCAACGGCCTGCGCCAGGGCCTGCTCGATGCCATGCGCGAGTTCTGCGAGTTCCGCAACCTGCTGCCGCGCGGCGTGAAGCTGGCCCCGGAAGACGTCTGGGAGCGCATCGCCTTCGTCCTCTCGATGAAGATGCAGGACGCGCAGTTCTCCGGGCAGACCAAGGAGCGCCTGTCCTCGCGCGAGGCGGCCGCCTTCGTCTCCGGAGTCGTTAAAGACGCCTTCAGCCTGTGGCTCAACGCCCACCCGGAAACCGGCCTGGCCCTGGCCGAGCTGGCCATCAGCAACGCCGGCCGCCGTCTCAAGGCGGGCAAGAAGGTCGAGCGCAAGAAGATCACCCAGGGCCCGGCCCTGCCCGGCAAGCTGGCCGACTGCGCGGGGCAGAACCCGCTGCGCTGCGAGCTGTTCCTGGTCGAGGGCGACTCGGCCGGCGGCAGCGCCAAGCAGGCGCGCGACAAGGAGTTCCAGGCCATCATGCCGCTGCGCGGCAAGATCCTGAACACCTGGGAAGTCGACGGCAGCGAGGTACTGGCCTCGCAAGAGGTGCACGACATCGCCGTGGCCATCGGCATCGACCCCGGCTCCAGCGACCTCTCCGGGCTGCGCTACGGCAAGATCTGCATCCTCGCCGACGCCGACTCCGACGGCCTGCACATCGCCACCCTGCTCTGCGCCCTGTTCGTCCGCCACTTCCGCCCGCTGGTGGATGCCGGCCACGTCTACGTGGCCATGCCGCCGCTGTACCGCATCGACCTGGGCAAGGAAATCTTCTACGCCCTGGACGACGCCGAGCGCGACGGCATCCTCGACCGCCTGGTGGCCGAGAAGCGCCGCGGCAAGCCGCAGGTCACCCGCTTCAAGGGCCTCGGCGAGATGAACCCGCCGCAACTGCGCGAAACCACCATGGACCCGAACACCCGCCGGCTGGTGCAGCTGACCCTCGACGACTTCGAGGGCACCCGCGAAGTGATGGACATGCTGCTGGCCAAGAAACGCGCCGGCGACCGCAAGAGCTGGCTGGAAACCAAGGGCAACCTGGCCGAGGTACTGGCCTGATGCGCAGTCTTTTCCTTGCACTCGGTCTGTTGGCCGGCGTGGTCCACGCCGAGCCAGTGGTGCTGGAGGAGCTCAAGCTGCAGGCCGAATACCCGGTAGAAGGGATCAACGGCGGCAACCTGTCCGGCCTGGCCCTGTGCGGCGAGATCATGTGGGCGGTGTCCGACCGCGATGACGACCGCCTGTACCAGCTGCAGCTGGACGGCAGCCTATTGCGCGCGGAGGCGGAGACGTTCGTCGCCCCCGAGCCACCGGAAAGCGCCCTGCCCTGGGGCCTGCGCATGCGCAACTGGGCAGCCGGCCTGGTGCGCGGCGGCAAGCTGGATTTCGAGGGCCTGTCCTGCGATGCCCAGGGCAACCGCTATCTGGTCAGCGAAACCCGCGCCGCCGTGCTGCAGGTGAGCAGCAACGGCAACGCCCAGTGGCTCAACCTGCCCAGCGGCCTGGTGCGTCAGGCACGCGCCAGCGGCATGCTGCTGCACTTCAACCAGGGCTTCGAGGGCATCGCCATCGACCCGGCCGGCGAGCGCCTGTGGCTGGCCGCCGAGCAGCGCCGCCGCGGCCTCACCGTGATGCATCGGCGCGGTAGCGGCTGGCGCTGCACCGGTGGTTGCGTGCTGACCAGCGAAAGCGGCGAGGAAGCCTCTCCCGAGGCCCTGGGCGGCCATATGGCGCCGCGCGATTTCTCCGGCCTGGCCTATTTCGGCGAGAAACTCTTCACCCTCGAGCGCCAAGCCCACCGTATCTGCCGACGCACCCTGGGCGACGGTGAGATGGACATCTGCTGGTCGTTCGCCGGCGAGGCACTGGCCGAACAGCGCCGTTATGCGCGGACCTACGGCATGGCCGAAGCCCTGTGGATCGACAAGGACGGCGCCTGGATCGGCGTCGACAACGGCGGCCAGACCCGCGCCGACGGTGAATCACGCCCCCTGGTCTGGCGCCTCGCCGCGCCCAAGGGCGGCTGGAGCCGCCGGCCGTGAGCGAACAGGCACCTGGCCGCCGCGCCGGACGGGTGATGCTGGTGCTCGCCTGGGGCGCCGGCCTGCTGCTGGCCACGCATTTCTTCGGCAATTGGGAAGACCGCCAGCACAATCCCAACCGCACGCCGCAGTCGCTGCATGGCGACGGTTTCGTCGAAGTCAGCCTGGCCAGCAGCCGCCAGGGCCATTACCTGGTCGACGGGCAGATCGATGGGCAGAAGGTCACCTTCCTGCTCGACACCGGCGCCACCCAGGTCGCCGTGCCCAGCGCGGTGGCCGAACGCCTGGGCCTGATGCGCGGCGCGCCGATCGTCATCAGCACCGCCAACGGCCGCGCCACCGGCCACCGCACGCGCCTGGCCAGCCTGCGCCTGGGCGACATCGAGCTGCGCGACGTCGCCGCGCTGATCGCCCCCGGCATGGACGGCGATGAAGTGCTGCTGGGCATGAGCGCCCTGAAACAACTCGAATTCAGTCAGAAGGGCGGCACCCTGGTGCTGCGCCAATCAACCTTGCAATGAGGCCCGCATGAGCGAATCCCTCGATTTGAGCCTGGAAGGCGTTGAACGCCGGTCACTCGCCGACTTCACCGAGCAGGCTTATCTCAACTACTCCATGTACGTGATCATGGACCGCGCCCTGCCGCACATCGGCGACGGCCTGAAACCCGTGCAGCGGCGCATCGTCTATGCCATGAGCGAGCTGGGCCTGGACGCCGACGCCAAGCACAAGAAGTCCGCGCGCACCGTCGGTGACGTACTCGGCAAGTTCCACCCGCACGGCGACAGCGCCTGCTACGAAGCCATGGTGCTGATGGCGCAGCCGTTCTCCTACCGCTACACCCTGGTCGACGGCCAGGGCAACTGGGGTGCACCGGACGATCCCAAGTCCTTCGCCGCCATGCGCTATACCGAGGCGCGCCTGTCGCGCTACTCGGAAGTGCTGCTGTCCGAGCTGGGCCAGGGCACCGTGGACTGGGTACCGAACTTCGACGGCACCATGAACGAGCCGGCGACGCTGCCGGCGCGCCTGCCCAACCTGCTGCTCAACGGCACCACCGGCATCGCCGTGGGCATGGCCACCGACGTGCCGCCGCACAACCTGCGCGAGGTGGCGGCTGCCTGCGTGCGCCTGCTGGACGAGCCGGGCGCCACGGTCGAGCAGCTGTGCGAACACATCCAGGGCCCGGACTTCCCCACCGAAGCCGAGGTCATCACGCCCAAGGCGGACCTGCTGAAGATCTACGAGAGCGGCCGCGGCTCGGTGCGCATGCGCGCCGTGTACCGGGTAGAGGACGGCGACATCATCGTCACCGCCCTGCCGCATCAGGTCTCCGGGGCCAAGGTGCTGGAGCAGATCGCCGCGCAGATGCAGGCCAAGAAGCTGCCCATGGTCGCCGACCTGCGTGACGAGTCGGACCACGAGAACCCCACCCGCATCGTCATCATCCCGCGCTCCAACCGCGTCGATGCCGACGAGCTGATGACTCACCTGTTCGCCACCACCGACCTGGAGTCCAGCTACCGGGTCAACACCAACGTCATCGGCCTCGACGGCAAGCCGCAGGTCAAGGATCTGCGCACCCTGCTCAGCGAGTGGCTGGTGTACCGCGTCGGCACCGTGCGCCGCCGCCTGCAGTTCCGCCTGGACAAGGTGGAAAAGCGCCTGCACCTGTTGGAAGGCCTGCTGATCGCCTTCCTCAACCTGGATGAAGTGATCCGCATCATCCGCACCGAAGACCAACCCAAGCCGGTGCTGATGGAAGCCTTCGGCCTCACCGAGGTGCAGGCCGACTACATCCTCGACACCCGCCTGCGTCAACTGGCGCGCCTGGAGGAGATGAAGATCCGCGGCGAGCAGGACGAGCTGGCCAAGGAGCGCGAGAAACTGCTGGCCCTGCTCGGCAGCGAAGCCAAGCTGAAGAAGCTGGTGCGCAAGGAAATCATCGAGGACGCCGAGAAGTACGGCGATGACCGTCGCTCGCCGATCGTCGCACGCGCCGAGGCCAAGGCACTGTCGGAAACCGAACTGATGCCGACCGAGCCGGTCACCGTGGTGCTCTCGGAAAAAGGCTGGGTGCGCTGCGCCAAGGGCCACGACATCGACGCCACCGGCCTGTCCTACAAGGCCGGCGACGGCTTCAAGGCCGCCGCGCCCGGACGCTCGAACCAGTACGCGGTGTTTATCGACTCCACCGGCCGCAGCTATTCGCTGGCCGCCCACAGCCTGCCGTCGGCGCGTGGCCAGGGCGAGCCGCTGACCGGCCGCCTGACCCCGCCGCCGGGCGCGACCTTCGAATGCGTGATGCTGCCGGAAGACAGCGCGCTGTACGTGATCGCCTCCGACGCCGGCTACGGCTTCGTGGTCAAGGGCGAGGACCTGCAGGCCAAGAACAAGGCCGGCAAGGCGCTGCTCAGCCTGCCCAACGGCGCCAAGGTGGTGGCACCCAAGCCTGTAACCAACCTGGAAGACGATTGGCTGGCCGCGGTGACGACCGAAGGCCGTCTGCTGCTGTTCAAGGTCACCGATCTGCCGCAACTGGGCAAAGGCAAGGGCAACAAGATCATCGGCATACCCGGTGAGCGAGTGGCCAGTCGCGAGGAATACCTGACCGACCTGGCCGTGCTGCCGAGTGGCGCCAGCCTGGTGCTGCAGGCCGGCAAGCGCACCCTGACGCTCAAGGCCGACGACCTGGAGCACTACAAGGGCGAGCGTGGCAGGCGCGGCAACAAACTGCCCCGAGGTTTCCAGCGAGTCGATCAGCTTCTGGTGGAATAGCCTCGCCCGATCACCCCATTGCTCCGCGATTACCTGCTACCGGCAAGCGGCCAAGGCTGGAGTCGTAGCGCGGTTTGACGGATGATACGCGGCCCGGGTCATGAGGAAGTGACCCGCTGGCATGATATGGGATTGATGTGCAGCTGCCTCAGAAGCGGCTGCCGGGAACGAATGATGACTGTAGTACGCCCTCTGGCCCTGCTTCTGACCACTCTGCTCGTTCTGAGCGGTTGCAGCCTGCTGCAGCAGAAGCCGGTGCCGCTCTATCAGCTCGACAGCGGCGACGCCGTCACCCCGACCAAGGACACGGGTATGGCGGTACTGGTGGGCCCGATCAGCGTGGCCGACTACCTGCGCCAGCAGCACCTGCTGCAGCGTCAGCCCGATGGCAGCCTGGTGGCAGCGCCGGAAGCGCGCTGGGCCAGCGGTCTGGCCAACGATATCGACCAGCAGATGCTGCGCCAGCTGGCCTGGCGCCTGGAAAGCCAGCGCCTGGCCCTGGCCCCTGCCGCTCCCGGCTTCAACGCCGATGCGCAGGTGATGCTGACCATCACCCGCCTGGACTCCGGCCCTACGCAGCCCGCCATTCTGGAAGCCCAGTGGCGCCTGCTGGATCGTAACGGCCAGTTGCGCGACAGCCGCCTGATCCGTATGGAAGAGGCCCATGGCGGCCCGCTGGCCGAGCAGGTCAAGGCCCAGAGCGCGCTGCTGCAGCGCCTGGCTGCAGAGCTGGCAGTGGCCATCCAGCCCATCGCCGTGGTCGAAGAACCTGTACCCGAGCCGCCTCGCAAGAAGCCGCCAGTGGCCAAGGCCAAACCCCAGGAGCCGCCCGCCGCGGGGCCGAGGATTCCGGTGGCAGAACCCATCAAGATCGATACGGAAGTCTTCCGTTTCTAGAAAAAAGCCCGCAGATGCGGGCTTTTTTCATGGCGACTGCGTTGCCGGATTTACCTGAGCTCACTGGAACTCTTGCCCAGCAGGCGCCGCGCGACGATCAGCAACTGAATCTGCTGAGTGCCCTCGAAGATGTCGAGAATCTTCGAATCGCGCGCCCACTTCTCCAGCAGTTCGTCCTCGCCATAACCCAGGGTACCGGCCAGCTCCACGCACTTGAGCGTGACCTCGCTGGCCACCCGCCCGGCCTTGGCCTTGGCAATGGAGGCCTCCTTGGAGTTGGGCAGCTTGTTGTCGGCCATCCACGCCGCTTTTAGCGTCAGCAGACGCGCCGCCTCCCATTCGGCTTCCAGCCGGTACAGCGTGGCCTCGGCATGGGTGACGCTGAGCAGCGGCCTGGCGTAATCGAAGCGGCAACCGGCCTTGCTCAGCAGCTCGCGGGTACGCTCCAGCGCCGCGCGGGCCACGCCGACCGCCATGCCGGCGACCAGCGGCCGGGTGTTGTCGAAGGTTTCCATGACCCCGGCAAAGCCCTTCTGCACGTCGATTTCGGCGTTGCCCAGGAGGT
>VFQP010005143.1_pt1 | contig 11617 bp, 15 predicted proteins | sample 3512351 | NCBI WGS metagenome assembly VFQP01 (sample SAMN10412372, study PRJNA504923) | tailings metagenome | isolation source: Relicate 1 Philex TSF1 revegetated site | place: Philippines: Tuba, Benguet | collected 2017-08-29
TGGAGTGATTGACGTGTAGGTGGTGGTGGCTGACTGACGCTCGTGCTTGGGTGCGGTGGATGGATGTGGGCAGGTGAACAAAAAGGACCCTCTGGACCTGGCACTGGAGTCGGACCTGGCCGCGTACGGCCTCAGCCGCTTCACCGGCGGCACCGACACGGCCGCCGCCGCCAAGGCCGCCGCGCAGGTGACTGACTGATGCGGCGCGCAGCAGGATGTGGCGAGAGCGCACGCGCAGACGCGGCCTCTCCGTTGCGGCGCTTCTGCGTGCTTGGCAGGTGGCGTGGACGCAGGCGCAGCAGCGCGGGCTGTTTAGCAAGATTAAGAAGGGCTTCAAGAAGGCGACCAAGGCGATCACAAAGGCGGCCGACACGGTCAAGGTGAGCCGCGGCATCGGAAAGCACGAGCTGAAGGGGCGCGTGCACACTAAGCTCGTCACGTGCAGGCCGCAAACCGGAGCCTGCCGCGCGACCGCACCCCGCAGGACACGGCCGTGGACGTCGCCAAGGACACGGCCAAGGTCGCCACGACGGTGAGTGCACCCTCCGGTGTGCTTGGATGAGCGCTGCGCAGCCACCCTTATGCATCATCCGTGGAGGAGTGCATCACCTGTGGCGTGCGCAGGCGGTCAACTACGCGGCCAAGGGCGCCGACTTCCTGGCGGATCAGGTGACGAAGGGCGTGATGAAGCTGGACGACCTCATCGAGGCCAAGGTCTTGGTGAGTGCCGCGCGGCTGCCACCCCTGGCTGCAGCTGCACACCGTGCCCACAGCACCCTCACGCAGCCTCTGCAATCCGATCCACACGCTTGCTTGTACCAGGACCCGGTGACCAAGTACGTGGACAAGACGTCGGACCTGGGCAAGCGGCTGGTCAAGACCATCAAGTCGGGCGTCAAGCTGGACGCCTGGACCGACGACCTGCAGACGGTGCGCACGCCCGTGCCGTGCGTGTGCGGTTTTGGGGGGATTTGCACCTGTTTAGACACCCTGGTGGGCCGGAGCCCAACTTCCTCGCCGGCACTGCACCAGACGCTGGCCATGGTGGCCTCTCATGCGGCGCACGCGACGCTGCGCACGGAAAAGCGCAGGTGTTTGAGAACTTGGCCGGGGACGTGGTGTCGGCGGCGCAAGCCGTCAAGCAGCTGGGCGCCGTCGCCATCAAGGGCGCGGCTAGCCTGGCGGGAGAGGTGAGAGGAGGACGGGCTCGTGGGGAGAGCGCACACACGCGCTGTGAGGGCCACCATTGCTCTTCCGTCGCTCACACTGTGTCGTCTGCATGCTGTGCGTGCTGCGCCCTGCAGGTGGCGGGCACCGTCGTGCAGGTGCGTGGGGGCGGCGATGATTGGGCTGGCTGGGGCGCATGTCAAGCCAGGCGCGCTTGCTCATGGCCGTGCTCACGACGGCTTGCATCGTTTGCAGACCATGGCTGACGGGGTCTGCCACCTGATCAAGGTGGTCAAGGACGGCGTCGTCAGCATGGTGGCCGTCATCGTCAAGACCGCCAACGACTTTGCCAACTACACCAAGTGGCGAGTAGTGACGCCTTGCCCCAGGCGCCTGGGGGCCATGCGCGTGCCGACGCTGGGCCAACACGAGAATGCACCCTCTGGCCTTCCACTGCCACCCACGCAGGCTGGTCAACACGATCAAATGCGCTGTGGCCTCGCTCATCAACTGGCTCGCGTTCATGTTCAACCCGGCCGACTTTGCGAAGTGCGCGGACCTCCTCAAGAACATGTACGCCGCCGGACGGGTGAGCAACACCAGCGCCTGCACTGGCGTACAGCTTGAATCGTTGCTGGCTCTTTGGCGTTCTGGCATGTATGGCACCTGCGTGATGGTGGGCCGGCCGAAAGCCGTCCGCCATTCGATATCCACGTGCTCGCAAACCACACGACGGAAAGCTAAGGCGTAAAGCGTGTTTGCAGGTTGTAGGCATACCATTATGTTTGAGCCAGCCGCGCGTTTTTCTCCCTGCGTCGCTGCTTGGGGTCCAAAATGCCGTGGTGGGCGGCCCCGATCCACTCGCCAAGGATCTCGCCGCGTGGAGCGTTCGTCCTTCTTCTCAGGACTTTTTGCTCAACAAGGTGGGCAAGGTGGACAAGATGCTGGACAAGCTGCTGGGCAAGCTCATCAAGGACGTGGAGAAGTGGACGCTGCGCCCGCTGGCGTACCAGCCCATCCACGACTTTGGCTGCAGCTCGGCGCTGGGCGGGCTGCCCACCAAGCTGCCCGGAGGCGTGCCGCTCAGCGTGGCCACGCAGTTCCTCGACGTCTTCAACCGCGGATTCGTGAGTGGTGCTTTTCTTGGGTTTGGGGCTCGCTCCAGGGCGCCACCTACTGCTGGGAGGAGAGGCGGCGTCTCTTGTGTGCTCCCCCCCTGGTTGTGCGCTGAACCAAAGCAAGCGAGCAGCACTTGTTCCTGCGTGCTCCTGCAGGGGCTCAGCTGGACGGACGTGATGAAGCAGGTGGACAAGACGTCGCAGCTGCCCGGCATCACGGGCGACCCGTTCGAGCACATCCGCGGCATCCTCGCCTCCATGCGCCAGGCCATGGGCTCGGTGAGGCGACGTTTGAGGAGTAGACAGCGCGCGCGTCTGCTGTCTGCCTTCTGCCCAACCCCTGATCAACTCCAAGGCGAGGCTGCTCAGGCTGACCATCCACCCCAGGTGCTCTTCCTCACGCTGCTCTTTGCGCAGACGCTGTTTGCGCTGGGCGAGACGGTCTTCAGCGGCGGCTGGATCAGCGTGCTGCTCAGCGTGGGCTCCAACCCCACGCGCCTCGTCAGCGCGCTCAAGAACATGGTGAGCGTGCGGCGCGCTCCTCCTGCCCCCCTCTTCCTCATTCAGATGGAGCAGCAGAGCACGCCTCCGCCAAGGAACGTTCGACGGAGGCGCGTTGTGCATCTGGTACAGCCACCTCTGGCAAGCAGATGATCACCAGCGTGCGGTGGTGCACGTGTGCAGGTGTACGACGCCATCACGCGGCTGGCCACGCCCGTGACCAAGGTGCTCAAGGCGCTGCAGGCCATTGACCTCAAGCTGCTGGCCTCCATCCCCTTCCGGATGCTTGAGATCAACTGCAAGGACCTCATCACCTCGCTCATCACCAGCGCCGCCTCCACGCTGCTCGGCCCCGCGGGCACGGCGCTCACCAAGGTGCGCGCGTGGGCAGGGCCTGTGTGCGACCCAAACACCCTAGAAGGTTGTGTACGTCACTGCGCCACTCTCTGTGCAACGCATTGCGTCCCTCTCACCCGACAGCTGGTGCGCTGGCACGGTGCGCGCGCGCGGGGGCACGCAGGTGTCTGGCTTGATGGACAAGATCAGCAGCATGATCTCAAAGACAATGCCAAGCTTCTCCATGCTGGACCTGCTGGCCTACTCGTGCGCGCTGCCCACCACGCTGGCCATCAAATTGGGCGGAAAGGACCTGTGGGAGAGCGTCAGCGCGCTGGACCAGGTGAGGCCCTGCGCCTGGGGCAGCATGGCGCCCCTGGGGGACGGGGCTCTCTGGCCGTGCTCCCCTCGCCTGCGCCCTCTGGGCTGCGGCTTCTTTGTCAGCTCGCCAGCACGCTGGGATGGGAAAAGGACGAGGGAGGTGGGACGGCGCTCGCTGGCGTGTGGTCCCACGCGCGCGTCCGCCTCGCCACATGTACACGTGCACGCGCACAGAGCTACTTTGCCTCGTTGCTGGGCGACGACGTGGTGGCGCACGTGTCGGGCAACATTGAGGGCAACACCACGGACGTGTACACGGCCACGGCCTCGGCGGCGTCGGGCACGGCCACCGTGACGCGGGACCTGGTGCGCTCGCGCGGCGCCTCCTCGACGGCCGGCAGCGACCAAAAGGCCTACTACGCCTTCTCCATCATGGGCGTCATCATGTGAGCGCAAGCATGGGGCTGGGGGCATGGGCGCCGGGTGGGCGATGCCTCTTGGCACACGGCGCGCCCATGTTTGCGTGCGCACCTCGCACCTAGCGGAGCGGGTCAAGGATTGATCAAGGCCACGGCAACCGCCAGCCGGCAACCAGCGCGTGCGCGTGCGTGCGTGCGTGCCCGCAGCAACGACGTGGTCCAGGGCCTGGGCATCTTCTTCGTGGACGTAATGGCGGGCAAGAAGGCGAGCAACGAGATGAGCATCAGCCCCATCCGGTGCGGCGCCAAGCACTTCATCACCAGCCTGTTCACAGTGGTGCTGCCGGTTTTGGAGCTCAAGATCTCGCCTGGCATCAAGAAGGGCTGGGCGGCCCAGTTGTGAGTGAAGGCCCTGGCGCAGTTCCCGGTGGCCGCTCTTGGTTGCGGGGCAGCAACTAGCTGGGGCTCACGCCCTGCACGCCCTGCATTTGCTGCGTGCTGGGCGCAGCACGTGCAACATCACCAAGTGGATCGTGGAGATGGTGCTCGACTTTGCCAAGTTCTTCCTCAAGGGCAAGGGGGCCAGCGCCGGCGACTCGAGTGAGTTGCCGTTGCTGAGCTGGGTCCGGCGCTTTTTGGCTGGGTTCCTGGGGCTCACTTGCCGCCCACCGGCCCTGAATCACGTGGCACCCCGCAGGCCAGGACAAGGCAGAGGCCATCATCATCTGCGTCGTCACTGGTGAGCCATTCGGCAGCTTCGGAGACGGACGTGTGCCGCTCCGCTCATGCAGGCTCCTCCACGTGCACGCCACCTGCCCTGTGGCCACCTTTTGCCTGCAGTGGTCACCCAGGTGGTGGGCAACAGCCTGCGGTACCACTACGACGAGGCCAGGCAAAAGGGCTCGGGCGACGAGCTGGCCCTGTCCGCCAGCATGCTCGCGGTGACGCAGAACATCATCGGCACCGCCATCGAGGTCGGGGACCTCAAGAAGAAGGACCCCAGGGTGAGGACAGGGTGGCACACGGTTGATGCGGCACAGCTGTGTGCCGCAGCGCTCGCCCATGCACCCCACCTGTTCACCTCAACTGCGCCTGAGAATCGCGCGATGCCGCCCCGCCCCGCAGGTCTTCCTGGCCCTGGTCGCCGGCGGCATGTGCTGCGGCACAGCGGCCATGGGTTTGGACAGCGCCAGCACCGACAACTGCAAGTGCTGATGGCTGGGGGCACGTCAACTGATCAACGGACCTGGCGGCCGAGCAGGCCGGCAGAGCGACTGCACACGACTCCAACTGAGCCAGGCTGCACAACACCTTGAGCATCTTCTTCGCACTTCTGTGGGCCGCCTGGGTTCGTGCAAGTCGAACGACGCGCGCCCGGCATGCTGCGCGCCCCAACCGCGCCATCTCGGGCGCCCGGCCCACCCAGCAGTTTGTACAAAAACAATGAAGTCATTCACGCTGAACGGCGCGTGGGCGGCCCAGGAGCTGCAGACGCGCGAAGTGCGGGACAGGTGCAGCGCGTTGGAGCAGGAGGTCGTGCGGTGGAAGTCGGCGTGCGAGGAGCGCGACCAGCACCTGGCGCGAGAGCGCGAGAAGCTGCAGCGGCTGGAGAATACGCGGCTGCCCGAGCTGGAGAACCGGCTGGCCGCGGCGGAGCACACCGTGCGCAAACTCATGGACGACCTGGAGCAGCAACAGCTCGCCACCCAGAAGGCGCAGGAGAGCGGCGCCACGGCGGTGGCCGTGCTCCAGGGCCAGCTTGACGCAGCGACGGCCGACAACGCCGTGCTCAAGGCGGAGCTGGCCAAGCACATGCACCTGCGCGCCGCCACGCACAACAAGGTGGAGGAGGCCAAGCGCAAGCTGGGGCTCAGCCAGCCCGAGGCCGAGTTCTTCATCCACGTGAGTTGTTGCGGGCGACGTGGGGCACGCTTCGTCGTGCGCCCCGCGTCCCACTTCCACACCAATCGCCGCCCACAATTGCCCCGGCGTTTACCGCCCGCGAGGGCTGCACTCCAGCTCACCACAATGAAAACGCGTGTGCTGCAGGACCTGGACGAGACCAAGGCGGCCAACAAGAGCCTCAAGGCCGAGGTGGCCACGCTGGCGGCCGACAAGGCCCGCCTGGAGCAGCAGTGCGACAGCCGCTCGCAGCACGCCATGACGCTCATCGCAGAGAACAAGCGGCTCCTGGAACAGGTGCAGGGGGGCGCTGGCACGACCCATCCGGGTGGGTTCCAAGGTGGAGGCGCGTGCGCTCGGCGCGTCTCAACGTCGCCTGCCGGGATGGGCCTCGTTCCTGGCGCGCAGGTCTCAGAGCTGCGGAAGCAGGTGACGGCGTCTGACCAAGACCTCTGGCGGCTCAGGCAGGTGCGCTCTCTTTGCCAAGGCTGCTGTTGCAGTGGCCGCCCAGACCTGACACCTTGGCGTGCACGGGTGACAGCAGGAGGCTTTCCTGCTGGCCTGGTGCCCAAATCTGCCTCGCTGCTGATCCTTGACGAGGGCGATGGCCCGTTCCGCTGACACAAGATGCACACACACAGCAGCAGGCGTGCTGCTGGCGTGCACCATCGCAGGACCTGGCGGCGGCCAAAAAGGTGGGCGCCCGCACCGCCAAGAAGCACCAGGACCTGCACGCGGCCACCCAGGTGCGGCACATGGGCGTGCCGGCCTGGCCGGTGTATGGGGCTGCTGGGATGCGTGCGGTGCAGCTGCTGTGCACCTCACATCGACGGAACAGGCCACTGCCCACGTCAAGCAGGCCGCCGTGTCGCTGTCGCGCGTCGCCCGCAGGCACGGCCCGAGTGGCAAGGGACCGCCTCCGCCGCGCGCGCCCCGTCCACCACCTCCACAGCAGGCCGCGACGTCAGCAGCCAGCTCGCCTCATCAGCTGCAGCGCAGGGGCGGGACCAAGGTGTCAAGACCAGTGGTGGCCGGGGCGGGCGCCCTGGGCCCTCTGCAGGCAGGCCGGCGGCGGCGGAGACGGCCACGGTGCTGGCGGTGCGGCAGGCGGCTGAGCAGCTTGAGGAGCTCAGGCGGGCGGCGCTGCAGCAGGCGCTGGCCTGCCGGCAACAGCGGCTGGCGCAGGCGAGCGGCGCATTGTGACCCTTTTGCGCTCGCGGCTTTGCAGGGGCTGCGAGGATGCAAGCGCTGCAAGGATCTCGTTCTCGTTCTTTTTGCACAAGCACACGTGCCGTGGGACAGGGTGGCAGGCAAGAATCAATCGATTGCTCTGCACACCCCCTGCGTCATACCGCCGGGCGCCGACGCCACGCACGTTCGGGAGCAGCAGCGGAAGGAAGCATGAGGAGAGCCCCTGGCCAATGTGTACGTCGCGCCGCAAGTCACGCCGCGCCGGCCCCAACCAAAGAGGAGGCCAAACAAGCGCGCACAGCGTCCTGCTGGGTGTGTGCGCCTGCGGTGTTCACCCTGACTCCAGAGTCGCATACAATCCCACGCAGGGGAGCAGCTGTTCGTCTCCCCCGTCACCCACCCCACAACCTCTAACCCTACCGTCGTCGCCTCTCGCGCACACGCTCACGGCCCGCAAATGATGAGGCCCGCTCCCCCAGTGAGTGCTCTCCCCCCTGTCCTCTCAGTCGAATGTCCTGTCCGCTGCCTCCGTGGAGGAACCAGGACGGCCTGGTGCGCATGCGCACGCCGTGTGCTGTGGCACGCTCAGTGCGTGGGCACTGCTGGTGCCGGATGGAGAGGCTGTCCTCTCAGTGTGGGTCCGCTGGAGGCGCAGCAGCGACTGCCACGCTGCCCGCCGTTGCTCCTCGTCAGGTCGCCCAGCTTGCAGAAAGACCGTGCGCTGCGGTGCCAGGCTGCTGGCTGCGTGCTGCCCGCCATGTGCCCGCGCCTGCTGCTGCTGAGGCACCTAAACGATGGGGGACCGCGGCGCTTAGCTGCTGCTGGTGCTCTGGCGGACGTTCCTGAAGCACACAAAGGAGACCTGCGGCGTGAGCAGGCAGCCAGGCAGGCGGGCAGGGCCCACGTCAGGGAGCGCTCTGTTCACCGCGGGGTGAGCCGCTGGCTCGCGTGGTGCTCCTCCACTCCAAGAGCCACCCATGTGCTCCCGCCAAGCAGCACGCGCACTCACGCTGCGGAGCTGCGTGTCCGTCGCCCAGCCGCGCACGGCGCCCAGCCACTGGCCCTTGGGCACGTTGAACACAAACTCGCGCGACGACTTGTACCGGTGATCAAGGGGCGTGCCGTACTGCGCGCGCGGAGGCGTGGCAGTGGTGCGGCGTGCGTGAAGCGGTGCCGCAGCTCGCCCCATCCCCACGGTGCTCAGCCAGTGAGCCCCCGGCCACGGGTCGCCCACCCCCTTCATCACTCACTGTGATGTTGACGCCGTTGGAGGTGGAGAAGGTGAGGTGGCCCCAGTAGCCGGCCCTGCCGCCGGTGGCCACGGCAAAGCTGCCGTGCACGCGCACGATGCGCCCCGTGACGGGCGGGCTCAGCAGCGTGGACGGCGCGCCGTGCGTCAGCTGCGTCTGGCTGCTGTACACAAAGGTGAGCCCGGAGACGGCGCCCTTGAGGGTGGCGCCCACCTGCGAGATGCCTCCGCTCCTGCGCCGTGCCAGCAATCAATGGCAAAGCGAGGTGAGGAGGTGATGGCCGCCGCCGCTGCTGACCGCTACCCGGCCCCAGCGCGCCCACACGCGCCCCTGCTGTACTCACGCCAGGGCGGCCTTGGTGTCGTCAAAGTACGCGACGTTGGACGTGAAACCCGTCGTGTACCAGGGCGTCGTGGCGCCCACCACGGTGACGACTGCGGGCACCACCGCACACCACGGGCACGGGAGCAGTGGTGAGGGGCGTAGTGCAAGCGCGCCACACACACACACCAGCACGCCTGCAGCCCCCTCACATGCCACCGAGTGCCTTTGGAGCCACTGACCTGGTGGGAGGCGCTTGACCCACACAAACTGGAGCAGCTTGAGCGTCTGCTCGCTGCTCATGCCGTAAAAGCCGCCCAGGTACGCGCCGCGGGGCGCGCGCCACGCCACGGACTTGGCGTAGCCACTGCCCACGCGCGGGCCCAGCGTGAAGGACTGTGGGCCAGGGCAGGCGCACGCACGCAGAGATACGTCAGTCAAGACCCACGCGCACGGCTGGCAGGATCGCGCGGGGTCGCCCAGTGGCTCACCTGGTAGGACGAAGAAAAGGTGAAGGAGACGAACTGGCCCTCGTGCTCGTCCTTGTCCTCCAGGTACTGCACCTCAACCTGCACACAGATCAGTGCAAACGTTGTGCCACCGTCGGCTCCAGGAGCGACGCTGGCGGGTGGCGAACGCGCCCACCGCTCTGGCGACGTCTGCACGGGCGCGCACCGAAGTGATGGGGTAGGCCGTGTTGAGCACCTCTGCCGCTGCGTCTGGGACGGACGCGCCGTGCACCACCTTGGTATCGTTGTACCACACGGCCAGGCCTGGAAGCGCGCGAGGAAGGTGGGGTGCCGTGCTGCTGCATGTACTGCGCTGCGAGATGCGTGCGTGGCAAGAGGGCGCCGAGGAGAGCCCGCGAGCGGACGCGAAATCGGAGCAATGCACGCCTGCTGCTTGCTCGCTGTGGTGCTAGCGCGGTGCGTGGGGCCGTGTTCCCGCCTTCCCGCCCAAAGTCGCCCGCCGCAGCCACAGTGGCGCGTGAAAATGTGTGCGCACCTGAGTACCCGGTCACCGGCGAGACGCTGAAGGCGATTTTGCTGATGAGCGCGCCACCGCCGTAGTAGGTCCAGTCGCTGAAGGCCTTGGCTCCGATGCCATTCGGACCCACCAGGGCCGAACGTCGGACCACGGCCACGGCGTCTGCGCAGCGGCGAAGCGATGGGCGAGAAGGCAAGCATTAGCCGTTGATTCCCTGCTCCGCCTTGCCGCTTCACCGGTCAGCCTCGGTGCGGGACTCCGGACATGCGCCCGCCTCGATGTCCGGACGCCGAGATGGCAAGCCGCCCGGCGCCCGGCTGCCGCACCCACTGCCCGCGCTGGACCTGCGACATCGGCGCCACGGCTTGCCTGCTGCTCCTTGCGCCGTGCGCGCCGCCAGCAAGAGGCACGCTCCGAGCGCCCAGGTCCGCATGGCCAACGCGTGCATCTCGCCGGCGCGCGAGACGAAAAGGACTCCCGGGCTCTCGAGACGCCGCGCAGCCTTGCTGATGAATGGCGCGCAGTGCCGAGTGGGATTTCCTCTTCTGTGCGCGGCGTCGCGCTTGCTGAGCTCGAGGCTCCGCGGCCCGCATGCATGGGGCTTGCTTGGGGCGTGAGGCGGCCACTCTGTGCGCTGGCTTTCCCAATTGCATAGAAGTCATGGGGAGGAACACTGCGTGCACTGCTAAGCCTGCTCTGTCACGCAAGCAAGCACGTCGGGACGGTGCGCTCTGGGGCACGGCACCGCACCGCAAAGGATTTGGAGGGTGGAGGCGAGCACCGGTGATGGGATGGGCAACGCAATCAGCAACTAGCAGCGCTGGTCAAGCAGCAGAGAGCTCATCATCATCATGGAAAAGTCCGAGGCATTGAACTCTGGTGGTGCGCTCGCCAGGCTCAGTGCAATCGCAGTGTGGACACTCCCAATCCACGGCCCCACAGCACGTCGCCATGCCTCAGCAAGTCGTTGCGCGGACTGCGGTGAGGGAAAGGCGACAGTTTGTCCTGGTCGACCTGATCTAATTGTGTCAAGAAACCGCAGGCCGCGCCTCAGTAGTCAGCGGCACCAAGACTCTCTCTCTCACACACACACTCGACTCGCCGTCAACAGACTCTCCACCAAGCTCTACCTGGTCCAGACGCGAGAGAGGGTGCGGGGCACAGCAGGCGAATAGGTCCAAGGGCGCCACACCCGCACGGCCACAACGCCCCGCAGCGGCACAACGTGACGGCCACACCGTCCGAGAGCAGTATCGAAGGCGCAGCTTCGTCTGCAGCAGGGGCCCACAAGCGCGCGCAAGCACACACACCACACGCACACACGCCACACGCACACAGGCCACGGAGCGCACGCTGCTGTCCACACGCTGCAAGGCAGGGCCCCTACTTGCACGTAGCCCTGCCTGGACGCCCTGGACGAGGTCTACTCCTGTCCTGTCGCCCATACCCAGACCCAAAAGCCAGACAAGGAAGCTTCCCCGCCCGGGTCTGCCGTGCCGCACCGCTCGCTCCCAAGCGCACGCCCAGCCCACACACGCGCCCGCCTCGCCTGCCTGCCCTGCCTTGAGTGGGTTGGATTCCTGACCAGCACCTGAAGGCACCACCCCAGGCTGCCACGCAGCGACGCAAAAGAGAATCCCCTGGGGACACAAAGCGGGGCACCCAGTCGCTGAGTGCACGACCTAGCCCAGCGCGCTGGCAGGCAAACGGGGCAACCCCGCCATCCACAAAAACACTGCCCACGCGGCTGCGCACTCGCACCCGACGCCCCCCCCCCCGCAGCCCCGCAGCAGCAGCACTTGACGCGCCGCCCCACAGTGGACAGGCTAGGCCGCGGGCGTCCAAACGGGCGCGCTCACGCGCAGGCCGGCCACGCTGGTGGGCGACGACGGCGCCGAGCCCTGCGAGGGCTTGTCCGTCGCAGCCGCTGCCGCAACGCCAGCGCTCGCCTCCTTGGAGTCCTGAGCCTCCTCATGCTGCTGCTGCTGCTGCTGCTCTGGCGCCACCTTGGCCGTGGCGGCCCACGACACGGCGGGCGCGGCGGCGGGCGAGAGGGCGGCGGGCGGCGCCGGGCCGCCTCCGGCCAGCGGCGGAAAGGCAGAGT
>VFQP010005144.1_pt1 | contig 11616 bp, 9 predicted proteins | sample 3512351 | NCBI WGS metagenome assembly VFQP01 (sample SAMN10412372, study PRJNA504923) | tailings metagenome | isolation source: Relicate 1 Philex TSF1 revegetated site | place: Philippines: Tuba, Benguet | collected 2017-08-29
GTAAGAAATTACTGAAGTCAGGAAAATCTAGTTTGTATATTGATTATTTCCCGCCAGTTTGGAATCCCCATAAGCGCGTGTATACACGAAGGGAGTTTTTGAAATTGTATATCTATGAGAATCCGATGTCATCCTTGCAACAGCAAGAAAATCTACTTTACCAGGAGATTGCTGAGAAAATCTACATTAAACGAATGAAGGCTTTGATGCTTGATGCAAACGGCCTGTTCAACAAGGATGCTTTAGATGCCAATTTCTATATTTATGCGGATGCCTTCATACGGAGAAAGCAAATGGACAAAGTGGACACCACGCATTATGAGACAGCTATAAAGTATTTAAAGCAATGGCTTGGAGAACATTTTAAATTTAGGGATATAGATGAACGATTTTTACAGAAATTTAAAGATTACCTGTTAACAACAACTTCACTTAAATCGAAGAGGATGAAACTTGTTCAGAATACTGCTGCCTCTTACTATGATAAATTCGCATTGATTGTACATGAGGCATTTCTCGACAAGTATTTACCAGAAGATTATACTTTACGAGTTGCCAGGATAAGTAATACAGATGCATATAGACGAATCATTGATGATGACGAGTTACAAATGTTGTTAAATAATCCGATCGATGATCCACTGGTATTAAAATCTTCATTATTCGCTTTGTTAACAGGATGCAGATTTAGTGCGCTAAAAATATTACGATGGAATGATTTTCATTATTCAAATGCGTTAAAATCTTGGTATATCTATTTTGTCGATCCAAAGCCAGATCGGTGTTTTAAACACTACATTAGCCAAGATGCCGTGAATGCGCTTGGAGACATGAAACAAACAGCGGACTTAGTTTTTCCAGATCTAGACTATTTGCGAACAAGGGCAAAACTGAAACAGTGGTTTGGTTCAGTAGGATTGATACATAAGGCGAAATTTCATGGTTGGCGACATAAGTATGCAACAGATCTAATCGAAAAGGGAGAAGACCTGTATGTCGTCAGTAAGATGCTTAATCATAAGAATGTTAAAACCACACAAATTTATGCTCAGGTTTCTGACGTCTTAAAGGCAAATGCTGCGGGAAAAAAAGTGATTACTATTAAAAAGACTTTATGATAAACACGGATATAGAAAAGCGATTAGATAAGATAGAAAATAAAATTAACTCAATAATTCAAATGCTTGATCGCCTTAATAGGATTCAGATAGCTGACGGAACTACTTCTTGCAATTTTGAGATATTGAATGTTAAGCAAGTTGCAGAGTTTTGTAATTTGGAGACTAACTCTATCTATGCAATGTGTGCTAGGGGGGACATACCGTTTTTCAAAATCGGTAAAGGGTATCGGTTTAGGAAATCAGAAATTATGGTCTGGTTTCAGGGTAAGCAACAGCAAATTTCAATACCAGTAGATCAATATGTAGATAGTTACTTACAAACGCAGAACCGGAAACTCTAATAATAAGCCAAAAAAACTGTTGGATTATGCAAGACAATCTGTTATATAATGTTACGTTGAAATTGGAATATACATTGTATTAGTTGACATGGTCATTTTAATGTGTCTTCGGGGTATGACGCTCCGATAAATAATTTAGAATTTCAATCACTCGGTCGAAGAAAAGTTCGCAATTAAGAGGTGGAATTTTCAGTTGAACACGGCAACCCCACGTTGTGTAATTGATTACGTCTTCGCTGCTTCCAAGACTTGCTGGTAACGGAAGAATGTCTAATTCAACTCGCTGCCAAGAGCCAAATCTGTCCTTATAACGCCGTTCGATTTCAGGCAAGTAAGTAACAATTTCTGCCTTTTTAAATATTTCGGATAGTTCGAATTTAGATATCTCTCGCACACTTTTAAATGAAATCACCTTGTTATTGCATAAATCGCACAATCCCAGAGTTGTTTCCCAAAATCCTCGCTAAGCTCAGAAATTTTACAGACCTTTTTTCATCGCGACGGTAATGGATCAATTCTCTTTTGCTGGGTTCAACTTCAAGCTAACTAAATCGAATCTCTAATCGTTTTAAAATTTGTTAATGCACTTTCTAGGTCATCTATAATTTGATTCATTAACTCGTCTGGATGTGGTATATTTTCTAGATCCACTAAACTTTCGTCTTTCAACCAGAAAATATCAAGATTCACCTTATCTCTATTCATAATCTCCGAATTTGTAAATTTTCGCCACCTACCTGACGGATTTTTTTTGCTCCAAGTCTGACTTGATTCATCGCGTTTAGGAGAATTGTAGCTCGAAACAAATTCTCTAAGGACGTCGTATTGCAATGGATTCTTTTTTGGGGTATGATGAATATTCGTCCGATAATCAAATATCCAAACGTCTTTAGTTGCAGGTTTCACCCGTTTTGAATTTCTTTCAAAAAATAAGACATTAGCCTTAACACCTTGGGCATAGAAAATCCCAGTAGGTAATCGTAATATCGTGTGCAAATTTACTTCTTCTAATAATTTCCTTCTAATAACCTCGCCTGCTCCTCCTTCAAACAAAACATTGTCGGGTAATACAACTGCTGCTTGCCCGCCGTCAGGTTTTAGCATCGTTATAATATGTTGCAGAAAAGCTAACTGTTTATTGCTAGTGGTAATCCAGAAATCCTTTCGGAGAAAATAGCCTGGTAGCTTGGCCTTTTTTTCGTCATTAGTAATGATATCACTACTTGTTACACCAAATGGAGGATTAGCCAGCACTAAATCGACCTTCGTTTTTAACGGCTCCTTCAAACTATCAATAACGTTGATTTCAGGAGTTGTTTGAAGGTCCCCTATGCCATGAAGAAACAAATTCATCAATGAGAGTCTGGCTGTCGCAGGAACAATTTCCCAACCATGAAATGTACTAAATTTCAAAAATTCTTCCTGCGAAGAAGTGAGTTGATAGTTTGCTCGTAGATAGTTTAGTACTCCCAAGAAAAAACCGCCAGTACCGCAAGAGGGATCTGCAATTGTTTCTTTCGGGCGAGGTTTAACGCACTCGATTATGGCTTGTATTACAGGCCGAGGTGTGAAGTATTGCCCGGCGCCACTACTTTCCGCGTTCTTTTGTAACAGCGATTCATAAATCTCGCCTTTGATATCGATCGATTCATTAATCCAATTCTCACCAGCTATCAGCTCAATAAGCTTTTTTAGTTTCTGTTGATCATGAATCTTATTTTGCGCTCCATCAAAAATCTTATGTAACATCCCTCCTGCTTCAGAAAGTCGTTTAAGGTTCGTGCTATAAGTGTTGATTAATTGAGACACCGGTGTTTTTGATAAACTTTGCCAATCACAACCCTTTGGTATATTGAATTTTTTCTTATACTTCGGATCAGAGAACTCATCTGCCATTTTTAAAAATAGCAAATATGTGATTTGCTCGAGGTAATCGCCATAACTGACCCCATCATCTCGAAGGGTGTCACAAAATGACCATATTTTTGCGACTAAAGTATTAGTTGACATTTTCTTAGTTTAAGTGAGGTAACATACTTTTAATCCATACATGCTCATTCTGATTCGCAGAAAGGCAACTTAAGGCCACAGAGGAATACGGTTTAGCTTTTGATGTCAAAGACTTTAGCTTCATAAAAGAATCATTATAAACTTTATTCCGCATTGCTTGGTTTGTTGATGCTTTCAACTTTTTACTTACTTCAACGATTTCTTTTTCGGTATTTTCCCACACTTCTTTTCGATTCCTATTTAGTACTGTATTGTCAAGATGTAGAAACTCAATTGATATTTTCACTTTCTTTTCCTCAAAACAGCCAATTGGATAATTGGAAATAGGCTTGCCATCCTTGTCAAATCCAATAAGGGTGGTATCTCTGAAAACTGTAGGATCTAACAGATAGGGAACTTCATCGTCCAAATCTCCATCGAAAAGACACGGTTTACACGTCGCCAAGTCTAATGGAAAGTAGTCTCCCTTTCCATTGATTTCCTCATTATTATTAAATTTATCCTTCCTCCTTTTGTTTATGAAACTACCTGCTAATCTATAATTTCTCCAATCATACCCAAGCCACCAGTAGCCGTCAGCTGAATGAACCGTACCGTCGTCATTTTTCGCTCTGTTTTTCGGTCTAAAGTGATCGATTTCCCACTCTCCTGAATTTTCAGGAGCTTCGGTATACCAGCATTTATGGGATGAAAGCTCGGAAAGGAATCTGTATAGTTCAGTCCAATCACCATGTTTGAGGAAATAATCTGCCCGTTGCTTTTTATTAAGTCCTTTTAACTTTCCTACATGATCAGCAGCCTTCTTGTTCCAAGCGTTGAATTTCCTAACACCCATTCGGCATTTTAGCTCATTGTTATCAATGAATCTCATTTAGACTTCTTTTGCTTTAGGATTTTTTCAATAGCCTTTTTGCTCTCATTTTCAATCTTTAGCTTTTCGTTTGTTGAGAATTCTACCTTCTGAAATAGCTCATTTTTTGAGACTTCATCTAAAAACATATTATAGAGCTGATCGTTTGTTTGATCATAAAAGCCAAGCTGATCAAGAAATTCCTTCAATTCGTTATATTCAACTATTTCGGATTTGGTAAGTTTCGCCCTATTTAATTTGCCTTGTAAATACCTTTTCCTATTCAATTTCTCTTGGGTTTCCTTGTCCAATGTTGTTGATAAGCCGAATAATTCGCTTGTTAAAATACCTGCTACTCCCAATCCTTTAGGGCTTACGTCTGGTTCGATCACTCTCGTTTGACCAGTGTTTGTTCTTTGGAAAATTCTAACCTGATTTTTTTCCATACTGCCAATCACCAAAGGGTCATGAGTGCAAAAGATGATCTGAGTTGATTCTGGCCGTTTAACGACATGATCAATGTAGTTTAAATATTTCCACTTCCATAATGGATTTAAGTGAGTGTCCGGCTCGTCTAAAAGTATCAACGATTCCTCATCTTTGGTAAACTTTAATAGACCTAAAACAGTTAATAGTTGCTTTTCTCCTTCGCTCAACTCACCCATAGCCAGCTCCCCATCCACATTTTCCTTCAATACTTTTATTTTAACATCTTGTAGTAAATCTGAAATGTGGATACTTTCCAAGGCATTAAATAGCTGTATTTTGTCTGTGTATTTTAGATCCACTAGGCTCTGAAAACTTTCTTTATCGCTTAGGTACAAATATAATAGGTTGAGTCTTTCCGCCTTTTTATAATTAGCACTAACTCTCTCTTCATTGTAAATTGGAGCTAAGGAAAACAGCCACAAATCTTCAAGAAATCTTCTTACAAGGCCTTTGGCATTCCAGAACCGATCAGTTTCTTTTCTTACTTTCGACCATTCAGGTTGCTTTAAAACAAATAGGGCAGATCCAAAATCATGTATTTTTAGCTCGTCTTTTAAAAACTTGATAGTTTCTTGTTCTCTATCCTTAAACATGAAAAATGCAATAAGAGCAAAACTTGCATGTATATTTTGAACCAAGAAAATTCTTCTAATTCTATCAAACTTTTCATACTTCGCGTCTTTTTTAATGATCTCTGTGTAGTACCGCTTTTCATGCTCAGAGTATAAGTTCTTTAAACGATCACTTATTCCCGAGTAATATATAAAAATATGCCTGGGTAGATAGTCATCTTTCTTTCTAAAAAAATCAGCTCTCGATTTCACCTTTATTCCGTCAATAAGAAAGTTGTACCCGTCAATTCCAGAGAAAGATATTTCTATATTTCTCCCTTTGCATATATATTTAATGAAATAGTCGAACAAAGGTTCTGGATCCCGTTCCAAATCGAGATCTCTAAAAATAATTACCAGAGCCTCAAAAAAATTTGATTTTCCAGTAGCGTTAAGCCCAATTAAAACTGTTTCCATTGATTTTTCATCAATGTCAATTTGAAAGTTTTCAAGGTTTTTGAACTTCGATTTTATGTAAACCCTGTCTATTCTCATTTTTTTAAGCTTAATAAGGACTGCGTACCTTTTTTTACTGAATTAATTTTACTTTGAACACTTTTCAATGCGGAATAAAAGTCTTCGATGTTGTTTTTATGCTTAGATTGCAACCAAACATCTCTAGCATCCATCGGTTTTTTAGTAGATTCTAGGACCTGAATGATAGTTTTATCTGCCATAGGTTTCCTTTTTTGAATTTTGTTAGAAAAAGTTTCATCTGCATTCCGCTTGAATGCTTCTTTTTCAGCGTTTATCAATGCCAATAGGTCTAAAGTAGACTCCGATTCAATCATATTGACGATCAACTCACCCATAAATGCCTTTTTAAGCAGTCCATGTTTTGTAGCTCCAATGGCTTCTATAGTATGTTTAATTGTTTTTTGCAATTTTTCTGCAATCGTCAATCTGTATTCAATATCCTGGACAATAGCTTTCTGTTGGTGTATGCTAGGGTACGCAATCAACGTTTCCTTGATTCTTTTTAAAATTATTCGCTTTATTGCCGTACCAGTCATCTTCCCAGTTAAGCGACGATACCCTTGTGGGCTTTGAATATAATACTTAAGGAATGATTGATCAATGATATCCCGATTCGGTTTTAATAGACAGACACTGCTCAACATACTGAATGGGTCCTTAATACTGTTTAAAGTTACATTGCCTGTATTTGCTCCATCTTTTGTCAATAAGACATCACCAAACTCTGGATTGCAGCGTGAATAGATTGACTCATGAAACTTCTTATCAACATAAGTCACATCGGAAAGGTCAATGAAGTTATTCCTAATATTTTTCGATGTTATGTATAAAAATCTGCCTTTAGCATAATCACGATGTTGTATTGGTGGTGAAAAATGCGATCCATCCTGTATTTTGGAACAAACCTTATCAAGAGGTTTGGTTTCCCATTTCTGTAATGAATCATTTAATTTCTCATTAAATACGCTATTCAATATAGATTGCTTGTAAATTTGTATTTTACTATCTATTTGCTTTAGCACATCCTCCGATCTGTTCAACTTAGTAAATAGAGCTTCGATTTTTTCTACGATTTCTTGTTGCTCTATCAGGCTTGAAAGTGGGAGGGAAATATTTGATAATGTATTAGCATTAACATTTGGTTGTCCAATTCCCATTGATTTAATGCCTATCTGACTCCAATATTCAGCAGATTGAAAAAAGTAGAATAGATATTTGGGGTCAACATATTGGGACAACTCAATTCTGATTAGATATGATGCAAACACTGATTTAGGAATTGCCCCTGAAATTAAAAAACTTTTTCCTACAGTAGCTCCAGTTCTTGCGAATACAATATCACCTTTCTTTAAAAGGAATTTAGCAACATCATCTTCATCTATTTCGCAAAAAGGGACAGCATCCCAATCTACTTTATAATCTTGAATATCTGTAATTCTCAAAAATTTAATACCGGTGTCGTTTCGTGTCGAACTTGCTGTATATCCGTAGCTAATCTTCAAAGAAATATCCTTAACAGTTATTTCTTTCCAACCAGGAGGCAATTGTTTCAATTCGTTCATTCTTCTGCTTAGTCTTTGGTTCAAGGCATTACTATTTTGTAGCCACTAAGAGGTCTCTAATATCGACATCAAGGATTGCAGCAATTTTTTTAAGCTCTTTTAAATGGGGCTGCGTTTTATTGTTGCACATAGCCGCAATCGCAGTGGTGCTTTTCTCTATCTGTTCCGCAAGCCAAACTTGGGTCTTCCCTTGAATGACTAAAATCTCCTTAATGCGGTTGATACGTTCCATGCATATAAAGTTATGGGCATTTATGTTGTACTTACAAATATATAAGTTTTAATTACATTTCGTTCACCAAAGCAATTGTTGACCAATCTATCTTGTTACGCTTTTAGTCCAGGTGTAATGATAATTCGATCCAGAGCATCCTCCAAAATAGCATTTACGTCCCGTTTTATACGCAGATAGGTTTCTCGACCCGCTTTTTCGTATGCTTCGCTTTTTCGTAAAGGCTTATACCCTGATTCTTCCTTTTTCCTTGCTGCAAAATTGTGTTGCACTTGACCATGAACCATCTTTTGCGGAATACACTGATCAGGGTTATCCGCTACGATCCCCACTACTTCGCCGGCAGATAGTGAAGCAATAGTGGATTGCGGAATCGCATAATCTAGTTGTTTGGAGTTATTAAGCGAAGTGTCGAAGCTATTGATAGTTAGGCTTTGTCTATCCTGCATAATTTTCCCAAACCGGTCAGTAAGGGCTTTGGCACTCTGTCCAGTGACCTGCCCCGAGATGATATTACCCACCATAGACAGAATCACATTAGCCTGCCGCTCCCCGTAGTGTAAAATGAGCTGGCTCGCATCCTGGATCACGAGAGTAACATTAACCAGGTAGCTTCTGCAAACCGATAAGAATCTATCGGCACCATGCCACGAAATATTCGCAAACTCTTCCAACAGGATACCGCACGGTTGTTCTTCCTGTTCTTTAAGCAGCTTCTGAAGCGTATTGAGATATAACGAAATAACTGCGCTATATATGTTTGATACTTGGGGATTATTTGCAACGCACACAATTTTTGGACATTTTGGATTATTAATCTCCATATCAAAGTCATTGCCCGATAAGACGTAGTAAAGCTTTTCTGTAGCAAGTGTGCCCAAACTGATTATTGCGCCTGAAATCTGACCTATCAGTTGTTTACCAGCATCTTCTTCCATTGCCCGTATAAAAGGTGTTACTAACACTTCTAGGGTAGGCTCGCTTTTTAATATAGTAAATAATTTATCCAGTGGCGTCTGAGCCAGTTCTATTACATGCGGCAGGGTACAAAATTTTCCATTTTCATAAAGACGTAAATACCAAATAAGCGCTGTTGTGAAATTTATGCTACTCTCGATCCAAAAATCTCCCTGTTTTTCAATCCATTCCTGATTTAATCCTAGTAAAATTGCTCGTGATGCCGAAGCGGCATCTGTTATCGATTTAATTGCCCTTGGAGTTAAAGGATTACACTGTTGTTCAGGGTTGTCAAAATTTATTACATGAAATGTTGGCTCTACTTTATAGCGGTGTTTATTTCTCTGGAAATGATGATAAGCAACATTTGTGAGGTCAGGATATTTGAAATCGTGAATAAACATAGCAAATCCTTTTTCGATCTGCTGTTTGAGTATTTCTTTTGCAAGGAGTGTTTTACCACTGCCCGGCAGACCCATTAATAGAATTCCTCCTCTAAACGGGTTAATAATATTGATCCATCCTTTTCGTTCTTTATTTTTCAATTTATAACATGTAGGCAGGTTAATAGAATATTTATTCTCTAACAGTCGTTCTTCTTGCGGAAACGTTTCATTAAGGGTATTGAATACATCGTTGCTTAGTCTTTGTTTAATGATGCGAAAAAGCAACGTTCCCCCATATAGAATCAGCAAATACCCAATCGTTGCCATGCCAAAATAGGACAGAGAAATAATTACAATACTGCCAGTCTTCTTTAACACCAAACCACTTATCAGATATACTGTCACCCCGGCAAGCAGATAAGCTACGGCTATCCGGTAATTAAACTGTTCACCTTTTTTTCCTTTCGCGCCTAAAAGGGATAATCCCAGAAATCCTAGTGCTAATAGTTTTGCTTTATGAAAGGAACTGAACAAGCCAGTCCGTGAAATATTTTCCAGTATCTTATTACTGAAAGAATGTGTCCATCCCATTTCATGGAAGAAAATGTAACAACTCTCATAGAAATGAAGCAGTAATAGGATAACACTGATAAGTCGTGTCATATCCATGATTTTTTTAAGCCCAATTTCGTTTTCACTTGTCCTCGTTGCCATGATAAATAGTGTTAATGATTACAGTTCCCATTGTTTATTGAAATTCTTTTTCTTCTTGCGTTGCTCTTCTGTTAACATATCCTTGTTGATGGCACTGCTGCCGTCAAATGGATCAATGACCTGATCGATGAGTTTGGTCGAAGCTTTTTCGATCGGATTATCTTTTTCAATACGAGATGACTGTTCTGTGTTTTTGTGAAAATCTTTCCTGGTTTCCTTCTTATTCCCAATTGATGTTGAAGGTTTTTCCTTTTCCTCTATTTTTTCCTTATCGATTTCATTCGTTTGTCCCTGCGTTTTAAACCGTTCGAGCATGCGTTTGGCGGCATAATCCTTTCCGAGGTCACTACCATTAAATACCACTTTTCGTTTGTGAGAAATATATGTCAAACCATAAAGCCTTCCCTGTTCGTTTTGTCGGGCAATAATCTCAATGTCATCTTTGCGCAATTGTTTTGCTAGCGCAGGGAGTGACTCAGGGGCCGATTTCATCGCCCAGTCGATCGCCGTTTGGACATACTTTTTGTCGGTTAACCGTTTTGTTTCATTCTCTTTAAACTTTACTTCCAGTACGGCAAGGGTGGGCTTACTATGAAAGGCACTGGCTTTGATCGGTTTTGTGAGTGCGTTACCCGCTTTATCTATGCGCACGAAAGTGAGACCTCGATGCTTGTATATCCGGCTACCCTCCTTTCCCCGATCAGCTCTAACACCTCTTAGCTGTAAGACTGCGTTTAATTCCTGCAGAGAGGTGTATTTATACTGATCAAGCACTTTGTCAAGAATATTTGTGATATATCGCGTCGTGGACGAATTATCAAGTGCTTTTTCCCTTGACGCCGTCTTAGCATCGTTCTCTTTTTCCGGTTCTTTCTCTTTTTTGTCAGCCGGTACGAAGCCATATATCTTTTCCATGTCTTTTCTGGCTGGCTCCGACAGGTTCTTCGCCATGTTGTGCGTGCGTATTCGCTTCCCATCATCCTGGATCAATGTTGAAAGGATATGGATGTGCGGATGGCCGGCGTCGTTATGCTGATAGACCAGGTAAGGTTGATCGCCAAATCCGATTCGCTGCATGTATTCATCTGCCAGCCGTACGTAGAAGTCTTTGGTGAGCTTTTCTTTTTCAGAAGGGTGAAAGTTCAGGGAGATATGAATCAGCCTTGTTTCGGCTCTTTCATTCAGTTTTAGGAGGTCATTGAACCGGTTAAGCTTGTCGTGGATATTCATCTCTCCGGACTGCTTGAAAAAGTTGTGCGCATGGAGCAATTCGGCGTCGTTTTTCTGCACCTTTTTCTCGTGATAATTGAGCGCCCGTTTCAGGCTTTTCGGATAGGTTATTTGTGGGCGCATTGTTGACGGATTTGGTTCATCGATATGCGGATCTCTTCGATCTTTTTCAGGACTTGCTGGCGGCTGGATTCCGTAAGCGACACCCACAGGGCAATCTCAGGAATATGCTCAAGGGAATTCAGCTTATGAACGGTCTGGTTAAAGTTGTTACCGATTGCCGAGAGGTCACGGCTCAGTTGGTTTAACGCTGACAAAATTTCACGGGTGGATTCATCACGGTAATGAATAACCACTGGTTTTGACAGTAGGATTTTACGCACGTAGTCACTCAGTTTCTTGCAGGTTGTTTCTCTGAAGAATTTATGTATGATCAGGTATTCGTCTGGCTTGACGCGGAGGCTGATCCATTGTTTGGGGTTGATAAAATCTTTTTCCATCACTATTCTTTTTCACATTTATCAATACACGCAGGTACTCTCCTTGCGCTTTCTCTTTCCGCCCACGACTCCGGAGTGAAAGGCGGCGAGGCCAATTGTGCAACAATTGGTACACCTCGCCATCCCCGGACCGGGC
>VFQP010005145.1_pt1 | contig 11616 bp, 14 predicted proteins | sample 3512351 | NCBI WGS metagenome assembly VFQP01 (sample SAMN10412372, study PRJNA504923) | tailings metagenome | isolation source: Relicate 1 Philex TSF1 revegetated site | place: Philippines: Tuba, Benguet | collected 2017-08-29
GCCCGCGTCGCGTCTCTGCGCAATTCATCTATCCGCTCGCACACCACCGCCCGGCGCCCCTCGCGCTCTCCACCGCCCTCGGCCCGCAGGTGCCGGCGGCGTCCATGGCCGTGTTCAACACGGTGGCCATCATCGTGCTGCTCACCATCTACGACAAGTGGTTTGAGCCGGCGCTCAGAAACACGCGCTTCAACATCACGCTTCTCCGGCGGCAAGGTGCGCCCGCGCGGGAGAGACCAACCAACCGCGTGTCGGGAGGGCTGGGATTCGCTCCGCGCCGCGCGGCGCGCGGACGCAGAGGCGGGGGGTTCGTCGCCGGCGTCGTCGTTTGCGTTTCGAAGGCTTGGCTGCTTGCCAGAGATGCCCTGACTGCAGCAAACGGAGGGATCAACAGCAACGCAGGCAATGCGCCTGGTGGCTGGGGCCCCGGCCGTGTGCCATCCAAACGCATGTCAATCGCACTCGACAATTTGCCCTGCAAACGCAGGGTGGGGCATGGTGGTCGCCGCCGTCACCATGGTCTACGCCGGGCTCTTGGAGAGGGCGCGTCTGGCCTCGCTGGCCTCGGCCTTGGACAACCCCTGCCCTGCCGCCGTCTGCTCGTCCTCCAGCCCCGACGCGGCGTCGTCAGGCCGCTCGCTGCTCTTCGCCGCCGCGGGCGGGCTGGGCGGCGGCTTCGGCGGGCTGGGCGTGGGCGGGCGGGCGCTGATGCAGGCGGCGCAGGCGGCGGGGCAGTCGCCGCTGGGGGCGGCGGCCGAGGGGTTGCTGGGGAGCAACGGCACGGCAGCGTATGGGGAGGGAGGGTTGCTGGGTCCGCGGAGCTGCTACTGCGCCAACGACCCGGCGCCCATGAGCATCTTTATGCAGGTGCGCGTGGGCACCACGAGGGCTTGGCGAGGGCGTAGGTGGAGGCGCGGAGGCTGGCTGGAGAGCCTTGCGCTGTGAAGGAGCGTGAGCCTCTGCACGCAGGCCTCACTCGTGCTGCCCGTTGCAGCCGCGCGCTGATCGCGTTTCGCCCCTGCGGTGGTGCCACCCTGCGGGCTCCTCGCGTCGCAGGCGCCAAGCTACCTGCTCGTCGGGCTGGCCGAGGTGTTCTTCGCAGTAGGGCAGCTCGAGTTCTTCTATAGCCAAGTGAGCGCTGCGCTTGTCCCTGCCGTTGCGCTTTGAATCGCTCAGAAATGCTCGGACACACTTGGTAGCGAAGGTCGGGGGGGTTCGCCACAGTGTTCAAACCATGTGGAGCAACACGCATGAACACGCGGCACAGATTGCTGTTTCGGTTCACGTGAACTGCAGCTGCGTTGCCGTGCGCCACGCACGTGCGCCACTCGTCCTGACGCCGTGCTGAGCCTCGCGCGGCAGCCGTCTGCCCCGAGTCACTCCCTCACAGCATGACACCAGTGTCACAGGGCATGCTGCGCTCTGACGTGAGCTCTGCGATAAGAGCTATCTGCTGACCGTGCTGGCAAGCGCAGGCGCCGGACGTGATGCGCAGCTGCTGCATGGCGCTGTGCCTGCTGAGCACGGCGCTGGGCTCCTACCTGGCCGGCGCGCTGACGCTGCTGGTGCAGCACGCGTCCAAGTCGTGGACGGGGCAGGAGTGGCTCCCACGTGACTTCAACCGGGTGAGGAGAGGGGGCCAGGGGTGGCTCCCACGTGACTTCCACCGGGTGAGGAGGAGGGGGGCAGGGGTGGCTTCCGCGCGACTTCAACCGGGTGAGGAGGAGGGGGCCAGGGTGGCGGCAGGCTCGCATGGACATCGTTTGCAGGCCGGTGGAGGGAGAGAAACAGGTATCATGGAGGTGCCAAGTGGATGGCCATTGCTCTGCGTGCGTGTGCACTGTCTTGGGCGAAGCGCTTGGGGGACCTGCGCGGGGGGCGTGGCGCACGTGCGCACTCGGCGCAGGGCATTCTGCAAGATCCTCTCACACGCAACGCGTTGCCTGCAGGGCCGGATGGACCTCTACTTTTACCTGCTGGCCGTGTTCATGACGCTCAACCTGGGCGCCTTCCTGGTGGTGGCCGTGCGGTACCAGTACAAGACAGTGGAGCACCGGCGGCAGGTGCGCTCAAGGCGGCTGTGGAGCCTGAGGCTGATGGAGGCGGCGGCAGTAATACTTGTCACGACTGTGCCGCTGTTGGGCCGCTCCGCAGGTGTGCTCGCTTGAGGTGGACGTGGCGGCGGCTGCCGGCGCCGAGGGCGGCGCCGCGCCGTCGTCCGGCGCCGCCGCGTGGGGCCAGGGCCCCCGCGCGCTCCGCCAGGTGCGGCCCCACGCCCCGCACCTCTTTCCCCTCTCGCTCTTTGCTCAAAAACCAGCGCCCCCACCGCCTGTCTGCAACCCTACCGCCATGCAGGGCTCGGCGCCGCCCCGGCTGGTGCCCACGGTGCGGCAGGGCTCGGGCGCGCTGCAGCCCACCATGCCCATCGCCGTGCGCGGCGGGCCCCAGGCCGCGCCGGTGAGTCCATCTTCGTGCTGCCGTGCCGTGCCGCGGCCACCGCTCCGCACCAGGGCCAGCTCGTCCACGCTCTTCACATCCGCACGCGTGCATGCGTGTGTGTGCGTGTGTGTGTGTGTGCTCACGCGTGGGCGCAGGCCGACTTGGAGGAGGGCGACGTGGAGATTTACGCGCGCTCGCTGGCCTTTGTGCCCGCCTCGCCCAACATCCCCGCGCCCTTCCGCTGAGCGGCGGCAGCGCCTGGCACCGCGCGTGTCGCCGCGCGCGGCAAGGCTTGCGGGCGTGACTCATCGCTCTGCGGGAGGCGGCGCCTGCGCGTGGCGTTCGTCGTCGTCTGGCGGGGACTCTTTGGGAGCTGCACCTTGCACGTGGGCCTGTGTGGTCCAGCAGCGGGCGGCGCTGCGATGGCCTGCTGTGATTCTTGCGGTTGGTCGTGGTGGTGGTCATCCGGCCGCCGTGCGCCGTGGGCGGGCAGCAGACGTGTGCGTGGTGGAAGCGCTCGCAGCGATCGGCGGTGACGTGGGACGTGGGGCGCGCTCTTGCTGTGGGGAGCGTGTGTGGCGTGGGTGCACGACGACTCAGAACCTTGCAGAACCTCGTGCTCTCCTTGTTTCTGCGCTGTCCCTCAGCTTCCTCTCTTGCCCAGTTCCCCCCCCTGCGGACTTTGCCATGCTGTGGCTGGTGGCCCGCCTGAACCGACGATGACTCTGCCACTTTACTCGCGTGACGGTGCGGAGCAGCGGGCCTGGCATCTGCGCGGCCCGCACGCTGACGCACACGCCGCCTGGTGCCGCCCGCAGGGCGCGGCTCGCGGCACGCCTGCCCCTGCGGCTGCTTTTGGAGGTCCCCTTTCTCCTTCTTTCCCAGGTCCAGCTCGTCGAGCGCTCAGTGCGTGTGCATCGTGCTTAGCAGTGTGCGCGCTGGTGTGACTGCGAACGGCTGCCAAGGGGACTGCCCGGCTCATTGGGCGCTGCGACGCTCCCCTGGGAGCTGGTCGCGCGCAGCGCACCGCTCCACCCTTTGCCCGCTTGCCATCACTTCCCACCCTGACTGTGTGTGCGTCGCCATGCGCACCGCGCCTCGTCGGTGGTTGCGTGTGCGACGGAGCGGGGAGTGTAGTAGTCGCAGACGGGATGAGATCGCTTGCTGTGTGCCGCTCTTCAGCCGCTGTCCTTTCCCATGACCAGGCGCACCTCTCCTGCCCTGAGACCCCCAGCTCTCTGCTCCTCACTTCTGCGCCCACCGCTTCGCTGCCGAGTGGCTGCTGCTGCGAGTGCTGCTGGCAAACGGACTCCATCCCTCGTGCGGCACGCCCAGCTCAGTATGCGCAGCGCCAGTCTCAAACAGCGCGCAGGCACTTGAAAGCCAGCAGCCCTGCGCCATCTTCACACCCAGTCACCGCTGCCGCTGGCCACCACCGCTTGGGCCGCGCATCACCGCCTGACCGCGCTGATCGGCGGCTGCTGCACCCCCGCCACACCCCCACCGCCCCGCCCAAAGCTCAGGTGCCCCATCAGCGACGCCTTGGCCCCCTCCCCCGCTGCCGCCATCGCCGCCGCCTTGCCCCCGCACGGCGACGCGAAAAGCTGCACGCCCCCGCCGCCCGCCAGCGGAGACCCCCCTGAATGCGGCCACCCGCTGCTGCCGTTGGTTCCGTTGAGCGCCGCCGAGGCGCCGGTGGGAGGTGGAGGAGGGCGCGCCGGCGAGAGGCTGGCGCCAATGAGGTCGTTGAGCGTGCCGCTCGCCACGCCGTACTCGGTGTGGATGCGCTGCAGCTCCGTCTGCGCACGGTGATAAGGGTTAGGGAAAGCAGGCCAGGGTTGAGAAGGGCGGCCGCATCACGCAGCTCGCTGCAGGGGTCACCCTCTTCCCCCCTTCCTTCCCTGCTCGGGCGCCGCAGCTGTGCTGTTTCGCCGTCCGCGTCGTGCTGCGACTGGGTGACGCTGGTGCCTAGACGCACACACGCACACGCCCTCGAGTACCTGCATGGCAACCATGAGCGCCCGCGTCTTGGCGATGTTCTCCTCCAGCGCCTGCTTCTCCCCCTCGGCAGAGTCCACCTTCCTCTGCGTTTCGTATCAATGGCGCGAGGGCACAGCTTGCTCCTGTGTGGCTGTTGCCGTCGCACAACGGTGGCTCTGGCCTGCGCCGGCGCCTCGCTGCCCACGCTTCGACCCCGTTCATTCCCATCTGCGCAGCAAACCGAGCCTTTCCGCCACTGCAGGTATGCCCGCCCCGCCGCCGCACCTACCTGCATCTCCGCCAGGCGCTTGGCCGCCACAGCCGCCGGCTGCTGGCCGCCCGCCCCGCCCGCCGCCCCGCCGCCGCCCGCACCGCCGCCGGCCGCCGCCCCTGAGCCCTCCTCGATGCTGGACATGAGCTCGAGGAAGTCGCGCTCGGCCTGCCGCCTCCGCGCCTGCTCGTCCTGCAAACGGCAACGACGCGCGCGCCACACGGCAGCATGATGCACATGTGGCGCCAGAGCCACGGAACGCCTCCTCGGCGCACGCATCACGCTGCGCTCGGGATGCTGCGCGCAGCGGCCTGAACCCACGGCTGCATGACTGTCAAAGCAGCCATCCCTGCTCGACCTTCGCGCCTGCCCGTCCCGCCAATACAAGGCAAACTGTACATGGCGACGACGGCAAAAGGTGCTCACCTTGAGCTGCGCCTGCACCACTGGTGCGCCCGTGTTGGCGCCGGCGCAGCAGCGGCCAGAGCTGCCTCACGCAGCAACGCTGCCACCACACCCACGCTCGCAAGCCCGTTTGCCCACGTACCTTGAACCCGACGCTGCACCAAACCCGCCAGACCTGTGGGCCTTCCTGTCTGCCTGGCCCAGTGCCACAAAGGCGGCAAGGCGCGGGTGGCGCACCTTGAGCTGGGCCTGCAGCCGCCCCAGCTGCTCCTCCGCCTGCGGCCGGTTCGCCGCCGGCCGCCGCCCGCTCGCCCCCGCCGCCGCCGCCGCCGCCGCCGCCTCGGCCGCTGCCGCCCGCGCCGCCTGCGCCTCTGCGTCGCGCGCCGCCGCCGCCGCCTGCTCCCGGGCGGCGTGCAGGTCCTGCTGCAGGCGCGCGCCGCGCTGCTCCAGCTGCGCCACGCGCTCGGCCAGGCGGGACGCCTCGAGCTGCGTGGAGGAGGCCTCGTGCGCGCCGCCCTCGGCCTGCGCGCGCCACGCAATCAGGAGGACAGCGCAGCACGTGTCATGCCATGCCGCGGCGCAAACGCGCTGGCGCGCATGCACCCAGAGTAAAGGCAACAGCATGCTCTGGCGTGGGCTGGTGCCTAATCTTCCTCGCTGCTGATCCTTGCCGCATGACGCGGGCGGTGCCCGTTCCGTTGCGCTGTCGAACCCTCACCTGCGCCGCCAGGGCCAGGGCCTCGTTGCGCAGCGCCTCCATCTCGCGGTCCTGCGCCCGGCACACCAGCGAGGGAAAGTCGAGATGCACACGCGCCCTCAGCGGCGAGGGACGAGACTCGACTTCACGCTGTTGCACACGTGCGGAGCGGAGCACAGGGCGGCGAAGCCTCACCTGGGCGTCGCGCGACTGCTGCAGCGACGTGACCTGGTGCTGCAGCGAGGTCACCTGCGCGGGTCCCAGAGCACACGCCGGGCAACCCATGGGGCCGCCTCAGCTCATGAAATGGCCCACCAGCGCCGGCGCAGCACGCCAAGCGCCAGAGGAAGGAGGGACTGGGTGCGGACGGACGTGGCAGGTTGAGAGGGGCGGCGTGCGCGCGCAAGGATGACACCCAGCACGCGTGCGCGCCTAAGGAGGAGGGGGGCTGAAGGGCAATGCGCTGGGACGCGGGGCTCGTGTTTCAGGGCCGGGCGCGTGATGAATAGACGGATGGACGGCGCGGCGCACCTGCTCCTCGAGGATGCGGTTGCGCTCCTGCAGCACCGCCAGCTGGCTGCCGCCGTGCTTGCTCACCAAGTCCTGCGTCAACGGCGGCGGCGGCGGCGCAGCGCGTGACGCTTCGCGCGGCCCCGTGGCCACTTCAGGTGGGGAAAGAGGAGGGTCGAGCGCAAACGGAGCAGGCTCACGTGCTTGTACTCGCGCGCGCGCATGCCGGCCATGAGCGCCTCGAGCTCGGCCACGCGGTTGCGCTCCAGCGCCAGCCGCTGCGTTGTTTCGCACAACGACGCGACACAGGCGGTCCCAACTCAGCACGCGTCACGTCATACGGCGCGCGTGGTACAGGTGCGGGGGCGCTGAACCGCTGTGGAGGCAAAGCAAGGCCGGGAGGTGGTGCTTGGAGGCAAAGCAAAGCTTGCCTGGTTGAGGCTGGTGGCATCTCGAGAGGTCCTTGCCATCAAAATGCTGGCGGCGGCGTGCACTGACCTGGTTGAGGCTGGTGGCCTCGGCGGCCGCGTCGTCCAGGCGCGCGTGGCTGACGGCCAGCTGGCTGTCGAGCGACGCGACGTGGCGCTGCAGCTCCTCGCGATGACGCTCCAGGCTCAGGCGCACCTGTGGGGAGGAGAGCGGCGGCGGACGAGGCGAGATGGCCAAGCAGGAGGCGACATGATGGCGGCCGCGCCCGCACAGCATCCTTTCCCCCCCCACGTCCTCTCGCAGCTGAACCTAAACCAACCCGCACCCACCTGCTGCGCGGCGCGCATCTCCTCCAGCAGCACGTCCCGCTCCCGCGCGGCGTCGTCGAGCGCGGCGTCGCTGCGCGCCAGCTGCCGCGACAGCGCGTCCACCTGCCGCTCGAACGCCTGCGCAGGTGTTGTCCACGGACACCGGGCAAGTCGCGACGACGTCGAGGCGTGCCCTTTGCGCGACCCCCTGAGGGAGGCTGCCCTCCCCACCCGGAATCCGAGCGGCTCGCCTGCAGGTCCACGATGTACTGGTTGGACTGCGCCTGCGCCGCGCGCGCCGAGTCCGCCAGCGACGAGGCCTCGTGCGCCGCGTGGCCCAGCTGCGCCTCGCGCGCCGCCGCCTCGCGCTCCAGCGACGACACGGTGCTCTGCAGCCTGCGCGCGTGAGTCGAGCGTGGAGTGGAGGATGAGCGGCGAGGTTGGGCTGCGTGATTCGCTGCTGCTGCGTCGAGCCCGCGTGTCGTCCTCCTCCCTCACCTGCGGTTCTCGGACGCGACCTCCTCGTACGCCTTCCTCAGGTCCTCCACCTCGGCCTCCTTGGCGCGCACCTGCTCGCCGCGAGATAAGAGGGGGCCCAAGCGCAAGGCACGGTTGTGTGCTGCGAGTCGTCTGGGCCCGAGGCGTCCAAACAGGTGCCCACCCGCGATGCACGCATCCTTGGCAAGTCCTCCCTGAGCGCTCCTCCTCCTTCCCCTCCTCCTCCACTCACCAGCTGCTCCGCCATGTTGGCGCGCTGGTTCAGCCGCCGCGCGTCCTCGGCCACCTCGTCGCGCTGCTGCGCCACCGTCGCGAGCTCGCCGCTCACCACCTGAACCAAGCTCGCGCGCGACGCGACGCAACAGGCGAGCTCGCGTTCTCCGACTCGCGCAAAGCTCGAGGACCCCATCGCACTTTTAGCGCGCACGCGACTGCCGACATCCACCTCGCTCACCTGGTTCTCCCGCACTAGCGCCTGCAGGTCCTCGTGCACTCCCGCCAGCTCGTCCCTCAGCGCGTCGCGCTCCAGCGTGGCCCGGCTGAGCGCCTCGGCGGCGCCCGCCAGCTTGGCCTGCGCCTCGCGGGCGTCGGCCTCGGCGTCGCGCGCGCGCGCGTCGGCGTGCGCCAGCCGGCCCTCGGCCATGGCCAGCAGCCGCTGCGTGTCGCCCGACTGCGCGCTGATGCTGTCCACGTGCGAGTTGAGCGCCGCCGCCTGCTCGGCCTTGGCGTCCAGCTCCGCCTGAAACGCAGCACGCGCGCAGCACGCGCGCAGCCCCTCGTGCGTGCGGGGCTTTGCTTAGCCCCAACACGCTATCGCCTGGCTGAATGCGTGCGATCAGCAACAGCGCGCGGCCCTTCATGAAAGGCGGGTGATGTTGCTAAAGCAGCACTCCGCCCCAGCGGGTGCCGCGCCACCCCGACCCCCGCCCAGGCGCCGCACCCCAGCCCAGCCCGGGGCCAGTGCCGCCAGAAGGGAGAAGCGCCACTCCGCGCAGCTGTTGCCCTCACCTGCAGCGCGTCCCTCTCGGCGTCCAGCGCCGCCACCACCCGCTTGAGGTCGCCCACCTCTGCCGCCAGGCGCGCCGCCTGGTCGTCGCGCGCCGCCACCTCGGCCACCAGGTCCGCCACGCGCATCTCGGACGCCCGCAGGTCCGCCGACATGGCCTGCGGTACGCTCGCACGCACGCACGCACGCAAGCAAACACGCTCGCGGGCACACCCTCAACCCCCACCCTGCTTGGGACACGCTGTCACGCTGTTGTGCAGCTGCGTGGAACGCGGCACGGGTTTACGGCCTGCCCGCCGAGTAGACGGGCGTATGCGTGACACGTGACACGCCTTTGGAACAGGGCTCTGTTGGCCCTGCTAGAACGGTCAGGGAGCCAGGGCAACGGGACGGCGCTGGCGATGAGGGGAGGGGGGAGGCGACCGGTCGCGCGGCCTCTGCAACGCAGCCGTGCGGCCCTCACCTTGATGTTGCTCATGTACTCTTGCACGGTGGCGTCGCCCCTCAGGCCCAGCAGCGTGAGCTGCTCCACCTCGACGCGCCGCGCCTCGAGCTCGGCGCGCACGCCCGAAAGGCCCGCCTCCAGCTCCTTGATGTGCGCCGCCATGCCCTCGCGCGCCGCCGCCAGCTGCGCATGGTTGCGCATGAGAGGCGCGGCGGCGAGCGGGCACCTAGAACGCTTTGCGTGCTGCTCCAACGCCCTCTGGCGGCCTGTCCACATGCTGCCAGCTACTCTCTCCCTGTTGAGCCACTAGTCCTATCGCTGCTGTGCCACTGCCAGCGCGCACCAGGGCGCACCTGCGACACCTCGGCGTGGCGCTCGGCCGCCAGCGCCTCGGACTTGCGCGCGCGGTCCGCCTGCTCGCGCCCGGTGGCGCGCGCCTCCTCCTCGCGCTGCCGCGCCGCCTCGGCCTGCTGCTGCGCCTGCGCCAGCTGGCTCTGCAGCCGCGCCACCTCCTCCTCCTGCGCTCCAGCCAGCCAGCCAGCCAGCCAGCCAGCCAGCCAGCACACAACGCCTCGCGCCTCGTCACAGCACGCGCTCCCCATCCAACTCCCTCTCCAGGCTGAACCGTGGCCGTGAGCGCGGCGGGCCGCAAGGCGGTGGAGGATGTTGTGTGCAGCACTGTGGTTGAGGGATGCGGGCCAGGAATTCACCGCCTTCCGCTTCCCCTCGTGCGCGCCCGATGCACTCGCTGCGTGGCGCCGTGCCCGCCTAGGCCACACCGTGCTTTAACCGTCCGCAGCCGCTGAACCCGGCGGCTCACCCTGATGGCGACCTGCGTGCCGACCTGCGCCAGCCGTGACTGCAAGTCGCGCGCCGCCGAGTCGGCGTGCTGCGCCGCCTGCCCCTCGGCGCTCAGCGCGCCGCGCAGCGAGTCGGCCTCGGACAGCGCCGCGCGCAGCTGCGACACGAGCGAGTCACGGTCCGCCTGCGGAGCGGCAGTGCGCGCGAGGACACCGCACGCAGCAAGGCAAACATTGGGTGACAGCAGCGGGGGGCGAGCGCGGTCGAGGAATGCTCCCCAATGCGCGATTCGAGCCCCCTGGAGCAGCAGTGGCGGCGGCTCTGCGAGACAGGTGAAGTCACCTCGAGGCTCCTGGCGTGAGCGGCGGCGGCGCCGGCGATCGAGTCGAGCTCCTGGTGCGCCGCCTTGAGCGCCGCCGTGGTGTCGCGCTCGGCGTCGAGCAGCCGCTGCGCCTCGCGAAGCTCCGTCTCTGCGTGCAGGGCGCGGCGCCGCGTGCGACTCGTCACGGCCAGCACGACGTGCCGAGCATGGCCAGTGCGCAGCGGACCAGACTCACCGGTGCGGTGCAGCTGCTCGCCCTGGCGCGACAGCTCCGCCCGCGCCCGCATGGCCTCGGCCTCGGCGCCCGACAGGCGCACCACGGTGGCCCTCAGCTGCTCTTGCACGTCCTCGAGCCGCGTCGGCAGCACCTGCGCTCGTGCGGAGCCCGCCGCTGCGTTTCGCCCTGCAGCGCCACCCCTGCGCGTCGTGCACGCGACTCCTTTGAGCGCGAATCGCATCTCACCTGCAGCTGCGTGAGCTCCCTCTGCGCGTTGTTCCAGGCCGCCTGCCCGTCGTGCAGCTGCTGCGTGACTGAGTCGAGCCGCTCATGCAGCACGCGCGTCTCGGCCTGCGACACGGACACCTCGCTCTTGAGGCGGCTGCCCTCTACCTGCGGATAGGGGCCACAGCGACGAGCGGAACAGGTGGGCGTCATCCTCGCGCACAGGCCGCAAGGGTGCGCGGCGAGCGGCGAGTCGCGCACCTCAAGCTGCGTCTTGGCGGCGCTCAGCGCCTCCACCTGCGCCCTCAGCTCCTGCACCGTGGCGGTCAGCGCCGCGCCCTCGCGCTGCAGGCGGGAGCGCTCCTCCTCGGTGGAGAGCAGCTGGCCCTGCGCCTTGACGCGCGACTCGTTGGCCTCCTGCGAGCGCGCGTGGTGGGCTTGGCGTCTGTGTGGACACCTCCACGTCGCCGGAGCCGGGCGTATGGAACGTCTCGCAGCGCGAAGGCACGTGTGTGGAAGCGCACGCGCTGCGCCGTGGCCGTCGCGCCTGACGTGTGCGCGACGCTCGGTGCGCCACCGAGAAGCAAGCGGGTGGGGGGGGGCGGAGACGCACCCTGAGTTGCTTGCGCAGCGTCTGCGCCTCGCCCTCGGCGGCGCGCGCCGCCGCCTCGGCCGTGCGCCGCTCGCTCTCCAGGCGCGACAGCTGGGACGCCAGCTGCGCGCACCACGCCGCAGGTTGCAAGGTGCGCAAAGAGGTGCGGTCAGGCCTCGTTCAGCCCCTCGTCTCCTGACCTGCTTCCAGTCCCACCTGCGCCGCTCACCTGCAGGTTGGTGCTGTGCTCGCTGGTGGCCGAGTTCTCCACCGCGTCGAGCCGCTGCCTCGCCTCCTCCAGCCTGCGGCAGAGGGCGAGGGCGACGCGCGCACGCCGAGTGGGCTGTGCGCTGCGTGCCGGTTGGGCAAGGCCATCGATCCCCCGCCGCCCCGCCGCCCAGTGCGACCGCACACACGCACTTGTCGAGCGTCTCGATGCGCTCCTGGTCGCTCTTTTCGTGCGCCTTCTTG
>VFQP010005146.1_pt1 | contig 11613 bp, 14 predicted proteins | sample 3512351 | NCBI WGS metagenome assembly VFQP01 (sample SAMN10412372, study PRJNA504923) | tailings metagenome | isolation source: Relicate 1 Philex TSF1 revegetated site | place: Philippines: Tuba, Benguet | collected 2017-08-29
GCCGCCGCAGCCGCTGGTGCCGCAGCCCACGGGCCTGTGCCTCGAGCACAACGCCATGATCAGCTACCTGGCCACCAACTCAATCATCAACCCGTCCCTGGGCGCCATCGCAGAGCGGCTGCAGCTCAAGCGCAACGTTCCCGTGGCGGTCGAGCGCGCCATCTGGGAGATCCTCAACCCGGTGGTGGAGCGCAGCGTCACCATCGCGTGCAGCACGACGGTTGAGCTGCTGTGCAAGGACTTTGCGCTGGACCCGGACGAGGTCCGCATGCGCAAGGCGGCGCACCTGATGGTCAGCTCGCTGGCCGGCTCGCTGTCGCTGGTGACGTGCAAGGACCCGCTGCGCATCGCGCTGACCAACCAGCTGGGGCAGCTCATGCAGGCGCAGGCGGCCGCCGTCGGCATTGACAAGACGATGCTCGACCAGGTGCGCTGGCGTTTGGGGGAGATTGTGGGGGAGAGGAGGGACATGGGGTGGAGGGACTGATCTGAGTGCTCGGGGCAGCGGTGTTGGCGTCGGGTGGATTCAATTAGGAGGAGCGAGGGAGACGACAGGGCAACGAGCGAGACAGACGGCCGGGGCGCGTGCTGAGCGTGACGGTGCGTGGTGGGTGGTGCCTTGTCGCTTTGCGTGTCTTGGCGCGGCGCGCAGGTGACGACGGTGGTGGTGCAGGACAACCTCGAGGCGTGCTGCCAGGTGTTTGAGCGCGCGGCGACGGACAAGGCGGTGCGCGTGCTGGACAAGCAGCTGCAGGACAAGTACGAGGAGCGCGCGCAGTGCCGCAAGGTCAACCGCGCCTTCCCCGGCGACTCGAGCGCCTTCCACGGGTGCGCCCCCCCCCCCCCGCGCGCGACAAGGGACAGCGCGAGGCGCGGCCGCGGATGAAAAGCGAGGGGCGGGGCACTTCCACACAGTTGCTTCGCGGCGCCAGCAGGGTCATCTCCTGCCCCTTGCGCTCTAGCGGCTGCGCTGTTCGCGAAGCTGGCGGTGCGGGGCAACGGGCTGACGGGCTTGTCGTGCGCACGCGCTGGATGCGCGTGTGCCCGCAGGCGGTTCCCGGCGCAGCTCCCCGAGAGCCTGCGCCCGCGCCCCGGCGTGGTCAGCAGCATGCAGCTGCGCGTGTACGAGGACTTCGCCCGCGTGCCGCGCACGCCGCCGCCGCCCCCGTCGCCGCCCGCTGCCGCCGGCGTGCTGCCCGGCGGCGCTGGCGCCGGCGCCGGCCCCCGCGGCTACGGCATGGGCGGCGAGGACGGCGGCAAGGACGGCGCGGGCGGTGGCGGCGGCGTGCCGCCCGCCGGCTCGAGCGCCGTGGCGCTGCTGGAGCACCAGTACCTGCAGTGGCAGAACCTGGCCGACGCCGCCATCTCCAAGGGAGAGGGCGCGCTCGACCCGGCGGAGCTGCAGGTGCGGCAAGCAGCGCTGGGGAGCGCATCGCGCGCCAATCTGGGAGGATGCGCAGTTTTGTGAAGTGAAGTGGGTGGGTGCGGCGGGCGGTGCTGCTGCTGCTGCGCGCAGGGCCTCATGCAGGAGCTGGTGCAGTTCTCCGAGGCGGCGGCGGCGGCGCACGGCGACGACGCGGCGGCGCTTCTGCTGCAGCGCGTGTTCCGGCACCTGTTCGAGCTGCCGCCGGCCGCCAACACCAAGCTGGGCGCCACCTTTTTCGCCACGGCGCTGCGGCACCTCACCGACAGCGTGGCTGTCTCCAAGGGCCAGCAGGTGCGCTCCCCTCCCTCCCCCCCCTCCTCCTCCTCAAGTCTCAACACCCGTGCTACCAAGTCCACGCAGCGCAGAGCGCCGCAGCACGAACCGCCTTTGGCCTTGTGCGCGGCGTGTGGCGCGGAGTATGTGGGCGCGAATCCATCGTGCGTGGTGCGCAGGGCCAGGCGCTGAGCGTGGGCCTGACCCAGCTGTGGTCGGCGTCGGACGACGAGCGCAAGTACGCGCCGCTGGCCGTCGAGGCGCTGCTGCGCATGGGCCTGATGCAGCCGCTGGAGCTGGACGCGGCGCTCTCGCGCACGGTGGGGCGCTCGCCCGGCGCCACCGAGCTGCTGGCGCACCTGCTCAAGGGGCTGGTGCTGCGCGAGCACGCGCTCAGCTACCCGGTGCGCGCTGGCTGCGGGGGGTGAGGGGCAGGTGCTGAGGGCCAGGGGCAGGGGGCGACGCGCTCAGCTACCTGGTACGTGCGGCTCTGGGGGGTGAGGACGAGGGGTAAGGGGCGACGCGCTCCGCTGCCCGGTTGCGTGCGGTGCTGGGGGCGGGTGTGGGACAGCTGCGACAGCAAGAGCAAGGCGACCCTCGTGCTGCGCTCACGCGTGCGTGTCCGCGCTTGCATGCCTCCATGCGTGGCGCCGCAGGACCTTGCGTCGAGCATCGACGCGCTGACCAAGGTGGCGGCGCAGCTGCGCGCCGCCGGCTCGCCGGCGCAGGTGGCCAGCGCCGAGCAGCACCTGGCGCTGGCCGAGCAGGCCAGGAGGGCCAGCGCGGCGGTGCTGGCGCCGCAGCGCCTGCCCAACGAGCTGCCAGGTGCGCGCCATGGATGCTGCCGCCCCCTCCCGTTTCCTGCGTTAGACGCGGCGGAGCAACTCGTGTGTGGCGAGAGAGTCGTCTCACCTGCCCTGTGAGTATGCGTGCGGTGCGGCGTGGCGCGTTGCCCACGCAGCGAGCGTGCGCGAGAAGCTGGACGGCGCCGGCATCAAGGAGCAGGCGCTGGCGTCCTTCGACGAGTGGCTGCGGCTCAGCAGCGGCAGCCCCGGCCTGCTGGCCTACGCGCTCAACCCCCAGCTCGGGCCCACGGTGAGCCGCGCGCACCAGCACCTCTACGCCACAGCGTGCTTGGTCCTGCGTCGCCCCGTTCCTCGCCCTCGCGAGCGCCGCAACACGCGCACCCTTCAACGGCCTGGTGCGGCGTGGCGTGTCTCGTGCGGCGCAGGTGTCGGAGCAGGAGCGCGCGGCGCTGCACCAGTTCCTGGTGGGCCTCCGCTCGTCGGGCGCGCTCAAGGACGAGCCCAGCAGCGAGCGCTGGGTGCGCGTGTGCATGGAGCTAGCCGTCAACCACGCACAGACCGTGCTCGACCAGGTGAGCCGCCCACGCCGCAGCCATTGCCACCGCTCCTGGAGAGCGCCTCGCTGCTCGCATGCCAGCGCCCGCCTCGCCTCGCTTTGCGCTACGGCCTTCCCCACGCGCTGCGGCCGCGCCGCGTGCGTCGTGCGACGTGCCGGTGGCTCTCCCCTCGTTCCTGACCGCGTCCAACGTGCGTGCGTGCCCGTGGCTGCGCAGAGCCGCGGCGCGCAGGAGGCGCCCCATGTGCTGCACATGGCGGTGGACGGGCTGGCGCGGCTGCTGGCCTGCATCACGGTGCACGGCGCCGGGCTGCCCTTCCTGCGCTCGGCGCTCGGCGTGGTGGTGGGGCTCATCAAGCGCGAGTCGGACGAGCGCGGCGTGGCCTTCAACGGGCGGCCGTACCTCCGGCTGGTGGTGGGCCTCATGAGCGAGCTGCCGGGCGGCAGCGCCTCCAACAGCGCCGGGCCAGAGTCGCTCGACCCGCAGGCGCTCCGGTGAGCGCGGTTCCTCTGCATGGTTGGCCTCGCGGCGGCTGCGGGGCGTGCCTGCCTTGCCAGCACGTGCCGGGGCCCTGCGGCGGACAACGCCCCCTCGCCGCCAGCGCCGAAGCGTGTTGTCGGTTGCCTCGCAGCGCAACTGCAAGCGAGAGTCGAGACATCGACATGTCGTGTGGTGCGTGGGCACGTGTGCGTGCGCGCGCGCGCTGTGCGCAGGTACCTGCGCTGCGTGGGCGAGTCGCTCTACGCGCTGCAGCCGCTGAGCGTGCCCGGCTGGGCCTTTTGCTGGCTGGCGGCCGTGGCGCACCGCAGCTGCATGCCGCGGCTGCTGCTCTCGCCGCAGCAGCACGGCTGGGTGCTGTACGAGGCGCTGCTGGTGGCGCTGCTGCGCTTCCTCGAGCCCTACCTTAGGTGAGGTGTGGCGAGGGCACCTTCACGCAGCAATGGTTCGAGAGGGATCCCTCAGCGCGATGATGCCCTAGCCTGCCACAACCACGTGCCACCGGCGTCCTCTTTTTTTCTGTCCTACCGCAGGTCATCGGCCGAGCTGTCGCCGTGCATCCGCGCGCTGTATAAGGGCACGCTGCGCCTGCTGCTGGTGAGAGCAGCACGAGCAACCGCCACTGCCCGCCTACTGCCCGTGCACTCCGCATCCACATTGGAGATGGCCCACCCTCACGCCCTGCGCCTGCCGACAAGTGGGAGCACGGGGGTTGGACGGCAGGGAGGCGACGGAGCAAGCGTGTGTGTGTGTGTGTGTGTGTGTGCGTGCGTGCAGGTGCTGCTGCACGACTTCCCCGAGTTCCTGTGCGAGCACCACTTTTCGCTGTGCGACGTCATCCCCGTCGCCTGCGTGCAGCTGCGCAACTTGGTGCTGTCGGCCTTCCCCCGCAGCATGCGCCTGCCCGACCCCTTCACGCCGGGCCTCAAGGTGCGACCGCCCCGCACCCCTCACCTCTGCCCACCAGTCCACCCACCGCCGCACCCACCCCGCTTCGCGCGATTGAACTGCCTGGTGCCCCCCCCTGCGAAGACCTCAGCACACCCACCGCGCACCTGTGCTGCCTGTGCGTTGCGTGCGAACACAGGTGGACCTGCTGCCGGAGATCATGCAGCCGCCCCGCGTGCTGCCAGAGCCCGAGCGCCTGCTGGATCGCCACCCTGGCCACGAGGAGCTGCGCGGCGCCATTGACTCGTACCTCCACGCGCAGCAGCCCGCCTCGCTGCCCGCCGACCTGGCGCGCGCCTTCCGCAGCGGCGGCGGCGGGGCCAGCGGCGGCGCGGCGACGCCCGGCGGCAGCAACGGCGCCGGCGTGGCGTCGCCGGGGCAGGACGGCAAGGGCGGCGCGGCGGCATCGGGCTCGGGCGGCGGCGGCGGCGGTGGCGGGTACAACGCGCCGCTGATCAACGCCGTGGTGCTGTACATTGGCGCGACGTCGCACACGGTGACGCCCGTGGCGGACGGCCCCGCCATGGACATCTTCCTGCGCCTGGTGAGCGGCGTGGCGCTGGCCACCGCGCGCGCAACGCACCCGCAGGCGTGCGGGCGCGACGCTGCGAGGCAACGCCGCCCAGCCGTTGCGCGGCGGCTGCTTCCTGGCCTCCGCCAGCACACCTGGAGGAGTGCGGGCGCTGCATTAAGCTGGCGATTGCTGTGCTGTTGTGGTGGTCCTGCTGCTGCTGCCCACACGTCACGTGCAGATGGAGCTGCTGGACAGCGAGGGCAGGTACCTGGTGCTCAACGCGGCGGCCAACCAGCTGCGCTACCCCAACTCGCACACCTACTACTTTTCCTGCCTGCTGCTCACGCTCTTCGCCGACACCAAGAGCGAGGCCGTCAAGGAGCAAATCACGCGCGTGCTGCTCGAGCGCCTCGTCGTCAACCGCCCGCACCCCTGGGTGAGCCTCTCTTGCTTCTGATTCGCCTCCCACCCTCCCGGCCCCGTTCCTCCTCCTCCTCCTGTGCACTCGCGCCTTTGGGTCGCCTCCCTGCCGCCCACGTTGGAGGCCTTGCTGCAACACTTTTGGCGGTGCATGCCGTTCAACGCACGTGCAGGGCCTGCTCATCACGTTCATTGAGCTCATCAAGAACACGCGCTACCAGTTCTGGTCGCACGAGTTCACGCGCAACGGCGCGGACGTGGAGCGGCTGTTCAAGAACGTGGCGGCCTCGTGCATGGCGCACGGCGGCGCCGGCGGCGTGGGCCCCGGCGGCGCCGGCGGGCTAGGCGGGCCCGACGGTGCCGCGCCGGGGCAGCCGGGCGGCCGCAAGGAGGGAGAGGACGGCTTGGCGCACGCTTGAGAGGCGGAGCGGCGGCTGTCGTGTGTGGGTGCAGAGGCAGAGCGGCATGCGCGGGCGGGTGGTAGAGGAGCGGGGCGCGCGCAGCGGGCGGGCGGGCGGCGAGGGGAACGGGAGGAGGGACCGGACCTCTCGCTACCAGCCACGCCGCAGCGCCAGCCGCTGCTGAGTCGCGGCCCCTGACCCCCTTGTGCATGCCCTATCAGCTTTGTGCTTGTCGTGGGGCTCTGCTCGTGTATGGGTTGACGTGCCTTCGCGGCGCTGCCAAAATGCTCTTTCTCATGCTGCCGCGCACCCCACAGTCACGTTTGATTGGACACTGGTGAATCTGTATACTTGAAAAATGAGCCCGGACCAGAGCACAACTAGCCCCACGACCATGTCGATCGACAGCTCGGCCGCACCAGCGGCGATCAGGGGCGCGGTATCGCAGGCGATGCGGTCCATCCACGCTCTTCGCTGTTCCTTCTCTCTCGCCTCAATGACTCCAGCCGCTTCAGCGGCCCAGCGACAGCTGCTGGGCTGATTGGCGCTCCAGCTCGCCGCAGCCAGCAGGCGCAGTGAGCACCGGTCACCGGTCCCTAGCACTAGCGTCCACCCTCAATTCAAACAGCTTCGCCCGCATGGCGTGGAGCGCGGCCAGCTGCCCCGCGCTGGTGCGCCAGCTCGTGGAGCGCACCATGGTGTCAGCGGCGGCGGACGGCGCGGCCCCAGCTCTGATCAGCGGCAGCGAGGAGGACCAGCACCTGGGCGCGTGGCGCGGCGGGCAGCAGCCCGGCGCGCCGCACGTGGTGCTGGCGGCGCTGGCGCGCAGCAGGGCGTGGCCCAGGCTGCGCAAGCACATGGTGGCGCTGGCCTACACCAAGCTCCTGGAGCAGGAAGAGGTGCGCAGACACCTGCGGTGAGGGAGCAAGCGCCCAGCCCTTGTGCACCCGTCGCAACACGTGCCCCATCCACCGTCCACTCGCAACACGCAGGTGACGTACCCCGCGCTGGGAGAGGAGCAGCAGCGGCAGCACAACCTGCTGCAGCTGGCCGAGGTGTGTGCGACAAGTCCTGCGACCCCCCTTGTGCTGCTCGCCCCCCGGAACGCAGCCGTTGTGACCCGTGGCCTGTGACCTGCTGCCGCCGCCGCGTCGATGCGCCTGCGCGCCTGCGCACGCAGGTGCGACTGCGGCTGTGCCAGGGCGGCGCGCCGGCGCAGGCCGACGGCCTGGAGCGCCTCGTCGCCTCGCTCACCACGTGCGTGCACCCCTGTGCAGCGCCCGAGCAGCACCTCCCTCCGGGCACACATGTGCAGCAGCGGCTGTGCAGCGGTGTGAAGAAAGGCGACGTTACAGGGCGACTGAACGTGCGCTGCGTGTGCTGCACCGCCTGGCGCTGCTCTCACCCTGCAGGAGCACCGAGGGCACTCTGGTGCCAGCTGAGCACCTCGTGTCGCTGCTGCTGGCGCTCAGCCCGCTCACCCGCCCGCACGACCCACCCGCCCCGCCCGGCGGCGACCCCACCCCCCGCCGCCTCACCCACCCGCCCGCCAGCCCACCGCCAACCCCTTCGCGCCACGCACCGCCCAGCCGCCCTGGGCAGAGCCACGCGCTCCCCGCTGCCAGCGCCCGGCCCAGCCCGACCACATCTCTCGGCAGCCCACCACCAGCAGCAGCGCTCCCCTCGCCGGGCGCAGTCCACGTCGCCGGCGCCGGCACACTCCCGCAACACCCGCACGGCGTGTGGCTGTCCTCGCCCCTCCTCGCCGACACCGGCCTTCACGCCGCCACGGCGGCCGCAGCTGACAGCTGGCACCCGTTCCCGCAGCAGCTACACAGCTGGCAGGACCCCTGCACGCACCCGCTGCCCTCAGCCACCTCCTCCCCCTCGCCCCGCCCCGCTGCACCCGCTGCGCCCAACGCCCTCCGCAGCCTCACGCCGCCGCCCGCCCTCACCCTCCCGCCCGCCCCCACCGCCGCAGACAGCCCGCCCGCCGCCATCGGCAGCTTCGCCGCCGCGGCCGACGCCCTAGCCCAGGGCTTGCAGCTCATGAGCGCCCCGCCCAACACGCGCGGCGCCTTGGGCGGGCCGGCGACGCTGCTGCTGGGGGATGCGCCCCTGGGCGGTGACGCCGCAGCCGGCGCCGTCACGGTGGACGCTCTGTGCCAGCTCACCCTGGTGCCCCACGGCCCCTCCGGCGCGCTCACAGCGGAAGGCGAGCAAGGCACGGCCGCAGCTCCGGCCCACAAACGGCTGGAGTGGGAGCCGCCCCAACCACTTCCACCACCACCCCCAGCGTCGCTGCAGCTCTCCCTGGTGCCGCCGCCCGCCGGCCTGGCTGCGGTCCTGCTCTCTAGTGCCGCAGCGTCCGCGCCGGGGGCCGGCGCATGGGCGAGCCCTGGGTTAGGGCTCGGTGCGCATGGGGAGGCGGAGGAGGCAGCGCTGGCGGCGGGGTCGTTCGTTGCCGGCGTGTCCACGGGTGTGCTGGACATGAGCGCGCCCCCCGGCGCCTGGACCTGCTTCTCTACGGACGGCGGGGGCGGGGCGCTCCTGGCGGGAGCGCCGGAGCCGCCGCCGCAGGCGGCGGGCGGGGCGGGCGACGCGTCTGCGGGGGCGCTGGCGGGCGGCGTGGGACAAGGCCCGGCCAAGGCGCGCGTCACCGCGGAGACGGCGGGGCAGCGGCAGGCGTGGGCGGGGAGGGCGGGCGGGCGGGTCGCGGCGGCAGTGGCATCGGAGCCTGAGCTGCTGAGGGTGGCGCTGCTGGCTCTGCAGGGCAACCTCTCGGCGGCGCTGCTGCTGGCCCGCCCCGCCGCGCTCACGTGAGGACACACCACCCGCCTCAGTGTCGCCCCGTCCCGCTGACCCCTGCGCCGCTGTGCTGATTGGTGGTCGCGCGGCCGCTTCCGCCGCGAGTCGCAGCGGGGCCGGGCGCTGAAGTCAAGAGTCCTGGAGGTTGCGGCTGCTGCGGAGGGGGGCTGGAGGTCACACCTGGGGCGCCCTCGTCCCGCGCGCGTGCGCACACGCAGGTCGGACCGCACGACCCGCGCGCTGGGCCGGGCGCGGATGCTGGCCCGGCTGCGCGCCTGCGTGGACGTGCGCCTTCGCCTCGAGGCCTTTGTCCTGCTGCACAAGGAGCAGCTGCAGCAGCAGCGCCAGCGCCCCTACCCCGCCCACGCCTCGCATGCGGTGGCGGCGCCCGCAACGCCCAGCGCCCCGCAGCGGCAGGGCCCGCAGCACGACGCGCACCTGACGGCCTTCATCAAGGGCGTGGCGCGCGCCGTGGCGCGGTTCGACCTCGCCATGCAGCAGCTGGAGCTTAGGGTCTGCGAGGGCGGCTGCGGCGGCTGCGCGCACGCCGACGGTGAGGAGCCCCCGCCCCCGCGCTCACGCCAGGCCAAGCGCTGCCGTATCACGGCGCTCCGCCGTCTGTGCCTTTGGCATTCGGTCCCCTCCATCCCTTCCTGCCTGGCCATGCGCCCACAACCTGCCCTCTCGCCCAGGTTGGGGGCGAGGCAGATTGCTGCTGCGGCAGCCAAGGGCAGAGCGCCGCGACGTGTGCGTTTGCGTTGCGTGCACATGTGCCGCGCAGGCGGCGCGGGGGTAGGCGGCTGCGTGGCCTCGCTTCTGCAGCTGGTGCTGGCGGTGGAGCCCTGCGCCGCACAGCTGCAGCTGCTGGCCGGTGTCTGCATGTGCACGCCTGCGGCGCTGCGCCTGGCCCCGGCGCACGCGCACGCCACGCTCTCCCTTGGCGCCCGCGCGGCGCAGCACGCCACGGCCGCAGCAGCCGCCGGCGCCGCGCGGATGCAGCGCCCGCAGGGCGTGGCGGGGCAGCAGCAGCAGCAGCAGGGGAGGCCAGGGGCCGCGGCGGCCGAGGAGGGGCCGCAACACCTGGACGTGGAGGCTCTGGCGCGGCGCGGGTGGCGGCTGGGCGGGGACGGGCGCGAGCCGACGGACGGCGGCGACGGCGACGCGCGGCGGGGTTGGCGGCAGCGCTCGCTGGCTCACGAGGCGCTGGCGGGGCTGCATGGCTGCGCCTCGGACGGGGGCTTGGGCGCCAGCCTGAGCCTGTGGAACGTGCGCGCCTTCCCCGCGGAGCAGCAGCTGCTCGACGCGCTCTACGCAGGTGGGCGTGCTGCGCTGTGCCGTGCTGTAGTGGCAGGCGGTCAGCGGCCGGTGAGAGCCGCCGCGGGGAGGGAAGCACCAAGCAGAGGCTGGTCGTGTGGTGGGCGGTGGGTGTACTTGTGGGCGCAGGTTTGCTGCAGGCGGGCCTGTCGTGGGCGCCCGTGCTGCGGGAGCTGTTCGAGGTGGCCATGGAGCCCTTCCTGCAGCAGCTCAAGCAGTGGATGCACGCCTCGGCCCTGGCTTCAGGTGCGGTGTGGGGCCCACGCACAGTGTGTGTGCATGCGGCGGGTTGCTGGCCAGCGGAGCACGCCTCACCTGCGACGTGACCTGACGTGGCGTGCCGTGATGTGCGCAGACGTCCAGGCCCCGCCGCTGGACGGGGCCGCCGCGCCCGCCGCCAGGGTGGCTGCCGCCGCGCTGGCGCCGCCGCCGCTGCCGGCCTTCCTGTCGCACGTGCGCCGCGAGGTCGAGCAGGCGGGCCTGCAGCAGGCTCTGCTCTGGCACCTGCAGCCACGCGTCGGTGAGGGCAGACGCACTGCACGGCATGCACCTAGCGCGGCGAGGGCCCGTGGTGAACACGAGTCACGCTCCAACGCTGGCCTCATCTTGCTTGTTGTTGGTCGAGGCGCGCGCGCGCATGCAGGCAACCTGGCGGCGCGGCTCGTGCACATCTGGGAGCGCGAGTTCTCCGCGCTGGCGTCCCCCGCCGCCGGCCCCGCCCAGCCCAGCGCTGCCACGCCGCTGCATGACGGCAGCGCGGCGCCGCTCCCGGCGCAGCTGCCCCCTGCCCCAGAGCTGGCGTGGACGTCGCCGGGCTGGCCCGCGGGTGACACCCAGCTTGGGACCACGGTGATGGGCGACGACCCCTCCGGCTGCCCCTGGCCCCTGGTGTTTGGCGCGGCGGCGCTGCAGCAGGTGCGCTTTGTCCCGTGGAGAGAGGCAGGGGCGCACCTTGATGGCAACTCGCGCTTTCCCTCAGAGTTGAGTCAGTTTTGCGGGTGCGGTCGCTTGCTCGCCCGCCGCAGGTGTCGCTGTGCACGGGGCGCGCCGAGGCGGCCAGCTGGCAGCAGGTGGACCGTTCGCTGGCGCTGCTGGCGCGCATGAGGCAGGCGGCGGCGCGCGCGCACGACCTGCGGGCCCTGGCCGCCGAGCACGTGAGCCAACGCCCCCTTTGGGCCCCCCTTGACTGCTGCCTGACAGATGACCTGCCGCTGCTGCACCTTGCGAGAAAGCAATGGCTCCTCCCTCCCTGCGCACGCTTGAGGCCTAGGAGCACGCCCCTCTCGCCCTTGGGCACACAGCATCGCCGTTTCTTCTCTCGCGAGTGGCCTGACACCTGCCACGATGGATCGTCGAGGTGCGTGCGCAGGAGTACCAGGCGCGCCAGGAGGCGGCCCGCCAGGCCAAGGAGAGCGCCGCCGCCGCCTCGCGCGCGCGCCGCGCCGCGCTGCTGGCCGCGCAGCGCGGCGATGCCGAGGCGGCGCGGGCGGCCCGGCGCGACGCGCGGCTGCGGCGCGTGGAGGAGGAGCAGCAGGTGCTCATGCTGGGCGCGCTGCGCGAGCACGCCGAGGCCGTGGCCGGGCTGCAGGCGGAGCTGGCGCGCGCGGGCGGCGGCGGCGGCGGCGGGAGGGTGGGCGGGGGGCGGGCG
>VFQP010005148.1_pt1 | contig 11612 bp, 12 predicted proteins | sample 3512351 | NCBI WGS metagenome assembly VFQP01 (sample SAMN10412372, study PRJNA504923) | tailings metagenome | isolation source: Relicate 1 Philex TSF1 revegetated site | place: Philippines: Tuba, Benguet | collected 2017-08-29
GAACGCCGCACTACGCGTTGCTGTCTTCTTGTTCGCCCTCGTGCGCCTGCGTAGGCGCTGAGGCAGCTGTGCGAGCAGCTCCAGGACCAGCTCCTCACCTCGCAGAAGGAGCAGCAGCACCCGGCACCGCCCGACCTCACCGCCGCGCCGCTCCCTCCCAAGGTTGCCGAGCTCTTCCCTCTCCTTGCCCAGCCTGCGGCTCCGCAGCCCGCCTCCCTCGCGCCCCCGCCGCCGCAGCCCACGCCGTGGCTGCTCAGCGCCGCGCACGCCGCGGCCACCCCAGCGCCCCCCCACAGCGCTTTCTGGCCCACCCTGCCGGACGGCGCTGCATGGGCGCCGCCCGGCGCGGCTCAGCTCCGGAGCGCGCCGCTCACGCCCTGGCGCGTGCAGCAGCAGCAGCAGCAGCAGCACCCTCAGGACGCTGGCAACGGCGCCGGCGTGGGGGCACGCGCGCCGACGGCGTGGCACGTCCGCTCGCTGCCGGCGTCGCCGGCGGCGGTGCCCCAGGGCCGCGACCACGAGCGCCAGCAGCATCAGCAGGACGAGGGTGTGGGCGGCGCAGCTGCGCAGCAGCTGCCGTGGGACGCGGCGTTGCTGCCTGTCGGGGGGCCCGAGGGGGACGCTGCGCCTACGGAGGAGGAGGCGGAGCGGGAGGAGGAGGTGCTGTCGTCCAGTCAGCAGCAGGAGCTCCTGGAGGAGCTGTCTGCACTTCAGGAGGCGGCGGCGGCGCTGCGGTTGCGCCACGAGGCCGTGTGCACCGAGCTGGAGGCCGCCAGGTGCGGCGCGCGCTCTGCGTGCCAGGCGCTGACGGCGCGTTCCGAGCACCCGCACCTCGCAGCATCGTCCCACGGCGTGCTTGCCGTTGTCGCCGTCGTGCCGCGACCAGGCAGGGGCGGGTGAGGAGTGTGCGAGGTGGTCATGCTTGTGGTGCGCTGCCGTCGGCGTGTGCGGTGTGCGTTGCGCCGCAGGGCGCAGCTGCGCGAGCACGCGGCCAAGGAGCGGGGCTTGCGGGACGAGGTGGCGCGCCTGTCGCGGGCGGCGGAGGAGCGCGCGGCGGAGACGCGGCGGGAGGGCGAGGCGGCCTTGGCTGCGCTGGGCGCCGAGCTGCGCGCCGAGGTGGCAAGCAGCGAGGCGTTGCGCCGCGAGCTGGAGCAGGCGCAGGAGGAGCTGCGGCGGCACGTTGGGGACGCCGAGGAGGCAGAGGTGGGCTGGGCGCGGCGCGCGCCGGAGGCAGAGGAGGCGGTGGCGGCGCTGCAGGCGGAGCTGGCGGAGCAGCGGGCGCAGCATGGGGCGCTGGTGGAGGAGCTGGGCGCGGCGCGCGTGGCGGCCGAGCGGGCGGCTTTGCAGGTGAGGCGCTTTTCTCTCTCCGTGCACCATCTCTTCTCGTTGGCTGGGCTGCTCCTAACATGTTTCGACGTGAGTCTCCCTGCTGGCGATTGCCATGCGGCGGCACGCGCAGCACGAGGTGGCGGAGCGACAGCTGGCCGCGCTTCAAGCGGCCGCGGCCAAGCGCCGTCCCACCGCCGCCACCGACGCGTTGTCCGCGCACCACCTCCCCGCCGTCAGCGTCCCGCCGGGCGACGCGCCGGCTGAGGCGGCGGCGGCGGCCGCTGCGCTGCCGGACGTGCGGGGCCTGCTGGAGGCGCACCAGCTGCTGGTGGGCGAGCTGGGCGCGTGCCGGCAGCAGCTGGGCGAGGCGCGCGCGCAGTGGGACCGGGCGGCGGAGCAGCAGGTGCAGGCGCAGGTGCGCGCCGCCAGGGCCGAGGCGGAGGCAGAGGCGGCCACGGCTGCGCTGGGCGAGGTGCAGGCGCAAGTGGCCGAGGCGGAGGATCGGTACCAGGTGCGAGGGAGTGTGGCGGGTGGCGTTGCGGCGGGTGGCAGGTGGGCTGGCGCGAACGCGGTCGCACAGCACGCGGTGAGGGTTTCGCGTCGCTGTTGCTGCTGGGTGCAGGAGACGTTGGAGGAGCTGCACGTGGCGCGCCAGCTGCTGGCCTCTCTGCAGCAGCAGCTCGATCAGGTGAGCAGCGCGTGGACAACGGTGTGGGGGCTGGGTCCGTGCGTCGCCGCTGCAGCCCTCGTCGACATGCTCCGTTGCGCGCGTGTCTTCGTGACGCGACAGGAGCAGCAAGAGCGCCTCTGGTCGCCGCCGCACGTTGCTCCCTCGACGAGCGAGGCGGCCACGCAGACCGCCGCTCGGGGAGACGACGAGGCGGCGGGCGAGAGCGGCGAGCACGCTTGCGGGGCGCACGCCCACGCCGAGCAGACGCTGCAGCTGCTGGCCGAGACGCACGGCCACGCCGTGGAGCTGCTGGGCGCGCTGCAGGACGAGCTGGCCGAGGCGCAGCGCGAGGCGCAGGCGCGGCGCGAGGAGGCGTCGGCGCTGCAGGCGCGGCTGGCCGAGGCCGAGCGCGAGCTGGAGGAGGCCGAGGCGGGTCGCACCGAGCGCGAGCGGGACGCGCGGGCGCTGGTGGCGGCGCTGCAGGCGCGCCTCGGGGAGCAGCAGGCGCGGCAGCACGAGGTGCGCGAGGAGCTGGGCGCCGAGGTGGCGCGTCTGGCGCGGGCGGCGGAGGAGCGTGTGGCGGAGGCGCGGCGGGAGGGCGAGGCGGCCTTGGCGGCGCTGGGGGCCGAGCTCCGCGCCGAGGTGGCGCGCGGCGAGGCGTGGCGTCGCGAGCTGGAGCAGGCGCAGCAGGAACTGCGGCGGCGTGTTGGGGACGCTGAGGAGGCGGCGGGCTGGGCGCGGCGCACGCGGGAGGCGGAGGAGGCGGCGGCGGCGCTGGAGGCGCAAGTGACGGAGCGGCACCTCGCCGAGCAGCGGTTGAGGCTACAGCTGGCGGCGGAGGCGGCACGAGGCCAGCAGGCCAGGCAGGCGCTGGAGGAGGACGGCGAGCGCCTGCGGCGGCGCGTGCGCGAGCTGGAGGATGCCGCAACGCAGCAGCAGCAGCAGCAGCAGCAGCAGCAGCAGCAGCCCGCTCAGCGAGGGTGGGCTGAGGTAGCCGAGTGCGACGCGTGGCGGCGCCTGCGGCGGGAGGTCGACGCGCTCGCCGGCAAGCTGGCTCCTGGTGCTTCAGGCGCCGCGCTGGCAGAGGAACCCGGCGCTGCTGCTGGGCGCGGCGGCGCAGGCGACGACAACGAGTGGGCGGTCCGCCAGGTGCTGGCGCGGGCGGCGCACCTGCTGGCGGACCTGTGGCAGCAGAACAGCAAGATGCTCAAGGTACGTGCGGGGCACTGTGTGGGGCGCGGCGTTGCAGGGCCAGGTGCCGCGTGATGCGTGCGACGCGTCACTGTGTGTGCTCTGCTCGTGCGGCCGTTGTGTGGCCAGGTGCTCAAGCGCATCCAGCGCGAGGGCAACGTGCTGCAGCAGCTCGAGACGCTGAGGAGGGAGCACCAGGACCTGCTGGTGCGGCACACGGCCTCCGAGGTGCGCGCCGCGGCGTCAGGGAAGGAAAGCGGCTTAGGAAGCGCTCCGGGCCAAGCCACGGCCCTCAAGCGCTGTGTGCACGGTTGCTGCTACACTTGCAGATGGCGGTGCAGCAGTCGCAGCGCGCGCTGCAGATGCTGCGGCGCGAGAACGAGCACCTCACGAGCGTCATGGTGCAGCGAGGCGGCGAGGCGGGCGCGGCGGTGGTGCCGTGATTGCAAACTTGCCCGTGACCCTGTGAGCGCGTGAGCCCCGTTGCAACGTGGTTGGCTGTGCACGCCGGGAGCAGCGTGGCGTGATGCGATCAAAGCCGTGCGCCCGCCGTTGCGTCGCGCCAGCCCGTGAGCGCCGGCATGAAGTCCGATCCGCCTGCACACCGTCCACCACATGTCATGTGCAAGTCGCCGCACACGTGCCTGTGCACGCAAGACGAGCGATGAAGCTGCAGTTCGTGAGGGAAACAGCTCCTACCTGTGCCCTTTTCCGCCGCGCTGAACTTGGCGATGTACGCGTTGGCAAAGGCCCGGTGCTGCGTCCTGCAGGACGCAGCATACACGCGTCAGGTCCAGGCACCAGCACATTCCGCGCACAGCCTCTGCCAGCGCTGCTGGCGTGCACACCAGTCCGCCCTCCTCACCTGAAGCTCGTGAGCGCGGCCAGCGCGTCGTTGTACGGCTCGGCCAGGGAGCGCACCGAGGAGCACAGCGCGCGCACGCAGTGCGGCTGCTGCTCGCCAGACTCCGCGGCCACGCCACCTCCCCCCGCGTTCCCGAGCTGCTCCAGCCGCCGCAGGAACTCGCGGTGCGGCGGCGGCATGTGGCCCCGCATGTCGTCCAGGTACGCCTTGAGCCTGCACGTGCCAGGCAAAGCACGCAGCACCACCCACACCGTGCGCATGGCAGTGAGCCGGAGGAAGTGCTGCCCGACCTGAAGCAGCGTACAGAGAGTGCCGCAGCGCCAGGGGTCTGTCACCGCACACACCCCTCCCCCGACCCTTGTTGCCTTGCACGTACCAGCTTGAGCCGTCGTGCTGCACGCCCAGCGCCGCGTCAAACGCCGGCAGGATGCTGCTCTGGGCGCCCGTCTCGCCCCACAGCTCCAGCCTGAGGTCCTGCCCGCCGGGGCCCGCCGCCTCGTACGTCAGCCCCTCTGGCAGCTGAGGGTTGCCGCGCCACCTGACGCGGCGAAACGGCGGGAGTGTGGAGAACACTCTTGTGTCTGCGTCGAGGCGCTGGTCACGTCTGGTGCGGCACGCGTTGGCGGCGACGGCACGTACCCGCACATGGGCTGGCGGACGCGGGCGTAGTAGATGCCTGGGTCGCACTTCTCCCTGGTTGGCAGGGGAACCAAAACGCGAAGACGCGGAGACTGTGAGGGTCTGCCATCGTCATGTGAGTGGCCCAAAGGGACGTGCTGCAAATCAGCGGGACGGGAGCTCACCCCATGCGTGCCAGCACCGCCTGCATGCGCTCCAGCGTGGCCGCCACGGTCCTCAAGCCCGCCTCCACGGTTTGCGCGTCGCCCTGCAAAACCCCGGCGAACGCGCACCGCACTCGCCTGCCCGCACCACGCCGCGGTCCGCGCGTGCGCCTGCTCTGCCCACCCCTAGCCCCCCAAGCACGCGCCTGCTGCGCCGCGAGCAGCAGGGGCTCCAGCTGTGCCAGCGCCGGCGCCGCCCGCGCCTCAATCTCCACGTGCACCAGGCGGAAGTGCTCCTCGTCCACGCCGCCCAGGAAGTTCTGCGGGCACGCCGCGGCAGCCGCTGACTTGACAGCAGGCAGTGCGCTGCTCAAGCACTGAGGCAGGCAGGCACCCAGCCATGCCCCACCCGCAGCAGCGCACCTGGAGGCACACGATGTTGCCGAGGGCCACGTCGCCCTGGGGTTCCAGGCGCCGGAAGTTGAGGAGGTTGTACGTCGCGTACGTGAGCACGGGGGGCATGTCGAGCGCCCGCGCCACGGCCACCCACGGCTGCGCCAGGACGGCGGGCAGCACGGGCGGCGGGGGCTGGCCCAGCTCGCACCACAGGTACCCCTGCAGGGCAAGGTTGGCACACACGCGAGGTGACAATGCGCGCGTCGTGGTTGGTGCGTCACAAGTGCTTCTGTGGCGCCGCTCACGTGCGCCAGGAAGGACAGCACGGTGTAGGCGCGCCACGCTGTGTCCTCGTCGCCGGCCTGGGCCAGCGCTGTGGTCACGGCGGCTGTGGGGAAGGGCGGCAGCTGGGCGAGAGTCTTGCGCACCACGCCGCTCCGTCCTGCACGGGGGGCGATCGAACGATCATCAGGATCCCACGCCAGGGCCAGCCAGGGGGCCCAGCTTCTGCACAAGCGCCACACCTCCAGCAACGATGAGTTTTGGAAGATCGTTAAGCGCGTCTTCCCACGGCTCGGCGCCCAGCACGTGGACGCGTCGCGGCGGGTCCCGCACCGGCAGGAAGCCGCGCCCGCTCGTGCTGCATGGAGCGCTGAACACTGCACGCTGCCCCTGGCGTGCCTCCATCGTCCTTCTGCTGCAGTTGCGCTGCTGGAGGGATGAGGGCTTTGCGGACTCGCTGGCGGTGCGCGATGGTGCACCGCCAGGACAGCAACGGGACAAGGCACTGCAGTGCGCGTCAGTGGCGTCGGAGCGTGGCGCTTGGCCGCTTAGTGACTGGAGGAGGCTCGTCGAGGCGTCCGGCTCGTCGTAGTTGGCGAGCACGATGCCGTGCTAGCTGAGCAGCAGAACGGGCAGCGATGGCCGCATCCGCGTCGCCGACAACGACCCAGCAGGCGGCTCCAAAGGATGCGCCCGCTGGGTCTTGGTGGACTCGGGTCAAGGTGCGAGAGAGCATGACCCCGAGGGGCTGGCCGAACGGCGCCACGCGCCGGAGCAGGGGCGACGAGCCATCCGCAGCCTTGCTTCCATTAGCATCACTCTTCCTGGCTCTCTCCCCCCTCAGTGGGGCCCCCCGCTCGCCTGGTCCCCCGGATGATGACCCCGATACGGCCAATCGCCGTCCGGCCTCAGGCGCCCGGGCAGAGCCGCCAAGTGGTGGGGGTTGTCCCCCTAGCGCTGTTTGTGGTGCTCTTGCGCTGTGGCCGACTGCAGGCGCTGGCCCGGCTGAGCTTCTACACCCGCCCCGTGGTGGGGGTCGTCCCGCTCGCGCTCTTTGTGGTGCTGTTGGCCATGGGCATGATGGGCCTGGCCATCGGCGTCTCGACTACGGAAACCAACGCCAGGCGGGCGGCGCAGTACGAGGTCGACAGCGCAGTCATATCGATGCAGATAAGCGGCGAGCGGGCCATCCTGCCGCTCCTCCAGGTGAGCCACGGCGGCGGCGGCGGCTCTGGCCGGACGCGTACAGCGAGCAGGCCGCGCTGGCATGCTTGTTGCGACACGGCAGTGACAGTCCTGGGTTCTCCTCACTTGCGCGTTGTGCAGCTGACCGACTACATCACGTACAACCCCAACGTGAGCCGGCTGCTGCCCATGGCCAGTACCATCGCACCTGGCTACTGGAGGGCGGTGAGTGGGTGCTGGGGAGGTGGGGGCCGCAGTGTGGCTGGCCCTCAAGCAGCGCACCACCACCACCACCACGGGTGTGGCAACGCGTGCTGTGGCGACGCTGCAGGCACCACCCGGGGCCTTGTTCTTTGCCCTCGTGCCGCAAGGCTTCGTGGACTTGACCTACCCGCCCAATGTCATCACGCGGGGCTTCAACGTGCTCAACCCGGCGTTCGAGTTCCGCAACAGTGAGCGCGGCGCCGGGATGGGCAGGCCAGTCAGCACCGTGAGGCCGCCACGCCTCACCACATGGCTGCTGTACCTGTGTGGTGGTGTGCAGGCTCCCTGGCATCCATGGACAAGGACGCGGGTCGCGTGGTGCTGTTTGGCCCCATGAGCCTGGCGCGGCGCCAGATCTTCACCTTCACCATCAGCATCCGCATCAGCACGCCCAACAACCACACGCTGCGGGACTGGGGCAGCAACACCAGCAACCCAGTGTGCAACGAGCCGGCCGTGCGCAGCAAGTGTGCGTACAACGCAACCACCGGCACCTCGTGGTGCGTGCCGCTGCGCGCCCCCGGCGATCGCCTGAGCGCAGGCATGCGCTCTTGCTTGAGCACAGCCAAGGCCTGTGCGCCAGCGCCGCACATGAGATGGCCACACCAAGTTCCTTGCATCTCTGCGCTCCTGCAGGTGGGGCTTTTCCGTGCTGGCGTTGGACATGGACGCATGGGTAAACAGTAGCGACGCGCTACAGGCGCTGGCCACAAAGGGCTACCATTACCACGTCGTGTCAGTGGACACTGCCAACAAGCACAACAACCTGACGGGGCACGTCGAGCCAGTGCCCGTGCACGCCGTCTCGGCCACGGTCACCCTGGCGGAGAACAACGTGCGGAGCAGTTTGCGTGCCTCTCAAGGGCCCACAGCAGCGACTGTCATGCGCCGTGCCCACAAACCTGCGGTGCTGCTCGTGCAAACACACGTCATCCCTGCAGATCACGGTCATCATCTGGAAGGACTGCTGGACGCCCAAGTGGATGTGGCCGCTCACCGTGGCGGTGGTGGCAGGGTCGCTGGCGGTCTCTGCGCTGGTCTTTGCGCTGCTACTGTCCAGGTGCGCGGCAGGCACGGCTTGTGTTGCCAGTTGTGGGTGCCCCACGGGTGCCCCACGCTGCCACGCCGTTGGCGCTGGTGCTGGTCGTGGTGCGCCCCGCCTCCCGCAGGGAGCAGCACCGTGTGCTTCTGCACAGCCTGCTGCCCAAGAGCACCATCGCGCGCATGCGCGAGGACATATTCTTCAGCGAGGTGGAGCAGCAGCAGGCGCAGCGCGCGCTGCGCAAGGTGGAGCTCGAGACGCCGGCGCGCCACATGCTCACCATCATCTCGGCGTGCCTCGAGGAGCAGTGGCCATCGGTGCAGCTGCTGCTCAACGTGCGCGAGGCGCTGCACCGCGCCGTCGACGTGTACCGGCCCACCTCCGACACCATCAAGGGGCGCCTGCAGGCAGCCACCAACGTCGACGTGAGCGAGCCGCGTGGGGGAAGAGAGAAGGAGGGCTCACCTGCCCTCACGATGCCCACGCACACACTGCCTGCTGGAGAGGAAGGGTCACGCTGGTGTGCTTTGGTGTGGCGCACGTGCTCGCAGGACGACACAAGGCAGATGCTGGTCAACCAGCTGATCGAGAACAACGCGACGCCCGGCGAGATCGAGGGGGGGGACAAGGAGCTCCCGCCGTGGGCCCGCAGCGTGGACCCGGACGCCCAGGAGGAGGACGAGGGGCCCGGCACCTTGGAAGGTGCGTGACCCGCGCCATGACGAGTTGTCCGTGCGCTGCCTCCGCGCGGGCGCGCACCCTGACAAGCTGCCCCTCAACGCGCTGCTCGGACGATTTGTCGCAGGGCGCAAGATCAGCACCATCATCTGGACGGCGGCCACGGCGAGCCAGAGCCCGCTGCCCCCGCTGGTGCCGGCGCGCAACACGGCGTCGCAGTCGGGCAAGGACAGCCACGAGGTGCCCAGCGCCTCGCGGCCCCCCCTGCCCCTGTCGCCCGCGCGGCTGGCCAAGATGAGCCAGGACGGCACGCGCTCGCGCAACGCGTCGTCGGGCGAGGTGGCGCACGTGGACGGCGACGAGCAGGCGGTGCAGGGCAAGGCGCCGTCCATCACGTCCGGCGCCAAGGGAGGGCACTCGAGCGCGCGCCTGCTGGTGGCGCGGCAGAGCGGCGTGCAGCGCGCCAGCAACCAGACGGCCACGACGCACAACAGCAGCTCGACGCACGCCATGACCAAGAGCGGGCGGCTCTCGCTGCGCACGTACGACTCGTCGGGCGCGGCGCATGACCTCATGACGCTCATGACGCCGCCGTACCACAACCCCAGCATCACGCGCTCGTCCTCGGCCTCGGTGACGCACCACCCGGCGCCGCACCACCCCGCGTCCCTCTCGGCCAACCACCAGCACCACGTCAGCGCCATGCAGACGCTGGTGGAGGGCCAGCCGCTGGTGCAACACGCGGGCGGCAAGCAGCAGCAGCAGCAGCAGCAGCAGCACGCTGCCGAGGAGGGCTTCTTCGGGCTGCCCAACGTCACGATACAGCTCGCCCCGTCCATCGACTCCAAGGTGCGCCGCCGCCAGCGTGCTTGCTTGCGGCTTCCTGTGTGGCCTCTAACGGCGCGTCCGCCAGCGCCACTGCACCACGCAAGCGCTGCGCACAACGCCCGCCTGCTCCGCAGTTGGAGGCGCTGCTGGCGTCGGCCGACCAGTGGGGCTTTGACGTGTACGCGCTGGAGGAGGCCACCCAGGGGCACCCGCTCTCGGTGCTCTCCTACTGGCTGCTGCACAAGGCGGGCATCATCGCCTGGGCCCAGGTTGACACGGCCAAGCTCGTGCGCTTCCTGCAGCGAGTCGAGGAGGGCTACCCCGACAACCCATACGTGAGCGCCTTGGGATGGGTGGGCGGGCGTCTGGGTGTGCCTAGGGGCCAGGGAGTGCAGCTGGCTCAGCGGCGTGTTGACCAGGCCGCGGGCGCTGATTCAGTGCGAAACCTTTCCGCTCCTCGCCCCTGCCTGCCGCCGCGCAGCACAACCGGCGCCACGCCGCCGAGGTGCTCCAGAGCATGCACATGCTCGTCACGCGCGGCGGCCTCACGCCCGGCTTTGTGGACCACCAGCTGGTGCTGCTGGCCTGCTACCTCTCGGCCATCGTGCACGACTACGGCCACCGCGGGCGCAACAACGACTTCCTGGTGGCGTCGCAGGACGAGCTCGCCGTCGTGTACAACGACCGCTCGCCCATGGAGAACCACCACTTGGCCGCCGCCTTCATGCTGCTGCGCCAGCCGGGGCTCGACTTTATCTCGGCGGCGTCGCTGGGCAAGCCGGCGTGGGCCAAGCTGCGCAAGCACGTGATCGACATGGTGCTGGCCACCGACATGAAGCAGCACTTTGCCATCGTCGGGCAGTTTGACGCGCTGCACAAGAACCCCAGCGAGCCCACCACCTCGCAGGCCGGAAGGTGAGTCGCCGCCGGGAATGACGACGACCCCGGGCACGCTTTGCTCACCAGGGGCAGCGCGGGTGCGCAGGGCGGGAGCCACGGGCGAGCTGCTGCGCCCTGCGAGCAAACAGGAAGCTTGCGTGTGTGTGCGTGCGCGCAGTGCGGACGGCCACTCTGCCAGCGGCGCCAGCTCCGACACGGACGCGCCGCCCCCGGCGGTGGAGCCCATCTCGGACGTGGACAAGACCTTGTCTCTGCAGATGGCCATCAAGTGCGCCGACCTGGCCAACCTGGCGGCGCCGCTGCCCGTCTACCTCAAGTGGGTGCAGGCGCTGGAGCAGGAGTTCTTCCTGCAGGGTGACGCTGAGCGCGAGGCGGGCCTGCCCATCTCGCCGCTCTGCGACCGGACCAAGGAAGGCGTGTGCAAGTCCCAGGTGCGCACAAACGACGCTGGTGCCTGTTTGTGTTCTAGAGGGGAGGAGTACGCTGCCCGGTGCGCACCAGTGCCGGACACCTCACGTGTACGCCGGTGCGCTGCGCCGTCCGTGCGTTCGCAGGTCGGCTTCTTTGACTTCGTCGTGCTGCCGCTGGTGCGGGCCTTTGTCAGCCGCTTCCCGGCATCCAGGCCGCTGCTCACGCAGATGATGAGCAACTACTCGTACTGGAAGCAGAGCGCGCCGCCGCCGCCAGCCAAGGCCGACGGCGACTCGTGCTCGTCGACGGGGTCGGTGGACGAGGGGCGCTTCATCAAGAGCAACCGCAGCAACGGCCGCGCGTCTGGCCAGCCGGGCCACGCCGTGGCAGAGCCCGGCCACGTGCCGCCGGCGACGGCGCCCGGGTCGCAGGCGCCCTCGCACCGCACCACGGGCAACGGCTCTGTGGTTGAAGCGGGGCCGGCGCCTTGAAGCGCGCACGGCTCGGAATCACGTGCTGCACTGCAACGTTGCCTGCACTAGCAAAGGGTGGGAAGGACTCTGCTGCGTCCTCGTGCTGCACACTCTCTCCGCAAGAAGTTGTGCCCGTGCAAAAGCGGAGGGTCTGTCCGTCACGCGTTGCATTGGGGCGCGTCCGTAACCCACACGAAAAATGCAGCAAGCCCCCCCAGTGCTTTCCTCATGGGGCCGTCGTCACCCACAGCAGCACGGTCAGCACCTGGAAGGGCCCAAAGTCCACCCGCCCGCCCGGCCCCTTGCCAGCGCGGGC
>VFQP010005150.1_pt1 | contig 11609 bp, 7 predicted proteins | sample 3512351 | NCBI WGS metagenome assembly VFQP01 (sample SAMN10412372, study PRJNA504923) | tailings metagenome | isolation source: Relicate 1 Philex TSF1 revegetated site | place: Philippines: Tuba, Benguet | collected 2017-08-29
TGATCGCGCCGATCGCGATGGAGCAGGGCCTGCGCTTCGCCATCCGCGAGGGCGGCCGCACCGTCGGCTCGGGCGTCGTGGCAACGATCATCGCGTAATCAGGTTTCGCCGCAGGGGCATAGCTCAATTGGCAGAGCGTCGGTCTCCAAAACCGAAGGTTGGGGGTTCGAGACCCTCTGCCCCTGCCACGGCAGACTAGAAAACTCGTTGAACAGCCCGGCCCGCTGCGGTTTCTACCCGGCGGGCTTTGCTGCTGAATGGCGTACCGGCGCCTTAAAGCTTTCCCGGTGCGCAACGCATGAACACGATGTCCTCCACTGAAGTCCAAACCGTCACTTCCGGCGCCGACAAGGCCAAGCTGAGCGGCGCCGTTGTGCTCGTCATCGGCGGCCTGGTGGCCTACTACCTGCTCGCCAAGCAGGGCGGCTTCGCGCAATGGGGCGCGCTGCTCGGCCTGCTGGCGGTCGCCGTGCTGCTGTTCTTCACGTCGGAGCAGGGCAAGGCCTTGATCGCTTACGGTCGTGACAGCTGGCGCGAGGCGCGCAAGGTTGTGTGGCCGACGCGCAAGGAATCGCTGCAGATGACGCTGTATGTGTTCATCTTCGTGGTGGTGATGGCCTTGTTCCTGTGGCTGACCGACAAGGCCCTGGAATGGGTGCTGTACGACCTGCTGCTGGGCTGGAAGCGCTGAGGACTCCCGAATGAGCGAACAACAGATCACCGAAGCCTCGAGCCTGAAGCGCTGGTACGTCGTGCACGCCTACTCCGGCATGGAAAAGGCGGTCGAGCGGAATCTGCGCGAGCGCATCGATCGCGCGGGCATGCAGGACAAGTTCGGCCGCATCCTGGTGCCGACCGAAGAGGTCGTCGAACTGAAGAACGGCAAGAAGTCGATCACCGAGCGGCGCTTCTTCCCTGGCTATGTGCTGGTCGAGATGATCCTCGACGACGACTCCTGGCACCTGGTCAAGCACACCAGCAAGGTCACCGGTTTCGTCGGTGGCGCGCGCAACCGTCCGGCGCCGATCTCGGAAGCCGAGGTCATGAAGATCGTCAACCAGATGCAGGAAGGCGTGGAGAAGCCGCGCCCGAAGTTCGAGTGGACGGTTGGCGAGGTGGTCCGCGTGAAGGAAGGCCCGTTTGCCGATTTCAACGGCGCCATCGAAGAGGTGAACTACGACAAGAGCAAGCTGCGCGTGTCGGTGACCATCTTCGGTCGCGCCACGCCGGTCGAGCTGGACTTCGGTCAGGTCGAGAAAGTTTGACGCGCGTCGCGCGTCAAACTTCGCCGAAGCCCGAAGGGCGTAGGCAAGGTTTCTAGGCATGCCAGAGCCTGACTCGCGGAAGCGAGTCGACTGGTCGCGATAGCCGGGCGCGTTTCCCGGCATGAGGAGCCAGCCGCAGTTCGGGCTGGCGTTTGTACTCGGGGCGGTTGAATTTGACCGCTCCTCAGGAGTGAAACATGGCAAAGAAAATTGTCGGCTTTATCAAGCTGCAAATTCCGGCTGGCAAGGCGAACCCGTCGCCGCCGGTGGGTCCGGCGCTGGGTCAGCGCGGCCTCAACATCATGGAGTTCTGCAAGGCGTTCAACGCCAAGACGCAGAGCATGGAGCCGGGTCTGGTGTTGCCGGTGGTCATCACCGCCTTCGCCGACAAGAGCTTTACCTTCGAGATCAAGTCGCCCCCGGCGACCGTGCTGATCAAGAAGGCCGCGAAGATCGAGAAGGGCTCGCAGCGCCCCCATCTGGAGAAGGTCGGCAAGCTGACCCGCGCCCAGCTGGAAGAGATCGCCAAGACCAAGCAGAAGGACCTGACGGCAGCCGATCTGGATGCCGCCGTCCGCACCATCGCCGGTTCCGCCCGCTCGATGGGCATCATCGTGGAAGGTGTCTGACATGGCCAAGCTGACCAAGAAGCAAAAGGCCCAGCAGGGCAAGGTCGAGACGACCAAGCTGTACGCGCTGGATGAGGCCCTGGCCCTGGTGAAGAGCCTGGCCACCGCCAAGTTCGACGAGTCGATCGACGTCGCCGTGCAACTCGGCGTGGACGCGAAGAAGTCGGACCAGGTCGTGCGCGGCGCCGTCGTGCTGCCCCATGGCACCGGCAAGACCAAGCGCGTCGCCGTGTTCGCTCAAGGCGCCAAGGCTGAGGAAGCCAAGGCTGCCGGCGCCGACGTCGTCGGCATGGAAGACCTCGCCGAGCGCGTGAAGGCGGGCGACATGCCCTTCGACATCGTGATCGCGTCGCCGGACACCATGCGCATCGTCGGTACCCTGGGCCAGATCCTGGGTCCGCGCGGCCTGATGCCGAACCCGAAGGTCGGCACCGTGACCCCGGATGTCGCCACGGCCGTGAAGAACGCCAAGGCCGGTCAGGTCCAGTTCCGCGTCGACAAGGGCGGCATCATCCACGGCACCATCGGCCGTCGCTCGTTCGACGACGCCAAGCTGGCCGGCAACCTGCGCGCGCTGGTCGAGGCCCTGAACAAGGCCAAGCCGGCGTCGAGCAAGGGTGTCTACCTGCGCAAGGTGGCCGTCTCGTCGACCATGGGCATTGGTGCCCGCGTCGACGTGGCATCGATCAACGCTCAAGCCGCGGCTTGAGTTTGAAGTGGTGGCCAGGTCCGGCAACGGGCCTGGGCCATCCAAGACCGCTGGCGCTCTTCGGGGCGTAATCGAGGGTCGCAAGACCCGAAGCCAGCGCAGATGGCGAACCCGCCGACAAGGAACAACCCATGCGGTTCTCACGCTTCATGGGCTCCGAGACGGCAAGGTCGCTGAAACCGGTGCGGCTCAAAGGCGCAAGCCCGCGAGCCGTGATGTGAGGAGAAGACCTTGAGTCTGAATCGCAACGAGAAGGCAGCCGTTGTCTCGGAAGTGGCCGCGCAAGCCGCCAAGTCCCAGACGCTCGCGCTGGCCGAGTACCGTGGCCTCACCGTCGAAGCTCTGAACAAGCTGCGCGTCGATGCGCGAGCCAAGGGTGTGTACCTTCACGTGCTGAAGAACACCCTGGCCCGTCGTGCCGTCGCAGGCACCTCGTTCGAGCCGGCGGCGGAGCTGATGGTCGGCCCGCTGATCTACGGCTTTTCTGAAGATGCAGTGGCCGCCGCCAAGGTGGTGGCCGACTTCGCCAAGAGCAATGACAAGCTGGTCCTGAAGGGCGGCGCCTACAACGGCAAGGCCCTGGACGTGAACAGCCTGAAGACCCTGGCTTCGGTGCCCAGCAAGGAAGTCCTGCTGTCGCAACTGGCCGGTCTGCTCAAGTCGCCTGTGCAGCGTACCGCTGCCGTGCTGGCGGCGCTGGCGGCCAAGCGTGGCGAGGGCGCCGAAGCGCCCGCCGCTGCCTGATTGGCATCCGCATCCGTTTTTTCAATTTCAATCGATTCGTAGGAGCCCCAAATGGCATTCGATAAAGACGCTTTCCTGACCGCCCTCGACAGCATGTCGGTGATGGAACTCAATGACCTGGTGAAGGCCATTGAAGAGAAGTTCGGCGTGTCCGCCGCCTCGATGGCCGCCCCGGCTGCTGGCGGTGGCGCTGCTGCCCCGGCCGCTGAAGAGAAGACCGAGTTCAACGTCGTGCTGCTCGAAGCCGGCGCGAACAAGGTTGGCGTGATCAAGGCCGTGCGCGAAATCACCGGCCTGGGTCTGAAGGAAGCCAAGGACCTGGTCGACGGCGCGCCCAAGACCGTCAAGGAAGCCCTGCCCAAGGCCGACGCCGACGCCGCGGTCAAGAAGCTGGTCGAAGCCGGCGCCAAGGCCGAAGCGAAGTAAATCGGCGCTTGGCTACTGCGCGGCCTGATCTCGGGCCCGCGGTGCTCGCCGTACGAGAGTACGGCTGCGCGCCTCGGACCCGACCTCAAGCCGCTCGCTACGCCGCTCTCCGATTTACTGCATCTGGCTGGTCCCGAAAGGGGCCGGCCAGATGTCATTTCCGTTGAGACCCTGCGAAAAGGTCCGGCATGACTACAATGCCGGGCTTTTCCGTAGGTTCTCTGATCCGACTGCAGAGAACGGGTTTGGTCGAGCCCCGGGCGCAATGCCTCGGGTTGTCTGCCAGCGATGGGTAGTGGCCCGTCACCGAACCTCGAATGCAATGTTCGAGACGCCAGTCGTCAGGTAGTCCGATTGATCCCCGGCTGCCACCCCTCCCTCGGAGCTTTCATGGCGCAAGCAACCCCCTACAGCTACACGGAGCGCAAACGCATCCGCAAGAGCTTCGGCCAGCGCGACAGCGTGCTGGGCGTGCCTTATCTGCTGACCATGCAGAAGGACTCGTACAAGGCCTTCCTGCAAAAGGAAATCATTCCTGCCGAGCGCAAGCCCGAGGGCCTGCAGGCGGCCTTTCTGGCTGCCTTCCCGATCGTCTCGCACAACCAGTTCGTCGAGATGCGCTTCCTCGACTACACGATGGCCAAGCCGGCCTTCGACGAGCGAGAGTGCCAGCAGCGTGGCCTGACCTTCTCGGCGGCCGTGCGCGCCCGCCTGCAGATGATCATCTACGACCGCGAGAACAGCACGCCGTCGAACAAGGTCGTCCGCGAGGTGAAGGAGCAAGAGGTCTACATGGGCGAAGTGCCCCTGATGACCGACTACGGCAGCTTCATCATCAACGGCACCGAGCGCGTCATCGTCTCGCAGCTGCACCGCTCGCCGGGCGTGTTCTTCGAGCACGACAAGGGCAAGACCCACAGCTCGGGCAAGCTGCTGTTCTCCAGCCGCATCATTCCCTACCGTGGTTCGTGGCTGGACTTCGAGTTCGACCCGAAGGACATCCTGTACTTCCGCGTCGACCGCCGCCGCAAGATGCCGGTGACGATCCTGCTGAAGTCGATCGGCCTGAACCCCGAGCAGATCCTGGCCCACTTCTTCTCCTTCGACAACTTCCGCGTGATGGATGTCGGTGCGCAGATGGAGTTCGTCGCCGAGCGCCTGAAGGGCGAGGTTGCCCGCTTCGACATCACCGACAAGGACGGCAAGGTCGTTGTCGAGAAAGACAAGCGCGTCACCGCCCGTCACGTCAAGCAACTGGAAGCCAGCGGCACGCAATTCATCTCGGTGCCCGAGGACTTCCTCGTCGGCCGCGTCGTTGCCAAGAACATGGTCGACCCGGACACCGGCGAGATCATCGCCAAGGCCAATGACGAGCTGACCGACGCGCTGCTGAAGAAGCTGCGCGCCGCCGGCATCAAGGAACTGCAGTGCCTGTTCACCAATGAACTGAGCGAAGGCGCCTACATCAGCCAGACCCTGGCGCTGGATGAGACCGCCGACCAGTTCGCCGCCCGCGTCGCCATCTACCGCATGATGCGCCCCGGCGAGCCGCCGACCGAGGACGCGGTCGAGTCGCTGTTCAACCGCCTGTTCTACAGCGCCGATACCTACGACCTCTCCCGCGTCGGCCGCATGAAGTTCAACGCCCGCGTGGGCCGCGACACCAGCGTCGGCGACATGACCCTGTCGAACGAGGACATCCTCGACGTCGTCAAGATCCTGGTCGAGCTGCGCAACGGCCGTGGCCAGGTCGATGACATCGACCACCTGGGCAACCGTCGCGTGCGTTGCGTGGGCGAACTCGCCGAGAACCAGTACCGCAGCGGTCTGGCTCGTATCGAGAAGGCCGTCAAGGAGCGTCTGGGCCAGGCCGAGACCGAGTCCCTGATGCCGCACGACCTGATCAACTCCAAGCCGATTTCCGCGGCGCTGAAGGAGTTCTTCGGGGCGAGCCAGCTCTCGCAGTTCATGGACCAGACCAACCCGCTGTCCGAGATCACGCACAAGCGTCGCGTCTCGGCGCTGGGCCCGGGTGGTCTGACCCGCGAACGTGCCGGCTTCGAAGTTCGCGACGTGCACCCGACCCACTACGGTCGCGTCTGCCCGATCGAAACGCCTGAAGGTCCGAACATCGGCCTGATCAACTCGCTGGCGCTGTTCGCGCGCCTGAACGAGTACGGCTTCCTGGAGACCCCGTACCGCCGCGTGGTGGACGGCCAGGTCACCGACCAGATCGACTACCTGTCGGCGATCGAGGAAGGCAAGTACGTGATCGCGCAGGCGAACGCCTCGCTCGACGCGAACGGCCGCCTTACCGACGAGCTGGTCTCGGCCCGTGAAGCCGGCGAATCCGTGCTGCTGAGCCCTGAGCGCGTGCAGTACATGGACGTGGCCCCGGCGCAGATCGTGTCGGTGGCCGCCTCGCTGGTTCCGTTCCTCGAGCACGATGACGCGAACCGCGCGCTGATGGGCGCCAACATGCAGCGTCAGGCCGTGCCGACCCTGCGTCCCGAGAAGGCCTTCGTGGGCACCGGCGTCGAACGCGTCGCCGCGAAGGACTCGGGCACCGTGGTCGCCTCGCGCCGCGGCGGTGTCGTCGACTACGTGGACACGAACCGCATCGTGATCCGCGTCAACGACAAGGAGACGGTGGCGGGTGAGGTCGGCGTCGACATCTACAACCTCATCAAGTACCAGCGCTCCAACCAGAACACGAACATCCACCAGCGCCCGATCGTCAAGCGCGGCGACCAGGTGGCGGCCGGCGACATCATTGCCGACGGCGCCTCCACCGACCTCGGCGAGCTGGCCCTGGGCCAGAACATGCTGGTCGCGTTCATGCCCTGGAACGGCTACAACTTCGAGGACTCGATCCTGATCTCGGAGCGCGTGGTCGCCGAAGACCGCTACACCTCGATCCACATCGAGGAGCTGGTGGTGATGGCCCGCGACACCAAGCTGGGCTCGGAAGAAATCACCCGCGACATCCCGAACCTTTCCGAGCAGCAACTGGCCCGCCTGGACGAGTCGGGCATCGTCTACATCGGCGCCGAGGTCAACCCTGGCGACGTGCTGGTCGGCAAGGTCACGCCCAAGGGCGAGACCACGCTGACGCCGGAAGAGAAGCTGCTGCGCGCGATCTTCGGCGAGAAGGCTTCGGACGTGAAGGACACCTCGCTGCGCGTCGACCAGGGCACGCAGGGCACGGTCATCGACGTGCAGGTCTTCACCCGTGAAGGCATCCAGCGCGACAAGCGCGCCCAGCAGATCATCGACGACGAGCTGAAGCGCTTCCGCCTGGACCTGAACGACCAGTTGCGCATCGTCGAGGCCGACGCCTACGACCGGATTGCCAAGCTGCTGACCGGTCGGATCGCCAACGGTGGTCCGCAGAAGATTGCCAAGGGCACCGCGATCACGGCCGAGTACCTGGCCGGTATCGACAAGTACCACTGGTTTGACATCCGCCCGGCCGAGGAAGAGCTGGCGAACCAGCTCGAGTCGATCAAGAACTCGCTCGAGCAGACCCGTCACAGCTTCGACCTCGCCTTCGAAGAGAAGCGCAAGAAGCTGACCCAGGGCGACGAGCTGCCGGCCGGCGTGCTGAAGATGGTCAAGGTCTACCTGGCCGTCAAGCGCCGCCTGCAGCCGGGCGACAAGATGGCCGGCCGTCACGGCAACAAGGGTGTGGTGTCGAAGATCGTTCCGGTCGAAGACATGCCCTACATGGCCGACGGCACGCCTTGCGACATCGTGCTGAACCCGCTGGGCGTGCCCTCGCGGATGAACGTGGGTCAGGTGCTCGAGGTTCACCTCGGCTGGGCCGGCAAGGGCATCGGCCAGCGCATCGGCGACATGCTGCAGCGCGAGGCCAAGGTGGCCGAGCTGCGCAAGTTCCTCGACGAGCTCTACAACCAGAGCGGCGGTCGCCAGGAAGACCTGAGCGCGCTGTCCGACGACGAGATCCAGCAGATGGCGCGCAACCTCAGCACCGGAGCGACCTTCGCGACCCCGGTGTTCGACGGCGCGAAGGAAGAGCAGATCCGCGCGATGCTGAAGCTGGCCTATCCGGACGAGATCGCCGCCAAGAAGGGCCTGACCGCGACGCGCACCCAGTGCCTGCTGAGCGATGGCCGCACCGGCGAGCAGTTCGAGCGCCCGGTGACCGTCGGCTACATGCACGTGCTGAAGCTGCACCACTTGGTCGACGACAAGATGCACGCCCGCTCGACCGGCCCGTACTCGCTGGTCACGCAGCAGCCGCTGGGTGGTAAGGCGCAGTTCGGTGGCCAGCGCTTCGGTGAAATGGAAGTCTGGGCACTGGAAGCCTACGGCGCCTCGTACATCCTGCAGGAAATGCTGACCGTCAAGTCCGACGACGTGAACGGCCGCACCAAGGTGTACGAGAGCATCGTCAAGGGTGAGCACTCGATCGACGCCGGCATGCCGGAATCGTTCAACGTGCTGGTCAAGGAAATCCGTTCGCTCGCCATCGACATCGAGCTCGAGCGCAACTAAGCCAAGGACAGGAGAGAGACATGAAAGGTTTGCTGGACCTGTTCAAGCAGTTCACGCCGGACGAGCACTTCGACGCGATCAAGATCGGCATCGCCTCCCCGGAGAAGATCCGTTCCTGGTCCTTTGGCGAAGTGAAGAAGCCGGAGACCATCAACTACCGGACCTTCAAGCCGGAACGCGACGGCCTGTTCTGCGCCAAGATCTTTGGCCCGATCAAGGACTATGAGTGCCTGTGCGGCAAGTACAAACGCCTGAAGCACCGTGGCGTGATCTGCGAGAAGTGCGGCGTTGAAGTCACCCAGACCAAGGTGCGTCGCGACCGCATGGGTCATATCGACCTGGCTGCGCCCTGCGCCCACATCTGGTTCCTGAAGTCGCTGCCGTCGCGTCTGGGCCTGGTGCTGGACATGACGCTGCGCGATATCGAGCGCGTGCTGTACTTCGAGGCGTACGTGATCGTCGACCCGGGCATGACGCCGCTGAAGAAATTCGGCATCCTGACCGAGGAGCAGTACGACGTCGAGCGCGAGAAGCATGGCGATGAGTTCGTTGCGCTGATGGGCGCCGAGGGCGTTCAGCGCCTGCTGGGCGACATGGATCTCGACGTCGAGATCGACAAGCTGCGCAACGACATGACCGGCTCCGAGCTCAAGGTCAAGAAGAACTCCAAGCGCCTGAAGGTCATGGAGGCCTTCAAGAAGAGCGGCATGAAGCCCGAGTGGATGGTCATGAACCGCCTGCCGGTGCTGCCGCCGGACTTGCGTCCGTTGGTGCCGCTGGACGGCGGTCGCTTCGCGACCTCGGATCTGAACGATCTGTACCGCCGCGTCATCAACCGCAACAACCGCCTGGCCCGCCTGCTGGAACTCAAGGCGCCCGAGATCATCGTGCGCAACGAGAAGCGCATGCTGCAGGAAGCCGTCGACTCGCTGCTCGACAACGGCCGCCGTGGCAAGGCCATGACCGGCGCCAACAAGCGTCCGCTCAAGTCGCTGGCCGACATGATCAAGGGCAAGGGCGGCCGCTTCCGTCAGAACTTGCTGGGCAAGCGCGTCGACTACTCGGGCCGTTCGGTCATCGTGGTCGGCCCGACCCTGAAGCTGCACCAGTGCGGTCTGCCCAAGCTGATGGCGCTGGAGCTGTTCAAGCCCTTCATCTTCAGCCGTCTCGAAGCCATGGGCATCGCGACGACCATCAAGGCGGCGAAGAAGGAAGTCGAATCCGGCACGCCGGTGGTCTGGGACATCTTGGAAGAGGTCATCAAGGAGCATCCGGTTCTGCTGAACCGCGCACCGACCCTGCACCGCCTCGGCATCCAGGCTTTCGAGCCGGTGCTGATCGAAGGCAAGGCCATCCAGCTGCACCCGCTGGTCTGCGCCGCCTTCAACGCCGACTTCGACGGTGACCAGATGGCCGTTCACGTGCCGCTGTCCATCGAAGCGCAGATGGAAGCCCGCACGCTGATGCTGGCCTCCAACAACGTGCTGTTCCCGGCCTCGGGCGAGCCGTCGATCGTGCCGTCGCAAGACGTGGTGCTGGGCCTGTACTACGCGACCCGCGAGCGCATCAACGGCAAGGGCGAGGGCATGGTCTTCTCCGACCTGCTGGAGCTGCAGCGCGCGCTGGACAACGGCGTGGTCGAGATCACCGCCAAGATCAATGTGCGCATGGTCGAGCACCGCAAGGGCGACGACGGCCAGTGGATTCCGGAGACCAAGATGGTCGCCACCACCGTCGGCCGCGCGCTGCTCTCGGAGATCCTGCCCAAGGGCCTGCCCTTCAGCAACATCAACAAGGCGCTGAAGAAGAAGGAGATCAGCAAGCTGATCAACACGTCCTTCCGCCGCTGCGGTTTGAAGGAAACCGTGGTGCTGGCCGACAAGCTGATGCAGTCCGGCTTCCGCCTGGCCACGCGCGCTGGCCTGTCGATCGCCATTGACGACATGCTGGTTCCTGCCGTCAAGTACACCTTGATCGAGTCCGCCGAGAAGGAGGTCAAGGAGATCGAGCAGCAGTACATCTCGGGTCTGGTGACCGCCGGCGAGCGCTACAACAAGGTCGTCGACATCTGGGGCAAGGCCGGTGACGAGATCGGCAAGAAGATGATGGACAACCTGAAGGTCGAGAAGGTCGCTGACCGGAACGGCAAGCAGGTGGACCAGGAGTCGTTCAACTCGATCTACATGATGGCCGACTCGGGCGCGCGGGGTTCCGCCGCCCAGATCCGTCAGCTGGCCGGTATGCGTGGCCTGATGGCCAAGCCGGACGGCTCCATCATCGAAACGCCCATCACGGCGAACTTCCGTGAAGGCCTGAACGTTCTGCAGTACTTCATCTCCACCCACGGTGCCCGTAAGGGCCTGGCGGATACGGCGCTGAAGACTGCGAACTCGGGCTATCTGACCCGCCGTCTGGTCGACGTGACCCAGGATCTGGTCGTCACCGAGGACGATTGCGGCACCGACAACGGCATGGCGATGCGCGCCCTGGTCGAGGGCGGTGAAGTCATCGAATCGCTGCGCGACCGCATCCTCGGCCGCGTCACCGCGATCGACACCCTGCACCCCGAGACCCAGGCGGTGGTGGTGTCGGCCGGCACGATGCTGGATGAGGACATCCTGGACCAGGTCGAGGCCGCCGGTATCGACGAGGTCAAGGTGCGCACGCCGCTGAACTGCGCGACCCGCTACGGCCTGTGCGCCAAGTGCTACGGCCGAGACCTCGGCCGCGGCGGCATGGTCAACAACGGCGAGGCGGTCGGCGTGATCGCCGCGCAGTCGATCGGCGAGCCTGGTACGCAGCTGACCATGCGGACCTTCCACATCGGTGGTGCCGCATCGCGCGCGGCGGTGGCCTCCAGCGTCGACGCGAAGAGCGAAGGCCTGATCGGCTTCAACGCCACGATGCGCTACGTGACGAACGGCAAGGGCGAGCTGGTGGTGATTTCGCGTTCCGGCGAAATCGTCATCTCCGACCCGCACGGCCGCGAGCGCGAGCGCCACAAGGTGCCCTATGGCGCGACCTTGAACATCAAGGCCGACCAGCATGTGAAGGCCGGCACCGTGCTGGCCAACTGGGATCCGCTGACCCGCCCGATCATCACGGAATTCGCCGGCAAGGCGAAGTTCGAGAACGTCGAGGAGGGTGTCACCGTCGCCAAGCAGGTCGACGAGGTCACCGGCCTGTCGACCCTGGTGGTGATCGATCCGAAGCGCCGCGGCGCTGCCAAGGTCGTGCGCCCGCAGGTCAAGCTGCTGGACGCCGGCGGCCACGAGGTGAAGATCCCCGGCACCGACCACTCGGTGACGATCGGCTTCC
>VFQP010005151.1_pt1 | contig 11609 bp, 15 predicted proteins | sample 3512351 | NCBI WGS metagenome assembly VFQP01 (sample SAMN10412372, study PRJNA504923) | tailings metagenome | isolation source: Relicate 1 Philex TSF1 revegetated site | place: Philippines: Tuba, Benguet | collected 2017-08-29
TTTTTACTTTTTACTTCATTAGAGGCTCCAACCTTGACGATATTCCCTCTTAACGAACTGATTCGCTTCATCAAAGTTTGTGATCTTCATATTCTTCGCATCCCAGAGCAGCTTTTTGCGGCCGAGGTATTTGTCGTCCCAGCCTTTGAGGCGAGGGTTGAGCATCATCCAGCTACGGATGGCGAGGTTACCCATGAGGATGCTTTCGGTGAACGGACCGGCGTATTCAAAGGGAGAACTGGTTTCTCCTTTACCATAGCCGGCGATGCAAGCATTCACCCATTGGATATAGTGGCCTTCAGGAACGCGTTTGATCGTCTCTTTGGGCATTTTCTTCTCCTGCATCAGTTTGGTCGGTAACAGCCTTGGATTAGCGCCGTAGCAGTCCAGCAGCAGCTTTCCTTTTGTTCCGACGAGCAGTGTTCCTCCATCCCAGTTGCCAAACGCTTCGCCAGGCAGCAATTCGTCAGGTCGTGGTGGGAGCAGGCCTCCGTCATGCCAGGATACCTTGATCTTTTTACCAGGCTTATCTTTTCTTGGATAGGTAAGATGAATGATAGAAGACGGAGGGCAGCTGTCAACATAGTTTCCTTCCGCCCACATGTCTTTCCAGATATTTGCTACGCTGCACTCTGCGGATTCCGGGTAATCAATGGGCAGGATCCGGTAGATCGGATCCATGATATGGCAGGCCATATCACCCAATGCGCCTGTACCAAAGGCCCACCATCCTCTCCAGTTGAATGGCAGATAAGCGGGGTTATAATCGATCTTTTGTGCGGGCCCGAGCCAGAGATCCCAGTCGAGTTCCTTCGGCACCTCGAAGCTCCCTTTCGGCGTGGGAATGCCCTGCGGCCAAACCGGGCGGTTGGTCCATGCATGCGCTTCCACTACTTCTCCGATCATACCTGCATCATATATTTCTTTTGCTTTACGAACCCCATCTCCGGAACCGCCCTGGTTACCCATCTGAGTCACCACCTTGTATTTTTTGGCAGCTTCCGTAAGCATGCGCGCTTCGTAGATATCATGCGTTAACGGTTTTTGCGTGTATACGTGTTTTCCCAGTTGCATGGCCGCGATGGTAGCCACTGCATGCGTGTTATCAGGTGTTGATACAGAAACAGCGTCGATATTGTTCTTCTCTTTCGACAGCATTTCCCGGAAATCTTTGTAATAGCTTGCTTTCGGGAACTTCTCTCTTGTTTTGGCAGACTCTCTGTCGTCTACATCAACAAGTGAAACAATATTAACGTTAGGGCTTTTGGCGAACTCGGCAAGATCACTCGCGCCTTTACCACCCGCACCGATACCTGCGATATTAAGTTTATCACTGGGAGCGATGAACCCTTTTCCACCCAATACATGACGGGGAAGGATCAGTACGCCAGCTCCGAATACGGCTGACTGCTGGATAAAACGACGACGTGAATTATCGTTCTGCTGTTTTTTCATTGAGCAAATTTTGGATCAAGGTAATGAAAAACTTAATAGTTTGCAGATTGTTTCCTCCTTGGCTTCGCTACGGCGGACAGAGCCCGCAGATTTACGCAGATCTATATGCAGATGCGCAGATTAGTTTTCAACAGCGGACACATATCTGCGGATCTGCGCGCCATCTGCGAAATCTGCGGGAACATTGCGGGCTCATTCATTAGTAAAAAATAAATACATGGAGACTATAACAACCATCAGCTGGGATGATTTTGAAAAAGTAGATATGCGTGCAGGCACCATCATAGAGGTAAATGATTTCCCAAAAGCAAAAAGACCTGCATATAAACTAAGGATAGATTTCGGTGGTGATATTGGCATCAGGCAATCGTCGGCACAGATCACAGCACTTTATACCAAAGAAGAACTGCTGAACAGACAAGTCATCGCCGTCGTAAACTTTCCTCCCAAACAGATCGCCGATTTCATGAGCCAGTGTCTTGTTCTCGGTGTATACGATGAAAACAAAGATGTAATTTTATTGCAACCCTCAAAACCCGTATCAAACGGAGTGAAAGTTGGATAATCTTTCCTCCACATATTATCAATCGCCGGTTGGCTTCCTGAAAATATCGGGCACGCCCGATTTTATCAGTGAAGTGACCTTCCGAGACCAACCTCCTGCACCGGAAGAGATCAGCAGTGATCCTGCGCCAATGTTGGTAGAATGCGTTGAACAACTGATCCAGTATTTCAACGGTCAGCGCCGCGTATTTGAGTTACCATTAAATCAGCATGGCACCAATTTTCAACAACAGACCTGGAATCTGCTCACCGCTATCCCCTTTGGGAAAACGATCAGCTATATGCAACTCGCCATCAGCACCGGTGATCCAAAAGCCACCCGTGCTGTTGCCAATGCCAACGGAAGAAACAATATCGCAATCATTGTCCCCTGTCATCGCGTGATCGGGTCCAACCGGGAACTGACCGGCTACGCAGGCGGACTATGGAGAAAAAGATGGCTGCTGGAACATGAGATGAAGATGATGTATGGAGTGCAGAGGCTGTTCTAGGGAGGTTTTCAAGGTTTAAGAGGTTTAAGAGGTTTGATAGGTTCAAGAGGTTCAACCTATGGAACCTCTTGAACCTATCAAACCTCTTAAACCTCTTGAACCTCTTAAACCTCTTAAACCTATTGAACCTCTTAAACCTATTGAAACCTCACTTCAGCTGCTTCTCCGAAAACGCAAACGGCAGCAGGTCATTCGCGCTCTTCAATACGATCACCTCACCTGTTTGTCCGCTCAGGATAATACGCATGGGCTTTCCGCCTCTGCCTTCATATTCCAGCAATGCCTGGCGGCACATGCCGCAGGGAGATACAGGTGTGCTGCTGTCTCCATTCTCGTTATGATAGCTTACGGCCATTACATCAATAGCCAGTCCGGGAAAGATCGATGATGCGGTAGAAAGTAGTGTACGCTCTGCGCAAATACCTACGGGATAGGAAGCGTTTTCCTGGTTGGTGCCACGCACAATACCTTTTTCTGTACGGGCTGCTGCCCCTACCCTGAAATGCGAATAGGGCGCATAGGCTTGCGAAGTGACGTTGCGGGCTTCCGTCAAAAGTTCAGCGTCTGCGGCAGACAGCTCATTTATATCCGCGTATAATTCGTAGTCGATCTGAATTTTCTTTTCACTCATAACAAATCCTTATCAGACAAAAATGCCCCGGTAAAATTCCGGGGCATTTAAAGTTAGGTCAAATTTATTTAATAATGTTGAACAGTCTTTTCCAGCGCGGACCTCCATCCCAGCTGAACCAGATCATCCAGGCTTTACCTACGATCCGGTCTTCCGGCACGAATCCCCATTTGCGGCTGTCCTGTGAACCCTGGCGGTTATCCCCCATCATCCAGAAGTAATCCATTTTGAACGTATAACTGCTGTTCTCCTGGCCATTGATATAATACTTGCCGTTCCTCTCTTCAAGATCTGTATGCTCGTACTTTCTGATCGCACGTTCGTAGATGTTGAAGTTCTCCGGGGTCAGTTGAATGGTTGTTCCTTTTTTAGGAACCCATACCGGACCAAAGTTATCCATCGTCCAGTTATGAAGCGTATCATAAGGGAACACATCACGCTCGAGCCCGTCCAGCGGCTCTATATTTTTGATCAGTCCGTTTTTCTGCATCTTATCTTTCGCAACTGTGGTCAGCAACATTCTATAGATGTTCCCACCTATGGATGAATAATCACCTTTTTCAAAATCGAGATCATACTCGCTTTTCATCACATCCATGTCAAGCGCGGGAGCAGTCACTTCCACTTTATATAGCTGTTCTGCATATGGAGGCGGTTCCTGGCGAACGCCATTCAGGTAAACCACATTATGTCTCACCTCAATTGAATCTCCGGAAACACCTACACAACGTTTGATATAGTTATCTGTTTTATCAACAGGATGTGATACAACCGGATAATTCTCGCCATCTGCCAGTATCATTTTCGCATCCCGGTCTCCCCTTTCTGCAGCTCTTTTTACATCAATATATGGAACAAGTGACTCGAACCCCTCGCGGTGGATAACCGTATCACCGGCAGGAAAATTAAACACTACTACATCATTTCTTTTGGGCATGCTGCCAAACCAGCGGATATAAGGGAACTGCACAAGTTCAGAATATGATTTACCGTTCGTAACCGGCATGTAATTGTGTACAAACGGAACAGACAACGGCGTATTCGGAATACGCGGCCCGTAGCTCAGTTTACTTACAAATAAAAAGTCTTTTACCAGCAGGGTCTTCTCCATCGATCCTGACGGAATTGTATAGGCTTCAAAAATGAAAGTCCTGATCAATGTGGCTGCCACAACAGCAAACACGGCGGCATCCACCCATTCTCTCCAGGCAGGTTTCTGATAAAGTCTTACCGTTTGCGGTCCTACAAATCTTGTATCAGGTTTTGAAGCGATATAAGGGAAATAGATAAAAGGAAGCAAAGAAGCCATTGTATGCGCCCCAAACGAATATTTCGCAAACACTTTTGCAAACTCGATAAAGATGCCCGGTGTAATGAACCAGCCGATCACGGGGATCAACTGCCAGAAGACCCAGTGCTTTGGACGCTGTGCGATCTCTTGCATCACCCAGGTATTATAAAAAGGAACATAGGCCTTCCATGCCGGCACTCCGGCTTTTACAAACAATTTCGCCAGCCCGAAAGATGGAAGAAATACCAGTAATGTGCCTATAAGATAAATAACGAGTAAATGTTGTAAAGGCATGAGCCTGATTTTATTTTAAACGAACAAAAATATAACTAAAGATGTCAAAGGTTTTGCTAATTAACAAACCGCTTTCAAAGTAAAAATTCAAAAGTAAAAAGTAAAAAATATTCCGCCATTGAAGCTCTTTCCGATCCGCAGAGTCTATTTTTTACTTTTTACTTTTGAATTTTTACTTTTTATCTCGGCATCACGTAGCTCTTCACATCCTCTCCTGTAATGCTTTTAGCCGACAGGATCACCAGGCGTTCCACTACGTTGCGCAGTTCACGGATATTTCCCGTCCAGTTGTATTCCTGCAACAACTTCAAGGCATCTTCTTCGATATTCTTTTTAACGATGCCATAGTCAGCGCAGATATCTTCCAGGAACTGGTCTACCAGCATCGGGATATCATCACGGCGATCATTGAGTGAAGGAACGTGGATCAGGATCACGCTCAGACGGTGATAAAGATCGAGACGGAAGTTCTTATCATCCACTTCAGTCAGCAGGTCTTTATTGGTGGCTGCAATCACCCGGACATCCACATTAATATCCTTATCAGCACCAACGCGGGTGATCTTTCCTTCCTGTAATGCACGCAGTACTTTAGCCTGCGCACTGAGGCTCATATCCCCGATCTCATCAAGGAACAGTGTACCGCCATTTGCCTGTTCAAATTTGCCGATTCGTTGCTTGATCGCAGAGGTGAAAGAACCTTTCTCATGACCAAATAATTCGCTTTCGATGAGCTCAGTCGGAATAGCCGCGCAGTTTACTTCCACAAGCGGTCCGGATACGCGGTTGCTTTTTTCATGCACCCAACGGGCAACAAGTTCCTTACCCACACCATTTTCTCCGGTGATCAGGATCCTTGCTTCTGTCGGCGCTACTTTATCGATCGTTTCTTTGATCTTTTGCATCGCAGCGGAAGCACCGATCATTTCCTGTACACGGCTTACTTTGCGCTTCAGCACTTTTGTTTCCGTTACCAGGCTTGTTCTTTCCATCGCATTGCGGATGGTGATCAGCAAACGGTTCAGATCGGGTGGCTTCGAGATGTAGTCGTAAGCACCTTTCTTAACAGCTTCCACTGCCGTTTCTATATTGCCGTGCCCGGAGATCATAATGATCGGAATATCCGGATTGATCTCTCCGGCCTTTTGCAGAAACTCAATGCCATCAAGCTTTGGCATCTTGATATCACACAACACAAGGTCATATGTCTTTTCTTTAAACTTCTTCAGCCCTTCTTCTCCATCAGACGCTTCATCGAGTTTATAACCTTCAAATGACAGGATCTCGGTCAATGTCTTCCGGATAGCTTTTTCATCGTCAATGATCAGTATATCAGCCATTCATTCAGAGTTTAGTAGGCGCAAAAATAGCGGAAAGAAGGATTGGTCGGTCAGATTCGTTGACCGTTCTCCGTTGACCGTTGACCGGCTCCTCCTGCCATTGCTTTAGCGAAGGCAGCCCCCCTTTATCAGGCTGCTTATCTCTTCCGGTGAACGGTCAACGGAGAACGGTCAACGAATAAAAACAAAGAGGCCGGATAGAAATCCAGCCTCGCTTTTAAAATCCAATATCCTATGAAAAACCATTACAAAGATGCACTTTTACATGCAAAACGCTGCATTACCTGAGAAAAAAATATTAAGCGTAAATCTACGATTTGTGAATAAACTCCATGGGGGATCTGTGATGCCAGATGATAATAACGGAAAAGCCCCGCAAAACTTAGATTTTGTGGGGCTTAACATATTAAAAGTACCATCGGAATGTGGAAAACCTTATTTCTTCTGATACATTACTTCTTTCACTAATTTAACAGTACGCTCGATGCTTGGCAATGCCGCAGCTACCAGGTTTGGTGCATAGTGCAGTGGAGCATCCGCAGCAGTGATGCGGCGGATCGGAGCATCGAGATAGTCGAAACCTTCTTTCTGGATCACATAAGAGATCTCAGAAGATACTGAAGCAAATGGCCATTGCTCTTCAACGATCACCAGGCGGTTTGTTTTCTTTACGCTTTCAAGAATAGTTTTCCAGTCGAGCGGGCGGATCGTACGAAGATCGATCACTTCAGCGCTGATACCTTCTTTTTCGAGTTCAGCAGCAGCACCAAGCGCAACTTTCATCATTTTGTTAAATGATACGATCGTTACGTCTGTACCTTTTCTTTTTACATCTGCTTTTCCTAATTCGATATAATATTCTTCTTCAGGAATTTCCATTTTATCGCCATACATCTGCTCACTTTCCATGAACATTACCGGATCTTCTTCATAGCGGATTGCCTGCTTCAGGAGACCTTTCGCGTCATATCCGTTACTTGGAGAAACCACTTTAATACCCGGGATGTTTGCGTACATCGCCTCAAAAGCTGTTGAGTGCTGAGCGCCCAACTGACCTGCAGAACCGTTACCACCACGGAAAACGATCGGGCAGGAAATTTGACCGCCACTCATTGCCAGCATTTTAGATGCGGTGTTCAAGATCTGATCAAGAGCTAAAACCGCAAAGTTCCAGGTCATGAACTCCACAACCGGACGAAGGCCATTCTGAGCGGCGCCCACACCCACTGCCGTGAAACCCAATTCAGCGATGGGAGTATCAATAACCCGCTTTGCGCCGAATTCAGCCAGCATACCCTGGCTTACCTTATAAGCTCCATTATACTCTGCTACTTCTTCACCCATCAGGAAAACCCGTTCATCCCTTCTCATTTCTTCAGACATAGCTTCACGAAGAGCGTCACGGAATGCGATTGATCTTGCCATTTTTTCGGTTAGTTTTTTAGGAGGGGCAAAAATAAGCGAGATGGGGCGAAAAACCTACGGGAAGGAAAGTTTAAAAGTTTAATAGTTTAAAGTTTGAGAGGTTTGGGAGGTTTGAGAGGTTTGGGAGGTTTGAGAGGTTTGAGAGGTTTGGGAGGTTTGGGAGGTTCACAGGTTTCATAGGTTTCATAGGTTCCAGAAGTTTCATAGATTTCGGGCTCTGAATAGGAATGAAGATCTTTTATATAATAGTTAGACTCGTCGGTACGTCGAATTACATCTGCTTACGCCTTTTTATGCACCTCGTACGCCAGAAACTTATGAAACTTCTGGAACCTATGAAACCTATGAAACCTTCCAAACCTTCCAAACCTTCCAAACCTGCTAAACCTCCCCAACTTTTAAACCTTAAACATTTAAACTTTTAAACTTTTTTCCCGTTACGTTTGCGTATGTCTTCCACTCACTTCCCCCTTGTAATTGTCGGCGGCGGTCCGATCGGCATGGCTTGCGCCATCGCTGCGAAAAATGCCGGCATCGGCTATCTTGTTTTGGAAAAAGGTAGCCTGGTCAATTCGATCTATCATTACCCGGTGAATATGACATTCTTTTCCACATCTGAACGGCTGGAGATCGGAAAAGTGCCATTTGTGAGCAATAATCCCAAACCGACAAGGTTGGAAGCATTGGAATATTACCGGCGCGTGGCGGGTACGTTTGAGTTGAATATTCATTTGTTTGAAGAAGTGACGTCAGTGGAGCGGAGCGGCGGTTTATTCCGGGTGTTCAGCAGTAAAGACTCTTATACGGCTGACAATATCATCATCGCTACCGGTTTTTATGATATTCCTTACCTGCTGGATGTTCCTGGCGAAGATCTTCCGAAAGTGACACATTATTACCGGGATCCGCATTTCTATGCATTTCAGAAAGTGATGGTGGTCGGTGCGCAAAACTCGGCGGTGGACGCTGCCCTGGAGACATGGAGAAAAGGGGCCGATGTGACCATTGTTGTTCGCGGAGAAGAGATCGGGAAAAGAGTGAAATACTGGGTGCGTCCGGATATCATTAACCGGATCGAAGAAGGATCGATCAAAGCTTTTTATCAGTCATCGATCAAAGAGATCAGGGAACGTGAAGTAGACATTCTGACTCCGGAAGGAGTTGTTACGATAGAGAATGATTGGGTGATCGCGGCAACAGGTTATCAGCCAAATCTGGATTTTCTTCACCGGATCGGTATTGATCTTTCAGCGGATGAAGTACGCTGCCCGGTGATCAATGAAGAAACCCATGAAACGAATATTCCGGGAGTGTATCTGGCGGGGGTGATCTGCGGAGGAATGAATACACACCGTTTGTTTATTGAAAATTCGAGGGAACATGCGGAGAAGATTGTGAGAGCGATTAAGAAAAAACTGTCGTAGGGTTCCCGCAGATTTTCGCAGATATAAGCGCGCAGATCCGCAGATAAAATCATTCTATTAAAGAACTATCAGCGAATGTGCGCAATGATCTGCGTAATCTCCGGGAACCCTATGCCTGTAAATTATATCCAGCTCTTCAACCTTCAGCACGCGCTGCTGCAACAAACGCATGCAATTTCACCCGGTCAGGTTTCCCGTCTGTTTTGCCACCATTGCAGATATCAATTGCATAGGGTCTATTCATCTTTATCACCTGCGGAATTCGCGCCAAGCTCAAAAAGGTTGCTTACTTCTTAGATGTAAAGTGACATTTGAAATATGCGTTGCACCCATACTCCAGTTCTCTTTGAGCTGGATGAACTGGATCACATCACCAGTGCTTGCGTGCAGTTCGCACTGAAGCAACAGTATGTATTTGTTTTGGGCTAGACCTGCATGCTGGGCGTACACTCATCATGGAACAGGCAACGCAAGCGCTGATGCCTGTCCCATTGCAACCTGTAATGTTGTAGCACTGCCTCCACGCTTAACCGCTGCTTGATCTCACTGATCTCTATGGCCGCTGTTTTTTAATGTGCAGTTCTTTTTGCTACCGTGATCTCAATGCGATCGCCGATCTCGAACCCTGCCTGTTGCAGCCAGTCGCCGCTCAGATTCAATCACGGAACCGCTCTTGGATGGATCGCACAACCGCATGCCTGCACCGCGGAACTTCTTCTAGATCTTCACTTTTCTGTGTGTCTTGTCCATAGAAAAATATTTTTATCTGTGAACTATTGGTCACAAATGTGTAACATCCTTCCCGTTCAGCGTGCGCACTATCGTTTTATTTTCCACTATTGTTCTCTACATCTGTTGACATTCGGCCTAAATCAGCCATAATTGTGCAGTTTATGAACATCGGAGATAAGATAACCGCCCTCAGAAAGGCAAAAAACATGAGCCAGACAGACCTCGGCAAGGCTACCGGTGTGTCCCGGGAGATCATCTGAAGATATGAACGCGGAGAAGTGTCTCCTTCGGTGGAAGTAGCCAAGAAGATCGCGGATGCGCTGGAAGTGTCATTGGACTACCTGGCCGGTGAAGCAGCCAGAACAGTTGACAAACAAATAATGAAGCTGATCCAGGATATCGAAGAACTCGAACCTTCTATAAGGGAACAACTTTTCTTCCTCGCCAATGCCGTCATCAGTGATAGCAAAACAAAAAAAGCTTACACGCTGTAAAAACAAAAAGCCCGGCACGCACCGGGCTTAACGACTTTTTATAAAAAAATAAATAGCTACTGTTTCACAAACATTTCAATATCATTTATCGCATCCTCTACTCTTCCTTTAATTCCATTATTGCTCAACTTATCTCTTAATGCTTTTAATACTTCTTCTTTATTTAATATACCATGAACTCTCGCTATATGCCCTAAACAGCTAGCCGCAAGCCCACTTATTGAGTCATCAGGGCTTGATAAATATTTTAAACATTTATCTTCAGCCCATCGGTATTCTTTTTCGAACAAAGCAATGGATACAAGCGCGTGCGTGATCTTCTTAACGTCATTCGACGCAAACATCACTTCAGCTTCTTGTCGACTGATCGCTTTTGGGTTTTCAAATTTATCCATAATAACAGCTATTGACCTCCAGTGGTTATATTACCTTTTGAGTCCGTCATTCCAGCTTTAATCAATGCATTTCTCATATCGGTATGTAAATCATTCCAAGAACGTACGCGCCCATGGTAAACATTGTCCATTGTTTGATCTAATAAACCCGTTTTGTTTTAATCTTTAAAATTTTGTACAAAGAATCTTCATTTTTGGCACCGTAAGCAATGGTAATTAAAAATACCAAGAAGTCTATCAGTGTGTAAATTTTATTACAACTCATACAAAAACATTGAGGATATGCCATTATTGTTTTCCATTACTTGAAATTATAACTTTTATTGAACCAGTTTCATTAGCCAACGGATTTCCGGCGGCATCCCAATACTGACCTGTATTTAGCCCCCCTGATTTGCAACTCGCCTGTTCGCTTTGTCATAGACACCTTGGCTATAATCACCTGATCAGATATTTTTATAGCCTAAATACACCCACATGGCCCTGGCTGATAATATTAAGAAGCTGCTACTTTTGCAACATGAACGTCGCAGAGAACATCTAAGCCATCCGGTAAGCGAAAAATCTAAAGCAGATCGACGTCGCCGCACATATCGGCGTTGATAAGTCTGCTTATTCCAAGATCGAGAAGAGAACGCGCTGCCTAACCGTGGAAGAACTGCAAAAAATGGCACAGCTCTTTAACCTGACCACTGATCAGATCATTAACTATGACGGCAGGATGCCAAAGGAGGTGGTGATCGAAGATAAGACCGCTGTGGAGCAGATGAGGCTGATACAGCAGTTGGATGAAGAAGACAAGCAGACCATCTTCAAGCTCATTGATAAAATGCTCACCAATAAAAAGTTCAAGGACTTCTTTAATAAAAATATCGCAGCACTGTAAAAACTGTAAAAGTCAAGCCCGGCAAGTGCCGGGCTTTGACTTTTACAATGCTATATTCAAGTTTTGTTATATTTTATTATAGGGTTACTATTTAAGTATACCAGAGATACAACGAAAAGCAGTATTGTTAATACAATATATGTAACTGCTAACAGATTGTTTTTTGTTCTGGCTCCTTTACTCTCAT
>VFQP010005152.1_pt1 | contig 11602 bp, 15 predicted proteins | sample 3512351 | NCBI WGS metagenome assembly VFQP01 (sample SAMN10412372, study PRJNA504923) | tailings metagenome | isolation source: Relicate 1 Philex TSF1 revegetated site | place: Philippines: Tuba, Benguet | collected 2017-08-29
GCAGAAAGGGAGGCACCACCCCAGCCATGCCGTGCCTACCTATGGTGCACCGAGCCGGCGTCCACCAGCCGCCCGGCCTCCTTGATCTTGTGGATGATCTCCTTGTCCGCCTCCTTGACGTACCTGCCCAGGCACGCAAGCCGCATGCGAGGGTTAGGCAGGCGCCGTCGCCGCCGTGAGCAGCCGCGCGGCGGGCGCTGCCACCCACCGCCGCATGGCAAAATCCTCGCTTGCCTCATGCTCGAATCCCCCCTGTGCCAACGATCTCATCCACGCGCCACGTCGTCACTCACTTGCCGGCAAAGTCCGTCACCTCGCCCGTGAACTTGCCCTCGAGGTCCACGGGGCAGGGCAGTGGCCCCGCCTTGACGATGACGCCCTGGGCCATGCACACGCGGTAGTCGTCCTCACCGTGCGCCGGCGCCTGCGTGTTGCGGCCACCATCCGGCGCACACTTCACGTTCACGGCAGACTGCTGCTCGCCAGCGCGGGGGCAGCGCTGCCCGGCGGGGCGTGCTTGGCTGGGCCGCTGCAGCGGGGGCGTTGCCAAGTCAGGCTGCTCAAGCGGGGCAGTGCTCAAGTCAGGCGACGCACCTGGTGCACCACGCCGGTGCCGCTGTCGTCCGTCACGTACTTGTCGGCCACCACGCGGAAGCCGCCTGCAGGGCGCGCGCCAATGCACAGCACACGGGAAGTCAACGAGGCAAACGCGCTCCTCCTCACCTGCGTGCCCTCAGGTGGAGCACGGCTGCACGGCGTGGCGTGGAGCGCCGGTGCAGGCGATTGGCTGGAGGGAGGCAGCCGGGGGGCATCAGCCGCACGACCCGCGTGCCGCCGACGGACGCGAGCACGCGCGGTGAGCGCCACTTCGCCTGGGGCCATAAAACGTGGGCAGATGAATGCCGCGTGGCCCCACCTGGGTGGTCCTTGAAGTACTCGAAGAGGGGCACGTAGGTGAGGCCCACCAGCTCCTGGCCGAGCACCGTGCCCAGCACCTCCCACCCGCCCTTGGGCTTGTCGCTGCGCACACGCACCCAGGCAGCACGCGCACACACGCGGCCTTCCTTCTCCGTACGCTAGCGCCGCCAGAGCGCCGCGCCCTCGCCAGAGTCCACGCGGGCCTCGTCAGAGCACGCCGGCGACGCCGGCGAGCGGCGCCAGGCATTGCCCGCTTGCGGCCCAATGTCCACCGAGGCACGGCAGAGTTCCCGCGCCCCCGCTCACCCCTCCTTGCCCTTCTTGCTCTCCTTGGGCACGGCGCCGGGGATGAAGGGCAGCCGCGACTGCGCCACCACGTATACCTTGTTGTGCTTGGGGTCGCGCACCTGCAGTCACAGCCAGCCGCCAGGACGACAACAGCGCCATGTTGCCTCACGCCCCCATGGTTGCTGCCCTGGTCAGTGGGGCACGCGGCTCGGCGCCATCCACACCAAGACAGAAAGCGGGCCGGCAGCAGCGGCGGCGGCAGCAGCAATGGCGAGGGCGGCGCAACGCACCCGCACGTAGGTGAACTCTGGGTTGACGCACAGCGCCAGGTTGGAGGGCAGCGTCCAGGGCGTGGTGGTCCACGCCACCAGCGCGGCGCCGTCGGCGTCGCCGACGATGGGGAAGGACACCATGACGGCCGGGTCGTCCACGTTCTGCGGCAGCAGGCGGCGGCAACGGCACGCGGCCCGGCACGCGATTTGCGCTCCCCGCCGCCCGCTCACGCCGCGCTTCCCCTCGCAACTGCTGCCGCCTGCCGCAAGCAGCTCCGCAGCCTCTGGCGGATCGCCCCCAGAAACCCTCTGGAACGGAGGCCCCGGGTGTGGCACACGCACGCACCTTGTAGTTCTGGCCGGCCTCAAAGTTGGCCAGCGTGGTGGCGCAGCCCGTCGAGACGGGCATCACCTTGAGGCCCTTGTACACCAGCCCCTTGTTAAACAGCTGCTGGAACACCCACCTGCCACAGCGCAGCACAGCGCAGCAGCATTCGCGCAGCCCGTCCACGGTGAGCAGCGCATCTCGGAGTCGCTGGGGAGGCGTGGCGCCCACCACCAACGGCGCATGCGTCGCCGCGCCGCCGCTTGAATGACGCGAGTGGATGCAGCGTGGGTGCTGGTCTGGCTGGCGCGGCGGGGCCCTCTTGCTCCAGGCGCCCCCGCGTCCCTGCCTCGCTGCCCAGGGGCTGTGCCGCACCCACCCAGAGCCCCGCTCCCGCACCAGCGCGCCGCCCCTCTCTCCTTGGGGCGGCTCCCAGTGGCGACCTCGCTCACCAGCAGCTCTCCATGAAGGAGGGGTCGAGCGTCTTGTAGTCGTTCTTGAAGTCGATCCAGCGGCCCAGGCGCGTCACTGTCTTCTCCCACTCCTTGGAGTACCTGCGAAAGGAAACCGGCGCGCGGTGTTTGGCTGGTGGTCTGCGCCAACGCTGCGTGGGAACGACGCCCCTCCGCGTGCCACAGACGTGGACTTGGTGCGATGAGGTGGCGAGCGCCGCGTGCGGTGCGGCGGTGCCGACGGACGAGGGAGCTCAGAGGATAGATTTGCCTTCATGGAGGCGGAAGCCCGAAGAGGGCTAAAACCGCCATCAAGTACGCTTTAAGTCTTAATCATCGCTCCGCCACTGCGCGTGGCCTCCTCGTGCACGCGTGCCAATGCCCCCCTGCGCCCCTGGCACGCTCCCCGCCGCCCACAATGCCGTGTCCCCTTGCCACGTGCATGCCGCAGCATGTTGACGCTGCTGCTCCCGTCGCCCGGCCCAAGGCGTGCCCCGCCCAGGCTAGCGCTCACCGCATGACGATGGACCGGCACTCCTCGTTGAACTTGTCGATGCCCAGCGCCAGGATGTCGGCGCGGCCCTTGAGGTCTGCGCGTGCGCACGCAGGCGCCGCGGAGATGTGCGAGCCACGCCTCAGTCATGACCTCGCTGGCGCTGACTGCGCCTTGGCCTCCCTCTCGGCGTGCCCCATGGTGCTCATGCCGACTGCGTCCAGTGTCCCTGCGTCCAGGCGTGCCCCGAGGACGCCTCCCCCAGCCACGGCACTGTGAGCGGCACCCTCAGAGCCCAAGGACGACTCACTGAGCAGCTTCTCCGTCTCCTGCTCGACCGGCAGGCCGTGGCAGTCCCAGCCGAAGCGACGCGACACGTGGTGGCCCGTCTGGCTGGCGTAGCGCGTGACAATGTCCTTGATGGTGCCGGCCAGGATGTGGCCATAGTGAGGCAGGCCCGTGGCGAAGGGCGGCCCGTCGTAAAAGATGTACTCGGGCTTGCCCTCGGTGCGCTTGAGCTGCTGGTGGAAGGCGTCCAGCTCCGCCCACAGCTGCAGGATCTTCTCCTCCTCCTTGGGGAAGCTGCAGCATCATTTCAGGCAGCGAAAGCATCATGCAGAGCCGCTGCTGCGCGTGTTGGCTGCTGCTCCACGACCTGCTGGATCGTCACCACGATGCCCCGAAGCGCGCACCACCCACGAAGACGAATGCGTGCATATGGCCACGCAGTCGCTGCGCATACACGCTGAGAGGCCGGCTGGCTGCTGGCCTGCCCCTGCTTTCCTTCGTGGCGGCGCTTCCCTGCGCTTTCTGCCGAGCCGTGCGCGTCGGCCGCGATGGCGATGCCCACAACCAGGTGCTCATGCATGGCTGCGTCACCGTCGCTGTGGCTGCGCCCGCTCTGCTCGTGGCCAGTGGCGCCCACCCCCGCGTGGGCGACAAGGTGATCTTCGCGTTGCCACCTGCCACGCGCTCTGAAGCCTGGCCTTCAGCCACGACAACGAGCACGGAGGTGCTGCGCACCTGTAGTCCTTGCCCTCAATCACGTCCTCCATCTCTCCACTCGTTCTGGGGCTTCGCCCCGCTCCCGCTCCTCTCTCTGCTGTGAGCTCCCTTCTGGCGCGCTGCGGCGCTGCGGAGGAAAGGACGCTCAGTCGCAAGCCTGTGGTCGTCGTGCGCGCTGCTCCACGCTCGCATGCGCTTGGTGCCGAAATGGTCGGGGCAGCAAGACCTCGGCTCGAGAGCTGGAAGCGGCAGCAGGCATGCCGTCAGCAAGTGAGAGCGACGAATCTGGCAGGGTGCGGAACGCTCAGGGAGGCAGGCAGGCAGGCAGGCAGGCAGGATTCCGGGCGCCGAATGGGAAGGGTTGGCTGCCCTGCCTCGGGCGCCGCCTCACGCCTGCTGGAAGAGCAGGTCCAGCGCCTCCTCCACGCTGCCCCCGACCTCGAGCAGCGCCGTCTTGGCCTTGGCCCTTGAGAAGCCCATGGACTGCAGCGTGGCAATGTCCGCCTCGAGCGCGACCTCCCACGGCGCCTGGCAGAGGGACGCACGCACCCTTCATCGACAGTCAGCATCGCTCGCGACTCCACGAGAGCCTTCCATGGCTGCAGGAAGGGCAAAGGCAAGAAGGAGCACCTGCGTACCTGCGCGCCGGCCCGCTGGCTGCGCCGCACGCCCCCGCCCCGCTTCGGCGGCGGCAGCGCCCCGTCAGCAGCACCGTGGCCATCCGGCTCCCCGTCGGCGCAGCTCTCCTCGTCGTCCTCGCCGCTGCCGGCGCCGCCCGCCCCGCGCCGCCGCTTGCCGCTGCCTGTCGCCTTGGCCCCTCCCAACCCGGACGGGGCCTGCTGCTGCTGCTGGTGCTGTTGGGCGGCGGACTCCCTGCGGCCAGCAAGCGAACCAGCAGGGTCAGCGTTCACCCCGTTGTGCGGAAGGACCGCAGGAAGCAGCGACCCCAGGCCGCCCCACGTCGCAGCACGCACCCTTGCGCCGTCTTGAGCAAGGCACAAGTACCAGTGCCCCCGCCGCCGCCTGCCGCCGCCGCGGCCGCCGCGCCCAGCCTGCCACCGCCCCTGCCCCTGCCGCCCCTCCCGCCCCCCCGGGGCGCCCCGGCGCCCCCGCCGCGGCGCCGCCCGCTCGCCCGCGGGGGCAGCGGCCGCGACTTGGATACGCTCGCACGCGCGCCCGCCGCTGCTCCGCCGCCCAGCAACAGGCTGCTTGCCGTGTCCCCGCCGCGGCCGCTGGTCCCCGCCGCGCCGCCCGCCGCCGCGTCCTCCTCCCCAGCCGTTGCGTCGGCGTCAGAGGACGCAAAGTCCAGCCCCTCCGCCGCGCCCGCCTGCACTCGCAGCGCGTCAAGACCGGGCGCGGGCGCGTCTCCACCGCCACCACGCCACCCCGCCCTCGCCTGCCCTCGCCACCTCCAAACTCTTGCGCACGCCGAGAGCGCCGTTGCGCCGTTTTTTGGCATGGTCTTCCTTCCCCTTTCCCTGCATCCCCGGACGCTAACCCTCACGGCAGTCCCGGCACGCACCTCCTCCCAGGCGCGCTTGCCCACGGCCGGCAGGCCCAGGCGGCTGCGCAGCCGGTCGACCAGCACGCCCAGCTTGGTGCGCAGGCGCCGCAGCATCTGCGCCGCCAGCGCCGGCGGCAGCTGGCTCGCGTCGCAGTCTGCGGCGGCAGCCACGCGCCGCGCGCGCGACTGGGGAGGCGGCCCACCGCGCACGGCGTTGCGCACATGAGCGCGCCGTGCGCAGGACCCTCTTTGCCGCTGATGCCCGTCGTCAGCACACCCCACGCAACCCCTCACCGCTGCGGCCCACCTCACCAGTGGCGTTGTGCACGCCGGCGCGCGCCGCCACCCCTCCTTTGCCGTCGCCCCTCGCCGACACACCCCAGCAGGGGCCGCTCACCGATGGCGTTGTGCACGCCGGCGCGCGCCGCCGCGCCCTGGAGCCCCTCGCCGCCCACTTGGTCGAGCCGCGCCGCCGCCAGCTCCTCCAGCTCCGCCGCCACCTCCCGCAGCGCGCTGGCGCTCAGCCCGTACCTGCGGTCGCATGGCGCACGCCCAAGGACCCAACAAGGCGACCTCGCGCCACGCTGGTGCACGGCAAGGCTTGGTTGGGCTGCCCGGAGCTGAGCCGTGCCGCAAGAGCCGAAGTTCGGGGGGGCAGCTGGCCGGCGTGAGCGCGCACTTGTCGTTCATCTCCCTCCTCCATGCGTCCTTGAGCTCAGCCGTGGCGGTGGGGCCCGAGTAGATGATGAGCCCGGCCTTGCGCTGCACGTCGGTGCGCTGGGCGTTGTCGATGCGGATGCGGTCAATGTCCAGCTGCAGGCCCGTGTAGGCTGCACAAACGGCAGTGCCCGCAAGCACGCGACCTTGCGGCGGTTGGGGAGAGAGTCGCAGAGAGCAGCGTTGTGCGTTGTGCGCCCTTGGGGGCGGCCGCACCTGAGAGCGACTGCTGGCCCAGCAGCCGCTGCGTCTGGCCCACCAGCTGCTGCACCAGCTTGCCCGGCAGCAGGCCGGTGCGCTGGATCGCCTGCCAGGAGCCCACGCCGTGCTTCATGAGGCAGAGCTTGAGGATGGCCACCTCCTCGTTCGACCACCCCGGCGCCGGCGCAAAGTTCCACCTGCGCCGGGGCAGGCAGGGGCTCCACGGCGATGCCTGCGTGCCGCTCGATCCAGCGGGGGCGCTGGCGGGGCGAGCTGTTCTCAGCTGTCGGGTGGTGCGCCGCGCCGCGCCCCGTCGCCCGTCGCCGCCGCCCCAGCACGCACAGAGAGGCGGCATCACCCAAGCGGGGGCCCCTGCAGTACTCTTGAAGCTTGGCCGCTGCCGCCATCCGCGAATTTGCGTGAATACTCTGGAGTCCACGGGAACAATCCCGAATGCCCTGCTCTGGGACTTGAGGGGGCGCGCCGGCCGCGCGCATTCACTCCCAAGCGACACTCTCTACAGCGAATACAGAGAAGCGAGCTCGAAGCGAACACAGACCCGAGACCCCACAGCACAGCGCCTCTCCCGGCACGCAGCAGCAACAGCAGCAGGGAGCAACAGCATGATCGACCCGCACAAGCTCACGAGCAAGGTGCAGGCGGCCATCAAGGCCGCGATCAGCGATGCCCAGGAGCAAGGGCACGCGCAGTGGACGGCGGTGCACCTGGCCAAGGCGCTCTTCGACGACCCAGAGGGGCTGGCCAAGAGCTGCACCGTCAAGGCGGTAGGGGAGGAGGGCTACCGCGCCGTGTGCCGCGTGCTCAAGAGGAAGGTGGACAAGCTGCCCAAGGTGAGCGGGTCGGGTCGCGCGCGTCGCCCACCGGCAGCCCACCGGAAGGATCTCCCCGTGTGCAGCAAATTCGCCAGCAAGCGCGCGCACGCACTCCTCCTTAAGCCGCGTTTCTCCCAAGCCACTCACCTTGTTGGGTGATTCACCGCCTGGCGTGCGCCTCGACCGCCCCACGCCCGCATCCTCACCTCCTCACGACGCAGGTGCAGCCCGCGCCGGACGACCTGACGCCCAGCCGCGACGCGATCAAGGTGCTGGAGGCGGCCTCCAAGGCCAGCAAGGACCGCGGCGACTCGTACACTGGCGTGGACGTGCTGCTGCTGGCGGCGCTGGCGGCGCCCGACGTGGCGCCGCTGCTGTCCGAGGCCGGCGTCAACCGCCAGCAGCTCGAGGAGGCGGTCAAGGAGGTGCGCAAGGCCGGCGCCGCGCCCATCGACACAGAGTCGGCCGACCAGAACTTTGAGGCGCTCACCAAGTGAGTCTTGCTTGGAGGGGAAGGAATGCCGTGGAGGGGGAGGCACCGGGGCTGCAGCGGCAGGGGGGGCGCGCGCGTCGCGGTGGCCCACGTGCCCAGGGGCAGACGGACGACCAAGCTTGGTCTTCGTCGCTGCTGCTTTGCTTACCTCAGGTACGGGCAGGACCTGACGGCCAACGCCGCCAAGCTGGACCCGGTGATTGGCCGCGACGACGAGATCCGGCGCATGGTGCGCGTGCTGTGCCGGCGCACCAAGAACAACCCGGTGCTCATCGGCGAGCCGGGCGTGGGCAAGACGGCGTGCGTGGAGGGCCTGGCGCAGCGCATCGCGCGCGGCGACGTGCCCGAGACGCTGCGCGGCTGCCAGCTCGTCTCGCTCGACATGGGCGCGCTCATCGCCGGGGCAAAGTACAGGTGGGTGGCGGCCTGGGGGGGCACAGGGGGACACCGTGGGCAGGGGGACACGGGGCCTGTGTGGGGCAAAGCACAGGTGGCGGCCGCCACTCGCCGGCCTACCTGCCTTGGGGCGCAATCGCTGGCCTCGCTACGGCCATGCCCGCCCATATGCAACTAGCGCCCTCCTGGGGGGTGGGGGCGCGGGCGGCTCATCACCAGCGGCTCACCGCGGCCTGGCGGGGATGAATTGAAATGCCTGCAGGGGCGAGTTTGAGGAGCGCCTCAAGGCGGTGCTGTCAGAGATCAAGTCGGCCAACGGCAAGGTGGTGCTCTTCATCGACGAGCTGCACCTGGTGATGGGTGCCGGCAAGACGGACGGCGCCATGGTGAGTAGTTCTTTTCGCGGCGTTTGGGGGAGGAGCAACTGCGGTGGCGAGCGCGGGGAAGCCAGCCACCAGAGGAGGCCAGGCGGCTGTGGACAGAGCGGGGTGGGAAGGGTCGACACGACTGTGTTCCCACTCACACTGCGCCCTCGTGATCATCTGACTGCAGGACGCGGCCAACCTGCTCAAGCCCATGCTGGCGCGCGGCGAGCTGCGCTGCATCGGCGCCACCACGCTGGCCGAGTACAGGCAGTACATCGAAAAGGACGCCGCGCTGGAGCGCCGCTTCCAGCAGGTGAGCCGCGCCATCTCTGGTCCCCTCACTTCTCCCGCCCCCCCCAAGGAAAAGAAGGAGGGCATCGTCGCTTGGCTCCCATCGCTTGGCTCCCGGCCGTCCCCCCGCGCCCGCCCTGGCGCGCCCGCCCGCCAATCTCCCCCTCACCTCCCTTTGTCTTCCGCCTTCCCTCCTTGACGCTTTTCCTGCCTCGAACCTTCGTTGCTTTTGCCTGCGCAGGTGCTGGTGGCCGAGCCCTCGGTGGCCGACACGATCAACATTTTGCGCGGCATCAAGGAGAAGTACTCAACGCACCACGGCGTGCAGATCAGCGACCGCGCGCTGGTCGTGGCCGCCGAGCTGTCCGAGCGATACATTCAGAGCCGCTTCCTGCCCGACAAGGCCATCGACCTGGTGGACGAGGCCTGCGCCAACGTGCGCGTGCAGCTCGACAGCAAGCCCGAGGACATTGACGGGATGGAGCGGCACAGGCAGCGCCTCCAGGTGCGTCGGCGTTGCTGCCCGTGCGAGCACCGGCCCGGGAACGCGGCGCTGGGGAACCTGTGGTGGTGCGCTTGCTGCGCAAATGCCCCCACGGCGTGTGCTGAGCGTGCTGTGTGCGGGCGCGTTTGCCGTCCCGTTTTCAATTGTGCAGGTGGAGCAGGCGGCGCTGTCCAAGGAGAAGGACACCATCAGCAAGGCGCGGCTGGCCGAGGTGGCCAAGGAGCTGGCGCAACTCGAGGACAAGCTCCGCCCGCTCCAGGTGCGGTACCTCCCTCCCTTTCTCACATCCCTCCCTCGCCACTTCGCCCCATGCTCTGCCGACTCACGTTCGCCACGCCCGCGCCGCAGCTCAATTCGTTCGCGACGCAGCGCTCCCGCACTCGAGGCCCACGACAATGCCGCGCTGATGTATAATCCAACCCCCGCACGTGGCGTTTTGCTGATCAACGTTCGCAGGTCCGGTACGAGCGCGAGCGGGAGCGGCTGGAGGAGATCCGCCGGCTGCAGACCAAGCGCGAGCAGCTGCTGGTCAACATTGAGATTGCCCAGACGCGCAACGACCTGGCGCGCATCGCCGACCTCAAGTACGGCGCGCTGCCCGACGTGGAGGCGCGGCTCAAGGCGCTCAGGGAGCAGGCGCCGCAGGTGCGCCGGGGGAGGGGGGCGTGGGCGGTGGGGGCTTGGGGAGTGGGCTCAAGGTGCTCAGGGAGCAGGCGCCGCAGGTGCGCATGTGGGGGGGGAGATGGGAGGGGCGAGGGCTTTGGGGTCGGGGCGGGGGATTGAGGGGTTGGCTCAAGGTGCTCAGGGAGCAGGCGCAGCAGGTGCACGCGACGTGTTGGCCGTTCTGGCTTGGGCCGACCTGACGTGACGCTGTGACGTGACGTGACGTGACGGCGGCGCGGCGCGTTCCTTTGCGGGGATGCCGCGTGCGTGGCGCGTGCGGGCGGGCCGCTCTTGCCGCCCGTGGCGCTTCGCCCTCCCTCGCAAACGTGTTGGGGGCACTTTGACGGCGCCTCACTGGCTGACTGTGTGCCTGCCTCCCTTCTCCCTTGCGCGCGCTATGCGCAGGACGCCATGCTGACCGAGGTGGTGGGCCCCGAGGAGATTGCCACCGTGGTGAGCCGCTGGACCGGCATCCCCGTCTCGCGGCTGCAGCAGACGGAGCGCGACAAGCTGCTGCACCTCAAGGAGGAGCTACAGTGAGTTTGCCTAACGTTTCCTTTATTCTCCTTTAGGGGTAGGGGGAAGTGGGGCAAAAGGCTGCTGCACCTCAAGGAGGAGCTACAGTGAGTGCCCTTGCCTTCCTCTCTTTCCTCGGTCGGGGTGGGGCGGCTCAAGTAACAGACGTCGGGTCAGCGTGACAGGGGGAACTGACTGCCATGGCGGCGGGCAGCGTGCTCGGAGTCCTCTCCTCCTCACTGTGTCGGTTGCCGCGTGCGAACGGACGCTCCCTCGCCTGCTCCGCAGCAAGCGCGTGGTGGGGCAGGACGAGGCGGTGGCGGCCGTGGCCGACGCCGTGCTGCGCAGCCGCGCCGGCCTGGGCTCACGCGCACGCGGCTCGTCCTTCCTGTTCCTGGGCCCCACGGGCGTGGGCAAGACGGAGCTGGCCAAGGCGCTCGCCGCGCTGCTCTTCGACAGCGAGAAGTTCATGGTGAGCGCCATGCGCGCGCGCGCGCATGGGGCTTAGGGCTGTAGGGTCTGGGGTCCGCGCGCGCACCGCAGCAGCGCCTCGGGCGGGGGTGAACGCATTGGGTGGCAGGTGCCACCCAGGTGGCTGACGGTGCGTGCGCACAACAACAATGCACCTGCTGCTTGAGCGCAGATCCGCATCGATATGAGCGAGTACATGGAGAAGCACTCGGTGAGCCGGCTCATCGGCGCGCCGCCCGGCTACGTGGGCCACGACGAGGGCGGGCAGCTCACCGAGGCCGTGCGCCGCCGCCCCTACAGGTGAGGGCATCTGTGGCTCGCCCGCTCTTCGCCACGTTGTGGTCGCAGCGCGCCGTAGCAGACGGCCCCGCCGCGTGGAGCGCGTGCGTCTCGTTCGCCCGAACCTTGCTCATCACGCAACGCATGCTCCTGCTGCTGCTGCTGCTGCTGCTGCGCAGCGTCATCCTGTTTGACGAGGTGGAGAAGGCGCACAAGGAGGTGTTCAGCGTGCTTCTGAGCGTGCTGGACGACGGGCGCCTGACCGACGCCAAGGGGCGCACCGTCAGCTTCGCCAACACGGTCATCATCATGACGAGCAACCTCGGCGCGGAGCAGCTGCTGACCATGCAGCAGGCGGGCGTCGATCGCACGCTCATCAAGGAGTCGGTGCTGGCGCAGGTGAGGGTGAACATGGGGAGGGGTTAAGGTTTAGAGTCTTGCGCTGGGGCCGCGCTGTGGGACGGTGGGGAAGGGCTTGGGGTGTGCGCAGCCAAGGGCGGCAGGAAGCTTGGGGGGCGGTTTGGATCCAAACGGGCGTCCCCGGTCACGGCGGGGCACGAGACCTGCCTCTTGTGGGGGGGGGGTACTTGCATGACGGGGCGGTTCACCGCCGTG
>VFQP010005153.1_pt1 | contig 11601 bp, 11 predicted proteins | sample 3512351 | NCBI WGS metagenome assembly VFQP01 (sample SAMN10412372, study PRJNA504923) | tailings metagenome | isolation source: Relicate 1 Philex TSF1 revegetated site | place: Philippines: Tuba, Benguet | collected 2017-08-29
TGTCTCCTGGTTTGTGGGTGCCGGGCTCGGCCCACGGGATACGCGCCGGGAGACGCAATGGATGTGGCGCGCGGGATCACCCTGGGCGCTGATCGGGTATCGGGCGTGGAGACGCCAAAAAAAAGGCCGGCCTCGCAAGCCGGCCGGCCCATGACCTTGGAGCGTGGACTCAGAAGCTGTGGCGAATGCCCATGAGCACACCCGACTGGCTGCCGCCCGCGACGGGCGCGCTGCCCGGGGCGGTGCCGCTCACCGAGATCGCCAGTGCGCCGTCGTTGGCGATGTGTCCCACGGTGGCGTACACCGCCGTGCGCTTGGAGAACGCGTAGGTGGCGCGCAGGACCAGCAGGTTGGCTTGGTTGGCGCTGTTCTTCACATCGAGGCGGTAGTACGCCCCGTCGACCGTGAAGGCCGGCGTCACGTTGTAGCTCGCGCCCACGAAGAGCAGGTCGCTCTTGGGCGTGGCGGCACTGCCCTCGTTGTCGCGGCGCATGAAGCCGGCGCCGATCTTGGCCTGGCCGAACTTGTAGTAGCCGTTGACCATGGAGCGCGTGTCGCTCAGCTGGCTCGAGCTCAGGCCGCCGAACGCGCCGGGGCCGCCGTTCTGGCGGTCGATCACACCGGCCACGCCCCAGGTGGGCGTGTCGTACTTGAGCAGCACGGACCAGGCGCGGCATTGGTCCTTGTCGAGCGCGTTCTCGCCGGCGCAGTTGGTGCCCGCAGGGCTTGGGCCGGCGTTGACCGGGTCGCGACCGAGGCTGTAGTGCGCGCCCACGGTGAGGCCGTTGAAGGTGCCGCGGTAGGCGACGGAATTGCTGGAGCGCGCGTTCGGGAAGTAGGCGTCCAGCGAGCCGATGCCGAAGGCGTTCGGGCCCAGGATGTCGGCGTCGAGGATGGACCAGAACAGCATCGTGTACTGGTGGCCCAGCGACACCTGGCCCCAGCCGCCCGACAGGCCGACGAAGGACTGGCGGCCGAAGGCACGGCCACCCTGCAGCAGCGAGCCGGTGTCGACGCCGATGCCGCTCTCCAGCGTGAAGTTCGCCCGCAGGCCACCGCCCAGGTCTTCGCTGCCGCGCAGGCCCCAGCGGCTGGGAACGGACGCGGTGTTGGTGGGCACGCGGGTCAGGCTTTTGCCGCCAGGCCCGACGTTGGTGATGTGCTCGACGCCGCTGTCGAGAACACCGTACAGCGTGACGCCGGAAGGCACCTGCGCGAAGGCCAGCGGCGCGGCGAGGGCGCTGAGCAAGGCGAGTGGCTTTTTCAAGATGTCTCTCTCTTTCTCTCGGGTTGAAGGCGCGGCCCAGGCAGGGCGCCGCGGTGGGGGAACGCCGGGGGGTTGGGCGGTCAGCTCGCGGAGAAGACGCGCGAGAACCAGGCCACGATGGCCGGCCACAGGCCGGTCCGGTTCGATGTGTTTCGGGTGAGCGATGGGGTGTCGGGCGCCGGCGCCGCGGCGCTGGCGGCCAGCGCGGGCGGATGGCGCAGCGCCAGCTGCGCGTTGAAGTTCTGAAAGAACTCGCCGGCCATCTTCTGGGCCGCCATGTCGACGAGGCGCTGCCCGATCTGGGCGATCTTTCCGCCCACGGTGGCGGTGGCCTCGTAGTGCAGGATGCAGCCGCTGTCAGGCGCCGGTTCCAGACGAACCGAGGCCGATCCTTTGCCATGGCCCGCGGCGCCGCCTTGTCCTTCGAAGTCGATGCGGTAGGCCGCTGGCGGTTGAAGGTCGGAGAGCCTGAGCCTGCCCTTGAACCGGGCCTTCACCGGGCCCACCGCGGCCAAGATCAGCAGCTCGTATTGCTGGGGCGCCGTTTCAGTGAGCGACTCGCAGCCGGGAATGGCGGCTTTAAGCACCGCGATATCGTTCAGGGCGTCCCACGCCTGTTGCTGGGAAACGGAGAGCGGCTGTTGGTTTGAAATCTGCATGGGGAGCTTGTGGAGTGGGTGGGCGTGTGCGTGGGTGCGCCTCAGACGGGCTGCGCGAGCACCTCGAGCGACGCGGCGACGATGCGGGTCTGGGCCTCGGCCGGTGCGCGCTGCTGCTCCAGGCGACCGATCTCCAGCGAGTTCTCCACGACCAGGCGGCAGCGCTCGTAGCGGCGCTCCATGAAGCGGTCGAAGGCCGACTCGATGTCGCCGCCCTTCGCGATTTCCTCGGCCAGCACCAGACCGTCTTCCACCGCCATGCCCGCGCCGGAGGCGAGCTGGGGGGTGGTGGGGTGCGCGGCGTCACCGATCAGGATCGCTTTGCCCTTCTGCCAGGGGCGGGGCAGCAGAAAGCCCTCCAGCGGTCGCAGCACCACGTTCGACTGCGGGCCCAGGCCTTCGCGGATCTCGCTCAGCACGCCGCCGTAGCCTTGCAGCAGCCGGTGCAGTTCGGCGGGCAGTTCGCTGTCGGGCAGCGGCGAGCGCTTGGGTGTCGTCTCCAGGTAGAAGAGGTACATCTCGGTCTTCGAGACCGGTGTCAGGCCCACCTTGGCCGGACCGCCCAGGAAGAAGTGGCGCCGGTCGATGTGGGCTGGCCGCGGAGCCACGATGCGCCAGACGCACTGGCCGGTGTACTGCGGGCGCGGCGCATCGGGGAACAGCAGCGTGCGCACGCGCGAGAAAACACCATCGGCGCCCACGAGGAAGTCATAGCGCCCGGTGCGCGCATCCGAAAACGTCACCGCGACGCCGTGGTCGTCGGAGGCGATCGCATCGACCGTGAGGCCCAGGCGCACCTGCGTGCCCAGTTCCAGCGTCAGCGCCGAGAGGATCCGGTGCAGGATGGGCCGCATGATGCCGCCGCAGCCGGGCACACCGCTGCCTTCGACCACCGGGGTCGGAACCCGGTGCAGGGGATGACCATTGACGTCGCAGACCTGGATGTCTTCGCCCGTGTAGGCCTGTGCCATCACCGCGTCGAGGATGCCCAGCGCCTTGAACGCGCGCAGCGTGGCACCGGTGATGGTGATGCCCGCGCCGTACACGCGCCAATGGGGATCGAGGTCGATGAGGTCGACCTCGATGCCTTGCTTGCGCAAGGCGATGGCGGCCGACATGCCCCCGATCCCTCCGCCAACGACCAATGCGCGCTGAACCATCTGCTGCCTTTCGAATGAATGAATGCTTGCGGGTGAGGCCACCGGGTCACCCCCTCGCCTTCGTCGGGTCGCGATTAAGCGAGGGGCCATCAGCACGGGTCAACGGCTGGCACGCGCTTTCGCCGCGGCAGAAAAGAGTCGCCGCATGCGCAGTCAAATCGGCCTTGACCAACCGGCTTTGGCGAGCCGCACGTGCGGCGAACGCCGGCGTGAAGGCCGCCAGCGTGTGGGTCTGGGTCCCTAGGGAAACCCCGATGCCCGGTGCAACGCGAGGCAAGTTCAAGCGCGCATCTGGAATAACCCGCAAGCCCTTGAAAACCTAGCATCCACGCCGTTCGCCAAAGACCGGACCCGGTGTCCCGAGTCGATGGCCATTCCAACGACCTGGAGGTTTTCCTTGACGCAAGCCGTGCTCGACGCAGCGGTCACCGAGCGACCCAAGACCCTTGACGAAACCAAGGCCTGGATGAAGCAGCGACTGGCCTCGCGCTTCCATCCCATGAACGCGCTCGATGCGCTCGATGGGCCTTCGCTCATCGATGGCGTGCCGGGCCTGGACGGTGCGGCCTGGGGGGGGTACTGGGGCGCCCTGGGCGATGCCGCACGCGCCGATGCCCAGGCCTTTGAAGCCCGGGGCGACAGCGAGCGCGCACAGGCCTCCTACGCGAAGGCCACGGGGCTGTACTTCATGGGGCGCTTCCCGTGCCCCAACCACACGGCCAAGGCGCGCTGCGCCGCGGCCGAGCGCGAAACCTACCTGGCGCTGGGCCGGTACTGGGCCCAGCCCATCGAACGGGTCGAGGTGCCGTTCCCGGGCCGGGACGGCGAGGGCGACCGCGTGGTGGCGCTGGTGCGGCGGCCCGTCGGTGTGGCGCGCCCGCCGGTGGTGCTGATGTGGGGCGGGGTCGATGCCTGCAAGGAACAGATGACGGCCGCTTGCGATGCCTTCCTCGCGCAGGGCGTGGCGACCGTGGCCATCGACAACGCCGGCACCGGCGAGTCGCCGATCCGCGGCGTGCAGGACGCCGAGCGCCAGTTCATTGCCGTGATGGACTGGATCCAGGGGCGCAGCGACTGGTGCGCCGAGCGCATCGGTCTGCTGGGCCGTTCCTTCGGGGGCTACTGGGCCACCAAGCTCGCGCACCTGGTGCCCGATCGCATCGCCGGTGCCGTGAACTGGGGCGGTGGTGCGCACTTCATGTTCCAGCGCGAATGGGTCGCCGCCTCACGCTACCCGGACAGCTACCTGATGGAACTGGTCGAGACGCGCAGCATGATGCTGGGCGCCTCGAACGACGACGAGTACATCGCCTTCTTCAAGCGCCTGTCGCTGCTCGACCAGGGCCTGCTGGACCGCCCCTGCGCGCCCCTGCTGCTGGTCAACGGCAAGGAAGACAAGCAGTGCCCGGTGGCCGACATCCACCTGCTCACCGAAAACGGCAGTCCCAAGACGGTGCGCCTGTTCCCCGGCGGGCACATGGGCCTCACGCCCAAGACCTTGCCCACCATCGTGGACTGGCTGGTGCGCCAGGTGGCCGGACAAGGGGTGCGTTCGTGAGCCGGAACTGGCGGCAGGACATGCCGACGCCCGAGGCGTACTGGATGAACCGCGTGCTGTTCGACGTGCACCACCAAAGCAGCCATCTCGAACGCTACAAGGCCAACCCCGACGCGTACATGAAGGACGTGCCGCTGTCCGATCCGATGAAGCGCGCCATCCGCGACAACGACATCGGCGCGATGTACCTCGCGGGTGTGAACCCCTACCTCCTGCGCGCCCATTGCCTGGGCCTGCACATCCCCGAGAAGACGTTCCTGGATTCACTGCGCGCCGCGGGCGAGCAGCAGGCGAAGGAGGTCGGCCATGGCTGAGATCGTGTCCATCCACGCCACCAGCCACACGCCGGTGATGATCAATTTTCCGGATGCGATCCCGGCGTCGGACCGCGAGGCCATCTTCTCGGCCTTCCGTTCGGTGGGCGAAGAAATGCTGGCGGCACGCCCGGATGCGGTGGTGGTCATCTCGGACGACCACGTGCACAACTTCTTCATGAACAACTTCCCGGCGTTCTGCATCGGGGCCGCCGCCTCGTACCCCACGCCGGTGGAGCACTGGCTCAAGGTCAGCCGGCAGACGCTGCGCGGCGACGCCGCGCTGGGCGCGCACCTGTTGGGCGAGGCGCTCAACAGCGGCTTCGACCCGTCGTTCTCGATGGACCTGACGCTGGACCACGGCGTGCTCACGCCCCTGCACCTGGCCGAGCTGGCGGCCGACGTGGCGGTGGTGCCGCTGCTGGTCAACTGCGTGCAGCCGCCACTGCCCCCCATGTCACGCGCGCTGCAGTGGGGTCGGTTCCTGGGTCGCGCCCTGGCCGCCTACGGGGGCTGCGAGCGGGTGTCCATCCTGGCCACCGGCGGCATCAGCCACGACATCGCCACCCCGCGCATGGGCCTGGTCAACGAGGCCTTCGACCAACGCTTCCTGGCGTTGCTCGCGTCGGGCGACGACGAGGCCCTGGTGCGTCACGCGACCGACCACGTGAACGAAGCCGGCAACGGGGCGGAAGAGATCCGCACCTGGCTGGTGGCCCACGGCGCGGCGCAGGCGCAGGGCGCGCGCTTCGAGCCGGTGTACTACCAGGCGGTGTCCAGCTGGTACACCGGCATAGGCCTCGGCCGCTGGGTGGCGGGGTCGGTGTGATGGACATCACCCGCCTGCATTTCTACGACCACGGACCGAAGTCGGCCCCCGCAGTGGTGCTGCTGCATTCGCTGGCCACCCACAGCGGCCTCTGGGCGCTGCAGGTTCCGGTCTGGTCGGCCCGCTTCCGCGTGATCGCCATCGACCTGCCCGGGCACGGCGAAAGCCCGTTGGCGCCCGAGGGCGTCTCGCTGGCCGACATGGCGCAGGCCGTCGTGGCCGTGCTGGACACGCTGGGGCTGGCGAAGGCGGCCGTGGTGGGCCTGTCGCTGGGGGGCATGGTCGCTCAGGCGATGGCCATCCGGCACGCCCCGCGGGTCAGTGCGCTGGTCGTTGCGCATGCGGGGGCGCGCACCGATGCGGTGGTGCAAGCCATCTGGGAACAGCGCCTCGAGCAGTTCGCGGCCGGCGGCATGGCCCACCTGGCGCAACCCACGCTGGCACGCTGGTTCCCCCGCGACTTCGCCGAAGACGCGCCCTTGACCATGGACTGGATGGCAGGGCTGATCCAAGCCACGTCGGCCGCGGGCTACGTGGCTGCCATCCGCGCCATCCAGCACCTGGACCATCTGGACCAACTGCCGCGCGTCCAGGTGCCCACGCTGGTGATCGCGGGATTGGCCGACGCCGCGGTGCCGTCGACCGTGGCCACGCTGGTGGCGCAACGCATCCCGAATGCCCGGCTGCACCTGTTCGACGGCGCGGGGCACATCGGCAACGTGCAACAGCCCACGGCGTTCACCGAGGTCGTCGGACAGTTCCTCGCGGCGGCCCTGAACCCGAACACCCATTCCCAGAACCTGGAGACCCCGACATGAACGCCCGCGCCCCGGACGCCCCCGTTGCCACCATCGGCGAGCCCATGCTGCGCGTGGAGGACCAGCGCTTTCTCACCGGCCAGGGCCGGTACGTCGACGACATCGAGCTGCCGGGCATGGCGCATGGCGTGCCCCTGCTGTCCCCCTACGCCCATGCCCGGGTGGTGTCGATCCGCGTCGATGAGGCACGGGCGGCGCCCGGTGTGCTGGCCGTGATTACCGGCGCCGACCTGGCCGCGGCGGGATTGGGCGGCATGCCGCCGCTTTTCATGCCCGAGGACGCGGGCGGCCCCAAAGGCTTCAGGACCTTTCGCACGCTGCTCGTGACCGACCGCGTGCGCTGCGTGGGCGACCGCGTGGCCTTCGTGGTGGCAGAGACCGCGGCCCAGGCCCGCGATGCCCTCGAGCTCATCGAGGTCGAGTACGAGGCATTGCCATCGGTCACCTCGCTGGACGACGCGGTGAAGGACGGTGCGCCGCAGCTGTGGGACGGCGCGCCCGGCAACCGGTGCTGCTGGGTGGCTTACGGCGACGAGGCGCAGACCGCGGCGGCGTTCGCGAACGCGGCCCACGTGACGGTGCTCGACATCGAGAACAACCGCCTTTCGGCGAACGCCATCGAACCGCGCGGCGCCATCGGCGTGCACGACCGCTTCGAAGACAGCTACCTGCTCTACACCAGTTCGCAGAACCCGCACGGTGCACGCCAGATGCTGGCCGCCAACGTGTTCAAGATCCCCGAGACCGCGCTGCGGGTGGTGTCGCCCGACGTGGGCGGCGGCTTCGGCATGAAGGCCGACGCCTACCCGGAAGACGGGCTCGTGCTGTGGGCGTCCAGGGTCTGCGGTCGCCCCGTGAAGTGGATACCTTCGCGCAGCGAGAGCATCGCCACCGACAACCACGGCCGCGACCAGCGCGTGCAGGCCGAGATGGCCCTGACGGCCGAGGGCCGCATCCTGGGCGTTCGGGTGCGGTCGCTGCACGCCTTCGGGGCCTACGTGGTCTCCGCCGCGGTGGCACCGCTCAATTTCGCGCTGCGCTTCGTGCCGGGTGTGTACGACGTGCCAGCTTTCCACGGCGTCAACGTCGGCGTGTTCACCAACACCTCCCCGACCGGCCCGTACCGCGGCGCGGGCCGCCCCGAGGCCACCTACGTGTGCGAGCGTTTGCTCGACGAGGCCGCGGTGCAGCTCGGCCTGGACCCGGCGGAGATCCGCCGCCGCAACTTCATCCGGCCGTCGCAACTGCCTTACGCCACCCAGACCGGCTTCATCTACGACAGCGGCGACTTCCCCGGCCTGCTCGAGCAGTGCCTGGCGCTCTCGGATACCGCGGGCTTCGAGGCGCGGCGCCGGGAAGCCGCCTCGCGCGGCCAGCTGCGGGGACGCGGCATCGGCTTCTTCATCGAGCAGGGCGGCATCTTCAACGACCAGATGACCCTGCGCTTCGACCCCAGCGGGGGCGCGACCATCCTGGCCGGCACCCACTCGCACGGCCAGAGCCACGCCACCGTGTTCGCCCAACTGGTGTCGGCGTGGCTCGGCCTGCCCGTCGACAGCATCCGCTACGTGCAGGGCGACACCGACAAAGTGGCCTTTGGCCGGGGCACCTACGCGGCGCGCTCCTCGATGATCGGTGGCAGCGCGCTGCGCCTGGCGTGCGATCAGGTGATCGAGAAGGCCCGGCGCGTCGCGGGCTTCCTGCTCAAGACCGATCCGTCGCTGCTGGTGTACGAGCCCGGCTGGTACCGGACCCCCGACGGCGAGCGGCAGCTGCCCTTCGTCGAGGCCGCCAAGGCCTGCTTCATCAAGGCGGGTCCGCTGGCGCAGTTCGGTGTCGGCCTGGAAGCCACCGGCACCTGGAACACCGATCCCCCGAACTTCCCGAACGGCTGCCACATCGCGGAGGTCGAGATCGATCCGCAGACGGGGGTCGTTCGCGTTGACCGCTACAGCGCCGTCGATGACGTGGGCCGCGCGCTCAACCCGATGGTCTGCGAAGGCCAGATCCACGGCGGGGTGGCCCAGGGCATCGGCCAGGCCTTGCTGGAGCACGTGGTTTACGACCGCGAGTCCGGCCAGCTCGTCAGCGGCAGCTTCATGGACTACGGCATGCCCCGGGCCGACGACATGCCGACCTTCCGGCTGCAGATGGCCGAGATCCCCTGCAAGACGAACCCGATCGGGGTCAAGGCCGTCGGCGAGGCCGGCACCATCGGCGCGCCCGCGGCGGTGATGAACGCGGTGATGGACGCACTGCGGCCCCTGGGGGTGCAGCACCTGGACATGCCGGCAACGCCGCTGCGGGTGTGGCAAGCCATCGAAGACGCGCGCCAGCGCAAGGCCGCCTGACATGTGCCGCCTGCTCGACAAGACGGTGGTGGTTACCGGCGCCGCCAGCGGCCTGGGCCGGGCGAGCGCGCTGGCCTTGGCGCGCGAAGGCGCGAACCTGGCGCTGGTGGACATCGACGCGGGTGGCCTGGACGAGACCCAGCGGCTCGTTCGGGAAGCCGCCAGCGCCCGTGTCGTGGTGATGGCGGGCGACGTCACCCGCCCCAGAACCCACCTGAACCTGTGCGACCTTGCGGTGTCGGCGTTCGGCGCGGTGCACGGCCTGTGCAACGTGGCCGGTGTGCTGGGGCCCGGCACGCTGGCCGACGCCGACGAGCATGCGTTCGACCACGTCATGCACGTGAACTGCCTGGCCCAGGTGCTGGCCATTCGCACCTTCGCCCCGCGTCTGCGCGAGAGCCGGGGTGCCATCGTCAACGTGGCATCGGTCGGTGCCCTGGTGGGGTTGCCGCACATGAGCCTGTACTGCGCGTCCAAGGCCGCGGTGGTCGGCCTCACCCGGGCCGTTGCGGTCGAGCTCGCCCCCGATGTGCGCTGCAACGTGCTGTGCCCGGGGGGCATCGACACGCCGATGGCGCAGGGCCTGCTGGACGCTGTGCCGGCCGATCACCGCGAGGCGCTGCTCGGCCAGTTGACCGGCCGCCAGCTCCTCAAGCGCTTCGCCGCGCCGCACGAGATCGCCCAGGCCTTGGTGTTTCTCGTCAGCGACGAGAGCAGCTTTCTGACCGGCGCCGTGCTGTCCGCCGATGGCGGCCACACGGCCTGGTGAACCTCGCCTCATTTCAACCACAGGAGACCCCACCATGTTCACTACTTTCAAGCGGCTGCTGGCCGCGCTCTGCGTCGCGCTGGCCACCTCGGGCGCCAGCGCCCAGGCGACCAAGATCAACCTTGGCTACGTGCCCGCGGGCGACTGGCTGCCCGCCCTGGTGGCCAAGGACAAGGGCTTCTTCGAAAAGCGCAACCTCGACGTCAACCTGACCAAGGTCGCCATCATCTCCAACATCCCGTCGGCCATACTGTCCGGCAGCCTGCAGGTGGGCGTGAGCACGCCCACCGTGCTGATCGACGCCGCCGACGCGGGGCTGCCGCTGGTGGGCATCGCGGGGGGCACGCGGTTCGTGAAGGACCCGGCGATCTTCAGCGTGGTGGTGCGCCAGGGCGTGACCGCCACCAGCGCCAAGGACCTCGAGGGCAAGCGGGTCGGGGTGCCCGGGTTGCGCAGCATCGCCGACGTGCTGTTCCGCAAGTGGCTGCTCGAAAAGGGCGTGAACCCGGCGCGCGTGAACATCGTCGAGACGCCGTTCCCGCAGATGAAGGATCTGCTCAAGGGCGGTACCGTGGACGCGGTGGCGGTGCTCGAGCCGTTCCGCTCGCGCATCGTGGCCGACAACACCGGCTTCCGCCTGGCCGACTACGTGGCCGAGGTGAACCCCGACGTGCTCGGCGGCGTCTGGATCGCCCAGCGCGAATGGGCCGCGGCCAACCCCCGCGCGCTGACCGCGTTCCGCGAGGCGCTCGCCGAGGCCATCGCCCACATCCGGTCGAACAACGAAGACGCCCGCGCCATCGAGTCGAAGTACCTCGGCTTCAGCACGCCCGTGCTGCTGCCCTACGCCCTGCCGGTCACCAACGCCGATCTGGAGCTTTACGTGAAGTTCGCGCGCGACGTCGGTTACCTGAACAAGGCCGTCGACGTCAACCAGATGCTGGCGCGCTGATCACCCCAGGGCCATTCCATGCAAGTCGAGATCACGGTCAATGGTCGCCCGGTGCGGGGCGACGTGGAGGAGCGCGCATTGCTCTCCGATTTCCTGCGGGACACCGCGGGCTTCAAGGGTGTGCACCGCGGCTGCGACACGGCCCAGTGCGGCGCATGCACGGTGCACCTCGACGGGGTGGCGGTGAAGTCGTGCAATGTTCTGGCCCTGCAGGCCGAAGGGCGCGACGTCACCACCATCGAGGGGGTGTGCCCGCAGGGCGGCCCCCTGCACCCGGTGCAGCAGGCGTTTCGCGAATGCCACGGCCTGCAGTGCGGCTTCTGCACCCCCGGCATGGTGATGAGTGCGATCGACCTGTTGCGCCGCCATCCGCAGCCCGACGACGCGACCATCCGCCACGGCCTCGAGGGCAACCTCTGCCGTTGCACCGGCTACGAGAACATCGTCAAAGCCGTTCGGCTCGCCGCCGAACGCCAGCAGCCCTGAGGAGCCGGTCATGTACCCCTTCACGTTTCACCGGGCCCGCGACGCCGCCGACGCGGTGGCCGCCCATGCGGCGTCGGGCGATGCGAGCTACCTCGCGGGCGGACAGACCCTGCTGGCTTCCCTGAAGCTGCGCCTGGCTCGACCCGACACGCTCATCGATCTGCGACGTGTATCGGCGCTGCGTGGCATTCGAACCACCAGCTCCGGCACGCTGCGCATCGGCGCCATGACGTCGCACGCCGAGGTCGAGGCCTCGACGGAGGTCGCCGCCCGCATTCCCTCGCTGGCCCGGCTGGCGGGGGGCATTGGCGACCCGATGATCCGGCACCAGGGCACCTTGGGCGGTTCGTTGGCCAACAACGACCCGGCGGCCGATTGGCCCGCTGCGGTGCTGGCGCTGGACGGCACCATCGTGACCGACCGGCGCCGCATCCCGGC
>VFQP010005154.1_pt1 | contig 11599 bp, 14 predicted proteins | sample 3512351 | NCBI WGS metagenome assembly VFQP01 (sample SAMN10412372, study PRJNA504923) | tailings metagenome | isolation source: Relicate 1 Philex TSF1 revegetated site | place: Philippines: Tuba, Benguet | collected 2017-08-29
CCCTGCCCGGACGCTGTGCTGAAGACTGGCATGCACAGCAGCGTCCTGCGATTCGGGCGGAGGTGGAGAGGCGGGCGGGGTCGGCGCGGGCTGGAGCCACGTGCAGGTGCGGAGCACGGTGTTGTTGATGACTCTCAAATGCGTGAGAAGCGGGGCACGCCAAGAGGCGCACCTGTACCCGTGTTCGAGGTGCGAGGGCACTTCGAAGCCGTCCCTTGCCCAGCGCAGCGACGCGTCCGAGAGGCCCGCCTCGGCGGCGTGCTGCTCGAGCGGCTGCTGCTGCTCGCCCAGCAGCACAGCGGGGGCGGTGCCGCGCTGGCGCAGCGACGAGGACGTGATGACGCTCTCGGTGAAGGGCAGCTGCGCGCACGAGGTGGGGCGAGGCACAGGTGTGGCGCGGACATGGTGGGCGTGTGCCTCTGCCTCGGCCGCGGCCCCGTTGATTAGGAGCTCACCGCCATGAGCCCCTGGATGGGGTGCAGCTGCCTCAACCGCGGGTCGTCCCCCGCCTCGGTGGTGGCCTCCCAGTACCAGCCAAACACGTCCTCGTCCTCGTGGGGCAGCTGGTGACGCGATGCCGAGCTGCGGATCAGCACCCGCACGTCCTCGCACGGGCAGATCTGCGGGCGCGGCACAGGAGGAGCAGCGCACGAGTCGGGTGAGCCACCGCTTTCCCCCAATCAAGCGCGCCTGCGGGTGGCGGGGGGCGGCTTGTTGCGCGGGCCCGCGCGCCCGCCTAACCCTAGCCCACAGTCCTGGCACCCGCGCCGCACCTGCATGACGGCGCCCATGACGCGCCGCGCCGCCTCGCTCACGCTGAGCCCGTCGGGCACGTCGGAGAGCAGCTGCGGCAGCGAGGTGACGCCCGCCGCCAGCCTCACGTTGTCGTACGCCACAACCACCTGCAGGCCGGCCCCACGACAAAAGATGAAATCGCCCGTGGGTGGCCGGTGCGAGCCTCCACGCAGCCATGCGCTGGCCGTGCGGTGGGGAACGGGCTCCAGGCCCCTCGCAGCTCCCCGAAGTCTGCGAGGAGGCGCACCATCTCGGCGAGCATCTGCGCCGTGTGCACGTCGAACGGCGAGAAGGGGTCGAGGCTCGGGTCCTTCCATGGGTCGTCGGGCTCGAGCGCGATGGGCCAGCCCCGCACCACCTGCGCCGGGCGCGGCGCCGCGACGCAGCGGCAGCGCACACGCTGTCGCGAATCGCGTGCTCGGGCCGCTGCCTCGCCCAGTGGCCCCGCGGCGAGCACAGCAGCTTGATCGCGCGCCCTGCGCAGCCCCAGCGAGGGCGCGGCGCGAGTGACCTGCAACGCGCCTCACCTGCAGCGCGCCGATGAGCGTCGAGTCGACCGAGTGGAAGAGCGGGACCAGCAGCAGCCGCCGGCTGTGGAACCCGCTGTCCTTGTCCGCCTTGACGTTGAACGTGGGCTCATCCTGCGCACCATTCGTGTGTGCGCGTGTGTGCCAGGGCGGGGGGCAGGACGCCACTGGGGCGGGGAAGACGTGACGCGTGGTGGCAGGGCGGGAGGCAAATTCGGAGCCTCGGCGATGCAGAGGCCCTTGCGAGCACGCTCGGGCGGTGGTGCTCTGAGCGGTCCGCTGGGGTAGGTGCTAGTGACATGGTGGCGTGGCGCGACGGACGCGGCCCCGGCCCCGTTCCACTCACGTGCGCCACGCTTCGGAGCACGGGCCCGCGCCTCCGGAGCGCCTCCTTGACCAGAGGCGTGATGCCAATGTTCTGCGCGGCACACCAGGGGAGCCGAGGGGCGAGGAACGGGGTGGGAAGCGAGGGGCCACAGCTCATCATGCGCTCGCCTGCGTCCACCGCTGTGCTTGGCGTCGCGCAGCTGCTGAATTCCAAAACGGGCAGGGCAGCATACTGCCTTGCGTTCCCACCAAGGCCCAGCACAAACTCACCGCCTGGTAGTTTGTGTAGGCGCTGATGGACGAGCGCCGCTGCTTGGGGTTCATCATGTGCTTGGTCTGCTTGAACACCAGCGCCGGCTGGTTCGGGTCGACGCCGTCTGCGCTCTGCGCAACGCACAACGCATCACCAAGCGGGCAGTCAGCTGAGTCCGTCGCTCGGTTCGTTCATGGCTCACCACCATCAAGGCCATGATGCCGTCGCGAGGGTGAGCGGTGTCAAGGGCCTCTGCAGCCGCACCTTGCGGCTGCGGAGCATCGACCCCGTGCGGCTGGTCTCCTTGGACAGGATGCCCGGCGGCAGCGACGGCGGCGGGATGGGCGTGGTGCCCGTGGCCGTGTTGAGCGCGTTGGTGGTGTCGCCGCGTGAGATGGGCGCGGGCGTGCTGGCCGCTGTGGTGGGCGTGGCGCCCGGCAGCGGGCGCGTGGGGCTGGCGGGCGCGCCACTGCGGGCAATCGCAAAGGTGCACACGAACAGTGAGCGACAGCGGCACAAGTGCAGGCCACTGCGCGCCGCCCAGAGTCTGCGCTCACCTCGGCGGAAGACCGGGGGACGGCGGGGCGTCCCCAGCGGCCGGCGTGTCGGTTGGCGGCATCTCCGAGTCGCCGCCGGCGTGTTCCTCCTCGTCGTTGCCGTTGAGGCTCGGGGCCTTGACCACCATGATGCCCATCGCCCGCAGCTGCGATGCCGCGCTCTTGGGCCGCACCAGGCTCGCGGGCGCGTCGCCGCCTCTCGGTGCCACGGCCTCCTCCGTCGCGCCCTCGTTGGGCACCGCCGGTTGCTGCTGGTCCGCGTTGCTGCCTGCGGGCTGCTGCGGTTGCGCCTCCGCCGCGGCGGGCGCGCCCGACGACGAATCGCGGCTTCGGTTGCTGTCCATCACGTCTGGCGCGAAAGAGATGGCGTGCTTGAGGTCGCGGCGGCTGGGCGACGACTTGAGCGGCTTATTGTCGTCGTCGGCAGCGGCTGCACCCAAAGTGCCGTCGTTGGTCGTGGCGGCCGTGCCCGGAACGCCAGTGCCGGCCAGCTCGAGCCCCAAGGCCTCGGCGAGGTCCTGCGCGTCGGCGGCGCCGCTGGCAAAGCGGCCGCTGCCGCTCTCGAGGGTGATGGCGCGGCTGCGCGAGGGGCGGGGCCGTCGCGCCTGAAAAGCGCGCGGGAAGTGTGCACGCGTCGGGCTTGGGCAAGGGAGGGCGGCAGGCCAACACAACAGGTGCATGCTTGGACACTTGAAGCACGAAGCTTGAGGGTGCTCACCGAGCGCTCCAGGGACTTGGCCAAGGCGATCGCATCGGCGCCCAGCTCCATGCCGGAACTGCGCGCATCAACCGCGTTGGGGCGGCAGCAGGTGAGGTCAGCGAGGGAAACTGCGTGGAGCCCGCCCCCTCGCGCGATGCCGCCCACCAGGCCGGGCCACTCACCTGTGCGTGACGGTGGAGCGCGGAGGTGACGGCAAGCGCTCCAGGTCCTGCGATGGGCACACTCAACGGGAGCAGCGGCAGGATAGCGCAACAAGCCCGCCACACCTCACCACACCAGGGTGCGCTCCCGCGCCGCCCGCCCTGCAACCACTTAAGCACGCGCCTCGCTCGCTTTCCCTAAACACCCCAGCGCAGCGCTCCTTGGCGCCTCCTCCTCCTCCTTACGTTTGACGCCGCGAGCGTCATGGGGATGTCCAGGAAGGTGACCATGAGCCGGTGCGCGTTGAGCAGCTTCTTGCCCTTGGTAGCCAAGGTCTCGGTCAGCTCGGCCTGGTTGCTGGCGCTCAGCATGGTGCAGGCCAGCTCCTGCAACGAGCCATGCACAGAGGAAAACACGCTTGGCACGCCTCGGGAGCTTGCGGGCGCGCGCCAAGCCTGTAGGGGCAGGGCGCACGCAGCAGGCCTGACAGGCCCAAGAGCCCGACAGCAGTGTGTGCGGGCTGCGGCTTCCCCGGGTCTCGCCTGCATGCCGGACAGCACGGCGTCCTGCTTGCGCATCACGTCAAAGGCCAGCGCGTTCTCCAGCGGCCGCGCGGCCTGCTCCAGCAGCAGGCGCATGGCCAGGTGGTCGCGCTCGGTGAAGGCAGCGTCGTGCGCCTTGTTGAACACCTGCGGGCGCGGGCGTGCCACGGGGCGCAGCGCGGCTCTCCCGCCTCGCCTGGCGCAAGCGCTGCCTCCCTCGCCGCGCAGCACATGGCTGAGCGGCGCGTGAGGTGGTTGGGGCAACGGACTGACCTGCAGCACGGCCAGCGTACGCTGGGGAGCTTCGGGGTGCGCGATACAGCCCAGCTGCGGCCACACGGCGGCGTGCGCGCAAACAGGCGCAGGCCGATGTGACGCGAGCGTGGTGAGCCAGCAGCAGCACGCGGTGCATCAGACGCGCGCGAGGTTCGAGGTCGTGAAGCCAAGGTGGTGGGGCGCGCACCATGCAGCTGTGCAGCGCGTTGTAGTTGAAGTACAGGTCGCACTCGGGCAGCTCGTCTGCAGGGTGGGGTGGGGAGCAGAGAGCACCACACTGTGTTGAGCGCAGGCGTGGGCCGCTCAGCAGCACCTGGAGCCGGGTCATGGTGGCAGTCGACAGGCAGAGCGCGGCGCTCCTCACCAGAGAGCTCTACGTCCAGGTGCCTGTGGATCTTGATGGTGCCCGGGCCTTCGTTGAGCGCCGCGAGCACCAGCCCCGGCTCGGCCTTGAGGCGCGCCTCGAAGCGCGTGCCGTCCTACGAGCCCGAACGGCCCACCGCAGGCAGCGAATCAATTGAGGTGCCTATCGCGCACGCAGCGCACCGCCACAGGCCGCGCGCCGCGAGGGACCCACCTGGGAGAGCTGCAGGCAGCGGAAGACGCCGGCGTGCGGCTCCAGGATGAGCACCCTCGCGGCGGCGCAGTCGAGCAGCTCGGCCGTGCGCGTGCCGATGCACTCGAGCGTCTCGAGCAGGTCGGTGGATCGGCTAAAGTCCGCCGTGGCCAGCGCGACCTTGCGCAGCTGCTCGTTCAGGTTGTGGAGCTGCGGTGCGAGCGAGCGAGCACGGGAGACGCGCGCCACAGCGAGCGCCTCGCGCAACACCTCGACGACAATCACGCAGCACACTGCGCGGCCGTCGCGCTCACGTGCGTGAAGTGGAGCGAGAGGGTGCGGAGGTACGCGGTCCGGACCGGCGCGGGCAGCGACGCCACGCCCTGCACGTCGAGCTGCAGACGATCGAGCCCCTCCACCGGCACGCCGTCGACGACAAAGTCGCCGAACCCCTCGTACAGCTCCTTCTCGTCGCCCATGGTGCTGTGGAACGAGGTGCGGCTGAGCCGCTGGCCGAGCTGCGTCGGCGGCCGTGACCGCACGGTCGGCGTCTCTGGCGCGTCGCCCTGCCACGGGACCGCGGGCTGAGCGAAGGGCGAGGGGCCGCCGTTCGGCGAGGCGGGCGCGGCGCCGATCGTGAGCGGCGCGAAGACACCGGGCTGTGGGTGCGTGGCGCCAGACGCATGCAGGCGAAGGTGCAGGTCCACCTGAGGGCTCGCAGCGTTGCCGGGGAGCGTCGTGCGGTCGTAGGGCGAGCGAGCCTGCGCGTGCGCCTGCTCCTCCGTCTCCGCCTCCTGCACCGCAACGCGCGCGTCGCCGCCAGGCACCACGACCTCAAGCATGCGCCCCTAGCGGCCCCCTCGACCCGTGGCTCGCTGCCGCAGCGTGCTGCTGCCTTGTCATGCGCCAGAGTCACTCACCCAGACGGCGGCTTGCAGCGCGTCCGTGTCCTGCTGCAGCTGCTCGAGCTGCTGCTTGGCGGCGGACGCCCGCGCCTGGGCGTGCGCCGCCCGCACGCGCCGGGCCGCCAGCTGGTTCTCCAAGCCGTCCAGCTCCCGCTCGCACGCTTGCTGCGCGCGGCGGCGCACCCACCGCGACCACAGCACGCACGTCGTGAGCAGGCACAGCTGCTCGCGGCAGGGCGCCTGCAAGCGCGTTGGGTGCGCTGCGGGCGCTGCGGGGAGTGCAGGGTTAGGGCTAGGGTCAGCACCTGCATGAGCGCGAGCTTGTGCTGCAGCGCCGCCACCCGCCGCTCCTCCCGGTTCTTTTCGGCCTGCAGCTCCACCCACTCCGTCTCGTCCAGCATCGCCCTGCGCGGCGGCGGCAACGCCGGCACGCACGCACGCGTTCTGGGCCCTTGCGCCGATTCACTCGATGCCTTGACGCCCGACGCGCAGGAGCGCAAGAAGCAGGCACAGCTGAGGGCGAGGTGAGCGGCAGGGCCACGGGGACGCTCACGTTTGCTCGCGCGAGTGGGCCTGCCGCTGCGTGGAGAGCTGCTGCTTGGCCTTGGTGACCTGGAGCAGCGTCTGGTGCGCCTGCGCAGGCAGGAAGGTGGGAGGAAGGTGGGAGGGATCCCCCCATCGGTGCCCCAGCTCAGCACGGCAGGCTGCGTGGCTAGCCCGTCCGCTGCGGTGTCCCTCGCACGGCCCTGACGCAACGAGGCGCGACCCGTTGCCAAGCGCTCACCTGGTGCTGCACCGCGACGTTCTCCTGCACCTGCTGCTGCAGCTGGCGCTTGAGCTGCTCCTCCTGCTCAAGCAGCGCCGCCAGGGCCTCGCGCAGCTCGCCCGCGCGCGCCTGCTTGGCCGCCACGGCGCCGCTCAGCTCCACCGTGGCCAGCGCCCGTTGCTGCGGCGGGGAGCGGGGAGCGGTGCACGCACGCAAGTGCGGCCTGAGCTGCGGCCGCTGCCCTACCTCCTGCCCAACCGACCCTGGGCATGAGACCTGGGTACCGCGCGTGGTGCCTGGGTGGAGATGCAGAGCACAAGCGCTGCTGGACGTACACGGTGCCCGCAGGGGCGCGGCGAGGCCCTGGCGCACCTCTGCCTGGAACTGCTCGGCATCCACATCCTGCCACAGGCTGTCGAGCACGGTGGGCACCTTGATGGCGCTGTTGATGGCCTGCCCCGCATCCAGCGCTGCGCCCACGCACGAGCCCACCAGACCAGGCAGGCGTGTATCAGTGCGGCACGCGCATGCAGGGACGCACATGCAGTCCCGCTCGCTGCGCGCAGCGAGCTTCACCTGCGTGCAGCACGTCTGCCAGATCCTGGCACGACTGCGCGATGCGGCCCGTGTTGGACTTGAGCTTGGGGCCGTCGGGGCCGCCCGTGGGCCTGCACGCGGGCGGAAGATTGGGATGTCGCGTCATCGACCGATGGGGGGGCCCAACCCCCGAGCGGGCAGGCTGCACTCCAGGCAGCATCAGTGCAGCAGCCTCCTTGCTGACGTGCTGGTGGTGCCTCTGCACAAGCAGCAACTGGTCCTGGAGGGCTCCCTCGCGAGCTGCCGTGCTGCTACGACAATCTCCAAAGGTCCGAACGCACGAGAGGGGGGGCAGCACGGGCACTGGCGAGCGCGCCCGTCGTGGTTGCTGCGCAGTGGTCATCGTGGTGTTGCTCGCCGGCTCCGCTGGCCTCTCCTCCGGGTCGTCGTGGGGCTACCGCCCCCCGTCCTCCTGAGCAAGCCGTGTTCGCGATGAAGCACGCATTGCGTCGAGCATCAGGGTGGCGCTCATCCCATCGCTGACGCTCTGTGTGTTCGCTTGAGGTGCGGTGCCATGCGGTGCCGGGCTTGGGTCCTCGTCCCCTGCTTGCCTTTGCTTCGCAGGATGCGCTGCTGACGTCCAGCAATGGCCAACACTTGCGTGTACAAGGAGGCAAGCGCAGCAGCTGTGATGGGCGCGATCAAGCAGGCGGCCAGGACAGGACGCGTGCCGCCTCCACACGCATGTCCCTGCGCCTGCTGGTGCCTCACGCCTGCAGGTGCACCCTCCCACGGGGGTGACGCACGCCGCGGCGGGCTTCATCACGCACGTGGCGCGCGAGGAGCCGCACGCCGACCTCGTGCTGGTCAAGCACACGCTGCTGCAAGTGCTGCGCGTCAAGTGAGAGCAGCCCTGGACAGCCGAGCGCGCGTGGCAGGGCCCCGGCTCACCGATCGCGTGCAATCGACCCGCCGTGCAAGCTGCGGCGTGCTGCGCAGACAAGGCAAGGCGTCGCCCACAGCAGCACCAGCAGCGGCGGCAGATGACAGCAACGGCAAGGGCGCTGCAGCGGCGCCAGGGGCCAGAGCCGTGCGTCTGGAGGAGGTAGGTGCGACAAACAGTCACTGCGGCGGGCAGATCCACCATCCCTGGTCGGCGCATGCTGCGGACGCACATCGCATGGCGTGCGTGCGTGCGTGCAGGTGTGCTCGTACCCGCTCAACGGCGTGGTGGAGAGCCTGGCGGTGCTGCAGAGCCGCTCGCCAGACGTGCGCGACGCCATCCTGCTCACCTTCAGGTACGGGGGGCGCGCTTGCCTGTGCTGCCTGTGCCGCCGCTCCTAGACGCGCACTGCCCGCCTGTTTTCGGGGCAGGAGGCGTCGGGTGGGGCACACAGGTCGCGTGACTGGTGGCCCGCGGTGCCGTCAAGGGCTGCCGCCCACCTGCAGCCCGCAGGGACACCCGCTGCCGCCCACTGCCGCCTAGTGCCGCCCACTTCCCCCCCCCCACTGCTGCCCGCCTGCCCCGCCCGCAGGGACGCCAAGCTGTCGGTGCTGGAGTGGTGCGCGCCCACCGGCGCGCTGCGCACCAGCAGCCTGCACAGCTTTGAGGGCGAGCTCGAGCTGCTCCAGGGACGCACGGTGCGCCAACGACCCCTGCTCTTGCTCCGCGCGCGCTCCTGCCGCGACAGCACCCACGCTCCGCCTCCCCTGTGCAGCAGGGCCAGCCCTGTCTGCGCGCCTGCAGCAAGGCAGCCGCTGGCGGCGCTGCCCAACACATGCACGAGCGCCTCTCGCCCTGCCAACCCGATTAAGTGGTGCGCTCCCGCGACGCCGTGAGTTTGCAGGTGTTCCCGCAAGGGCCGCGGGCGCTGGTGGACCCCCAGGGGCGCTTTGCCGCCGTGCTGCTGTTCGACAACCAGCTGGCCGTGCTGCCCGCCTTCGAGGTGTGTCTGTGTGCGCGGCCATGGAGAAGCCACAGGGAACGTCCGGTGCGGCTGCAATGGTGGCGGGGAGCGGGTGTGTCTGCCCCTCGCCCCTCGGCAACGCCTCTCCCTAGGTGCTTTGAGCGCATCCCGTCGACGATGGTTTGCGCATCCCGCCGTTCTGCGCCTGTTGCTGCACCAAACGCAGGCCGAGCACTTCCTTCAGATGTCTTCCACCGCCGCCGCCCGCGCCGCCTCCGCGCCGGCGGACGACGGCGCGCGGGAGCCGACCTTTGGCTCGGCCATCGCGCTGGGCAACAGCTACGTGCTGAGCCTGGGGCAGGCGGCGGGCGCCAGCGGGCTGTTCGGCGGGGGCGGCGCCGACGGCGGCGGCGCCCGCGCTGCCGCTGCTGGCGGCGGCGGCGGCGGCGGCGGCGCGGGTGGCGGCGGCGGGCGTGGCCCCGGCGGGGGCGGGCGGGCGGGGCCGGCGGCGGGCATTCAGGATGTGCGGGACGCGGTCTTGCTCCACGGTTACCAGGAGCCGGTGCTGCTGGTGCTTCACCAACAAGAGCTGGCGTGGGCTGGGCGATACAGGTGCGCCTGACTGGCGCGCTGTGCTCTTCCCCCCCCCGGGCAAGGGCCAGGATGTTGGCGCAGCGACTACAGCTCAACGATTCGCCGCACGGCGTGCAGGTTGATGTCGTGAGGGAGCTCACGGCTTTGCGCGCAGGGAGCGCAAGGACTCGTGCTGCGCGTCGGCCGTGTCGCTGAGCATCCGCCGCAAGAAGCAGGCGGTGCTGTGGGTGTCGGCGGGCCTGCCGTCCGACGCGCTGCGCCTGGTGGCGGTGCCGGGGCGCCCCGCCGTGCTGCTGCTGACGCCCGTCGCCGTCTTCGTGCTGCAGCAGGTGCGATGGCGGGGGCTCGCGCGCCGCATTCCGCGCCACGCGCACAGCTGCGCACAGCAGGGGTGGGAGGGCGAACGATTCGATCGAACGAGGGACAAGAGGACCTGTAGTGCCCGCGTGCCGCTGCCAGTCTGCTCGGACACCTTGACGGGGCCGGGGACCGCCCACTCAGGCGTGTACCTGATGGCTCGCAGCGTGCGGACAGGCAAGCACGGCAATGCCATGCTCACCATTGGATGTGTGTGTGCGTGTGTGCGCAGGGAAGTCAGTACGGCGTGGCGGTGAGCCGCCTGGCCCTGCCCGGCACGCCGCAGCCCCGCCTGGACTTTGACGCGTCGGTCGAGGTGCCGCAGCAGACGGCGGCCAACGCCGCCACGCAGTTTGTGCGCAACATTCCGCCAGAGGTGCGCCGCGTGGTGACCTTTTGGCCTTGTAGAGGCCTGGGCATGGCGTGAGATCCCTTGGGCGCACAGCACGTGCGCCGCGCCCCGATCGTTCGCTCCGTCAGGGCTGGCCTTGCGGGCTCGCCGTGGTGCAATACACGCGCCCAGAGACCCACTGCTTCCTGCCATACCTCTGCCCACGACAAGCCTCCCTTTCCCGCCTTCCCCAGCCACCATCGGCACCGGCGATTGTGTCCATCGTCGTCGCTGCTGCTTGTGCAGGCCATGCCGGCGCTTTACCGCGGCATCACGCAGGCGCCGGGCGTGGAGGCCGACCTGCGCGGCGCCTCGGCGGCCTGGCTGGGCGCCGAGCGCTGCCTGCTGAGCTGCGCCTCGGGGCAGCTGCTCACCGTGACGCTCAAGTCCGAGGGGCCGCTGCACCGCCGCATCCAGGTGAGGGCCCGAGGGGTCATTGAGTGGTGCGCCCGCCGCATCCGGCTGAGACTCAGAGGAACCGCCGCACCGCCGCATCCAGGTGAGCTGCAGCCGCGACCCCTTCCGCCCACACCCGCCCACCCAATCAGCGCTGGCGGGTGGTGTCGGCGAGCCCTCACTCGCTCGCTTGCTCCCCCGCCTGGGACCTGCCACGCCCGCTTCCACAAACGTGTCGTCAGTGCGCATCGTAAGCACGTTGCAGCTTGCGGTGCGCACTGCCGCGTAATACGAGCGTGCCCGCCCCGCATGACTGCGCGGACTTGAGGAGGGTGACTTCGGCGCCAGGGTCACCACACCATTCCCGGCTCGCCTGCCGTGCCCACAGGTGACGCCGGCGACCGTGTCGCCGCCTCCGCCTGTCACGTCGTGCATGGCGGACCTGGGCGGCGGCCTCGTGTTCCTGGGATCGCGCGTCGGAGACAGCCTGCTGCTGCGGCACGTGGCACGGCGCCCGGCGGCGGGTGGGGCCGCCTCCGCCTCAGGCACGTGCTGGCTCGCTCGCCCATCGCGAAATGAAGGCGTCATGTGGTCGTTGTCGCGCGGCAGCCTGATGGCCTGCGTTAGACGTTTAGGAGACAAGTGTGTATGCTTGGATGCTGCCTGGATGACGCGGCGTTGCGTGCCGCAGGTGGGCGGGCACGCAAGCGGATCAAGGCCGAGGACGGTGGGGACGCGGACCGGGCGAGCGCCGACGGCGAGGAGGATGAGGAGGAGGACGAGGGCGAGGGGGAGGTGGAGGACGACGGCTCTGGCGCGGACGACGCAGAGGTGCGCTGAACGCAGGGCCCCACGTGCTTGCAGTCGTTGCGGTGGCGTGCCTTCCTCGCTTCTTCAGGGCCTGCATTGGGTCGCCGGGACACCCGCTTGTGTGGTGGCGCTCTGCCTGTCGTTTGCGCGCAGGACGGCGGCGAGGAGGGCGGCGGCGAGGCGCCGGCGGCGCCGCGCCTGTCGCTGCGCGTGTGCGACAGCCTGGTGGGCCTGGGCCCCG
>VFQP010005155.1_pt1 | contig 11597 bp, 9 predicted proteins | sample 3512351 | NCBI WGS metagenome assembly VFQP01 (sample SAMN10412372, study PRJNA504923) | tailings metagenome | isolation source: Relicate 1 Philex TSF1 revegetated site | place: Philippines: Tuba, Benguet | collected 2017-08-29
CGATAGCTCGCAAAGAAAATCGTGGCTTGCATTATAACATTGATAATATTAATTAATTAATTACCATTTAGGCCTTAAAAACTCAAGTATAATGGCCTAAAATGAGCAGAAGATTCGTTCCTACAATTGTTGTTATGACATTCGCCCTATTACACAACAATTGTGTTTTCTGCTCATTTTATGGTTCTTTTTACCGCTCTCATTAGCTAAACAATTCTTTAAGTTTTAGGGCTACCATCACATTGCCTGCAAATTTGAGTTTGCCTGTAATTACCGCACTCATAGGGTCGATATGCCCATCAATCAAGCATTGCAAAACCGTAGATGTGGTTCTGAAAGAGCAGTCTGCTGTTTGGTAATCGTCTTTGACATGGCCTTTCGGGCAAATATGAATACTCCCTTCGGGTAAATCAAAACGAACAGAACCACCTAATGTGGTTAGCTTTTCACGATGCAAAGCAATTTTATTGATTAAGTTTTCCATGATTTGATGTTGTTTTGTTATAAGTAATCAAATCTATAAAATTCTAAAATAAAAAACAAGCGAAATTTCGCTATTTTATATTTTTTCGCAAAACTTAATAATACAAGGCTTCTATCTAACAATACTCCTCGATTGAAGAAACCAACACCTGTTTTGAAAATATCCATAACAAACTTATAATCAATACAATATCCTTCAGGAGGGATATTGTATAAAAAGACTAATACTAATTAATTGTCAAAAATCGCTATTACAAATCTATTATCTGATCCAATATTTACCTTTTCCTCAAATCACTATTTACCCAATAGCGTCTAAGCAAGAAAGTAAAAAAGGTAGTTATACAGGATAGCAAGCTACTACATATATTCTTATAAAATGGTATCTTTACCGATACAAATTCCATCACATTCAAACAACTAAAACCCTATATGCTTTTGTAGCATACAGGAGAAAACCTATGAAAAAATTATTTATTCTATCTTATTTTTTACTTCTTAGTAGTTTCGTCATAAGTCAAAACCGAAGCCTCAAAGGAAAAGTTATTGACCAAGCCACACAACAGCCTCTTGAGGGTGCAATAGTGTCTGTCAATGAACAATTTCATACCATTACTAATGCTTTGGGCGAGTTTAAGTTGAAGAACCTTCCCGAAAAAAATATTGAAGTAAAAGTATCACACGTTGGTTTTAAGACTATTACGCAAAAAAATATTACAACCCAAAGCCTTAGTATTTTACTGGAATCGGCTCCAGTACAGCTCGACGAAGTAACCATACAGCCGCAATCGGCACATTATCAACAAATTATTAACAACATCGACATCAAGCTTCGGCCTATCAATAACTCTCAGGAAATTTTAAGAATGGTTCCTGGGTTATTTATCGGACAACATGCAGGTGGCGGAAAAGCCGAACAAATATTTCTGCGAGGTTTTGACCTCGACCACGGAACAGACATTCGTTTAAGTGTAGACGGTATGCCTGTCAACATGGTGTCGCACGCCCACGGGCAAGGTTATGCCGACTTACATTTTGTGATTCCTGAATTGGTAGAAAAAGTAAATTTCAAAAAAGGGCCATATTATGCCGACAAAGGTAACTTTACCACAGCAGGCTGGGTAGATTTTAAAACCAAGGATGTTTTAGACAAAAATATCATCAAAATAGAAGCAGGACAATTTAATACTTACCGTACACTAGGAGCATTTAATTTGATTAATCCCCAAGCCAATAAAGGAAAAGAATCGGCCTATATTGCCTCTGAGTATAACTATTCTGATAGCTATTTTGATTCGCCACAGCATTTTAAAAGACTTAATGTAGTAAGCAAATACAACAGCCAGCTCAATACCAACAATCGCCTTACTTTAACGGCATCTACATTCTGGAGTAAGTGGAATCACTCTGGCCAAATTCCAGATAGAGCTGTAGATTCGGGGCTTATTTCTTTTTATGGGGCAATTGACGATACCGAAGGGGGCGAAACCAGCCGTACCAACTTCAATGCCGAATTGGTAAGCAAAACACCAAATGGAAATATGCTCAAAAATCAAGTGTTTTATTCAAACTACAACTTTACGTTATTTTCCAACTTTACATTTTTCAAAGAAGACCCTATTAATGGCGACCAAATCAAACAACATGAAAATCGTAATTTGATGGGTTATAATGGTAGTTATTCGTTTGGTCAAACAGATTTTGGACACACTACTGTGGGTATTAATTACCGCCAAGACTTTATCAATAACCTAGAGCTGTCACGTACCAAAAACCGTACAGAAATCACAGATTCACTCAAATTGGGGAAAGTCAATGAACAAAATATTGGCTTTTACCTTGACCATAACTTCCAGTTTTCGTCTTATTTCAGCATGAATATTGGCCTTAGGTACGATATTTTCAATAATACTTACAACAACTCCTTGCAAGACTCCAGCCAATATACTCTCAAAGCCAATGCCAGTATATTGAGCCCAAAGTTGAATTTGTATTATACCCCCAATAGCTCGTGGCAAGTATACTTAAATACAGGAAAAGGCTTTCACTCAAACGATACCCGTGTTGTTGTAGCTACACAAGGCAAAGAAATTTTACCTGCGGCCTATGGCTCTGACCTAGGTGTTATTTTCAAGCCATTGCCCAAACTATTCGTAAATGTTGCGGCGTGGTATTTGTGGCTCAATCAAGAGTTTGTATATGTTGGCGACGAAGCCGTAGTAGAACCCAGTGGCAAAACCCGAAGAATGGGTATCGATGTATCTTTGCGTTATCAAATCAATCAATGGCTTTATGCAGACGCCGACTTAAATTTGACCAAACCCAGAGCCATTGATGTCGACCAACTACAGGCTTTTTTGCCCTTGGCACCTACCACTACCACTACAGGAGGCTTGAGCTTTCAGACATCAAAAGGCTGGAATGGTTCGCTACGCTACCGATATATGGCCGACCGCCCTGCCAATGAAGATAATTCTATTGTGGCTAAAGGGTATTTTGTTACCGACCTACAGCTCAATTATACCAAAACAAAATATAACATAGGCTTATCTATTCAGAACTTAGCAAATACCAAATGGAAAGAAACCCAATTTGCAACTGAGAGTCAGCTAAAAAATGAAGCAAGTCCAGTAAATGAGATACATTTTACAGCTGGCACACCCTTCTTTGGTAAGCTTGCTTTAACATATATGTTTTAGCAAACAAAAGCCCACACAATCGCTGTGATTGGTGGGCTTTTTAATGTTGTTAAAGTTTACCGATGATGAATTTTGGCTTTCAAATATCCAATCAATACATCAAGACCATTTTCGAAGCTTTGGTTGTTGGGAATAACAATGTCGGCTACTTTTTTGTACGGCTTAATAAACTTTTTGTAAGTTGGTGAAACGTGGTTTTTCCAGCGATACATCACATCCATTAAATCGTAGCCACGCTCTTCGGCATCACGTTTAATACGTCTTTTGAGTTTGATTTTGTTTTTGGCATCAATAAACACCTTGAGGTCGAGCTGGTTAGATACCTGTGGGTAATGAAACACAAAAATCCCTTCTACTACTACAATAGGAGCGGGTTTAAAACACAACATTTGGGGTTGTACGGCCTTGTTATTGAATGTATATTCTTCTTTATACACTACCTGACCCTTTTTTAACAACTCAACATCGTGGGCAAAAGCCTCTCCATCTATTGATTCGGGAAGGTCAGAATTTTCAACACCATTTTCATCTTTCAATTGAAGATTGCGTGGGCGATAATAATTGTCTTGAGAAATCAAACAAATTTCGTTTTCTGGAAAAGCTTCAAGCAATCGCTTCAGGAACAAGGTTTTGCCCGAAGCACTGCCACCAGTAATACCTACGAGATACGGTCGTTGGGGAATAGTCATTGATTGGAGAATGGTTATACAAAAATTTTAGAATGCCCACGGCTGGCCAAAAGCCAACCTAAGAGAGTAAACTCTCAAAAATCGGAGGATAGTTCCTTCTTTGGGAGTTATTTACCCTACAAAGTTCGGAAAGAATACCGATTTTATTTTCTTCCTGTAATAATTTTCTTATCCAAGGCTGTCCAAAGTTGATTCCGATAGGTATCGCCAAGCGGAATTGAGGTGTCATTATCCAAAAAAATCTGATTACCTTCTACAAAATCTATTTTGCCCAACGAGATAATATAAGAGCGATGTACCCTCAAAAAAAGGTCGGGCGATAAAGCCTCCTCTAAATCCTTGACATTGAGTAAGGCTACAAATTTGCCTTTGGTAGTATGCACTGTTACATAATTGCCCAATCCTTCTACAAATAATATATCGCCCAAGGCTATTTTCTGAATACGGCTTTCGGTTTTTATAAAAACATAATCATCGGCATTGCCACTACGCTCTGCCTCGCTATTGGGGTTCAAAATCGACTGGAGTTTGTGTATAGCTTGTACAAAACGCTCGAAAGGTACAGGTTTGACAAGATAATCAATATTGTTGTATTGGTAGCCCTCCAAAGCATATTCTTCATAAGCCGAGGCAATAATAAATTTACACTGACTACCTGCCAACTTCATCAACTCTATGCCCGACAGCTCAGGCATTCTTATATCTACAAAGGCCACATCAATCACTTGATTTCTAATTACATCTAGGGCTTCTACAGGACTTGTAAAAGAGGCCACTAGGTTTAATTGAGGTAATCTATTGACATAGTTTGTCAATACATCAACGGCAGCTTGTTCATCATCTATGATTATACAGTTTAACATTCTAGTTAGGTATTTTTAAAGTACTAAGTGCAGCTCTACACTAAAAAACTCCCCTTCATCCTCTGTGGTTAAAGTATGCCTATTGGGGTAAGCAAGTAGGAGCCTCCTTCGGGTATTGGTAAGGCCAATTCCTCCAGATTGTTTTTTAGCATCAGAACATTTTTTGTTATAAGTCTTAAATGTCAAATGGTTTTCTCGTACCGAAATTTCGATAAGAAGCGGAGTCTCTGGCTTACTCAAATCGCCAAATTTAAAGGCGTTTTCTACAAACGTAAGCAAGATTAGGGGCATGATTCGGCGGTATTCCAAATTTCCCTTTATTTCTAGCTGAACATACAGGCGGTTGTCAAATCGTAATTGATTAAGCTCTACATAATTTTTGATTTGCCCTACTTCTTTACTCAAATGTACTTTACCCTCCTCATCGTCGTCTTTGATGGCGTATCGCATAATTTCGGAAAGCAACATAATACCCCTCGAAAGGTTTTCGGAATATTGTACCGATTGAGCATAAAAGAAATTAAGCGTATTATAAAAAAAATGAGGGCTAATCTGCTGCTTCAAACTCAGCAACTCGGCTTGACGCATGGTTTTCTCCAAAATCTCTTTTTGTAATGTTTCTTCACGTTGCTTTCGTTCTTGCTCAAAAAAGCCCCGTGCATACCAAAAAGCCAAAGCCCACGATATAATAACAGTATAAGTACTGGCATGAAACCACAAGTCTTTCCGCCAGTTTGAATTGTAATATTGCTGAAAAAAATTGGGTAAAATAGCCCAATGAACCATAAACGACCATAATACAATCAATACAATCACAATGCCTAAACGACGCCCAAGCTTAAATATAGAGTTTTGTAAAAGCGTATCGGATAATACATATTTTACCATCAAGAAAAATACCAAAAGCTTAAACAAACAATGCAAAATAATCTGTGCATTGGAGTTGAGGTTAAATGGTACTTCATTGAGGCCATAATATACCCCCGCTTCACAAACTACATAGAGCAACCAAACTAAAATATAAATCCAAAAGGACCTTGATTTATTATTCATTCCCAAATTTACCATTAAGGAAAGACCAATCCATCAAAAAAACAATCATTTTCTCAATTTCATAACCTAAGTTAATTACTCTGTTTTTTTGGCGTATTTTCAGAAAAATAGTTCATACAGAAAAGTGACTTGTTGACCCTATTTATAAACCTGTCCACGTAAATAATTTTTAGAATTGTTTATTAATATTGAAATTTGATTTCCAAATAATATTTGGTATGAGTACACCTCAAAAGCATTTAAAGTTAATAGTCTCTACTCCTATTTTCCCTTCAAAGGACTCACTTGTTGAGTCCTTTGTGATTTAAGCCATTTTCATTTCTCAAATTCCTCGGTACTTCACAAGGCTTAAAGAAACTTACAACCTATCTTTGTGGTTATTTTATGAGATGTTGATACATCTTGTGGAGATTTCCTCCGTAGCGATTTTTCTTGACAGAATACTCTGTCTTTTATTACTATACAAAATGGGCGATTTAAGAATTAAAAAAGAAGACATTATTCAGGCTTTGTCTCAGGTACAAGAACCAGACCTCAAGCAAGACCTTGTTACCCTGAATATGATTAAAGACATCGAGCTAGGTGTTGGCGAGGTACGTTTTACGGTTGTACTTACTACGCCTGCGTGTCCTTTAAAAGAAAAAATCAGAAAAGACTGTGAAAATGCTATTCATCAGTATGTAGATGCCGACCTCCGTGTAGTGATTAACATGACTGCCGATGTTACTACAACTCGTTTTGGCAATTCTACCTTACTCCCTCAGGTAAAAAACATTATTGCTATTGCTTCGGGCAAGGGTGGCGTTGGTAAATCGACTGTAACGGCCAATTTGGCGGTTGCTCTTAAACAATCGGGAGCTAAAGTGGGGATTATCGATGCTGATATTTCAGGGCCTTCTATTCCTGTTATGTTTGGTGCTGAAGATATGCAACCGATGGTTCAGCAAATCGATGGCAAAAACATGATTCAGCCAATCATGCAGTATGGTATCAAAATGATTTCGATGGGCTTCTTAGCTCCACAAGATAACCCTGTACCTTGGCGTGGGCCAATGGCTACGCAGGCTCTTCGCCAATTTTTTGGCGATACCCACTGGGGCGAATTAGATTATTTGCTTATCGACCTCCCTCCTGGTACTTCCGATATTCACTTGTCGCTGGTACAGCTTGTACCTGTAACGGGTGCTGTTATTGTAACAACTCCTCAAAAAGTTGCTCTGGCCGATGCTACCAAAGGTTTGATGTTCTTTAGACAAGCTCAGATTAATGTGCCTGTTTTGGGAATTGTAGAAAACATGGCATACTTTACGCCTGAAGAACTTCCTGAAAACAAATATTATATCTTTGGCCAGGATGGCGGCAAAAACCTAGCTACCAAATACGATACCCTATTGCTAGGGAGTATTCCGATTGTACAGGGTATCCGTGAAGCTGGCGATGAAGGAAAACCTGCTGTCATGAACAACACCATTACAGCACAAGCTTTCAGAGATGTTGCCGAAAACTTAGCTCAGCAAGTAGCCATCAGAAATGCTAATCAAGAAAAAACTACTCCTGTACAATTAAAAGTATAAATTTGCTACTAGAGTAAAAAATATGTCGATATTTGTATTTACTTTACTATAGCAACTCAAACAACAAGAGTGTTTTGGCCAGTAGCCAAACCCTTGTAGTACAACAATATATCATGGAAACAACGCTTGAACATTCATTATCGGACAAAATAGAACTTGCACTCAATAAAATTCGTCCTTATTTGGTAGCAGACGGAGGCAATGTCGAGGTTATAGAAGTTACACCCGACCTCACTCTTCGCTTACAATTTGTAGGAGCTTGTAGCTCTTGCTCTATGTCTGCTATGACTTTTAAAGCTGGTATCGAAGATACTATCCGTCGAGAAGTTCCTGAGATTGTCAAAGTTGAAGCTATTAGTCTATAATCACAAATACCATTGCTACAGCCCTTGCAAACTACTTTGCAGGGGCTGTTCGTTTTGTAAGGCACAAATGAGGTGCCGCTTCTACAGATATTCAATTAAATAACACTATTGTGGGCCAATACCCTATACCCTTGTCATTCAAGCAACGAAGTTTTATCTTGCATATATATTACATACAGTTCACCATTAATATAACTTTCAGCAATGAAAAAAATCGCCTTTGTTTCTCTTTTAATACTTTTGAGTACCCAAGGTTTTTCACAAAAAGGTATCCTTTTTTTTAAAGGAACGCTCAAATCGGCCTTTGCATTGGCCAAAACTCAAAACAAACCCTTGTTTGTCGAAATCTATGCCATTGGGTGTCCTCATTGCGAAAACTTCAAAAAAACATTCGATAGCAATACCAAAGTGGGGGCGTTCTATAACCAACGCTTTATTTCGTATCAGCTAGAAGTAAACTCGCCCGAGGCTCGTGCTTTTCGCCAAAAACACAATATCTATGTGTTATCGACTCCATTAATGACTTTTTGGGACAAAGACGAAAACCTTTTGCATATCCAATCGGCTGGCGATGAGCAAAATAATGAGGCCTATATCAACAACATGGCCGAAAGAGCCTTGAACCCTCAAATGCAATCGGCTTCGTGGAAAAACTATTTTAAGCAAGGCATGAACGACGACAATTTCTTGATTGAATATGCCTACAATTGTCGCTTATTGTGCGACACTACCGACAACATTGCTGCCATGAATATATATGCTCAAAAACAACAGGCAGACCAACTAGGCAGTGTAACCAATTTTGTAGTACTCCAAAAAGTTGTTATGGACGATGAAAACCCACTTTTCAAATACATGATCAATCATCTGGACGAATACAACGCTAAATACGGCAAGGCCAATGTAAAAACTGTAGCCGAAAATATTATTATGTATAGCCTTTATAGTAGTCGTGGCCAAAAGTTTCCTCTTGAAAAATATGCCGAGATGCGAGCCAATCTCCAAAAAATTGGTATTGACGAACAATCTATTTTAGGCCGTTTTGTATGGATTGAATCGGCTGTTTTGTTCAAAAATGGACAAGACAAACAGGCTTCTAATATGATTAACACATTTTGTAAGGGTATCAAAAATATTGATAAAAAGGATGCAGCCTATATAGAAACTTTCGTTAAAACCAAAACCAGTAATCCTGAAGTACTCCAAGAACTCGACTGGATTTTTAAAAAGAAGCTTTAGTATTGATACGCTTGGGCTTATGATAATCCCAGGTAGATTTTACAGAATAGTTGTCAAAACCAGCATCAAAGTATTAGCTGCCAATTACCCTGAAACAAATCCTAGCAATGCCAATAATTTTAGGCAATAGCGTATATTCCCTCAAAGTGTTCACCAGCACTCTGAGGGAATTTTCTTATCTTGCAAATCAAATATATCAATCTTCAACGTTTTTCCCGATAAACCAAATCGGGCTTTTGTAATGAAAATAGGTATCTTCTTTGGCGGGCCTGCTCGTGAACGTGAAATCAGTTTTGCAGGTGGTAAAACTGCAATGGAAAACATTGACAAATGACTTTTTACCCCTATTCCTGTCTTTGTTGATGGTAATGGCAATTTTATTATCCTGAACGAGGCGTTGGTTTATTCAAGCTCAATCAGAGATTTTTATCCGCCTCAATCTTATCAGGGCGACTATCAAATCTATTCAGAATCGTTAGGCCAACTTTCCGACGAGGCATTAGAAGCAATGATAGCCACTATTGGTACTCGTATTACCCCCGATAAGTTTAAAGCTTACTTCGACTTTGCTTTTATTGCTATGCACGGCCCCGCCTGCGAAGATGGCAGTATTCAGGGTTTATTTGAATGGTATGGAATTCCTTATTCTGGGCCAAGTGTTATGGGTTCGTCGATTGGGATTGATAAAATCGCCCAAAATGATTTGATAAAACTAGCGGTTGGCCTCGATAAAAAAACAGCTACGCTTACCCGTCAACAATTCAATACAGAAGATATAGCGGTATTATTTGAATCTATCAAATCGCAAGTTGGATTGCCGTTTGTAGTAAAAGCTCCTCATCAAGGCTCGTCGATTGGCGTAGCTTTTGTAAAAAAAGATGATGTAAATGATTTTGAAAAGGCTATCAAACAATGTTTCTTTATTCGTGAAGTAAGCCTCGACGAATGGCAAAGTACCAACAAAAAAGAGTTTGTACAACGTATGGCCAACCTCGACGAAGGTATTGGCTTGCCTGTAGCCCTCAACAACGAACTGATATATCATCCAGCGGTTTTGCTTGAAAAATTAGATCAACATTTTGCAGAAAACCTACCTACGGCTGTATTGGTTTCGAGCAATGCCGAAGATGCTATCTTGTTTGAGAGCTTTGTAAAAGGACAAGAATTTAGCTGTGGGGTAATCCAAACGCCCGATTGCGTATCGGTAGCATTGCCTCCTACCGAGATTATCGCTGCGGTAGAGGTATTTGATTTTAAAGCAAAATATCAGTCATCGGCTACTCGCAAGCGTATTCCTATCGAAACCTCTTTGGATAATCTTCATAAGGTTCAGGCCGATGTCAAAAAAGCTTTTGACTCACTGAAGTTTGGCGTTTGTACTCGTATCGACGGTTTTCTAACACCCGAAGGCAACGTACTTTTGCACGACCCCAATACGATTCCAGGTATGTCACCAACATCGCTTATTTTCAAGCAAATGGCCGAAATTGGCTTGAATGTAACCGATGCCATTACGTATTTTATTCGTCAGTCGATCAGAGAACGTATCCGTACTGGCAAAAATACCATCAAGTTTCAGTTACTGCTCGATACCCTCGACAAGGCTATTGCTCAACGTATTGAAGGCTTGAAAAACAGAAATAAGGTAGCGTTTGTTTTTGGAGGCTTTAGCCCCGAAGCACAAGAAGCCTCGTATGCCGAAGCGAGAAAGGTATATGGTAAAATTGCAGCCACTAGCGAAAATATTCCTATTCCTATTTTTGTAACGGGCCAAAGTGCCGCCACAGCTAGCTTGTATGTATTACCGACTAATTTGATGTTTAAGGAGTTTGCCGAAGATATAGTGAAGGCTCTTGATGGTTCGGTACATCCTTTGATTGTACAAACCAGAAAAAATGCAGAGGCTATTACATTACACTTTACTGGGCAATTGGTGGGCGAAGGTAGCAGTATGGAAGCCTCGTCGTTATCAACTCTTTGTCAGCAACAAATCAATTTTGTTGCGGATTTAACGCTTGATTTACCAGCGTTTTCTTGATAAGTTACTAAAAACGAGTGCCGAGCTTTGAGATTAAATAACTTCAAAGCTCGGCATTCTTATTTATTTGACTATAAAATTTCCTTGACCAATTTTAAAGCCTTCGGCATATAGTTCAATCATATAATTGCCCGAACGGTACGGCACAGCCTCGCCTCTGGTAAAAATCATCTCTACTTTCTGGTCATTGCTGGTATAATCTATTACTTTTTTTGAAGTATAAGCCAGTTCTTTTCCTTCAAAATTAAAAATACCAGAACCCAAAGCACTGTCAGAAATAACAGCACCATCGGGGTCGATGAGCCTCATAATTATTTCCTTGTCGTTTTGGTCGGCAATGGGGTTAGAGGGCAAATTAAATACAACCAGCAATTGGCTTACTTTTTTGGATTTGTACTTACCTCCATCTTGGACTTTGCCACGCGAGTTTACGGCTAGTACTTGGATATTCTGAGCTTTTAGCTGAGCTCCTACCCTTATTTTCTTTTTCAGCTCCTCGTTTTTACTCGAAACCTCTTCTATCGACTTCGACAACTCTTCCTTCTCGACTTTCAAGCCTGTATTTTCACGAATAACACCCTCTTTTTCCTGAGC
>VFQP010005156.1_pt1 | contig 11595 bp, 12 predicted proteins | sample 3512351 | NCBI WGS metagenome assembly VFQP01 (sample SAMN10412372, study PRJNA504923) | tailings metagenome | isolation source: Relicate 1 Philex TSF1 revegetated site | place: Philippines: Tuba, Benguet | collected 2017-08-29
GGCTGCAGCACCGTGACGCTTTGTCATGAATGCCATGCAACGACGACGACGACGATACAACGAAAGCACACGGCCTGGTCCATCGCGCGTCGCGGGGCGGCTGCCCTCGAACCTTTCCACTGGCGCGTCCGATGCACATGCCGGCGCAGGGTCGTGGAGATGAGCTCACTCACCCGAGTGCTGCGGCTCGCCCACCAGCGAAAGCGCGTAGCCGAGCGGCAGCGCCACCAGCCACCCCGCCACGGCCCACCGCGGGGGGAAGAAGGCAAACGTGAGCGCCCACAGCGTGAAGAAGCTGCGGGCAAAGCAACAACCAGGCGAACATTCGCATTTGTTGCGCGAGCGCTCAACAAGTGGGTGCCCCTTCACGCCGCAGGGACCGTCCAGCGGTGCAGCGGGCAGCGCGCCGAACGAGGGCCACTCACGTCTGCACGGGCATGTACATGATGACGACGGGCACGTGCACCGCCGCCGCCCACGCGGCGCCCGCCCACGCCAGCCGCGCGCAGCCCCGCGCGCCGTGCCGCCGCAGCGCCGCCGCGCCGCGCGCCGCCAGCGACGCCAGCGCCACCAGCAGCGGCCACACAGGGACCAGCACCGGCAGCCCGCCTGCCGCCGCCGGCCCACGCGCCTTGTCCTCCTCCTTTCCCACCGCTGCAGCGGCGAACGCCGAGCGCGGTGGCTGCAGGGGCGCGTGCTCGTCCCGATCCGCCGCGCCCGCTTTGCTGCCTGCGGCGGCCGTCGCAGCAGCGCCAGGCAGCTCCAGATGCTCCGGCGCCGACGCTTGCGTCGACAGGAGCGGCGGCGCCGGTGCGGCGGCGGCCGCGGGCGCAGACGCAGCCACACCCAGCGGCTCGGACGCCGTGCGCCGCAGGTCCGCACCGTCGTCGCCCGGCGGCAGCGGCGGCAAGGTCGGCGGGGGCGGCGCGGCGTCGATGCTGCCCCGGAGGCGCCGCAGCGAGCGCGCCGTGGTGGCGGCCAGGCGGCGGGCGGCGCCGCTGGTGCGGCGCGAGAGCACGGTGGCCATGTGCGCCACGTGGCCCGTGGCGCGCCACGTCAGCACCGACGCACCCAGCACCTGAGGAGGCCACCGCAAAGACGTGCACGGGCAAGGTGTCGGCTTGCCAAGAGCGTGCGCTGCGCCCGACGCACGCCCTCATGCAGGGCCGGCGCGCCCTCCAGGCAGCTGTGCGCGCGCAAGCGTCGCCTCGCGAGAGCGCAGGGCCGCTCACCAGTTGCGTGAGCAGCATGAGCGCGCCGACGCCCAGCACCCAGCAGCGGAGGCACTGCACCATGCCCGCCACCATAGCCTTGGCCAGCGCCACCAGCAGCACTACGCTGACGGCAAACAGCGACCAGCCCACCGCCTGCGCGCGCGAGAGTGGCACGCGCCCGTGTTGCGCGCCTGGCGCCTCCGCACGCGCCGCCGCTGATTGAGCACAATCAGGCGCCGCACGGACAGCACGTCCAAAACCACCGTCAAGTGCGGACCTGCGTGGCCACAAAGACCGTGCCGCCGGCGAAAGGCTGGAAGAACGCCCAGGGGCTCTCCTCCGCCCCGCCGCGCCGCTCCTCCGCGCCGTCGTCGTCCTCCTCCACATCTTGCTCCCAGAAAGCAACCGCCGCTGCCGTCGCCGGCGCGCGCTCCGCCGCCGCCGGCGCGCCCGCGTCTCCCCCGCCGCCACCGCTGCCACTGGACGCGGCCGACAGCTGCCCGAACGAGCCGACGCGCCCCGCCAGCAGCAGCCCCCGGCCCTGGCTCACGCCCAAATCCTGCTCGTCCGGCAGCACCGTCCCGCCGGCAGGGCTGCCGCCCCTCGCCGGCAGCCCTGCCGCGACGCGCCGCCGCAGTCCCGCCGCCGCCGCCGTCACGCCGCCGTGAGGGTGGTTCAACCGGTGGGTGGGCGCGGGGGAGAGGCGGCGGCGCCCGCGGGCGTGCGGGGGCCGGCGCCGGCCCCACTGGAGGTAGCCGCCCAGCCCGTGCGTGCTGCTGGCGCCGATGATGAGGCACACCAGCGAGAGGCAGCAGTACACGAGCCTGCAGGCAGCAAGGGGGGGGGGGGGGGGGAAACAGGCGCGCGAGCAACGGCGGGCGCAGCAACGGTGGGCGGCTCGCGCCGCAGCGCTTGGAGCTGGCGCGTGGGCTCCAGACACACGATCGGCAGGGGCACCGTGCGTAGCGTGCGGCAGGAGTGAGTCACGGGGCGGGTGAGAGAGGTGGCGTGTGAGGCGCAGTGGAGGCCGGGCGCCGCCTCACCTGGAGGGGATGTCGGGGAGGCGCTCCACGGCCAGCAGCAGCATCACGCCCGCCGTGGTGAGCATGAGGCCCATGAGCAGCACCGCCGCCGCCGGGCCGTGGCGCCGCAGCGCCTGGGCAGCGAGGAGACGGGGGCACAGGAGGTGCGTGAGTTTGCACGCGTGAGGAGGAGGGACAGGAGGGAAGCTTGCGCGTGCTGTGTGCGTGCGGGCGGGCGAGCGCGTGGGCGCTTGCAGGGCTGCGGGGGAATGTGCGCACCTTGCCCGCGCGCGTGCGCATGAGACGGGGCAGCAGCGCCTGCAGCGGGCGGAGCACCGCCGCCGCCAGCGGGGGTCGCGGCCCGTCGCCTGCTTTGGCTTCCCCGCCGCTGCCGCGGTGCTGCACCGCCGCTGCGTGCTGCTGGGGCGGCTCTGCGGCGGGCGAAGGCGCTGGCGCATCGCGGCGCTCGTACACCAGCATTGACTGCGCGAGTGCAGTAACACATTGGAGGGCACACAGGGCAGATTACGTCCCACATTTGTGTGTGTCGTTTCCGTCATGTGCGGCGTGATTGCCGGCTTATGCGCCGAGCGACCGCGTGACGGCCTTCGCACCTTGAGCAGAAAGAGCAGCGCGATGAAGGAGCACACGGCGGCGGCGCCACCGAGGACGTCCATGTGCGGCGTGGTTTGCGCTGACGCGTGGGCTGCAGGACTGCTGCTGTCCGGTGGCGCCGCTGTGCTGGCGAGGCGTCCGTCGGGGTGCGCGTCGTCGTGGAGCCCCCACGCCCCACGGCTGACGGCTGCGCCCTGCCTGGCCAGGTCCAGCACTGACGGCGCCCACAGCGGCGTGCACGCGACCGCTGAGGCGCCCCAGAGCGCCTGCGGCCGTGCGGCGCAGAAAGGGCGTGTCGCCCGAGGCGCGCTCGAGGTGGGCTCGGACGCGCGAGCAAAGCAGGAATCCACGCGCGCGCGGCACTCACCCATCCGAGCACGGCCAGCGTCGTCGAGCGTGTGCCTCCTCTGAGCGGGAAGGCCAGCAGCCTGCGCAAGGCGCCTCGCTCTCTCGCGCTGAAGTCGAACGAAGAGCCCAAGTGCCAGGCGACGCCGCAGACGTGAACCAGAGGCGTCAGGGTGATGCACGCTATGCAGCAGCTCAGCGCGCGCTGCAGCGCCAGGGGCTCGTCGGCGCTCTCCATCGCTCGCGAGCCCGAGCGCGCTGGATTGTCGTCAGCTCAGCCGCGTCGTATCGATCACACGCTTTAGTGGGGTTGGTGCTGAGCGCGTTGGACTCTACAAGGCACGCGAGCACGAGTTCAGTCGCGCATGGGCTCTGCAAGACCTCAGAGTGGTAGCGAGAACAGCAGCAGCGGAGTCGCGGCCATCACCACCTCGTCGCGTGTGCAGCTGGTGGCCCTCTTCCCTCTCCCCTCTTCCTGTCCTCCTCTGCGTTCTCCCCTGCCCGCAAGCGCGCGTACGGCATGCGCACCTAGACGCCCCCAAAACCACGCCGAGCAGACCGCGAAAGTCGCAGCGAGCATCCACCCGGGATGGAGTCGTGGACCATCGCGTTCGTCCTCGGCGCTCCTGGTGCGGTCAAAGCGTCTGTTGACCGTCGTGCGCCCTTCGAGCTCCGGCCGGCTGCGCGAGGAGCGAGGCCTTTTCTTCTCGGCGCGGCGCACACGCAGGCGCCGGCAAAGGCACCCAATGCGCCAAGATTGTCGAGCGCTTCGGGTGGAAGCACCTCTCCACGGGCGACCTGCTCCGCGCTGAAGTGCAGGCCGGCTCCGAGCTAGTGCGTACGCCATCGTGCAGCAGGAGCTCACTGACATGGCACAAGAAGGTTCATGTGCTTACGGGCTGCGTCTCATTGCGTTGGGCGCGCAGGGCCTCGAGGCGCAGGCGCTGATGCAGGCGGGCGAGATGGTGCCCACGAGCCTCGTCCTGGGTGAGCGAGCGTGTATCCATTGGCAGCCACCGCCGCTAGTCCACCACGTGTCCACCCACTTGTACGGAGTCGTGGCAACGGAGTCGTGGCACACGTGCGCGCAGCGCTGCTGGAGAAGGCCATGCACGCCAGCGGCGCAACCCGGTTCCTGGTGGACGGCTTCCCGCGCAAGCTGGACCAGCTCACCGAGTTTGAGGCCAGGGTGAGGCGGCGTCCGCTGTGGATCAACCGCGCAGCGGCCAGGCCAGGGCCCTCACGCTGATGATTGGACTGTCTCCCTCCCTCTCACGCGCGTGCTGTGCAGGTGCGCCCGGCTGACTTTGTGCTGGCCTTCACGCTGTCCGAGGAGGAGGCGGTGCAGCGCCTGGTCAAGCGCGGCGAGACCAGCGGCCGCGCCGACGACAACGAGGACACCATCCGCAGCCGCATGCAGGTGTTCAACGCCGAGTCGCAGCCCGTCATCGACGCCCTCAAGGAGACGGGCCGCGTGGCGGAGATCGACTCGGCGCCGCCCGTGGACGACGTGTACCAGGCCGTGCGCAAGGTGGTGGCCGGCATCGACGGCGTGGAGCTGCCCGCCGCGCCCGCCGCGGAGCCTGCACCCGTGGAGGAGGAGAAGGCCGTCGCGCCTCCGGCACCAGCCCCACCTCCTGCAGGCATCACGCACGAGAAGCTCATGATGATGGCGGCGCGGGTGAGCGCCGTGCTCGTCATCAGCGGACCCAGCGGCGTCGGCAAGGGCACCCTCATACAGCGGCTCATGGCGGAGCACAGCGATAAGTTCGGCTTCACCATCTCGCACACCACGCGCAAGCCACGCCCCGGCGAGGAGGACGGCGTGCACTACCACTTCACCTCTCAGGTGCGCGCCTCAGTCGCGCGTGCCTCGTGCACCGCTGAGCGCGTCTGCCTCGACGCCGTCACCGTTGCCCTCGGACTCACCTGATCCTCCGTCGTCGCCTCTGTGCGCAGGAGGCCATCGGCGCCGCGATCGAGCGGTCCGAGTTCCTCGAGCACGCGAGCGTGCACGGCAACACCTACGGCACCAGCCTGCAGGCGGTGGCGGACGTGTGCACGACGCGCAAGATCCCCGTCCTCGACATCGACGTGCAGGGCGCCGCGCTGGTGCACAAGAGCGTGGTCGGCGCCCGCGCTGTGGGCATCTTCATCGCGCCGCCCTCGCTGGAGGAGCTGGAGGCGCGGCTGCGCGGCCGCGCGACCGAGAGCGAGGACCGCATCGCCGCGCGCCTGGCCAACGCCGCGCGCGAGATGGAGCAGACGAGCAAGTACAATGAGGTGGTGGTCAACGCGGACATCGAGCAGGCGTACATCGACCTCATGCGGGCGATTGAGAAGCACATCCCGGGCACCTTCTCCGAGCACGACCTCGCGGCGCCGGCCGCCGCTTCCGCCGACGCCCCCGTCGAGGCCAGCGCGCCGCCGGTCAAGACCGCCTCTCGCCCGCCCTCCCAGCCCGCGGCGGCGGCCGCGCCGCACAGCAAGCCACCCACGCCGCCCGCGGCCCCTCCGCCGGGCTCGGCCAACTCCCAGCAGCGCAGCCCGCGCGTGACGTCGCGCGCGGCCGCGGCGGTGGCGGCCGCCCAGGCCGCGCAGGCGCCCGGCGGCGCCCTCCACATGGCCCCATCCGCCGCAACGGCACCTGCCCCACCCGGCGCCAAGGGCCTGCCGGTGCGGCAGTACATGGACGTGACGGTCATCCCCGTGCTGCGCGAGGCGCTGAGGGCGCTCAACGAGGCGCGCCCGCACGACCCGCTGCAGTTCCTGGCGGACCAGCTGCTGGCCGCCCGCGCCAAGCTGGCCACCCAGCACTGAGCAGCATGACGCACTGGATGAGCACGACATTGACAAACGAGGATTGCACTCTGCATCTCACGTCCTGCGCTGGACCTCCTCTGCAACGAGGCCTGCAACGCACAAGCACGGAGTGTGAAGCAGCCTGCAGCCTCCCGTGGGGTCACGAGCTGGCGACAGCTGGCCGCGTTTTCGAAGTTTCCGCGTGTGGCGACAGCCCCGCGCTTGGTGGTCGCCAGAGCTGTCCGTCTCCGCACATCAGGACGGCAATGTCGCAGCAGCGGAGAGATGGCGACGACAACGACAGCGGCATCAGCCCATGGCTTCAGGGGCGTCTCCTGGACGTCTACCAGGCCGACGCCGCGTCGCTCCAGGGCATCCTGACCGACAAGACGCACACCTTGCCGAAAGGCTGGTGCTTCACCACATCATCGGCGAGACATGGCGGCAGAATCCTGCACAAGAAGATGTGCGGGGCGCGCATGCGTCCCGACGACTTGGTCGCGCTGGCGTACACAAGCCCAGAGGACCTTCAGCGGCTCTGCCAGAGCACCACGCCGCCTAACAAGCTGTGCGCGCGGCCAGGCTGCCAAGGGCTGTTCACGACGGAGTGGGGCGCCGGCGCCGGTGCGGCGAGCGCGGCGGCGGCCGCGGTGACGGGGGCGCTGGGGGCGTTTGCAGGAGCCGTGGCCAGGTCAGCGGCACGCACCGCGTCAAGGAGGCTGGCAAGCGCGGCCATACGCTCCCTGACCCAGCGGCTCAGGCCCAAGTAGCACGCCTGCGCTCGCCTGCTCCTCTATGCAATGCGGGATCCGGCGCACGCATGAATGTGGACAAGCTCCGGTGAGACAGTCGTGCAGGCGCAGCCGCAGTGGCTCAGCCGCTCGGCCCAGGTGATGGCGCGGGCGGTGCCGCTGAGGCGGCCGTGGCGACCGGGCCGCCGTCGAAGCCCACCGGCAGCGGCTGGCCCGCCCTGCTGATGGCCATCACCTTGTACGTTCCGCCCATGGCGCCCGGGTGATCCAGGCGCTCGTCCGTGAGGCGCTCGAACCCGGCCCGCAGCTCCTCCGCCTGCGCCGGCGTCGCCCTCTGCGTGCGCACACAATCAGCACGCACCCCGCAGCACCAGCAGCGCGTGGTTCAGCAGAGAGCGGCGCGGTGGTGGGCGGCTATGTCACGTGCACCGCAGCCAAAGCAAGGAAAAGCGCCGCCAGGCAAGGCAGCGCACGCTCGCCTTGAGCAGGGCGTCGAGGCGTTGCCGCATGCCCAGCTGCAGCAGGAAGTGCGACTGCGTGACGGGGCCCGTGACGGCGACGGGCGCGCCTGACGCAACGGCGGCGTGGCGCAGCGCGGCAAAGTCCACCCACGCGCTCAGGTCCGCCGTGCCGGGCTCCTCCAGCACCTGCGGCAACGCATTGCCGCCACCCGTGCCCCAAGCCTCAGCTGCATTCGCAAAGCAGCAGGGCAGGCAGCTTCCCCAGCAGCATTCACCACCTCCTGGCGACGCAGCTCACGCGTCAGGCCCGCACGCTGTCAGCGCATCCGTGGCGGACGCAAGCAAAGTGGAGGGCGAAGCGCAGCCGCCGCGCGCGCAGCGTGCACCCACCGCAACACCCTTGTGCTGCTTGATGGCCATGAGCGAGTCGGCGTAGGGCCCGTCCTGCCCGTAGTCGACGAGCAGCGCCGCGCCGCCCTGCTGGCCCACGCGCAGCGCCAGCGCCTCGGCGGCCGCCATGCCGTGCGCGCTCACCTGTGCAGCCACACGCACACGCGCAGCGCAGGCAAGGTGTGCGATAGTATGAACTGGCGTCTCATCTTCCTCGCCGCTGATCCGTGCTGCCTTGCCACGGCGGTGAATGATGCGCCCCGTCAGGCAAGCAGCACACGCGCCGCGTGGGCGGTGCCCCCCGTGGCCCGCTTCCATGGCTGCAAGACGCACACACACCGCCTGCCACGTTGCGCCCGTGCCAGGCGGAGCAAACCAACTCCGCACGGCACGCACGCATCGCCCCGCCCGCCAGAGCCGGCTGCGCCAGGCGCGGGACGCGCACCACTCCTCCAGACAGCTCGGGCTCACCTCTAGCGCCGTGGTGCGCGCCGCCTCCTCAGCGCCCATGGCCGACAGCCGCCGCTTGACCAGCAGCGCCACCGCCGGCGTGGCGTGCGGCGACAGCACGAGCCGCAGCCCGCTGCCGCGCACCGACCCCTCTGCCACCGCCTGCGACCCACCCAGCTGCGCCCCCTCGTCCTGGCTCTGCCCGGCGGAGCTCGCCAACGCCGCGGGAGGCGTCGTGGGAGCCGGCGGGCCGTGGTGCGCGCTGGCGGTGGCGGTGGCGTGCTGATCAGCCAAGCCGGGGTCCCGAGGGTGCCGGGGCTGCGCCGCTCGGTGCTGGGTCGCGTGGGTGCCCTTGGCGGGTGGGGATGACGGGGCGGCGGGTGGTTGCGGGGGCACTGAGGAGGAAGAGGAGGAGGGCGGGGGACCAGCGGCGTCGTCAATGTCCACGAGCTTCTCTAGCCACCCTCGCCTGCGGGGATGCGGAAGAGCACAAAGCAGGGCAGGGTGCGACGAGGTAGATGAGTGCGCCACACCACCTCACCCACGGCCAGCTCCTTTGCCCACCCCAGTCGCGACATGGTGGTGGGGGCGCGCACGGCTGTGGCCGGCACCGCCACTGCTGTGTGTGGCTGCTTGGCTCGTCCATGCAACGCCCCCTCGGCGCACCACCACCACCACTCACTGCGGGTCCTTGACGAACTGGTGCACGGGCAGGGCGTCAAAGAACTCGTGCGCGATAAAGATGGCCGGCATGGTGCGGGGCACGCTGTCCAGCACGTGGTGCCACGCCACCTGTGGGCAGGCAGCACAAGGGCAGCGCGCGCAGCAAACGCTCGCCACTGCACCTGCCGCACACTCAGCACATCGCAGCAGAGCTGCGGCTGCGGCTGCCTCCCCACCGCGGTCCGCACCTCGGCGCCGTTGATGCCGCTCACGCCGGCTTGGGGCACGTCGCCGCCGCCGCCGCCGCTGCTGCCAACAAGCGGTGCTGCGGCGAGTGCCTGCACGGCGGCGCCCTTGCCCGGCGTGCAGCGGAGTGCCTGCCACTGCAGGCGGCGCAGCGCCGGCGACACCTCCACCAGGTGCACCTCGAGCGCGGAGCGGAAGGCCGCAAAGCCTGCGCGGCGGCGCGGTGGCGGAGGAGCGCACCGGTCGCAAGGCGGTGGTCCCTCGGGTGGCCGCCGCCGCTGATGTAGCCATGTACGAGGAGGCCCTCAATGAGGGCGCTGGGGGCCTGGCAGGCTGCGCGGCGGTGCGCTGGCGCAGCACAAGCCATCACATGGCGCCCTGCGGGCCCACTCACGTGCCGTGGCGCGAAGGATGTCGGACATGAGCGTTCCTCGCCCCGGCCCTAGCTCCACCAGCGCGAGGCGGGCGGGGCAGCCCAGCGCCTCCTGCCACGCGTGCGCCACCCACGCGCCGACCATCTGCGTGTGCGCCCCACGCAGTGCAGGTGCGCTGCTTTTGCCCTGATGCCACGCCGCCACCAGCGCTCGACGGGAGCACGTGGCGTACCTCCCCGAACATCTGGCTGATCTCTGGGGACGTGATGAAGTCGCCTGCTGAGCCGAACACGTCCTTGCTCATGTAGAAGCCGCCATGCGGCGACGTGAGCGCCTCGTTCATGAACTCGGCCAGGGAGATGGGCCCGCCGCGCATCTGCACGGGCCCGCCGCGACCCTCGGCGAGCACAAGCTTTGCGCCGCAGGAGTGGATCCAGGTGCAGTGCGCGCTGCGGCTTACAGTGGCTGCACGCTGGGGCAGCGCGCACCATGATTTTGGCGTGCAGGTGGCGCATCAGCGGCGTCTGCGCTGCCGCCGCGCCCGCGCCTGCTGGAGCTGGGCCAGGGGTTGGGGAAGTGCTCGCCACACCAGAGGTGGCCATTGGGCTCGTGTCATCATCGCTGATGGCGCCTGGCTTGGGCGCGCTCGAGAAGGCGAGCAGGCCGATGCCGCCCTGCAGGGCTGATGGCGGGGCGCGCCGGCCAGCAGCGCCCAGCAGCGCGCCAGCCAGGCAGCGTGGGAGCATCGCAGCGAGTGAAGGGCCCGGCTCGAAGCGGAGCTCATCACGAGTTCGCGAAAGCGAATCGCTGACAGCTGCAGCTGTGCGTGGCCAGAGCGTGTGCAGCCGTGGATGAAGGCCCCGGTGCTCGCGTCAACGGCACAGGAGGCAAGAGCTGCGTGGAGGTGACGCGGTGAGGGGCCGCAGGGCGCGTTGAACGATCACAACGCCGATCACGCGCACCCGGTGCCCCCTCAAGTCCCACACAGCTGGCCATCAGCACAGGGGCACCCACACGCGTTCAAGGCGCGTGCGCAACTCACAGCCGCTGCACGCACTCGCGTCCTGCCGCCGTGCTCCTGCCGCTTGAGGAGCATCCTATCCTGGGCCACAACTCACGCCCGTGCAGCGTTGGGCAGCACCCGCATCCAAAGCTGACGGTGGCCGCAGGGTGGCTCGTGGGCGCACCCTGCGGCGTGCGAGCGCAGGGCCGTCGGTGCACCCGCACCTGGCCCGCACCTGGCAGCGATCAGGAGCGGGGTCCGCGCAGACCTGCGATGGAAGCACGCTAGTTGCGGTGTCCGCGCGGCCTGCACCTGGGTGCCGCTCTCCTCTCAGCGGCGGCGGCAGCGGGCCCGCAAGCGCAAGCAAGCGTGCAGCGTGGCCGCTCTGGCCCCAGCGTGCGCAGCTGCACGGGCTGCGCTGCGTTGCCAAGCGTCATGGAGGGGCTGGAGTCCTGGCGGCTGTGCCTCTGCGGCGCTTGGCGCTGGCCGGTGCCGTCGCGCAAGGTTCTACAACGCTGCGGCCAGGGGCCACGAGCGCGCAGGGCTCCTGAGGGACGGGCTGGCCCAGGCGCCTCCCTGGCCCTTGTACTGACGGTGCATACGCTCCTCCTGCAGCTGCTCTCACGCCTTTAGGGCGCTGCTGCGACGCTTTGGACTCTGTATGAGGATGTCACATGGCGTGGGGCTTTGCGTGCGAGTTCGGCTGGCCCGCCGCACACTTGGGCACGCGCTGCGATGGAGCGGGGCCTGTGAGCACAGGCAGGCGTCACGACGGAGCTGCTGCACGACAGCCTGGAGCCGGGCCTGGACAGCATGTTTCCCGAGGACGGAGGACCTTTGGGGGAGGCCGACTTGGCTGCGCAGCTCGGCGTGGAGATGGCCGCGCTTTCGCAGCAGCCTCCGGCGCCACCCGCGCCGGCGCAGCAGCAGGGCCAGGACGATGCGCGCTTCTACTGCCCCTACCCAGGTGGGGCTCGCGGCTGAGCCCCGCGCAGCTCATCAGAAGGGACTGCCCCCAGTGGGGGGCCGCAGCCGCGACGCCAGCCGCTGCGATGGACGCCAGCCACCGGGACGCCTCAGCAGGCGCCGCTGCCGAGCGCCAGGCGCTCGCGCTGGCTCACCTGAGGCCCCCACCACCAGCTTGGCACAGCCAAAAAACATTTGCCCCCCGTCCTCGGCCGCCCCCGCGCAGGGTGCAACCGGAGCTTCGCCGAGCTGTGGCGCCTCAAGGTGCACTACCGCGCACCGCCGGACATCA
>VFQP010005157.1_pt1 | contig 11594 bp, 12 predicted proteins | sample 3512351 | NCBI WGS metagenome assembly VFQP01 (sample SAMN10412372, study PRJNA504923) | tailings metagenome | isolation source: Relicate 1 Philex TSF1 revegetated site | place: Philippines: Tuba, Benguet | collected 2017-08-29
ACTTGCGCTGACGCTTGTCACTCGTCCTGATCTCGTGGGATCATTTCCTCGTAATTTTCGCTTGAATGCTTCTCTTACTCGTCCTGATCTCGTGGGATCATTTCCTCGTAATTTTCGCGCTAACGCTTGTCATTACTCGTCTTCGATAGCTACGCTATCTCTTCTCTTTAACTCTACTTATGGTAAACCTAACTATTGCTTTGTTACAGCTTCTTTAGTTCTTTTGATTCAATTTCTTACCGACCCTGAGTGAGGATCTCTTCTACTCGCTAGCGTTTTTTCGCAACTGCACTTCCACTGGTTTCCAGGCTGGTAGACACTTTTTTCGAATCCCCGCTTATCTGGTAATAAGTTACACTTGCTCCGGAACCATCCAGTACCAGCACTTCCGAAACGGAAATCTCTGCATGTGCTGCGCCACTGTTATCGACATTCGCTTTTTTGGCGGAGAGGTTGAATAAATTTGCCTGAGCCGCACCGGATAAATCCAAATTCATCACTTCACAGGTTCCGTCAAGTTTCAGATTTGAAGCGCCAGAAATATCTCCCTTGAGTGTCGAAGCAGTAACTTTCAAATTCAGATCACTTGCACCGGTCATATCAATAGTCAACGACTTCACATCAAATTGATTTATCGAAATCAGGTTGGTTGCACCGCTCATATCAATTCTTTCGAGAGTCGGCATCGTTACTTTAACAATAATCCGTTCGTTCCGGCTTTTTCCTTTATTGGGCTCATTACTCAAATGAAGCGTTCCGTTCGTTACTTCAACATGAACCAGGTTCTTGGCATTTTCCGGAAACACTTCCAGGCTGCACGCTGTTCCCTGGGTCAATTCTACCGAAATGGCTCCAGAAACATCGATTTTACTGAAATTCGCAGTCGTTTGGCGCGTTCTCAAAGTCAGAATTGATCCTTTCAGAGGTTCTAATTCAGGTGTTCTTGCAGGAATGTGAACTCCCATATCTTCAGGTAGAACTGGCGCTTCCTCTTTTCTTTTGTCAATCGGAGCTTCTTCAGGTATGGGAGTTATTGTTTCTTCTTTCAGTTCCGTTTCAACGGGATTGAATTTTTTCATTGGTAAGGAATGAGCATGTCTTACCACAGGTTGCTCAACGTGTTTTTCTGTTGCTCCCGGCTGACTGAAAAGTACAACTGCACTTATGGATGCGCCGCCGGCAACGGTTACAAATGCTGACCACATAATCAAAGGTTTTTTAATGAGAAATAATTTCAATGTTGCTAAGAGTCCAATTGTTGCAGCACCGGCCGCAGCAGTTTCAATCCATTGATTTACTTCGGAAACAGAAGTCTGAGCTGACTCTTTCCGAATCTCATCGAATAAACCCGATAATTTATCTTCTGTCATAACTCACCTTATTTAATGCTACTTCTTGTTTCTCGGTCATTAATTCCAAGAGTTTTTTTCTGCTTCGAACCAGGCGCTGTTTCACAGCATCTTCCGAAGATTGTTGTAATTCCGCAATTTCTTTGATTGAAAACCCTGAGATCTCGAAGAGAATAATACTTTCTTTCTGAATATCGGGCAATTTTGAAATTGCTTCATATAATAAATTAATTTCCAGTTGTCTGTCTGTTCGATCACTTTCAACCGAATAATGATAAACCTGCTGATTATCCGTAAATCGTTCCGTAGATTTTTTACGGTTTTCATTTGCCAGCAAGCGAATAGTTATTCCGAACAGAAAGTGCAGGAAAGCGTCGTCATTTTTCAAGGATTCAAAACGTTCATAAGCGACCAACAATGCATCATGCATCAAATCCTTAAAGTGAAAATTTCCGTACGCTCTCGCTTTACAAAACTTTTCAAACCGCACATGTATCGGTTCGTAAAGTTCCATGAAGCGTTTCTTTTTCATGGCTGCCATGTTGCTAAATTGGTCTCTTGATAAAGTTAGTGTAACGAGATTCGAAAAGGTGACACAGGATGGTAACTTTTTTTAAAAGAAATGTAAAATAATGTACGCGGTTTATTGAATTTGTCAGCAAACACCCCTAAAACAGGGCGATTTCCCATTTAACGACAGATCCCCCTTCTGCTACTTAATAGGAAATTGCCCAAAACAAGGTCAAGGATCTTTTTTAATTTTTCCAAGAAAATAGGTTATTCCGACTGCAACTTCCATTTCCAAACCGTAAAATCCGTCTTTCCGAAACACCGGATTGAAGTTTTTCTTATCGAGTGAAAAATAAACCGGAAAACGAAGTCCATAATAAAAGGTCAACTTACTTTTTTGACGCAGCGTGTGATAAATTTCCGGGCTGATTGCCGCAACCAGGTGATTCTTTTGATGATGTACCGGAATCACGGTATCATTGATCATGCCCAGGTAAGTATAGGTTCCGGAGCTTTGAGCTACTCCGATTCGACCATTGAGATTCGCCCTGATTCCATGAAGAGAACCGAATTCATGAAAAAAACCGGTGTTTAAAGTGATCATCAACGCTTTCGAAACTGTGCGGTAACCCTGAACAACATACTTTTCGTTGTTTCTGTCAAACGATTCCGGTGTTTCAGTGATGGCGGTGTGAATTCCATTTGGAGATTTATCCTGGAAAGCTTCTCCCCTTCTGTTCTTCATCCACACCAAACCGGTTCCAACAAGAAACTTCGAGTAAATCACTTTTTGGTAGTGGGTTCCCAACGATAAATGATCCAAATGACTGAAAAGCTCCAATCCGATACGTTGTTGAGAAAAGCAGAAGTTTGAAAACAGGAGAAAAAGGATGATCAGCAGTTTATTCATAGTCGTTCAAACGAGCAGATCTGATCCTTTATTGTTAATCTTCCTATCAAATTCAATTATCCAACAATTGATTCTCACTCACCGGAATGGCTTTCGGTCCGGCATCCCGGATAGTTTTCCTAAATTCCAATATGTACAGCAGGTACACTATTGAAAAGAATAATGCAAAAACAGAACCTGCAATTAATTCGTAATTCTTATAATGGATTAAAGTTGTAACCAGTTCCGGAGAAGTTGAATATTGAACCAAAATAAAATACATCATAGGAACAAATCCCCGAACGAGAATCAGAATCCAAATCAGGATGATCTTTCGATCAGATTTGCTAAAACTCTTTCCGGAATAAATAAACAGCTGCCGGTTCAGTTGCCTCCAAAAAATAAAAGGTGCAATCAAATAAACAAGAGGAGCGAAACTGAGTAAAACGATCAGGAAATGATACGCTTTTCCCAATCTATTCTTTCTCACAAAATGATTACATATCAATAGGAAAGCTATTTTTCCTGCAAAATCCAGGAGGTTCAACCATTCATGAACGCGTCTTTCCTGTTTGATAATCGGAAGCAATGATTGTTTTAACGAATCTGACATTCCCAGGCTGTGGTAGAAAGATTCGAAGCTATTCATCAGAATAAAAAGGATGTATAAAACGATCGTAAAAAGGGTGATTCGTTCCAGGTTCCGCATAGAGCGTGTTTTTTTCGTTCATACAAAGGTAAAATTTCCGTTCTCATTCGAATGTTACCTTTCAACTGTTACTTTCAACAGGTATTCCGATTAAATAATTGGTTAAATTCGTTTCTATGCGATTTCAGCTTCTGACTTTTGAACCCGCAGCCGAACTTCCCAACTGGCTGGTCATCCTGCTATTCGGAATTCCTTTTTTCGGAGGAATCATTTTGTATGCCTATAAAACCAGGCATTCCCGTTCCTGGAGAAAAGGAATTTTCCCGCAAGGTTTAAAACCTACTGAAGATAATTATTTGGAAGCATATCTCGCTCTAGGAGCAAAACTGATTTTATTGGATTACCAGGAATCAAAGGAGAAAATTCAATTTATCAACCAATATTTCAATCGCTATTTTCCCGCTGCCAATTACAATTTCGGAGATTCACTCCTGTTTTCGCTGAGATATCCTATCCGCACCAAAACGATTACCGATTGGATGAAAATGCATCTGCAAGATGAAGGTTCCCGCTCTCAGATTATCTACTTTTTGACCGGATTAGCTTTGATCAACGGGAAAATGAATTCGCACGAGCTCAATTTTCTGAAACAGGTCAACCTGGATTTGGAATTACCTCCTGAAAACCTGGCCAAAATCATCGCTATTTATGCCTCCTATTCCAAACACAAAAAGGAAACCGCAAATAAAAAACCTCTTAAAGACACCAATGTTTATGCACACGATATCTTGGGTGTTCAAAAAAATGCCAGTGTGGAAGAAATCAAGAAAGCGTACCGCAAGCTGGTAAAAATTCATCATCCGGACAATTTTGCCACCGGAACGGAATCACAGCAAAAAATGGCAGCCGAAAAGTTTGTCGAGATTCAAAATGCTTATGAGAATTTAATGGAAAGATAGTTTGATTTTTTCCTACCACATAAATTTATAAAATTATGTGGAAAGTCCATTTTCAGTAGTCTTCCGAAGAAATATCACAACCTCAAAAAAAGCAAAATCACCTCCAAATCTACCTCACCGTCTTCTCCAGCATCGGTACAAAACTGAAATTCCCGAACACTTCTTCCTTATACTCAGAATCCGAAATTTTGGTGATCCGATGCATTTCCTGGGAATCCAGATCCCCGACAGGAATGACCATCATCCCTCCTACTTTCAGCTGCTGAACCAGCTTTTCCGGGATAAACGGAGCGCCGCAGGTAACGAGAATCTTATCAAAAGGAGCAAATGTTTCTTTTCCTTCGTAACCATCTCCAAAAAATAATTTGGGAGTAAACCGGAAATCATCAATAATCTTCTTTGCTTTAATGTGCAGTTCTTTCTGGCGTTCGATCGAGAATACTTTCATTCCCATAGAACACAAAATACAGGTCTGAAATCCGGAACCTGTACCGATTTCCAACACCTTCTCCCCTTTTTTTAGTTCCAGGATCGATGTTTGAAAAGCAACCGTGTACGGATGCGAGATCGTTTGACCCGCTCCGATCTGGAAAGCTACATTTGAATAAGCTTGTTGTTCGAATACCAGGTCCAAAAAGAAATGTCTCGGTACGGCATCAAAGGCAGTCAGAACGCGTTCATCAGTAATTCCCTTCTGGCGCAATTGCTCAATCAACTGCTTTCTCATTCCTTTGTGCTTGTATGTATCTTGCATACAACAAAAGTAATTCAGAAATCAAGGATTCTTTACTTCTCTCCGAGAAAGTTTCTACAGTGAATTGTGTATATTTGGGACGCTTATAAACGAAAAAACATGGCAATTGACGCAAAAGAATTGGAATTCAATAAGAATGACGATGAAATGAGGCTAAAAATCTCCCGAATGGAAGCTGAATTAGCCAAAGTCATGAAAGGAGGCGGAGACAAACGAATCGCAGCTCTTCATGAAAAAGGAAAAATGACCGCCCGGGAACGAATCGATATGCTTCTGGATCCGAATACCCCGCGCTTCGAAGTTGGTGCATTTGCAGGAATGGGAATGTACAAAGAACACGGTGGCTGCCCCTCTGCCGGTGTTGTCATGGTCATTGGAAAAGTATCCGGAAAACAATGCATCGTAGTTGCAAATGATGCAACTGTAAAAGCCGGAGCATGGTTCCCGATCACAGGAAAAAAGAATTTGCGTGCACAGGAAATTGCAATGGAAAACAAGCTTCCAATCATTTATTTGGTGGATTCAGCTGGTGTTTACTTGCCGATGCAGGACGAAATTTTCCCGGACAAAGAACATTTCGGACGTATTTTCAGAAACAATGCCGTAATGAGTTCCATGGGAATTACACAGATTGCAGCCGTAATGGGAAGTTGTGTTGCCGGTGGTGCTTACCTTCCGATTATGTCTGACGAATCATTGATTGTTGATAAAACAGGAACTATTTTCCTTGCAGGATCTTACTTGGTGAAAGCAGCTATCGGTGAGAATATCGATAATGAAACACTTGGTGGTGCAACCACGCATACTGAAATCTCCGGTGTTTGTGACTACAAAGTGGCAAATGACGAAGAGTGCCTGATGACGATTCGTAAAATGATGAGCCAGATCGGTGCGCCGGAATCAGCTGGTTTTGACCGTATTGAATCTGTTGCTCCGAAAGAAGATCCTAAAAAAGTTTATGGAATTTTACCTTCCGAAAGATCGAAACCTTATAATGTACATGATATTTTAGACAGTATTTTCGACGAAGGAAGCCTGACAGAATACAAAAGCGATTACGGGAAAACCATCGTATGTGCATATGCACGTTTGGATGGCTGGAGTGTCGGAATTGTAGCGAATCAGCGTGAACTTTCCAAAAATGCAAAAGGTGAAATGCAGTTCGGAGGGGTAATCTACAACGATTCTGCCGACAAAGCAGCGCGTTTCATCATGAACTGCAATCAAAAAAACATTCCGTTGATCTTCTTCCAGGACGTTTCCGGGTTCATGGTAGGTTCCAAATCTGAACATGCCGGGATCATCAAAGACGGAGCAAAAATGGTAAATGCCATGGCGAATTCGGTTGTTCCGAAATTCACAGTTATCGTTGGAAACTCATATGGAGCAGGAAATTACGCGATGTGTGGAAAAGCCTATGATCCGCGATTGATCGTTGGTTGGCCGACAGCTGAAGTTGCTGTAATGAGTGGTGCTTCTGCAGCAAAAACACTGCTTCAGATCGAGGTTGCTTCATTGAAAGCACGCGGAGAAGAAATCACGGCAGAAAGAGAAGCCGAACTTTATAATACGATCAAAGCACGTTATGACGAACAGATTTCTCCTTACTACGCTGCTTCGCGTTTGTGGTTAGATGCAATTATCGATCCGGCAAAAACGAGAGAATTCTTGTCCATCGGAATTGAAATGGCGAATCACAAGAAAGCTGAAAAACCGTATAATGTTGGAGTTATTCAAACCTGACTAATTACGAATTACGAATGCCTAATTACGAATTAAAAGCACAATAATTCAACAATCAGTCATTCTAATTCGGAATTCGGAATTAATAATTAGTAATTAAGAAAAGATGCATTTAGACTGGCAATTCAAACCTTACAAAGAACTAACGCTCAATGAGTTTCACGACATCATTGCATTGAGATTGAAAGCATTTGTTGTTGAACAAAATTGCTCTTACCTGGACCTGGACGGAAAAGACAAGAAGGCTTATCACCTGCTGCTCCGTGACGGAAAAGGAGATGTAATTGCTACGGCGCGTATTCTTCACCCGGGAATTTCGTTTCCCGAAGTGGCGATCGGACGTGTTGTTCTGACGGCCGAATGCCGCGGAGCCGGTGTTGGAATGGAATTAATGGAAAAATGTGTTCAATTTGTTTATGAGGAATTCGGGAAAGTTCCGATTCGTATTTCTGCTCAGAAGCATTTGGAGAAATTCTACAATAAGTCCGGCTTCGTTTCTACCGGAAAGGAATACTATGAAGACGAAATTCCACATGTTGAAATGCTTTTAAACCCTGAAAATAATGGTTAATAAATTTTTGCCCTTGGCGGTTGTTGCGGCTTCTTTAGCAGCTTGTCAGCCAAAAACTGTGGTTGAAACACCTGAAAAAACGGCTTCCTCCACTCCTGAAGTTGCTAAAAAGCCAACCAGTATCGACGTTTCTTACATGGATTTGTCGGTGAAGCCGCAGGAAGATTTCTTCCAGTTTGCAAACGGAATCTGGTGTAAAAACAATCCGGTTCCAAACACAGAATCCCGTTGGGGAAGCTTCAACGAACTGGATAAGCGAAACAAAGCAACCCTGAAGCAAATCCTGGAAGATGCAGCAGGTTCAACAAACAGAACTGCCGGAAACCAGAACCAGTTATTGGGTGATTACTTCACTTCATACACCGATATGAAAGTGAGGAATGCCGCAGGAATTCAACCCTTGAAGTTGCGTTTGGTGAAGATCGATGAGTTAAAATCCAAGGATGAATTCGTTGATGCCGTTGCCAAACAACATCAACTGGCTATCGGTTCCCTATTTGGTTTCGGAGTTGGTCAGGATTTAAAGGATGTCAACAAAAATGTTGCTTACATTGGCCAGGGAGGAATCGGTTTGCCAAACCGTGATTACTATTTCCAGGATAACAAACAGGCAATCCGCGATGCTTACATCGTCCACATTCAGAAATCGTATCAACTATTGGGTGAATCTGAAAGTGTTGCAAAAGCAAAAGCTAACGACATTTTCAATTTTGAGAAAGAACTTGCAAATGCAATGATGACTCCGGCGGAATCCCGTTTACCGGAAAAGACTTACAACAAAATGCCGTTGGATCAATTGGTGAAATGGATGCCAAAGTTCGATTTCGAATCTTACCTTTCAAAAATCGGATGCGAAAGTTTTGATTCTCTGATTGTTAGTCAGCCTGAATTCATGAAACAAGTGAACCTTATGGTTGACAAAGTATCATTAAATTCCTGGAAAAATTACCTGTCCTGGTGTACAATTAACTCCTATGCAGGAAAACTGGACGAAGTTTGGGTGAAACATGATTTTGACTTCTACAGCGGTGTTTTAAGCGGAACAAGTGCGATGAAACCGATTGAAGATCGTTGTATCGACGAAATCACAGAATCTGCTTTGAGTGAGTTACTTGGAAAAGCATTTGTCGACAAAACATTCTCCGAAAACGCAAAAAAGAAAGTCAATGCAATGGTCGACAACTTGTTGATCAGCTTCAGAACACGTATCCAGGGATTGGATTGGATGTCGGACGAAACAAAAAGTGCAGCGTTGACCAAATTAAATGCAATCGGAAGAAAACTAGGTTTCCCGGATGAATGGAAAAGCTATACAGGTTTAACGATCAGTCCGGTTGATTACGTTGCAAATATTGATAACTGCCGTTCTTTCTCTTTCAGAGAAAACCTGGGAAAATTACACAAACCGGTAAACCGCAAAGAATGGGAAATGCCTGCTCATTTGGTAAATGCTTACTACCACCCGCTTTTGAATGAAATCGCGTTCCCGGCTGGAATCATGCAGCCACCGTTCTTCGATGAAAATGCAGAAGATGCAGTGAACTATGGAAGAATCGGAATGGTGATCGGACACGAGTTCACACATGGTTTCGATGACAACGGATCTAAATTCGCAGCAGACGGAAGCTTCAATGACTGGTGGAAAGAAACCGATAAAGCAAAATTCGTTTCCAAAACAGAGATTTTGGGTAAAACATTCGGATCGTTCTGCCCTATTTCAGACAACTGCGTGAATCCGGAATTGACAATGGGTGAAAACATTGCAGACTTAGGTGGATTAACCATGGCATATTACGCTTATGCTATGACAGACGACTTCAAAAAGAATGTCATTATTGACGGTTACACTCCGGCTCAGCGTTTCTTTATTGCATATGCTCAATTGTGGAAAATCAACTACACGGAAGCAGAATTGAAAAAACGCATCGCAACAGATCCGCATTCTCCGGGAATGTTCCGTGTAAACGGACCACTGATGAACTGCCCGGAATTCTTTGCCGCTTTCAATGTGAAGCCGGGAGACAAAATGAGAAATCCGGACGAGAAGGTCGCTAAGATCTGGTAATTCGAAAAGAAATAATTGAAAGCATCGCTCAGAAACGGGCGATGCTTTTTTGTTTCTCTAGCTTCCGTTCAATTCTCTTCGCCTGTCCTGTCGAGTTCCAGACAGAAGCGTAGCGAATCGTCGGAAGTATCGAGACAAGGACTTGATGGTTTATCATCAAAAAGTAATTTCCCAATATTGGCACAGAGTTAAACTATCGCTTAACAATAAAATATTTAAAATACTAATTTTAAACAAGTTAAAAACATTTAATCCAAATCAAAAACCGGACGTAATTCCGCAATATTACGTCCAATCCAAAAAAAATAAACTCAAAACAGTATCTTTAAAAAAACAACTGAATCATGAAAAAAGCAATCTTCTTCATTATCACGCTATTATCCTTTTCCATTAACGCTCAAACCGAAACAGAACTTATCGGGAAATGGAAATTGGTCAAATGGACTCAAAACGGAAAAGAAAAAAATCTGCAGGATCATTTTCATACCGACCAGGTATTCCAGGTTTTTCTTGAAAACAAACACCAATTTCAAAGTATTACCGGTGATGACGTTCACAAAGGAAAATGGAAACTATCTGCGGATGGGAAAAGCATGACAATTATTGCTGGAGTTCTGCCAATTGTATTTTCGATTGATTATTTCGATGCTAAAAAGCGCATCATTACACAAGAAACTCTTGGAACACTCGAATACGAGAAAGTAACAGACTAAAAACAAAAAAGCCCCGTTTAAGGGGCTCTCTTTTCTAGTTTAAATTTAAAAGCACTTTTTTGCGCTTTAATTTCTTTACCTCCAATGATTTGCTGTAATTCAGAATCTGACTGATTACGGCTGCGGATGGATTCGCAATCTCAGTAACTTCCTGTGTTTGCATGTTCGTCAAGTATTTATTTACCATAGGCTTATTAAAGTGCGTTTTTTTACTCTAACGGTTTTCTTTCAAGTTTATTTTATAACGCACAAAAACTTTTTCCGAAAAAATTGAAACAGTTCGTCAAACCTGCAACAATCAGCCCTGAAAAGGTGAAATTGGGTTGAAACTTCAGTTGTTCTACGTTTTTATTTTTCACTTTTGACTTTTCAGCTTCCAATTTGACTAAGTTTGTTACAAATCACTTTTTATGATCGAAGTTAAATACATCCTAATCGGAGTTGCTGTGCTCCTGCTTGTTTTCAGTTTTGTAACCGTTCAACAAGGAACTATTGCTGTTGTTACTATGTTCGGAAAATACCGAAGAATCATGAAGCCCGGATTAAATGTTCGTATTCCGTTCTTTGAGCGTCTGAACAACCGTGTTTCGATTCAGAACCGTGCTATTGAAATGGAATTCCAGGCAATTACGCAGGACCAGGCGAATGTATACTTCAAAGCAATGCTTGTTTATTCCGTATTGAATGCAGAAGAAGAAACCATCAAAAACGTGGCGTTTAAATTTGTCGATCAGCGAAGCTTTATCCAGGCATTGATCCGTACCATCGAAGGTTCTGTACGCGGATTCGTTGCAACAAAGAAACAAGCTGAAATTTTATTGTTGCGTGGGGAAATTGTTTCCGATGTTAAGGAAAGTCTGGATCACACATTGGAAACATGGGGATTTCATTTGATCGACTTGCAATTGAACGATATTACCTTCGATGCTGAAATTACAACCTCCATGGCAAAAGTAGTAGCTTCCAACAACCTGAAAGCTGCAGCTGAAAACGAAGGACAGGCATTATTGATCACAAAAACAAAAGCTGCTGAAGCAGAAGGAAACGCCATCAAGATCGCTGCGCAGGCTGAAAAAGAAGCCGCTCAATTGAAAGGTCAGGGAATTGCCCTGTTCCGTGAAGAAGTTGCACAAGGTATGACTGAAGCAGCTGAAAAAATGAAAGCTGCAGACCTGGATACTTCTTTGATTTTGTTCTCCATGTGGACAGAAGCTGTAAAAGAATTTGCAGAAAAAGGTCAGGGAAATGTAATCTTCCTCGACGGATCAATCGAAGGTATGGATAAAACCATCAAGCAAATGATGGCAAACGACATGCTGAAAAAGTAAAATTCCTCCTTTTCTCTTTGCCGGAAAGCAAACCGGCAGATAAATTAAGAGTAACTTTGCCAAA
>VFQP010005158.1_pt1 | contig 11594 bp, 14 predicted proteins | sample 3512351 | NCBI WGS metagenome assembly VFQP01 (sample SAMN10412372, study PRJNA504923) | tailings metagenome | isolation source: Relicate 1 Philex TSF1 revegetated site | place: Philippines: Tuba, Benguet | collected 2017-08-29
TGGCCATGGAGGTGGTGGCGCGCGACCCTCCGGCGGCGGTGGCAGAAGCGGCGGCAAAGGGGCGTGCCAAGCGGGCGCGGCGTGGGGGGGGCGACGAGGCTGGCGCTGCAGCGGCGGCGACGGGGGCGGCGGACGCCGTGCAGCAGGGCGGCGAGGGGGAGCGCACAGCCGGGGGCGGGCAGGCGGCGCCAGAGCAGGCTGGGGAGGAGGCGGAAAGCCCCCACCCCGCGGCTGAGTTGGCGGCAGGCGGCGCGGTGGCGGGCGTGGACGGAGGCGCGGCCGCGGCAACGCAGGGCGGGCCGGAGGAAGCGGAGGAGGAGAAGGGGTCGCGCAAGGTGCGGCGCAAGAAGTCGCGGGACAAGTCGCCAGCGGCGGAGAAGCCGGCGCCCCAGCAGCAGGAAGCGGCGGCGGCGCATCAGCGGCGCAGCAAGCGCGCCTCGCCGGCCGCTGGGGAGGCGGAGGCGGAGGCGGAGGGCGCGGCGCATGGGGCGGAGGCGCCGTCGCAGCAGCAGGACGCGGCCGCCGGGCGGGGCCGCGCCAAGGCGGCGCGGCGGCGCTCCCCGTCGGCGGCGGCGGCGGCGGCGTCAGAGGAGGGCGAGGCGGCCCCTGGCCAGGCGGAGGCGCGGGGGCCGTCGCCGGCGGGCGCGGCGGCGGGCGGGCGCCGGCAGGCCAGGAAGGGCAAGTCGCCGGAGGCAGGGCAGGGGGACGAGAGGGGCGCCGGCAAGCGCAAGGGCGCCAAGGCCACCAAGGGGCAGGGCACAGCAGCAGCCGCTGCTGCCGTCGTCGCTGCCGCGCCCAAGGACACCTCGTGAGTCTCGCCTGGTCATACCGACCCCGCGCAGTGACCGTTGCATGCCGCACTCGGCTGCGGTTGGCCACCAAGGAAGGACGGCGTGCGTGTGTGCATGTGGGTGCAGGGCGGCACTTCGCCAGAGGCGCATGAGCGGACCTGCGGGTGGTGCGTTGGGGAGAGTGGCAACGGCGGCGGCGGCGAGGGCGGGTGGCAGGCGGGTGGGGCGCCTGGCGGCGACGCGCGAGCAGGAGCCCGAGGAGGAGGAGCAGGAGCCCGAGGAGGAGGGCGACCAGGCGGAGCAAGAGGAGGTCGTGGCGCAGGAGGAGGCGGAGCAGGAGGCGCGGCCAGTGGACGAGCACGTGCCAGCGGTGCGTGCGTGCGGGGGGCTGGTGGTCGGAAGCAGCGCGCGGTGTCGCCGCCGTTGGGTCGCTCCAGCCAGGCTGCATCTTGCGGCTGCGTGCAGGCGGCGGCCCCCGTGGGGCAGGACGGCGAGGTGCTGCTGCGCCTCCGCGCCGAGGTGGAGCAACTGGTGCGTGGACGCCTCTCCGCCCTGCGTGCGGCGCATGGCCCGGGCTGCGTGGCTCCCGCCGCCCTCAGCAGCTTGCAGACGATCACGCCGGCAGAGGATCCTTGGGTGTGCGCGCACCGTTGCGCCACATCATGTGACACGTGCCCGCAGAGGCGCAAGCTGCAGCAGGAGCAGGAGGAGCACGCGCGCACGCGCAAGCGGCTCAAGCTGGCGGAGGAGAGGCGCCTGGACATTGCGCGCCTGGTGTCGGAGCCGTGGGCGTCGCCGTGACCTCCGCTGCGCCGGCCTGGACCTAACCCTAACCCTAACCCTCTGGCGGCTGCCGCCCGTCACTTCCCCGCCTCCTCCTCCCTCCACCCTCGTTGCAACGTCTGCCCGCAAAAGCGAATGAAATGGTGCGCCATCCTGCTGCACATCCACACCGGGCCAAGCCATACGGGAACAGTCGCACACACCGCATCAGCAGTCAGGACCGGTCAGTCAGGCTCACGACGCGCCCAGGGCGCGCCAGCACGCGGGCGCCTGCCGTAGCTAGCGCACCCAGGTGTACATTCGGAACTCTGGCGTGGCGACGGCGAGCGGCGTGCGCAGCAGGTCCTGCACGGGGTCGCCCAGCTGCCCAAACACGCGCACGCCGCGCACGTGCGTGTCCCTGCCGTTCTGGTGGTTGGTCAGCACCGCCAGCTGCAGCAGAAAGGCGGGCAGCACATGCGGCGGCGCGTCGAGCTGGGCGGCCTGCTGCTCAAGCGGGTACGGAGCCGAGGACGGGTCCAGGGGGATGACCACCCAGCCCGTGGGCTCCTCAAGGTCCACCACCTTGACCTCCTGTGGCGGGAGCGGCGCAGGGTCAAGGTGCGCAGCAAGTGGGACAGCTGGCTGCCACGCACCACCGTGACCCACGAGCACGCTGCATTAGAGCCAGTGCCCTCAGCTGGGCATGTGGCACGCAGCCTGGCCAGAGAGGCTCGTGATCGGGCGCAGGCGCTGCTCACCGTGAGGTCGTTCACGCAGGAGCCGACCTGCACGGACAGCTTGCTGGGCGTGTAGCTCTCGTCCAGCTTGCAGTCCACGTAGAGGTGCACCTCCTGCAACAGCAAAGGAGCGGCGTGGCGCTGAGCCAGCCAGAGTGTGGATGGTTGCCGTGGGCGCCGGCCCCCCCCCCAACCTGCAGAATGGCCATGGGGCCCTTGCAGCTCACCACGAGCGCCATGCGCCTGTTAAACTGCAGGCTGATGACGTGCGGCTGTGACCCATCCGACCTGCGAGCCAACGACCAGCACAGGAGCCAGCTGGAGCGCACGAGACAGCAAGCGAAAGCACCTCTGCAAATCAGTAGCAGTGCTCGCGCTCACTGCCAGTACGTGTCGGTGCGGCCGTCTCGAAGCAGCTCCACGCCGTTGCCCGGCTTGGCGCTCGTCACCGACCAGCACGCCAGGTGCCCGACCTCGCGCAGGCCTCTCCGAGCAAAGTCGTTCGCGCCCGCGCCCTGCGCGCCGACGGCGGGCACGTCTTCCATCTCTGAGTTACCGCTGTCGAGCTCGGGTTGTTCGAAGTTCGAACGTCGCGCTGCGAGTGCTGAGCGCAGCTGGAAGATTGCACCGGTGGCATAGCAAAACGGGGCTGAGCCGTGCATGAACACGAGATAACAGGGGTGCACAGGTGCTTCGCGGCCTCATCTTATGACCCACCCAATCGCGAGCCAGCCCGACAGCCAAGCGTCCCCCGAAGCACACCGCCGGCCATGGGTGCATGGCCGGCGACGAGGCGGGATGAGAACCTCGTCGTCTGCCAAAAACAAGGCACCGAGCCCCTCTAAGCCCGTCCCGAACGGCTCACAAACAACATGAGATTTGCGCCGAGCCTGACCGCCGCGCCCAACAAGGCAGGTCACCCCACCACACACCGCACGGCAGGTGCAAACGGCGACGCGCAGCGTGGGCCAGGCGCGGACGCAGAGGCAGCGTCGTGCACATGGCAGCGTCCCGTGCTTGTTGCGGCCACAGACCATCTCTTTCTGTGTGGTGGAAGAGTGTTTGGCGTGAGGCGAACAAGCACGAACACGCACACGCGCGCACTCGGTGTGCAGGAGGGACTCCCGGCCAGTCATATGAAGAGCGCAGCGTGCGTGCTGCTCCCTCGCTCGTGCGGCCACACTTGTCCCAACAGGTTCCATGCACAACGGCGTGCCGCGGTCGCAGCACGCACGAGCGGGATCTCTGCGGCGGCGGCAGGAACCCCACCCTTGCTTCCCCCCTTCCAGACGAGGCCCTGCACTTGCGTTGAATTCTCACAGCCTGCTCTGCAGCCCCCCGGACAAACAAAGCGCACCAGGCGACGCTGACGCACTGCTCCTGGTGTGTGGCTGCACAGAAATGGAAGCCGGGAGGCACCTGGAAGCACCGCTCCACCGGTGCGCAACCACCTTATGCTGATGAGTCGCAGCACACAGATGAGAGCAGGCCTGCTGTTGGCACACGGTGCGTAGCTCCTGCAGGGCTCCTGCAGGGCAGCCCACGCACGGCCGCTCAAACCCTGGGCGCCTGCACGCCCGCCGCCGCCGCCGCCGCGCCGGCGGCCGTGGTGGCGGCGTTGCCGCACGACTGCTTGGCGTGCCTCGGCGCGCACGTCTGCATGACGCGCTTGAGGTCCTCAACCCTAAAGGGCTTGACGATGAACTCCTCGATGCCCGCCTCCCGGCACCTGCGGGGCGCCGCAGCCGGGAGCAACGCACGCACACGCACGCACGACGTGAGCAGGCGGGCCAGCGGCCTCACATGGCGCCCCGCGCACACCAGCAAAGGACGCGTCACCGGGGGGGCGCAGGCCCACCCACCCACCGGTCGTGGAGAGCCTGCAGCGTGTCGGCCGACAGCGCGATGATGCGGGGGCGCGTGAGCGGAGGGTAGGTGGCCACGATGTGCCGCGTGGCCTCCAGCCCGTCCATGTAGGGCATGTGGATGTCCATCAGGATGATGTCGTACGTCTGCGCGTGCAGCCGCCGGTGCGGGCGCGCTCAAGCGCACACAGCGTCACGACGCCGGCACCGCCATTGCCGCCGACGCGGCGGCCATGAGCGAGCGCCCACCAACCCAGCCTGCACGTTGTGCCTTAGCGCGTCGAGCATGGCTGCCCAGGGGCTGCACAGCCAACACCCCCGCTCACGCCCGTGCCCACCGACCCACCCCGCACCTTGTGCTTTAGCGCGTCGAGCACCTGCAGCCCGTTCTCCACCACGTCCGTCTGCGCGCCGCCCGAAATCTGCTGCAGCACCTTGAGCACCACCTTCTGGTTGACCTTGTTGTCCTCGGCAATCAGGATGCGCAGCGGAGGCGGCGGAGGCAGCGCGCTCCCGCCGCCCGCGCCCGCGCCCGCGCCCGCCGCTTCCTGCTGCCCGGGACCCGCCCGCCCGCCCCATGGCCCGCCCGCCGCGTGCGCCGCCGGCGCCGACGCCCGCCCGCCCTGCTCCTCCCCGCCGTCCACCAGCTCGCCGTTCTCGGGGATGGCCCGCGGGAGGTGCATGCCCTGCCCGGACGATGGGCGGTTCCACGGGTTGCTGGCGCCAGTGCCCGGCTGCGCGCCGCCGCCGCCGCCGCTGCCTCCGCCTGTGCCCACGCCCGGCGCCGACGCGCTTCCCGCGCCGGCCGGGCGGGCGGCCGCGCCGCTGCCGCCGCCGCCGCCGCCGCCGTCGCCTCCCGACCGCGCCAGCATCATTTGCCGCACCAGCGCCCGGTCCAGCGAGGAGTTGTCCAGCGAGCTGCGCCGCGCCATGGCGTCGCTGTACGTGGCGTAGCCGCTGCGGGCAAAGCCGCCGCTGAAGCCCGGCATGCCGGGGCCGGCGCCCACGCCCGCCGCGCCGGGCACGGCGCCGGGCGCGGCGGCGGCGGCCGCCGCCGCCGCCGCCGCCGCCGCCGCCGCCTGGGTGACGGCGAGCTGCCCGCCCACGTACTGGCCGCGTAGCGCCGATACGCCGCCCACGCCTGCACGCCACAGCAGCGGCCGCACTCCGCCCAAGTGTGACCGCCACTGCCGCCCAAGTGTGACCGCCACTGCCGCGAGCGCAGGAAGGGGTAGCGCAGAGCAGGCGCGCAGCGAGGGAAACCGTGCAAATCGCTCACCTGCTCCGGCCATGCCAGGGCCGCCGGCCGCCGCGCCCATCCCCGCGCCGGGTCCGCCGCCGGGCGGCTGCTGCTGCGCCAGCAGCGTCGCCGACACGGCCACGCCGCCCCCTCCCGGGTGCATGTGCGAGGAGCTGCGGTCGCGCCACTGCTTGAAGTCGGCGATCTGCGCCGGGCTGATGGGCTGGTGCGTGAGCTTGGGCCCGCTGCCCTTGCTGCCCGGCGCCCACTTGAGCAGAACCATGGACTTGACCAGGGCGTTGGCCAGCCGCGCGTGCAGGATGGGGTGCGGCACCATGACCACCAGCGGGTGCAGGTTGGGCGTCAGCAGGTCGCGCGAGCCGACCGCCACCACCGGCCGGCCCTTCCAGCCCGACTTTAGGGCTTGCGTGGCGCGGTCGGTCGACACCACGAGCACCTGCGGCGGCGACGTTGCTGGCGCGGCGGCAGCAGCGGCGTCGCCGGGCGGGGCGGCGGGGCCGGCGGCGGCAGCGAAGGCCGAGGCGGCGGAGGAGGGCGAGGAGGCAAAGGAGGTGGTGGAGTCGCCCGTGGTGGGGAGCATGCCCAGCTGCCGGCAGCTCTGGCAGACCTGCGCGGGCGCGAGGCGATGGGACGACGGTCTGGAATGCGGACCCATTGCCATCGCCAGGCTACGGAGCAGCGTCTCTCCAATGGCACAGCAGCCGCGTGCGAGTGCTCGCCTGCATGGCCAGGCCCGGGTGGCTCATGTCCACCAGCACCGAGCGCCCCTCTAGCGCCAGCAGATCGTCCGGAGAGAGCACGTTGCTGAACTGCCCGCCGGCGCCGTTCATCAGCACGCCGTTGCCGCCCACACCTGCACCCACTCAACAGCAACCACCAGTTGTGTGGACAGCCGTGTGAGCTCTCCAAGCTGCGCTGCGGCCAGGGCGGCGGGGCCGAGAAGCGCGGCGCAAGCCCAGACAGCAGCGGGCAGGCCGCTTCGCTCCTCGAAAGAGCAAGAGTAGCGCACCTCCTAGCAAGGCGGCTCCTGAGCTGCTGCCTGTGCTGCTGGCGTAGCTGGTGGCGAAGCCGCCGCCCTCCGAGGGCCCACCCATGGACGAGGGCAGCGGCGGCACCACCCCCGACCAGGCGTCCACGTCCTCGGGCGGGGGCGGCGGCGTGGGCGGCTCAACCACCAGCTCCCCTGCGGGAGCGGTCAGCCACGCAGGCGGAACCAGAGGCGTTTGGCGGGGTGACGAGCGGACGCCCAAGCGTGCAGCGCACGTCGCGGGAAAAACGATCACGCGGGAGGGAGGCGCCGGCACGTGCGGCGCGTCGGCAGCGGCACGGCAAGGAGGAGCGCGAGGGCAGAGCGATGCTGCTGCTTAAGGTGCGTGCGCACCTGAGAGCGCGGTGACGGCGCCATCGCTATGCTGACTTCCAGGCGTGCCGCCCACGCCCACCGCGCTCGCCGCCGCCGCCGCCGCCGCCGCAATGGCGGTGGGTGGGCTGGCGGGTGGCACGGCTACACCCGTCTCGGTGGTCTGCGCAGCACCACGTGACGATGCGAGTTGGCACGCCGCTTGAGGGCGTCAGGACGCGAACACACTGGCAGGCGCAGCGACAGGGCAACGAGCAACAGCGCGAGCGAGCAGGGCCGGAGTGCAGCCCGCGCTGCCAAGGCTCAGCGCAGCGCGTGCCGTTGCTGGACCCACGCACCTGGGAGGTGGCGCTGGAGGCCGGCGCCGGCGCCGCGTGGCCCGCCGCAAAGTCGGCCGGGATGCAGAAGTGGAAGGTGCAGCCCTTGTGCCGGCCCTCGCTCTCCACCCACACCGTGCCCTGCACACGACGCACACAGCAGCTGTCCTCCTCAGCCCGCAACTCACTGTGCGCGCGCGATAGCTCGCTTTCGCACACTCGCGGGCCTCGCGGCACGGCACGCGCGTGTGAGCCCTTTGTGAGGGCACGTGGCGCCCGGCGCGAGCGGCAACCGCACCTGCATGAGCTCCGACAGCCGCTTGCTGATGGCCAGGCCCAGCCCCGTGCCGCCGTACCGCCGCGCCATGCTCTCGGAGCCCTGCTTGAAGCACTGGAACAGGCTGCCGATGAGGTTGGCGGGGATGCCGATGCCCGTGTCCGTCACGCTGATGCGCACGCGCCGCCCGCCGCCAGGCTCCGGCTGCGAGCAACGCGAGTCAGCAACACGAGCTCACACAGCGGTGGTTCATGGCGCCGCAAGGGAGGGACCGGAAGGCACTGGACAAGCGCAGGTGCGAAGCTGTGAGCCTCACCTGTGGCTGCTGCTGCTGCTGCTGCGAGGCCTGGCTGTCGCTGGCGTGCGAGGGGTGCGTGGCGAGGCCCTGGCCGCTGAGGCTCTTTGCGAGCGCCGCCGCCTGCTTGCCCTCGCGCTCCTTGTCGCGCTGCTGCTGCGCCGCCGCCTCGTTGCAGCCGACGTGCGGCACGCCCGGCGCGCAGCAGCACGCCTGCGACGACAAGCGATGGCGATGACGAGCGCGAGTTGGCTTGGGAGTCGCAAGACGTGCTACTGTCGCAGCGAGCAAGCGACGCTCGACGAAGCGTCCCGCGTCTCTCACCTGCGAGGGCGGGAGCGCCTCGACCTGGGCGTGCACGAACACCTCGCCGCGCTCGGTGAACTTGACGGCGTTGGACAGCAGGTTGGTGAGCACCTGGCGCAGCCGGATGGCGTCGCCGACGAGCGGCTGCGCCAGCGCCTCGTCGTCGCTCGTGTAGTAGAGCGCCAGGCCCTTCTTGATCGCGTCGGGCGCCACAATCTGCACGGTCGCAGGTGGCGAGTCAGGTCGTCAGGGCTGCACCGAACAGCGCTCAGCGGCTCGCGGCCCGAGGCACAAGGTGCAAAGGCGCAAAGGCGCGGGCGCGCACCTCGATGCAGGCCTCGATGGAGCGGCGCAGGCACATGGGCTCCCGCGTGAGCACCACCGAGCCGTGGTCCAGCTTGCTGAAGTCCAGAATGTCGCCTGCGATGATCACGCCAAGCCAGGCACACCCACCGGACCTTCGCTGCCCACTCCCGGCACAAACACGCGTGCGGAACGCAGCAGCTGCAGCGATGCTGCGCTGTGCCCGCCTGCCTCCTAAACGCGCCCTTGCTGCTTCCGTCCATGATCCAGCAGCGGCCGACGGCTCGGTCATTGCTCACCCAGGACGCCCAGCAGCGACCCGCCTGCACTCTCTGCCCGACTCCCTCCCGGGCGGCGCCTGCTGCAACGCGCTAGCGCCAGCGCGCACGGCCCAGCATCGGCTCCCCCCATCCCCTGCTCCTGCTCACCGAGGATGCCCAGCAGCGAGTTGCCGCTCTCGAGGATGGTCTCTGCCAGCTCGCGCTGCTCGGGCGTGAGCGCGCTGCCCAGCAGCAGCTGCGCCGTCGCCATCATGCCGTTGAGCGGCGTGCGGATCTCGTGGCTCATGTTGGCCAGGAACATGCTCTTGGCCTCGGTCGCCGTCTCGGCCGCCACCTTGGCCTCCATGAGACGCTGCTCCTCCTCCTGCGGGCCACGTGGCGTTTGGGCGCGCAGCAGCGGCAACCCCGGCGTGATGGATCCGACGCAGTGGATGTGAGACGACACCTTGCCCCAGCAAAGTGCAGCAGGCCCGAACAGGAGCCCCGTCACGCCCGCGTGGGTGCCGCGGAGCCCTACAAGCCCCCACAAACAACACGAACCTTGCGCCGGATGAGCTCCGTCACGTCGCTCTGCACGCCAATGTACGAGACCAGCTCGCCGGCGTCGTTGAACACCGGCGTGATGCTCAGCCGGTTCCAAAACGCCTCGCCTGCACGCACACACACATGGACAGCCCCGCCCCGTGAGCGCCTGGCCCAGCGACTGCCTCCTGCTGCAGCGGCACCCTCCGCAGACGACGGCTCCCAAAGTCCTCCCCGTTGTGAGGCGACGGAGAGGAGGTGGAGGGAAGGAAAGGGCAGCTCACCGGTCTTCTTGTAGTTGAGCAGCTCGACGGTGGCCTTGCGGCGCGCCGCCACGGCCGACCGCAGCGTCGCCACCGCCTCCGTCGACGTGTCAGCGCCCTGCACAGGCGGGCGTCCGTGCGCGCGCGAGTGACCAGCCACGCAGCGCCACGTCTAGGGCGCCAGGCCGCGCGGCGCGGCGCGGTGCTCTCCCGCAGCCGCTCCGCCCCCCCCCACCCCCCCCGTCTCGCACAACTCCACCCCCTTCCCACAACAACAGCACACAACACCAAACGCTCACCTGCAGGAAGCGGCAGTTGCGCCCGATGACGTCCTCGCGCGTGTACCCCGTGATCTGCAGAAAGGCGTCGTTGACGTAGATGAGCGGCGCGTCCGGCCGCGACGGGTCGGCGATGGTGATGCCCTCGCTGCAGCTGCTCAGCGCGTGGTCCCGCAGCCGCCACTGCATCCCCTGCGTCACGCGCTCGGTGATGTCCTCGTGCACCAAGAGGTACTGCACAAAGCAGCCGCTGCCGCCGCCGCCCAGGCCGCCGCCGGCGGCGCCCGCGCTGACGCCGCTGACGCCGCCGCCAAGCAGCGCGCTGGTGACCAGGCTGGCCGCGCTGCGGGGGTCGGCGCCGCCGGCCGCCGCCGCGATCGGCGCGACATCACCCGCTGCCGCCGCCGCCACGTCCTGCGTGCTGGAGGAGTGGCTCATGGGCGCGAGGGCTTGGCCCGAGCCCGGCGAGGCGAGGTGCTGGTGCTGGCCGCTGCCGCCGCCGTCGGGCCCGTGCGGCGGCACCCACAGCGTGCACGTGAAGGGCAGCTGGCTGATGGGCGTCACGGTGATGCTGCTCCACAGGCAGCCGGCCGCCGCCAGCGACGCCACCGACGGCAGCGAAGACGGCCCCGCGATGGGCCCGCCCGCGCCGCCGCCGCCCGCCTCCTCCCCTCCCACCGTCGTGGTCGTCGTGGTGAGGGAGGTGGGCGCCCCGCCGGCGCGCGCGCCGCCGCCGCCGCCGCCGTTCGCAGCCGCGCCGCGCTTGTAGCATAGCACCTTGAGCGTGGTGGGCGTGCGCGACCGCAGCGCGGCGTGCAGCGCGCCAATGTCGGCGTGGCTGGTGCCAGGGCCAAACATGGCGCCGAGCCCGTGGGCCTGCAGCTCGTGCAGCCGGAGGCCCGTCATCTCCTCCAGCGCGGCGTTGGCGTAGAGCACGCGGCCCAGCCGCTTGCGCAGCACGTGCGCGCCGGTGGCGCCGTCCGGCACCGAGCCGCTGTCGTCGTCGTCGGCTGTCGCCGCCGCCGCGCCAGAGCTGAGGAGGGGGTCGCGGGCGGCGGCGGCGGCAGAGGTGTTGAGGGGGTCGCTGTTGGAGTGGCGCGGCGGCGCGTGGGAAGGGGACAGCGCCAGCAGGCCGCCGCTGGCGCGCTGCTGCTGCTGCTGCTGCTGCTGCTGCGAGGGCCAGGGCTCCGGGGGCTGCGGCGGCTCGGTGGCGGCGGCGCAGGCCTCGTGTGTGCAGTGCGCCACCTCGATGAGGCTGATGCCCTGGCGCATGCAGGCGATGCCAGAGGTGAGCAGGTGGTGCAGCTCGTCGCCGGCGTGCATTGCCGGCTGCAGCGACGAGGCCGGCGCCAGCTGGAGCTGCTGCTGCTGCGCCATGGTCGTGAGCGCGGGAGGGTGCCGCGGAGGCAGATCCGCGGGCTGAGAGCGGTGGTCTCCCTTGTCCAGGCGCTGGTGGTGACTACCTGGTGGTCGTTGCTCGTTCCTGCGGGGCAGGGCGGGGCGGTGGCCCGGGGGGAACTTTCCGCCAGGGTGCGCGCGTGCGCGTCAGCAACCCCGCCGCTCAGGGAGCAGGAGACCGGCCCAGGGGAACGCTGCGCTGGTGGAGTGGGGAATGGCACGCATCGCGCAGGCCGCGCGTGTGGCCCCCTGGCGCCCCCCTGAGGCTGGCAGTTCTCGTGGTGCTCTGCGCGCCCGAACTCACCCGCGCCCGAGCCTCAGAGCCGCGACTCAGCGACCCCTGTCACCATGGGGCGGCCCCATTGTGTGGGGCTTGTCTCTCCTCGCCGCCCCTCTCGCTTCTGGCCGGGCGCGCGTGGGCTTCGCGACGCAGGGAAGCCGCCCGATGGGCTCGCGGCTGCGCTGGGTGCGATGCTGCTGCGAGCTGCAGCTGGTAGCGATCAGCAATGCGCCGTCGCGCACAGCTGCCGCGCTCCTCTCCTCCTTTCTCGCCGCAGGGCAGACAAAAGCGCACT
>VFQP010005159.1_pt1 | contig 11594 bp, 8 predicted proteins | sample 3512351 | NCBI WGS metagenome assembly VFQP01 (sample SAMN10412372, study PRJNA504923) | tailings metagenome | isolation source: Relicate 1 Philex TSF1 revegetated site | place: Philippines: Tuba, Benguet | collected 2017-08-29
TCAGGTCGATGGCCACCATATCAACGCCGACGGCGCCGAATTTGACGCCCGGTTTCGGCGGGGTCAGTTTACGCTCCATCTTCACGCCCAGATCCATGACCGCGATGTCAGGCGACAGGCGGCTGCCGATCAGGGCACCCGGCACGGCGTGCTCTTGCGCGCGGATGTTCTCGCGAATGCTGCGCTGGTTGGCGGGCAGTTTCAGGTAATTATAGACAGCCTCGCGGTCGCGCTGGGTAAAGCCGCGGCTGTTTTCAGTCTGCACAACGCGGGGCGTCTGGGTGATGTCACCTGCGCTGCGCTCGGACACGGGTTGCTGCGAGGCGCCGGTATGGCCGACTTCATGTCCGGCGAGGGCATAGGTGGCCGGCAAAGTGATGGCGGCGGTCAAAAACAGGAATGCGAATGTATTTTTCATTGGGGGCCTCTCTTCTTGTTTTGGCCTTTTCAGGCGGGTTATCATAAGCTATTTGTTGTAATGCGGCAATATGCCAGAAGGAGCCTGAAAATGCAGATTTATCGCGCCATCGGCCTGATGAGCGGCACATCCCTGGACGGGATTGATGCTGCCCTGATTTCGACCGACGGTGAAGGTTATATCACCCGCGAAAACTTCATTTTCATCCCCTATGGCGACGGCTTGCGCGCCCGTATTCGCGCTTTGTTCAACCTGCCGGCGGGCGATAGACCCAAGGCGCAGGCTGTGGAGCGTGAACTGACCGAGGCACATGCTGCCGCCATCAACAAACTACTGATGCAGGCGGGCGGTTCCCGCGGGGTGGATGTTATTGGTTTTCATGGACAAACCGTGGCGCACGCCCCTGCCGAGGGCTATACCTGCCAGCTGGGCGACGGGGCGCTGCTGGCGCAGTTAACGGGCGTTCGCGTTGTGAACGATTTTCGTACGAACGATGTGAAAGCTGGCGGACAGGGCGCGCCGCTGGCGCCGGTTTATCACCGTGCACTGGCAGCCGCCAGTGACAAGCCTTGCTGCTTTTTGAATATCGGCGGCGTCGGGAATGTGACGTATATCGGTACCGATGGCGCGCTGCTGGCTTTCGATACCGGTCCCGGCAATGCGTTGATTGATGACTGGATGCTGGCCAAGGCAGGACAAAAATACGACAACAATGGCGAAGCCGCGGCATCCGGCAAAGTGGATGCCGCCGTGCTGGATGATTTGATGTCGCATCCGTTTTTTGCGGCGCGCCCGCCTAAATCGCTTGACCGTAACGATTTTATCTCGGGGCGCTGGCAACATCTTTCGTTGAACGATGGCGCGGCGACGCTGACGGCGTTTACAGTGCAAAGCATTCTGCGCGCCGTGCCGTTTTTGCCGCAAAAACCTGCCCGCTGGATTGTATCGGGCGGCGGCCGTTTGAATGCGGAAATCATGCATGGCCTGCGCCAAGGACTGGGCGTGCCTGTGAACGCCATCGAAGATATCGGCTTTAACGGCGATGCGGTCGAGGCAGAGGCCTTTGCCTATATGGCCGTGCGATCCCTGCGCGGCTTGCCTATCAGCTTCCCCGGCACCACGGGCGCCCCGCGCGATTTGACGGGCGGCGTTGTGCATGACCCGCAAGACAAGACAGCAGGCGCAGCATGAGCTTGATCGTACAGGCAACAGCGGAAACCATCGCGCAGGCGGCAGACCGTTTGCGCGGGGGCGGGCTTGTCACCTTGCCGACCGAAACCGTATACGGCCTTGGCGCCGACGCGACGAACGACCGCGCTGTGGCGTCCATTTTCGAAGCCAAGGGCCGCCCTACATTCAACCCCGTCATCGTGCATGTATCAAACCGCGCGCAGGCCGAACAGATTGTGAATTTCAACGTGAAAGCGCGCCTGCTGGCCGAGCTGTTCTGGCCGGGCCCGCTGACCATGATTTTGCCGCGCCGCGCGGATTGCAATATATCGCTGCTGTGCAGTGCGGGGCTGCCCACGCTGGCCGTACGCTGCCCGTCGCATCCTGTGGCGCGCCAGTTGATTGAGGCGCTCGGCCGTCCCATTGCGGCGCCTAGCGCGAATGCATCGGGCACCCTCAGCCCCACGACGCCGCAGCATGTGGCGCAAAGTCTGGGCGACAAAGCCGGCATGATTTTGGCGGGCGGCAAGGCGCAGGTGGGGCTTGAATCCACCGTCATCGACCTGTCGGGCGATGTGCCCACATTGCTGCGTCCGGGCGGGGTAACGCTGGATGAACTGCAAATGCATTTGGGTGAGGTGCATGTCGAAACCGAAGCGGTGAACGAAAACCCGAAATCGCCCGGGCAACTGCTGAAACACTATGCCCCCAATACGCCCCTGCGCCTGAACGCCGTTGATGTGCGGGAGGGGGAGGCGCTGCTCGCCTTTGGCAATCTTCGCTTTATGGGGATGCAGGGCGGCGGCTTTGCCAAGCAAAAATTGCCCTCCGATTGGCTGATGAATCTCAGCGATACGGGCGATCTCAACGAAGCGGCCGCAAATGTATTTTCGATGCTGCACACGCTGGATGGCTGCGGCGCGCAGGCGATTGCTGTGATGAATATTCCGGATACGGGTCTGGGCGTCGCCATTAACGACCGCCTGAAACGCGCCGCAGGGGCGCAGGCGGCCAAGTAAATATATTAATTATGGCTTGCGCGCAGGTGCATCGCCGCGCGGCAGGGCCATCGCCATGATGCCAAGGTGCGGCAGCAGGCTGGAGGCTTTCTCCATCATCTCGCGCATGATCGGCATCATGGGGGGCGTCACATTGCCCATGGTTTCGTTGTAATCCAGATCTCCCGATTTGTTGGTGTCATAGCGCGCCAGCAAGTCGTCGGCGATTTTGCCGCCTTCGATCGCGGCGCGATCTTTTATTTTTTGCAAATCGGGGCTGCCCGTGGGGCCTTGCGCGGCGGCCAGTTCGGCGAACAGCATCAGGCTGTGGGTGGCGGCGACGATTTCGGGCAGGCCGACTTTTTTGTCATTATCGCTGTCGGCGAATTTGAAAATCACGCGCGCGCAATTGCGGTCGCTGGTGATGTTGCAGGCATCGCGCAGGCGGTCGGCATAGCGCATCAGGCGCGCCATGTTGACAGGCACGATCTTGGGTATTTTATCGCAGGATGCGTATTTCAGGGTTTCGCCATGGGGCAATTTTTCCCACATCTGCGGCCAATAGCGGAGGCGTCTGGCGGGCGCCTGCTGCAAAAGGGCGAGGGAGAGAATCCGGTCATTTTCTACCTGTACGGGCGCTGCGGCGCCGGCCAGCGACAGAATCATATAATCGCCCGCTTCCTGCCGCAGCCCCGCCGGACGCAGCGAAAGCCCCGCATCGGACGATTTTAGGTAAAAATAACGGGTAAAAAGCAGGGCTTCGTCATTAATCCGGCAATCGGGCAGGGCCCAGTTGCCCTGAATCTGGTCCGGAACCGCCGTAAGTTCTTGAGCTTTCGCCATATTCCCGCTAAAAGAGAGCGCAATAAGGAAATACACGATCGCGGCTGACAGGCGCTTCATCTTTTACCGAACCCGGTTATACAAGAAACATTATGGCTGAACAAAAACACATCCGGAACTTCTCGATTATTGCCCACATCGACCATGGTAAGTCAACACTTGCCGACCGTCTGATTCAAACTTGCGGCGGCCTGACCGACCGCGAGATGAAAGAGCAGATTCTCGACAACATGGAGCTGGAGCGCGAGCGCGGCATCACCATCAAGGCGCAGACCGTGCGTCTGAGCTACACGGCGCAGGATGGCGAAACCTACCAGCTGAACCTGATGGACACGCCCGGCCACGTGGATTTCGCGTATGAAGTCAGCCGCTCGCTGGCCGCCTGCGAAGGCGCGCTGCTGGTGGTGGATGCCAGCCAGGGGGTCGAGGCGCAAACGCTCGCCAATGTGTACCAGGCCATCGACAACAACCTTGAAATCGTGCCGGTCATCAACAAGATCGACCTGCCTGCCGCAGATACCGACCGCGTGCGTTTGCAAATCGAGGATGTCATCGGTATTGATGCGTCAAATGCCGTGCTGACGTCGGCCAAAAGCGGCATCGGCATCAATGACCTTCTGGAAGCCATCGTGACGCGCCTGCCGGCGCCAAAGGGCGATCCGAACGCGCCGCTGAAGGCGCTGCTGGTCGACAGCTGGTATGACGCGTATCTGGGCGTTGTTATTCTGGTGCGTATCGTCGAAGGCACCGTGCGTTTCAAGGACAAATTGCGTTTCATGAGCACCGGCGCATCGTATGAAGCCGACCGCGTGGGCGTATTCACCCCCAAGCACGTGATCACGAACGAGTTGAAACCCGGCGAAATGGGTTTCATCACCTGCGGTATCAAAACCATTACCGAAACCAAGATCGGCGACACCATCACGTTTGACCGCAACCCGTGCACGGAAAAACTGCCGGGCTTCAAGCCGTCCGTGCCGATGGTTTTCTGCTCTATCTTCCCGCTGGATTCCAGCGAGTTTGAAAAACTGCGCGACTCCCTCGGCAAGCTGGCGCTGAATGATGCAAGTCTGCATTACGAGGCCGAAAGCTCGAACGCGCTGGGTATGGGGTTCCGCTGCGGCTTCCTCGGTCTTCTGCACCTGGAAATTATTCAGGAGCGACTGGAGCGTGAATATAACCTCGACCTTATCCCCACCGCGCCGTCGGTTGTGTATAAGCTAAGCCTCACCAACGGTGACAATATCCAGCTTTACAACCCCGCAGATATGCCGGATGTGGTGCGTATCAAAACGATTGAAGAGCCGTGGATCAAGGCGACCATCTTCGTGCCCGACGAATATCTGGGCAGCATTTTGCAGCTGTGTCAGGAACGCCGCGGCGTGCAGGTGGAGCTGACATGGGTGGGTAGCCGCGCCATGGCTGTGTACCGCCTGCCGCTTAACGAAGTGGTATTCGATTTTTATGACCGCCTGAAATCCATCTCGCGCGGCTATGCCAGCATGGACTACGTGCTGGATGGCTTTGAAGAGGGTGACCTCGTGCGTTTGAACGTGCTGGTAAACGGCGAGGCGCTGGATGCTTTGTCGATGATCGTGCACCGCAGCCAGGCCGAACACCGCGGCCGCCAGCTGTGCGAACGCCTGAAAGAACTGATCCCGCGCCAGCTGTTCAAGATCGCCATTCAGGCATCTATCGGCGGTAAGATCGTGGCACGCGAAGACGTATCCGCCCTGCGCAAGGATGTGACGGCAAAATGCTATGGCGGCGACGTCAGCCGCAAACGCAAGCTGCTGGACAAGCAGAAAGAGGGTAAGAAAAAGATGCGCCAGTACGGCAACGTCGAAATCCCCCAATCTGCCTTCATCGCCGCATTGCGCATGAGCGACGACAAGTAATATCGGGAGTAATATCCCAAAACAAAAAAACCGTCCGTGTTTGCAGCACGGGCGGTTTTTTTTTTGATCTATGGTTTATTAAAACGGCGCCGCCGCCCCGTGTTGCACAAGAAAGCGGTATGCCGCCGCAATTGACCGTGCATCATGCACGGCGTTGTGTTCCTGAATGCTGTCCATCGGGGCGCCCACGGTCGCGGCCAGCTTGCCGGAATTGATGCCGGAGCGAATACCGAAGCTGGCGCCCTTGTCCATGAACCACGGGGCGGTGTTGAGGCTATCGAAATCTTCATCACCGTCCGGCATACCTGCCCAGCCCAGATTTTCGCGCATCACAGAGGCATCGCCGCCGTAACATGCCGTGACATCGCCCTGCACGAACGCGCTGAAGGCGTGGTAGGCATCGGGGAAGGGGACGCCTTCCGCCTCGATATGGCCATTGGTGATGCCGGTCAGGCTGGTAAAAAAATTGGATACCACCGGGTTTTTGACAGGTTTTATCAGCACCTGAAATTCGTCGATTTCCTGCAAACGATCAATGTCAAACCGGATCGCGCCGATCTGCACCAGTTCACGGTATTGCCCGGGCAACGACCAATTGGCCTGCATCGCGCCCTCCCATGTCGTGAATTCGGTGTCGTAGAAAACAACCGTGCGCCCCATGCCTGATTAAGCCCCCGGTTTGAATTTGCGGGCGAAGCTGATAATCTTCGCGCCCACGCCGCGCTCGGCTTCCAGTTTTTTCGCATATTCTTTCTGGTCGACGGGGCCGACGCTTTTTTCGATGAAGGCAAAGGTTTCGGCCCAGTCCTGAATATACTTGGCCGTTGGTTTGCCCGCGCTATGACCGGCGCGCTCTTCGACGCGCATCAGCGTGACGTTGTCGGGCGATGATTTTGCCTGCAGCGTCGCCACCAGCTTGAACGAATGCCACGGCACGACGCGGTCGTCGTGATCGGCCGTTTTGACAAGATGCACGGGATATTTCGCGCCTGCCTTGACGTTGTGCAGGGGCGAATATTTTGCCGCGACGTTGAAGTCCGCTTTCACATCCGGATCACCGTAGTCAGACTTCCACGCCGCGCCATACGTAGCCAGATGGAAGCGGAACATGTCGGTTACCGCCACCTCGGTAATCACCGCGCCGAACAGGTCGGGGCGCTGCAGCATGGTGGCGGACGTGAGCAAGCCGCCGTTGCTGCCGCCGTTGATGATGAGGCGTTTGTTCGACGTATAATCACCGTCGATCAGATGTTTCGCGCAAGCGATGAAGTCGTCGAATACGTTCTGTTTTTTATCCAGACGTCCGCCGTTGTACCATTCCTCGCCATATTCGCCGCCGCCGCGCAGGTTGGCCTGCACGTAGATGCCGCCCGATTTGACGAAGTGCATGATAGAGCTGTCATATCCCGGCGTCAGAGGGACGTTGAACCCGCCGTAGCCGTGCAGTATGGTCGCCGCCGTGCCGTCGAGTTTGGTATCGGGGTGGCGCACGATGGTCATGGGCACCTTGGTGCCGTCTTTGGATACCGCGTGCACACGCTCCACGATACAATCGGACATGTCGTGCTTGGCGGGGCCTTTGCGCACGAAGTCGAGGGTGTTTTTCTCGATATCATAACGGTAGACGTCGCCCTTGGACTGCCAGCCGGAGATTTGCATCGTAAAGAAGTCGTCTTCTTTTTGAATGCGCGCATAACCGGCAACCGATTGCGTGGGCAGCGGCATGTTATGCAGATGCTGGCCTTCGGGGGTAAACACGCGCACGGCGTCGGCGGTGTCTTCGGTATAGAACGTAAACAGTTTGCCTTTGTGGATCATGGCGCTGTTCAGTACATCGGTATCATGCTGCGGAATGACGACTTGCCAGTTCGCTTGTTCCGGCTGGTTCAGGTCGATTTTGACCAGCTGGCCGCGCGGTGTGTTTTTGTTGGTGACGGCCAGAATTTTACCGTCTTCCAGTTCTGCAATCGGCGAGATGCTAAAGGTTCTGGCCGCCGTGATTTCCTTGAATGGCTCGTCGCTGCCGAACGGGCGGTAGGCGAGGCCGCCGTTTGTATCGGTGCCGATATAATGCGTCGCCCATTCATATTTGGACGTCGACAGGCGATAGATGCCGACGAAAGAGTTTTCTTCCGGCTTTTCATACAGCGTTTTGTCGTTGGCGACGGCGTCGCCGATGGTGTGATGCTTCACCGAATTGCGGCGCGTCCCGTCGTGGGTGGGGTAGGTGTAGTTGAACGCCTCGCTGCTACCCTTGTCCCAACGCACGCTGGTAAAACGGCAATTTTCGATCACATCCGGGAGGTCTTCGCCCGTGGCGACATCGCGGATGCGCAGGGTTTGCGCATCGCTGCCCGCCTCGGACACCAGATAGGCCACGCGCTTGCCGTCCGCGCTGGGCGTCCAGCCCGACAGGGCGACCGTGCCGTCGGCGCTGAGTTTATTGGGATCGAACAGCGTGCGCCACGGGCCTTCCTCGCTCTCGCCGACTTCAACCACGCTTTGCGCGGCCAACGATTTGTGGAAGGTGCGGAACCATACCTTGCCGTATTTGCTGGGCAGGCTATGGCTGTCGTAGTCGAGCGCTTCGGTCATGAAGGCAGCCGCGCGTTTCTGGCTGTCGTCCTGACCGGTGATGTAATCTTCGAAACGGGCGTTTTGCTTGCCCACCCATGCCGCCGTTGCAGGCGCATCGAGATCTTCGAGCGGACGGAAAGGATCGGATACCGTGACGCCGTGCTTCACCTCGACCACGCTGTTATCCATCGGCGGCTCACCCGCGCGTGCATGCTGTTCGGGCGTGACGGTGAACTGCAGGCTGGGTGCACGATTGTCGTTGTCGGCAGTGTGGTTTTTGCCAAAAACTTTGTTCGCGAAATCGCGCAGCGAGGTGAAAGCCATAGGTGGCTCCTTCCTGTGTGTAGATAATTTTTGCAATGAAACTGCGACGAGTTTGCAAAATTATTACGCAAAATGCAACCCGTTTGTTGCATTTATTGTGAAAAGGCAAAAAACAGCCCCGCCAACAGTTTTACCGCGGCGGGGCTGTTTTTGTGTTTTTTATCAGCCGTTTGCGAAAGATCTCACGTGGGCGACCAGTCCGGCGGTGGAGGCATCGCGGCCGCTGGCGGGGGCGGCAGTGCCGGAGATTTCCGGCTCCAGACCCTTGGCCAGCACCTTGCCCAGCTCGACGCCCCACTGGTCAAAACTGTTTACACACCACAAAACGCCCTGCACGAAGACTTTGTGTTCGTACATGGCCAGCAGCATGCCGAGGGTGAAGGGCGACAGCTCGTCCAGCATGAATGTGGTCGAGGGGCGGTTGCCGGGGAAATGGCGGTGCGGCTCGGCCGTGTTGTTCTGGCCGTGCATCAGCGCGGCGCTTTGGGCAAGGCAATTGGCCAGCAGCATATTCTGCTGCGCGGCGCTGCCCGCCGTGGGCTTGACCGATACGATGAAATCGACAGGAACGACATCGGGGCTCTGGTGCAGCCACTGGAAGAAACTATGCTGCGCATCTGTGCCCGGCTCGCCGAAAATAATCGGGCCCGTGGCGACAGGCACGGTCTTGCCGTCCTGCATCACGCGTTTGCCGTTGCTCTCCATATCCAGCTGCTGCAAAAACGCGGGCAGGCGGCGCAGCGCGGCGTGATAGGGGATGACGGCGATGGCCGGATAATTGCACATGTTACGGTGCCAAAGGCCGATCAACGCCATCAGCACGGGCAGGTTTTTCTCCAGCGGCGCGGATTTGAAATGTTCGTCCATGCTGCGCGCGCCCGCCAGAAATTGGCCGAATTTTTCAGCGCCGATCAGCAGCATGACCGACAGGCCGATCGATGACCAGACGCTGTAACGCCCGCCGACCCAGTCCTGAAACGGGAACATGTTCTGTGCATCAATGCCGAATGCCGCAACGCCGTCGACGTTGGTCGATGCCGCAACGAAGTGCCGGGCGACGGCGGAGGTGTCGCCTTTATAGTGCGTCACCAGCCAGTCGCGCGCGATATGCGCGTTCTGCATGGTTTCGGCAGTGGTGAAGGTTTTCGATGCCACGATGAACAGCGTGGTTTCGGGGTTGATACGGGCGAGGGTGGCGGCCAGATCCGAAGCCTCTACATTCGCTACATAATGGGCGCGCAGGCGCGTGTGATGGTCGGCGGCCAGCGCTTCGCAGGCCAGCTGGGGCCCCAGGCTCGACCCGCCGATGCCGATATTGACGATATCGGTGATCTCCTTGCCTGTGTGGCCTTTCCATGCGCCGCTGCGCACCGCATCGCTGAATGCGCCCATGCGCGCCAGAACATCATGCACGGCGGGTACCACGTCTTTGCCGTCAAATTCGATTTTGCTTTTGCCATCGGCACGCAGGGCAGTATGCAGCACGGCGCGATTTTCGGTGATATTAATGCGCTCGCCCGCAAACATGGCATCGCGGCGTTTTTCCAGTCCTGCCGCGCGGGCGAGAGAGACCAAAAGCCCGATGGTTTCTTCGGTGATATGGTTTTTTGAATAATCCGCCAGCATGCCGGGCAGGCGCAGCGATAATTTATCGAACCGCGCGACATCCTGCGTGAAAAGCCCCGCCAGCGGCGTGGCCGCCAGTTTCTGGTGATGCGCTTTCAGAAGAGGCCAGGGGCTCAGCTGGTTAATGTCGGTCATGTCTGTCGTTGTCCAATCTTTTTGGATAAAGGTAATCAATTGTGCCGGCGGTGAACGGCTTATTTACGTACGGGTTCCTTCATGCCGGGGGGGCGATCCAGTAAAATATCCGGCTTGATGCCCTGCGGCTTGCCGACCAGCACGAATGTCAGGTCATCCGCCTTCAGCAGCCGCGCGGCGACGCGTTTGACATCGGCGGCGGTGACGTTCATCAGTTCCTGGTTGCGGCGGTTGATATAGTCGGCATCCAGCCCGTCGCGCTGCAGGCCGTTCAGGGTCGCGGCGATGTCGGCGGTCGATGTCAGCTCCAGCAGCAGCGATCCGGTCAGGTAGGCTTTGGCATCGGCGATTTCGGCATCTGTCGCGCCGCCTTCGGCCATGCGTTTCCATTCTTCGCGGAAGACGGTCAGGGCTTCTTCGGCTTTTTCATTGCTGGTGGCAAAACCCGCTGTAATCAGCGCGGATTGCTTCATGCTTTGCAGGCTGGAATAAACGCCGTACGTCAGGCCGCGCTTTTCGCGGATTTCACGCATCAGGCGCGCATCGAAATTGCCGCTGCCAAGGATATAATTCATCACAACCGCGGCGTGCCAGTCTTTGTCCGCGCGCGGAATGCCGAAACCGCCGATCGAGATTTGCGTCTGCGGCGTGTCCAGCGGGTAAAGGATCGTCTTGCCCGGATATTTGGGCTGCATGAAACTGCTCTCGGCCACCTCGGCCTGCAAGGGCAGGGGGGCGAAGGTTTTTTCGACAAGGCGCTGCGCTTCGGCTTCGGTAATGTCGCCCGCAATGGCGATTTTCAGCACATCACGGCCGAACTGCGCCTTGGCGAAATCGACAAGATCCTGACGCGTGATGCTGGCCATGGATGCCAGATGCCCCGCGCCCGGCTGGCTGTAGGGATGCCCTTGAAACAGCATGCCGTTAAAGCTGCGCGCGACCAGCCATGCCGGGTCGCCCATGTCGTGCTGGATCTGCGCGATATTGGCGTTCTTCATGCGCTCGATCGCATCGGGGTCAAAGCGCGGCTGGCTGAGCGCCAGCGACAGCAAATCGAATGCCAGATCGCGGTTTTGCGTCAGCGTGCGCAGCTGGCCGTAAAACGCATCGCGTCCGGCGGTGAAGGTCATTTCAATGGCGTTGTCCGACAGGCGCGCCTGAAAATCCTGACTGCGGATATTGCCCGCGCCTTCGTCCAGCAAGATAGACACAAGACGCGCGACGCCCGGTTTGTTTTCGGGGTCATTGGCCAGGCCGCCTTCGAACGAGAAGCTGACCGAGATCACCGGAATGCTGTGATCTTCTACCAGCCACACTTCGATGCCGGAGGAGGCTTTGGACGCCTTGACATTCAGCACCTTGCCCGCCGGTTTCGCGGCAGGCTCGGCCGTTTGTGCCTGCGCGCTATGGGCGGCAAGGAACGACAGGGCAAAGCAAAAAACAAGGGCAAAGCGGATCATGGATTTACTCCTTGCGCGCGCGCGGGTGCTACGGCGGGCGTGGTTTTGCGACCGGTCTGGTTTTGCGGGGGCGGCGCGGCGCGTTCCTTGGGCAGCAGGATACCCGTCACGGGATAATCTTCGTTTTTGACACCGGTATTGGCTG
>VFQP010005160.1_pt1 | contig 11590 bp, 22 predicted proteins | sample 3512351 | NCBI WGS metagenome assembly VFQP01 (sample SAMN10412372, study PRJNA504923) | tailings metagenome | isolation source: Relicate 1 Philex TSF1 revegetated site | place: Philippines: Tuba, Benguet | collected 2017-08-29
GTCAGCTTGTAGACACCCCATTCCCCTTTCCCTGGTCACAAACCCTCATGATGCAGCTGCTGCTCTTTGCCATACTCATCCCCTTTGTGATGGCAACGTTTGTAAATAGTTGGCCCCTTGCATTGGTGTGTAATTTCATTACAGTGTTAGCGTACTTTTCCATGCTTGAGGTTGCTCGGTATGATGATGATGGTGGTGGTGGTATGATGATGGTGGTGATTGTATGGTGTGGTCGTGGTGGTAAGGGCGTGTGTGTGAGCGTGTGTATGTGCGTATGCGTACTTCTCCTGTGTACGTACATGTGCACACACCATTTCGCTCTCTGACACACATACATGCACTCTTTGACATACACACACACTCTTGACACCCACCCACCCACCCACCCACCCACACACACACAATCAACAGTGATCTAGAGGACCCTTTTGTATTTGCCCCTAATGATGCGGTATGTATGTATGTATGTATGCATGTATGTATGTATGGGGGCGGATTGTATATGAACACAACATGCTGATCACTTGCATGATGTGCAAGTAGATTTGTGTCCTAGTAGTGTTGCTTTTGTGTTCTGGTACCAACAACACCTATGGCATCACATACCTGTCACCCCCCAACACCCACAACCTCCCCTTTACCAACACCCTCCTCACCCCCCCCCCCCACAGCCCCTGGCAAGGATGCAGGTGTGTGGACGACATGTGTTCTTTCCTGGGTTGACCATCATTGTACTGCCATGGAATTGTGTGTTTGCCATGCATATTACTTGACAGAGAGAGAGAGAGAGAGGCAGCGAGTGAGATCATCATACGTGACCATCATGACCATCATCATGCTTGTCCATCATCATTATCAGCATCATGCATGATCATCAACCCCACACCCCCCCACACACCCCCACACAACCCCACAGTACCAATTCAATGAACGTGTGTTGTCAATGCTCATGTCACCCTCCAACCGCTTTGAAATGCCACCCCCCAGCATGAAAATCCCCACCCACGCCAACCAACCCACCACCTCTGCATCATCCACCCACGACCACCCACACATGGACCTGGATGGGTACTCGGATGTGGTAAACGGTGACTTGGTCAACGGGGGTGCTGCGGTCAACGCAGGGGAGACGGTCAATGCTGCACGGAGACATGACGTTGACCAAGTGGATTGTACAACTGCAGAGCATCATGCGGTGCCTGTTGACCAGGTGTTGCAGCAGGGGCACGCGCAACCCATGCATGATGCGGCGGCACATCATGATGGCGTGCACAGCCGGCACACATCACAACCACATATGGACCCGAGCACGGTATTGCGATACAGTGCCCCAGCACCAGACACACCAGGCAATACATTGCTACGCCCACAGCCACGGCGCTCGTATGATGTGGAAACCACCACAGAAACCACCATGTTGGCCAGTGACCGGCATGGCGGCAATCGTGGTCACATGTCACTCGACGCAGGGACCCGCCAAGAGGCTGTGTCTGGTGTATGGGAGGGGACGACGGCCACAACGGTGCGGCGTCGACAGGTGTCGTGGATGGACCCTGTACCCCTGTGGAGTGTGGACCACTTTGCTGGGGTGGCCCCTGGTGGGCCGAGTCGGGCGGGCACCCTGCAGAGTGGTGATGCAACGGGTGGTCGGGGCTCGCTGGAGCATGAATACTATACCACGAGGGAGTGGGAGGGGCCTGTGCATGAGGAGGAGGCAGGGCTGCAGCGAAGCTCAGTGTGATTGCTCGGGGGTTTTGCAGGACTCTTTGTATGACGTCTTTTTGTTCAATTTCGTTTTCTCTCATTTTTCCTATTCATCCTCGTTGCGCACTGGTGTGTGTGTAAATATGGCTACTAGTGTGCTTTTCAGATGACTGCATCCAGATCTCAGTGACGACACTACCGCCTCGCAACCAGCCGATACTTGTCAATCAATATGTTTTGTTGGGATGATGCAACAGACAATGGTACCAAGCCTCTGGCGTGCAGGGTGGTGCAAAGCCTGTGGCTTCATCTGGCAGACGACCCACCAGAGTTCATCGACACGTTTTGCGACCCCAAGTATGTTTTGTGTGATATGAAGCGGTATACGGCATGGTTGGGTTGATATAGGAGTGGTGTAGGAGTGGTGTAGGAGTGGTGTACGAGTGGTGTCTGAGGTGTCGTTGAAGTGCTGCAGTGCGCACCCAGCATGTTGTGTGTGGGTGTGGGTGGAGCGCCAGGATCCCATCCCCTATATGTGCCGTCCATGCAGTGTGTACACAATACACACCCTATGCAGGTCAATCACCAAGGATTTCAGTGGTGAATTGGGCAGCTTCACGCCATGCTTTACAGATGTCGTGGTGCTTGGTATGTCTGTCATCATGGGGTGTGCATGGTGTGTATGTGTACATGGTGTGTTTGTGTACACATGCAAACATACCTAACACACCCTCTCGCCTTGATCACACACCCGCCCCTCGTCCACACACACACCCCTCACCACCACTCCTCTCATCACCACCACTACCATGTCATGTCCACCCATCACCACACAGGTGGGGCACACATCACCGCCATCATACTTTTCATCCTCCGACTCTCCCTTCTCCATCGCCCCACCTTTCGTCCCCTACATATATTACAAGGGGCTGCACGTGCATGGCAGTATGTTGCTATTACACTCAGTGGCAGTGCATTTGTAGTAGTTGCAATGCAGTTGTCGGGGAGGATGGCTGCCAATCAGTTTTCATACCAACATGGGCCCCTGGCACCCTTTGAAGCTGTCGGTATGTTGATTTCTTCTTCTTTCTCCTTTTTTCACCTTCTTCTTTCTCTTTGTGTGTGTTGTGTGGGTATCAGCATATGTGTGTGATGTTTGTCAGTGTGTGTTGTACGTGGTTGAATGGTGGGATGGTACACACATCACAACGTATTCCCCCTGTTGCTTCCTCTTGTTGGATACTCTTGTTGCATACCCTCAGCATACCCCATGCACACTCCATGCACAGAGTATGCGATTGGTGCAACATCATGGTTGTTATGTGTATGTTTGTTTGTGACCACAAGGAATGCTTATTCACTGGGTGCTACCTGGATGTGGAGATTTCCTCTCTGGCTGATATTTGCTGGGGAATTGACTAAACTGCGGTACGTGGGGATTTGTTTGTGTTGTGTTGACCATGTGCATGTATATTGTATGTTGACCATGTGTTGTGTTGACTGAATATGGGAATGTCAACCCACCCACTCACCCATCCCCACCCACTCACCCACCCACTCACCCCCACCCACCCACGCACCCTCCCCACAGGTTTGTCATACTCCTCACAGATGAACGCAATTATTTCTTCTGGTTGTATACAACATATGTGGGTATACAGGCCTGCCTCAGTGTGTTTGCATTGTTTTTCTTCCCGAGCAAGCAGGATCTTGTGGTGTGTGAGGACTCTGCAGGGGATGGGACACAGCAACATGCATATGTGGTACGTGTGTGTGTGTGTTTGTGTGTTTGTGTGTGGGTCACCATCACCACAACAAGAAAACAACACCAAAACAATCACCACCCTAAACATCAGCAATAGCAATCACCACCATAATCATCACACCACCATCATCACACCACCACCACCACCACCACCATAACACCACCACCACAGGCACTCAGCACAGGACCAGAAGACTGCCCAGAGTGTCACGCCAACCTCCTCTCCACCCTCACCTTCACATGGGCAAGCAAGCTTATGCGTACTGGCTACACACGTCCACTGCAACCCAGTGATGTGTGGTCATTGCCAAGCACAGATACATGTGCAGTGTTGATGCTCAAGTTCACACAGCAGTGGAAACGGGCGATGCAGCAGGGGGGGGTGCCATCTGTGGTATGTGGGGGGGACAAATTTTCGTGTGTGGGGGGGAAGAGGGGGTATTGAGGGTGTGTGTGGGGGGAGGGGGGGCACCAAGGGTGTGTGAGTAATGAAGGATGTGAGAGTATTCATGCACAAGAAAAGGAACATGTTTATGGAACACCATGTGCATATGCACGAAATGCATACACACAACACAAATGCATATATACACCCCCCCACACAAACCCACACACACCCACATACACCACATGTTTCACACATACCATGTGTTTCACACATACCACATATACACCCATACACACCAGGTGCGCTGCAGCTGGGCAGTTGTTCGGCCCCTAGTGTGGAGCGCCCTCCCATTCAAACTTATCAATGATGCTGCACAATTTGCAGGCCCCTATTTTCTCCAACGCCTACTTGAATCTGTTCGGCTAGGGCACCCTGCACGTGAGGGGTACATGCTGGCCTCTGCCATGTTTGTAGGGCTGGTGGCGGGTACGGTTGCCGATGCACAGCATTTTCAACGAATGATGAGGGCAGGTAGGGATAATGGGGGAGGGGGTGGTGTGTGTGTGTGTATGATGTGTTGGTGTGTGGGTGTGTTGGTATGATGTGTTGGTGTGTGGGTGTGTTGGTATGATGTGTTGGTGTGATGTGTTGGTATGTGGTTGCTCATGTATCACCCTTTCCCCAATACCCACCCATCTTCTCGATCAAAAAGGATAACCTCAAAACACCCTTCACCCCCCCCCTTTCCATACAGGCTTTCAAATACGCAGCATCCTCGTCCATAGCGTCTACTCCAAGATCCTCCGCCTCTCCCCTGCCTCACGTGCCCGCTTTTCCAGTGGCCAGATATTCAACCTCGTTTCAACTGATGCGGAACAAGTGCAAACCCTGTCCCAATTTGCTATGGGTATCATATCCTCCCCACTCCGTATTGCGCTTGCCCTATACTCTCTCTACGTGTTGTTGGGGCCGAGTAGTATTACCGCGTTGGTGGTGTTGGTGATATGCATGCCGCTGCAGGCGTTGTGTGTCAAGACGAGTACAGCGCTGTTGAAGAGGGCACTGGGGTATACGGATGAGAGGGCGAAATATGAAAAGGAGTTGTTGTCGGGGATGGATGTGGTGAAATGTAGTACATGGGAGGTATGGTGGGGTGGGTGGGTGTTGTGGTGGTGTTGTGGGGTGGAGGGAATGATGGTGGTGGTGATGTGTACATGGTGGTGATATGTATGTACAAATGTGCGGATTATGCACACACTCATGTACATACACATGCACAAACAATAGGATACATCCTACATCACATACACCTTGCTACAGACACACACACCTCTCTCACACCCACCCTCTCTCTCACACACAACAACACACACCTTCCTACACACACCCTCTCTCTCACACACAGCAAAACACACACACACAACATAACGCACACACACACAACAAAAAACACACACACAACAAAAACCACACACAGGATGCATTCTGGACCCGCATCACCCTTGTACGAGGCCAAGAATTGGATGTGTTGTGGAAGAGCTTTGTTGTGGGTGCACTCAACGTGTTTTTATTGAATGTCATACCCACGCTTGTGAGTGTGACCACATTTGGGATGTATGTGGTGCTGGGGAATGAACTGACTGCAACAAAAGCGGTATGAGGGGGGGGAGAAGGGATGGTGAGGAGGAGAAGGGATGGTGGTGTATTGTGATATACACCTGTATGCACACTCATATACACCTGTATGCACACTCATATACACCTGTATGCACACACATATGTGTGCCCTCTTGCACGTAGAGAGCACCTACATATATGTGTACCATCTTGTATAACACACATATACACTCATATACCCACCATTACCACACACACACAGTTTACAGCGCTCACTCTATTCAATGTGTTGCGTATGCCCCTCTTCCAGCTGCCACAGCTTATCAGCTTGTTTACACAAACAAAAGTATGCTTGTGTTTCTGTTGCGTTGTGCTTTGAAGTGCGGGGTAGATTGTGGTGTGTGTACAACACCAACACATACAATACATGGGTGGGTGTGCACACCCATACACACACACGTTCTCTCACATACAAATACACATACATAATCTCTCTCTCTCTCTCCCCCCACACACACATACACTCTCACACACACACACTCTCTCTCACACACACACATACACACACAAACACACTCCAAAATACGCTCAAAACACCACACTCTCTCTCAGGTATCAATGCGTAGGTTGCAGGATTTCCTCACAGCTGAAGAATCACAAGGGGTACACCACTGGGAGGCTGCACCAATAGGTGAGTGTATGTGTGTGTGTGTATCCATGCATATATGTGTCAATGGACATGTGTTTATGCGCATGCACCACCACCACCCACTATGTATAAAAAACAAAAATCCCCAATGAAATGACAGGGGACATGGCACTTGAAATACAGGGAACCTTTTCATGGGATCCTGCATTGCAACCTAGTCTACACAACCTCCATCTTGAAGTGACCAGTGGACAGTTGGTGGCAGTGGTGGGCACTACAGGTAACCTTTGTTTATTGTTATTATTTGTTGTGTGTGTGTGTGTGTTGTGTGTGTGTGTGTGTGTTGTGTGTGTGTGTGTGTGTGTGTGTGTGTGTTGCTGTGAGGATGTATGGGGTGCATATTGCATATTATCTGTAAACATGTATGTCTACACACTACTCCTGCACATTATTCACATCGTTCACACCTTTCACACATCTTTTACACACCTTCCACACACGCCTTCCACACACACCTCACACACACACACACACAGGCAGTGGCAAGTCATCTCTCCTCATGGCAGCACTAGGCATGATGGAACAAGTGCTGGGCAACCCTGTTATTGTATCTGGAACCAGTGCATATGTACCTCAACAAGCATTTATTGTGGGGGGGACTGTGAGAGAGGTGTGTTGTGGGTTGAATGTGTTGTATGCGTGTATATATAAATTCCGTTGCATGTGTTTTGTGTGTGTCTCATCATTTGATGTGTCTCATTGCATTACCCTTGACACTTGTCAACCTCTGTCGTGACCTGCAAACATTTGTCACCGCAACCATTATACACACATGCCTTGCTTCCCACCCGCGTTGTCCTACACACACTGCTCCTACACACACTGCTCCCACAATCCCCCCCCATCACATATCCAAAACATTCCTCCCACAAACCCCCCCATCACATATCCAGAACATTCCCCCCACAATCCGCCCCCATCACACATCCAGAACATCCTCTTTGGCTTACCCTATGATGAGACACAATACAAGCTTGCCATCACTGTGGCTGCGCTGGAGAGGGACCTGCAGCTGCTGCCTGCTGGGGATGCGACTGAATTGGGAGAACAGGTGTGAGGGAGGGTGTGTGTGTATGTACGAGTGTGAGGGTGTGTGAGGGTGTGAGGGAGGGTGTGTATGTGAGTGTGGTTGAGCGTGTGTGTGAGGGTGTGTGAGGGTGGGTAGGTATGAGTGTATGCAGGTGTATATGTAGGTATATATTTGTGTATGTGTTGTTGTGGTTATATATGCACACACAATCACACAAGTACATCCTCACCCACCCACCCACACCACACACCAACATACACCCACACCAACACAGGGAGTCAACATATCTGGTGGTCAAAAGCAACGTGTCGCCATTGCACGTGCCGTATACGCCAATGCTGATGTGTATCTGTTTGATGACCCCCTATCAGCACTGGATGCAAAAGTGGGGCGTGTGGTGTTTGACACGTGTATCATGGGTGCACTGCAGGTGTGTACAATGCTGTGTTTATGTGTGATTCTGCGTGAAACGAGTACATACATACATGCTGTGTTGTTAATGACCGATGTTGGTGCTGGGTGGATACACACACACACACACACACACACACACACACACACACACGCACACACACACGCACGCACACACACACGCGCGCGCGCGCGCGCGCCGCCCCCCCTCCCCCCATCCCACTCTCTCAAACACACACCTCAGGATAAAACACGTATATTGGTCACCAATCAGCTTCAATTTGTACGCTCAGCAGACCTAGTGGTGGTCATGTCTGAGGGTGCCATTAGTGAGATGGGTACGTATGAGGCACTGATGGCTCAGAATAAGGGGTTCACCCAGATGATGGCTCAAGCAGAGGTGTGTGGGGTGTGTGGGTGTGGGTGTGGGTGGGTGGGTGTGGGTGCTGTTTGTGTGTCTATGTTGTGTGTGTGCAACCATCATACATTATCATCCATCACACACAATCATCATACACAATCACCACACACAATCATCACACACAATCATCATACACTATGATCACACACCTATTCTCCACCATCTCACACATACCCACGAAAAACACACCCAAAAAAACCACCCAAAAAACACGTCCAGGTGGATGATGACAGTGAGGAATACAAGAGCAAAGCCAACCACTTTGGCAGCAGTGCAAGCCTGGTACAAGCAGACAATGAGAATACCGATGGTAATAAGAAATCCAGTGATAAAAGGAAACCCAGTGATGCCAAGAATGGTGGTGGCGGTGCACATGCGGGAGGAGCAAGGGGTGATGGTGCTGGTGGTGGTAATGAGGTTGGTGGTGGTCAAGCACAGCAGCAAGGTGGAAGGACAGCAGGACAGTTGACTGACAAAGAAAGCCGGTCAACAGGTAGGTGAACTAGTTGATATTGTAATGGCATGTTGTCTCAATACACCCACATTGTAAAGTACATGTTGTACATATACATGACCACACCCTTTCTCCACACACATTTCTTCTCCCCCCTCCCTCCCCCCCCACATAGGTTCTGTGTCACGTGCTGTCATACTGGCATACGTGCAAGCAATGGGTGGCACCATCTCTGTCCTCCTCCTTTTGTGCAATTTTCTCCTCCCAGAGGTGTTTCGCACAGCCAGCACCCTGTGGCTCAGTGCATGGACCGATGCCGCAGACGACCCCAATCCCCCCCATGGTGCTGGGTGGTATTTGGAGTGGTATTCTGTGTTGTGTGCGGCACAGGTGGTGTGTACGCTGTGGAATAGCTTGGACGTGAAACGGAGGAGTGTGCATGCTGCGGATGGCATGCATAGAAACATGCTGCAGAGTCTTTTGCGGTGTGTCGTGGGGGAGTGGGGTGGGGAGGAGGGGGTTGTGCAGTGAGGGAGGATTTGTTACTGTTATTGTCGGTTTGTGTTGGTCGTTGTTGATGATGATGTATGAATGAACCGTGTATGTATGAATAAACCATCATGTGTTGTTGTTGATGATGCATGTGAATACAAACAACCTACCCACATCCGCACAATGCCCCTCTCCACACCCTCCCCTCCCCAATACACACAGTGCCCCCATGTCGTTCTTCCACACAACCCCAAGTGGGAGGATCATTAATCGTTTGACCAGAGACACCAGCGACATTGACCGTGTTCTCGCTGACTTCACTTCTGCATTCCTGCGAGGTGGCCTGTCTCTCATGTCCACCATCTTCTTGGTTGGCATAGTGACACCATTCACACTGTCTGCATTGGTGCCAGTGTTGCTGTTGTTCTACTGGCTGTATGTGTACTTTCAGGTACGAGTGGTTGGGTGGGATCAGAGGGTGTTGTGCAGTTGGTATTGTGCAGTTGGTACGCACAACATGTATGAAAAACACATATAAAACACATGCCCGGGTGTTCATCTATACATATCAACACACCACCACACATCCATTCCTTGTACATGTACACACACCACATACATCCTCCTACACACATCACGTCCACCCTCCTACACACACCACATACATCCTCCCCCACCCTCCTACACACACCACATACATCCTCCCCCACCCCCTCCCCCACCCCACCCCCCAAAAAATTAACACAGACCAGTGTGCGTGAAATCAAGCGCCTGGACAGCATATCACGCTCCCCTGTGTATTCCTCTGTAGGAGAAGCGCTCAACGGTGTTTCCTCTATACTCGCCTTTGGTAGCAGCGACCGCATGATGACACGCAATCGACAACTGCTTGACACAAATGTGGTGTACACACATGTCAACATGAGCTTCAATAGGTGGCTGGGGGTGCGTGTGGAGAGTTTGGGGGCGTTTGCGGCGTTTGCAGCTGCTGCATTGGCTGTATTGCAGCGTGGGAGTGCTGCTGTGGTGGGGTTGACTGTGTCGTATGCGTTACAGGTGTGGGTGGGTTGGTGATGATGATGATGATGTGTTGGGCTATCAATAGTGTGTGATGTTGATATGATGTACTCTTGTGCATGTTGTTCTCTACATAGTGTACAGCCCTCTTTATCAGTCAATGACAATGATGTAATGCATGTGATTTGTATGTACATATACCACTGTGCTTCTGCCCTACATATACCCCCACACCATTATATCCCACACCACCACAACCCACACCTGTACTCCCCTATTACGCCCCACACCCCACACCCCACACCACCACACGTATACACCCAGATTACAGCGCTCACATCCATGACTCTGCGACTGGCAAGCATCGCAGAAAACAGCTTCAATGCAGTGGAACGTGTGGCGGAATATTCCAACCTGCCTGAAGAGGCACAGGGGGGATCCAACCCACCCCCTGAGTGGCCTGACAAGGGAAAGGTATGATGATAGGATTTTTGTCCATTGCCAGTGTTTTTCTGTCTGTCAAGTGTGGTAATTGTACATGTTGATTTTGGTGTATGTTGATTGTGGTATTGTATATGTACGCATGTTGACTATGTGGGCCAGCATGTTGCCTGTGTATGAAATCCTCCACATGGGCTGCATGTACAGCACACAGCACTGTGTCATGTACAGCACACAGCACTGTGTCATGTACAGCACACAGCACTGTGTTACACAATCCAACCCCATGTGATCCAACCGCAACACCTAGATTGATTTTGTGGATGTGGAAATGCGCTACCGCCCAGGACTCCCCCTGGTTCTCTCTGGTTTGACCGTTTCTGTTGACCCTGGCAGCAAAGTGGGCATTGTTGGTCGAACTGGTGCAGGCAAGAGCAGCATTATTAACTGTTTATTTCGACTTGTGGAATTGAGTGGTGGGCGGGTGCTGATTGATGGCATAGCCATTGATTCTGTGTTGCTCAAGAGACTGCGGGGGGGGTTGGCATTGATTCCACAGGTTTGTGGTTTTGTGTGGTTGTTGTTGTTGTTGTACATGGGTGGTGGTGGTTGTACATGGGTGCTTGCATTGCACACTCCCTCACACATCACTCACACATCACACACACTCACTCACTCACAGACACCTGTGCTCTTTACTGGCAGCATTCGCAGCAACCTATCCCCCTTTGGTTTGCATACAGACACCCAGCTGTGGGCTGCATTGGAGCGATCACACCTGGCACCTGTTGTGCGAGCAGCACAAGGTGTGTTTGTGTGTGTGTGTGTGTGTGTGTGGAAAGGGTGTGCAGCATGTAATGTATATGTATATGACAACATAGAGTAAATATGTTGTATATGTTGTATATACCATGCATACACTGTGTACATACATACACTGTATACATGCTCATGTTTCCTTCTTGAAGGAATTTGCACACCGCGCAACCTCCTCAAACACATACATGCCACCTCACACACACAAATACATGCCACCTCACACACACAAATACATGCCACCTCACACACACAATACATGCCACCTCACACACACAAATACATGCCACCTCTCACACACAAATACATGCCACCTCTCACACAC